>Ga0233425_10000465_pt1 | contig 105322 bp, 93 predicted proteins | sample Watercolumn_Towu_2_FD_181712 | JGI IMG/M metagenome (GOLD analysis project Ga0233425, IMG submission 181712) | Freshwater microbial communities from Lake Towuti, South Sulawesi, Indonesia - Watercolumn_Towuti2014_140_MG | ecosystem: Environmental > Aquatic > Freshwater > Lake | place...
TAGCGTTATCGTCTATAGACATATCTATAACTCTATGATTAAAATAATTATCTGACATTAATGATATATCTAAGTGCTTTGGTGCGATCCCTTCGATGTCTAGAAGTGTTTCTGGGGTTTCTTGATAAATTTTTACAAAAGATTGGGAGAAGTTATTTAGCAACTTTGATAGTTCCATACACCCTCTTCTTTCTTGTATATTCTTTGGTTTGATGAAGCAGGAAATTTATCTGTTTTTTTGTCTTCACAATATGGCCCACATATTATAACGTCTATATAATTTTTTAAATCACTTGAAAGATCTTCTATTTCTCTACCTGTGTAAAGAACTTTTTCTAAAGAAATTTTTGAGCAAATAAAAGAAAGAATATCTTGCTGATCTGTTGGTTCTCCTCCAAGAAATACTACACTTTGGGCTAGTGGATGATATTTTATCTGTAACAAAATGTCTTGTGGTGACATTGGTATTCCTATATGTTTATCCCACAAAATTTTGTTTTGGCATCCGTTACATCTTATGCTGCAACCTGCAAAATATATAGCAATTGCGATCTTATCAGGTACGTCTATAAATGATGTGCATATACGTGCTATGTAACCATATGTTTTGGTAGAAATATCTTTTGTTTCTATTTGTAGCACTTGTTTTTTAGCCATATATCCCCCCTCCTGTATTTAGATATTTTTCTTTGACCGACACAAATATTAACAGAGAGTTGGGTATTGCTCAAGAGATAAAAATTTTTTTCTTCTCTTATTTAATTTTAAAAAATAAAGTGGGCTATAGACTGGATAAAAAATTTTTTTGCAACAAATTGTCACTATTTTTTTATAAAAAAACCTGCAGGAATTTTCCTGCAGGTTTTTAAACATAAGTTTAGATATTTTTCTTAAACACTTGTCTTAATAGAGTCATTTTGTGCATAGGGCATTGCGTCATTAAATTCTTTAAGTGCTTTGTCTATTTTTTTAATAGTCTTTTCTCTAATGTTTTTATAGCTCCAGTCGCCTATTATGAATTTAATTTTACGTGCAAGTGGTGTGCCCCTATAATTAAGATATCCATTAGGTTTTGTTAAATTATCTATCTGTGTATTTGTATCTATAGAGAAATCTTTCCCGACTATATAGCCATTTGGCAAAGTAACTTTATTCCCAGGGATTAAATAGTACCCATATTTTGTCTTGATTAACTCGTAAAATTTCCCTTGCAACATTGGGTTTCTTTTTAAATATGGGCCCTTCCATCTATTTGAAAAAGCAAGGTTAATGCCACAGACTGTTGATCCTTCAAATTTTATTATATTAAGAAAATCAACAGGAACTCTATCTGATGTGAGTTGCAATATATCACACTGTGTGTCTATTTCTGTAAGTGCTTTCTCTATCTGGTCAAGATCACTTTTAATTATTGCTGCAAGATGATAAGGTTTCTCATTAATTATTCTAAATATAAATATAAATAATAGAATTGTTAGAAGTGAAGCGCTAAAGATAGTAAAATATTTTTTGAAAAACGTTAGATAGGGCATAACATTTGTCTCTACTTTTTTGTCTATATTTTCCATAAATTCATCGACTTTTTTCATGATATCTCCTCCCCCGAAAATTTTTAAATTATTACTATTTATAATCTAAGAAAAGTGCTACTTAAAATAAAGAAATTTGATAAAATAAGGCGTTATGTCTAACCAAGCTAGAATTTTAATGTTATAAAGCTATGCATGAAGCTAATCTTGATCTTTTTTTAACAAAAGAGCTTAATGAGCAACAGCGTCAAGCTGTATTACAAAAAGATGGTGCTTGTTTAGTGATTGCAGGTGCAGGTTCTGGAAAAACTAGAGTTATTACTTCACGAATTGCTTATCTTTTATCTCAAGAGCAAGAAAGTCCAGAGGGGCTGGTTGCGCTTACTTTTACTAATAAAGCGGCTAATGAAATGAAAAAACGCGTGAGCTCTTTTTTGGGGAGGGAAAGCACGCTTCCATTTGTTGGTACTTTTCATTCTTATTGTCTATTGTTGTTAAGAAGAGATTCAGAGATTTTAACAGAAAATTTTTCTGGTAATTTTTCTATTTTAGATGCTGACGATCAAGAAGCTCTTATTAAAAGAATTTTAAAAAAATACTCTTTAGTAAAACACATAAGTGTTTCTCAGGTTATTTATAGTATCTCTATATATAAAAATAGTCTTATTGGGCCTGCGTACTCACCTAGAGATAATAAAGACTTTAATAACTATACTGGCCAAAGGCCGGTGAGTTTTCCCCAAGATAATTTTTCTCAGATCTCTTATTTAAAAGAGATATATAGCGAATACGAATTAGAGAAAGCAAATTCGCACGCTTTTGATTTTGACGACTTGATCCTACAGGTACTTAATATTTTTAAAAATAATAAAAATTTTAAAGAAAAATATCAAAATAGATTAAGACATCTTCTTGTTGACGAGTATCAAGATACTAATAGAGCACAGCATGAGCTTTTAAAACAGCTAGCACTTACGCAAGAGGGTAAGTTTGCTATAAAATCTCTTTGTGTAGTTGGCGATGAAGATCAATCTATATATTCTTGGCGTGGTGCTACTGTAAAAAATATTTTGATGTTTCAATCTGACTTTGCCCCTGTAAAAGTTATTAAAATAGAACAGAATTATCGATCTGTGAGCCCAATTTTGGATTTAGCAAACAAAGTTATATCACATAATAACTTTAGAAATCCTAAGAATTTATGGTCCTTACGGGAAGCGAAAAATAGAATTTTTGTTTGTTCTTGCCGTACAGAAAGACAGGAAGCTCTTATGGTCTCTAATTTTATAGAAGCTTTACGTAAAACAAAAAGTATTAAAAATATAGCTATAGTATATAGAGCGCATTACCAGTCAAGAGCTATCGAAGAAGTTTTATTACGAAACTCTATAAATTATAAAATTTTTGGAGGGATACAGTTTTATGAGCGCAAAGAGATAAAAGATCTATTAGCATATATGCGTCTTATTATTAACCCCTATGATAAAATTAGTCTTCTTAGAATTATAAACTGTCCTTCACGTGGTCTTGGTGAAAAATTTGAAGCTTTTTTACTGGAGCTTTGGGGAAATAATATATTTTTAAATTTTATAGAACTTTTAGAATTAATTTTATCTGGTGAAAAAAATAAATTATCGCATGCAAAAAGTGAATCGCTAGAAAAATTTTTATTGTTTTACAAAAATTTTTTCGCAAAAGATTTTAAAAACAATATAGAGATAAAACCTAGTGGGATTTTAAATGAAATTATAGAATTTACTGATTACTTTAGTTATTTGCGAGAAGAATATGATGCTTATGATGCTGAGTCTAAAATAGAGAATATTTATGAATTAGAGGATGCTATAAATTATTTCGAGGGTGAAAACGAGAACCCCACACTTGAATCTTTTTTATACGAAGTCGCACTTGTGCAAGAGAAATTAAAAGATTCTAATGATAAAGATTATGTCTCTTTAATGACACTGCATGCAGCAAAGGGGCTTGAATTCGATGCAGTAATAATAACAGGCTTAGATGAAGGGATATTGCCCCATTCTAAATCTCTTACGACTATAGAAGCACTTGAAGAAGAAAGACGTCTGTTTTACGTTGGGGTGACTAGAGCTAAAGAGTATTTAATTTTACTTAATGCTATGTCCAGATATACTTTTGGACAGTCAGTTGATCAGATGGCTTCAAGATTTTTGTCTGAATTTACAGAGTCTGGCGTGAGTTATATTAACTGTGAGAATATTTATAGTGATTTAGATTTAAAAGATATTGTTACACAAAAGCTTGGGGGAAAGAATTTATCACAGGAGATAATTACTTATGGAAGAAGCGCTAGCAAAAATATAATTAAAAATATAAATAATAATACAAATAAAAATAATAGTATTTCTATGAGTGATAGTTTATTTAATAAAAATGATCGTGTGACGCACAAAAAGTTTGGTGACGGGATTATTTTAGGAATAGAGGGAAGTGAGGGCGATAGATACTTAACGATAGTCTTTAAGATTGGGGTTAAAAAGATTCTTTCGAGCTTTGTTCAAAAACTCTAGCAAATAGGTCTACAGGGATAATGTTTTGACATTAAATTATATTTTTGCTAACGTCACTTACTTTTAAAAACTTTATTTTGGGGATTTTAGTAATTTAATTATATTTAAAGTTTTATTTTGGAGTGTGTTTATGCTTAAGTTTTCAAGATTTTTTTATGCACATAAAGCTTCTATTGCTTTGTGTGTTTTTAGCTGCATGTATTTTACTATTTTGTTTCCAGCTGATAATACTTTTAATACAGCACAAGCTGAAGAAGATTTATCTAAAACAACATATGGCTCTATAGCACAGCTTTATATTCCATCACTTACTAAATTGGCTATGAAAGAGGAACGTTTAGCCAAAGATATTCAAAAACAAAATGCTGAACTTATTAAGGATAAAAAACTAAAAGAGGTGAAGCTTCCAGTTTTGGGCGAAGTTGAAAAATTAAAACTAGCGTATAATTTTTTAGCTCATAATGAGAAATTATCTAATGAGAGTGTGCAAGAGGAAGCACAAGAACCTGTACAACGGGTGCTTAATAATAATGTCTTTCAGGATTTAGAGATCTTTTGTGGAGGGAAAACAGATCTAGAACATCATTTGTTTAGAAAGCTTGATCGTACTGTTACAACATTGGGCAAGATAGAATTGCAAAAAATGTTATATGCCCCAACAAATGACACAAAGACTCTTTATGCTCGTCAGGCTATAGTGCTTTCTCTTTTAGATGATTCTTTACTGTTTAATGCCGTAGAAGAAAAATTAAAAAAAATAAGAGAGAGTGAACAAGAATTTATTTGGTTTTGGAAGACGCTTGATGAAGCAACTACAATGTTTTTTGATCAAGTGTATTTTAAGCAACGTAAACTTTTTGGTATGCCATTTTTTGATTTTTCTGGTTACAATAAAAGTCAAAACTTACTTGAACTGTCAGCGCTTTGGGAGACGACAGGAAAACCTGCATTTTCTGTATTATGGCCAACTATAATATTTGCATTCATGTTGCCATTTTTTAAGTTTTTCTGTTTAAAATCTGTTAGTGATCGGGGTATAAATATTGAATCTTATAATTTATTTTTAAACCGACTTATTGATGCTCTTAAAGATAATTCATCGGTTGATAGTTTTCTGGACAGTGATATTGGCAGAGAATTGAGATATAATGTTCCAGGATTGAGTGGAATATTATATGAGCTACGCAGCAGCGGAAACCTCACAGATGAAACCAGAACATATATAATAAAGTGGCTTAAGTTTGTTGCAGGCGTTTTTTCTGAATCATATCCATGGTTTGCAACAAAATGGTCAGTTATTTGGTCATATGAATATATAAAATACTTCCCTACAGTTTTAAAAAATATTGCTTCTCAACATATTCCATGGTGGGCTAAGGCTATATGGTTTCTATGGATTAGCGCTCTTATATATGGCTATTGTAAGGGAATAACTTCAGCAGTTGGTAACGCAAAAAACTATAATAATATTTCTAATATTATTCAGGAAAAGATGATAAATGTTGCAACTTATGTTAATTCTGTGCGTGAATTGGGAGCTATTGTGCAAAAGAGTCAAATCGGCTCACTCATGCCGGAGTGTGCTACTATCGCAGTAAATCCGGCTGTAAATAACAGTGATACAGAAACACTTGTGAAAAATTTAGAAACTGGAACTTTTAAGGGACATGCATCTTGCTTTTCTCACAAGGGAAGAGCTCTTGCTATGTTTAAGATAATGGGATCAGAGAAAGACTCTTTAGTGGATTCACTCTCTTTTGCTGGGAGGCTAGATGCTTATTTATCTATAGCAAAACTTTATAAAGAGCATGCCAATAACCCTCGCGCACAGTATTGTTTTGCTGAATACACATCAGGCGTTACTCCATATGTTAATCTGGTAAATTTTTGGCATCCTGAGTTAAATCCAAACACAGTTGTGACCAACTCAATTGAACTTGGGGGCCAAAGTACAGGGCGAGATGTTATTCTTACTGGGCCTAATGCTGCCGGTAAGTCTACAGCACTGAAAGCTATGACTATTGTACTTATAATGGGATTAAGTCTTGGAATTGCGCCTGCACGCAAAGTAGTTTTGACGCCATTTAGTTCTATTAATACTTACTTAAATATAGCTGACACAGAGGGGAAAGAATCTCTCTTTCAAGCAGAGATGAATAGAGCCCATGCTCTTCTTGAATCTTTAAGAAAGCTTGGGCCGCGTGGGTTTAGTTTTATAATCATGGACGAAATATTTACAGGAACAAATCCTGAAGAAGGTCAGGCTGGTGCATATGCTGTTGCAAAGAATATAGCAACTTTCTCTAATGCTATGTGCGTTGTTGCAACTCACTTTAAGAAACTAACAGAGCTTGAAACTGCAACATCTGGTAGTTATAAAAACTATAAAGTATATGTAATTAAAAATCCTGATGGATCATTTGTGTATCCATATAAACTTGAACAGGGAATCTCTGATCAAGCTATAGCGTTACAACTTCTTGAACAAAGTGGCTTTGCATCACAGATTATTAATGACGCATATAATGTTATGCAAAAAGAGAAACAAAAAGTATCTTAATTTTAAAATTTAATCTGTAAGTAGTTTTAACACACGTTAAAACTACTTACAGATTAAATTTAGCATAGTAGAAAGTACCCCTGAATCTTTATTAATCCCTGCCCATGGATCTTTTATTTTTTCTAGACGCATTTCTATATTTTTTATAGAAAAACTCTGGGCAGTTATTTTAGAACTTTCAAGCTCGTTCCAAGTCACAGGAGTTGCTACAGGCGCCCCCTGAAGCGCACGAACAGAGTATGGTGCAACTGTTGTTTGTGCATAAGCATTTCGTGTTGCGTCAATAAAAAGCCGTCCCTTACGCTTATCAAATCTAGGCTCTGTAGTTAAGTGTTTTTCTCCGTCACGCTTTACTAAAATATCTGCAAGCGCTCTAGCGCAAGCTCTAACTGTGTCAAATTTATATAGTCTTTTTATTGGGACAATAATGTGAATCCCCCGCGAACCTGTGAGCATTACATAAGACCTTAAATTAAATTCATCTAAAAGTTTATTTAATTTAAACCCAGTCTCTTTTACTAAATCAAACTGTTTATCATTAACAGGGTCAAGATCAAAGATCATACGATCGGGATAATTAAGTTTGTCTATTCTACTTAGCCAGGCGTGCTGTGTTATACAGGCTTGATTTGCTAAATACACAAGTGTTGCACTGTTATTGCAAACTACATAAGTAGTGGTTCCGCCCTCTAGTTTTTTAACAGTTACTGTGGGTATCCAGTCTGGGAAATAATCACCTATATCTTTTTGGTAAAAACCATCTTGAGTTATTCCATTTGGAAATCTTTGCATAGTAAGAGCACGATTTTTTATATGTGAAATCATAATGGGCGCGATAGTTTTGTAATATTTAATTAAATCCCCCTTAGTCATTTTATCTTCTGGAAAAAGAATTTTATCTTCGTTAGAAATATCAATAGTGTGCTTCCCAATAATTAAAGAACTCATAATCTTTCTCTTTTTAACTAAAATTTAAAAATATCTCACCCATCACGCTCAATCTCTTCTATAGATCTACCAGAAAGCACAGAAAGATCATCTATTTTAAGTTTACTCTTACTAGCGCTTAACTTAGTCTCATCTGTGTTACTAATTTTAAAAAGTAACCAGCCGGTGCCTTTTTGCAATTTTGCTTTGACCAAAGCATAAATCCCTTGTAACTTTTTGCCAGAAAGTGAAACTTCTATTATCCCATTTTTAAAACACTGAGATATATTTTTTGTTTTTAAATTTTTATATGTACCTATGTCCCAAACCATAACAGCCCCAGCACCATAGCTATCTGGTGGGATAACACCCTCAAAGTGTGCGTAATCAAGTGGGTGATCTTCTGTAGGTATAGCCAAACGCTTATCTCCAATTTTAGTCGATGGCCCTTTTGGAATAGCCCAAGACTTAAGCACTCCGTCTATTTCCAATCTAAAATCATAATGTAAGTGACTTGCTATATGTTTTTGTACAACAAAGATTGGGTCTTTATTTTTGTTTTTTTTAACATTCACTGTGGGCGCTTTCGAATTCAAAAGACACTTTTGTGTAAAAATAATAGTTACTAAAAATAATATAAATATTTTACTGTGTTTAATCACATTATCTCGTGTATATAATAAAAAGAGATTTAATATTCAATAATTTTAAAATTTTAAAAAATAAAGATATAAAAGTCACAAAACCCCTGTACATTTGTAAATTTTCTCTTCTCTTGCTATTATTATATTATTAAAAATAATATTACTAAAATTTAAAAAATAAAAATTTATGGTTAATAATTTTCTAGTTATTTTACCCCCCTTTATTGTTATTATTTTGGCTTTTATCACTAGAAGAATAAAACTTTCTCTTCTTGCGGGGATCATTACAGGTGGGCTTATAGCAGGAAGTTTTTCACTAATGCCATCTATAGAAATTATTTATAAACGATTTATAACTGTAACAGAGGTTGGTTACTTGGCCAGCTGGGATACTTTTTGGGTTTCTGGAGATAAAATATTTTTATGTCTTTTTTTGACACTATTGGGAATACTTATAGTCTTATTACAGCGTTCTGGTGGTGCTTATGCATTTGGTGCGTTTATTACAAAGAAACTAAAAAGTGCTAGAGATGCAGAAAGATCAAGTTTAATTCTCTCTCTTTTCTTTTTTATAGATGATTATTTCAGTAGTATCACTGTAGGCTCAGTTATGCAGCCCATCACAGACAGATTTAAAATCTCAAGGGTAAAGATTGGGGTTCTAGCAGCAGCGCTGGCCGGTCCAATGACTGTGCTTGTTCCGCTGTCAAGTTGGATGGCCTATATACTTGGCCAGTATGCATCTGCCGGAATATCTCTTGACGATACATCTGGGTTAATTACATGTGAACCACTTTACGCGTACATATCAACAATACCATTTTTATTTTATCCAATTATAATTCTTGGAACATTCTGGTTTATCGTTCACAAAAGGGTATCTTTTGGTATTGTTGCAAATCACGAAAAGTGTGCAAGCACAACAGGAAATCTATTTGGAGGCAAACAGCCAGTAATACATTCAGAAAAAGCGCATGCAAATACAGAGCACACTAGTTGGTGGTGGGACTTTCTTTTTCCAATGACACTTTTCATATCTTTGGTTATTTTTGGAAGTCTCTATGGCGGGGGATATTATCTATTGGGTGGGACAAGAGGATTATTTGATACAATACAAAATGCTAATATTCAGGCAGCTTTATTTGTAGGAGTATCTTTTACTATTTTGTTCACAATATTATTTTTTATCGCGCGTAAAAAAATAAAAAGCTCCCAGCTTAGATCAATAATCTTAGAGGGCATTAAAATTCTTGGACCAACAACAATAACCCTTTTACTCATCTGGACATTTGCTGGACTTGTTCGATACGATCTTTATACTGGACAATATATAGCTACACAATTACATACAAAATTACATTTGATACACGCCTCACTATTTCCAGCCATATTTTTTGTTAGTTCTGCACTAATTGCTTTTATGATGGGATCTGCTTGGGGGACTATGGGGGTTTTATTTCCAATAGGAGTCCCGATGTTAATCTCTATCTTGAATTTACAAGCGCCAATAGCGCTTGTACAAGTGCCATTATTAGCCCCTCTATTGGGTGCTATTATTTCAGGATCTATAGTTGGAAGCAACTCTTCTATATTATCAGATGTTGTATTCATGACATCTTCAAGTGCTGGTATATATCATTTAGATCTAGTTAGAGCCATGGTAAGTTATATTACTCCGACAGCTATCTCTTCTACATTAGCATATATTTTTGTTGGGTATTTTATTTTATATATACCACAAGCTCCTGCTGTTATCTTAAGTATAACACTTGGTTTTGTGATAAATATTTTGATCTTTTATCTTTTGAGAAGATTAACCAAATAACCAAGGGGCGGGCTCTTACCCAGCGCGCTTACGTTCAAGCGAAGTAAGATGTTTTTTGCGTAAACGTATAGACTTTGGTGTTACTTCTATAAACTCATCGTCATTAATCCATTCGAGAGATATCTCGAGAGACATAATTCTTGGTGGGGCAAGTTTTGTAGTTTCATCTGCAGCGGCTGCACGCATATTAGTAAGCTTTTTCTTTTTAGTAGGGTTAACCTCTAAATCATTTTCTCTACTGTGTTCGCCTACTATTTGTCCTTCGTAAACCTCTTCAGGGGGTGAGACAAAAAGAACCCCTCTCTCTTGTAAAGTATCAAGAGCATAAGCTGTCACCGGACCTGTTTCTATGGAAACAAGAGCCCCTTTAACTCTTCTTGCTATTTCACCAGCATATGGTTCATAGCCAACAAATCTATGGCCCATTAAGCCTGTGCCTCTAGTGTCTGTTAAGAATTGGCTTCTAAACCCTATAAGCCCTCTTGCTGGGACTTTAAACTCTAAAGTTATCTTTTTTGTCCCGTGATGAATCATATTTTGCAATTGAGCCCTACGCCTGCCTAAATTTTCCATAATGACCCCCTGGTACTCTTCACCAGTATCAATAGTTAATAATTCATAAGGCTCGCACTGAATACCATCTATAGTTTTATATATAACCTCAGGGGCAGACAATTGTAACTCAAAGCCCTCGCGTCTCATGGTCTCAACAAGAATTGCCAAGTGAAGTTGCCCTCGGCCAGAGACTTTAAAAATTTCTGGTGCATCTGTGTCTTCTACTCGAAGTGCAAGATTTGTTTTCATCTCTTTATATAATCTATCTCGAATGTGTCTTGAGGTAAGAACTTTACCCTCTCGTCCAGCAAATGGGGAGTCATTAACACTTATATACATAGAAAGTGTTGGCTCATCTACTGCTACATAGGGCAATGGGGCCGGTTTATCTATATCGCACAGTGTTGACCCTATTGTGATATCTTCTTCTACACCAGCGATAGCTACTATATCACCAAAAGTAGCTTCGTTAACTTCTACCCGTTTTATTCCTTCGAATTTATAAAGCTTAGTAATTTTAACAGGGGCCCCAATGACATTATCTTTACAAGAGATAATATTTTTACCAACACTTAATACCCCACTAAATATTCGTCCTATTGCAATACGTCCCAAATAATCAGAATAATCAAGATTAGTAATAAGTGCTCTAAGATCATTTGTATCTTGCGTAGGTACAGGTACATGATCTAATATAGCCTGAAATAACGGCTGTAAATTACCTTCACATTGTGTTTTTGTGTCAAGTGAAGCAAAACCTAACCGTGAGGAGCCATAAAGTACAGGGAAGTCTAACTGATCAGCATGAGTTGCAAGATCCAGAAATAAATCATGAATCATGTGTTCTGTTCGTTCGATATCAGCATCTTTACGGTCAATTTTGTTTATAAGTACAATTGGTTTTAAATTAAGTTGCAAAGCTTTTTGTAAAACAAAACGTGTTCCAGGGAGTGGGCCCTCTGCAGCATCAACCAAAAGTAAAAAACCCTCGACCATTTGTAATGTTCTTTCTACTTCTCCACCAAAATCCATATGGCCGGGTGTGTCTACTATATTTATTGTTACGTCTGGAAGTTTAATCGCTGTGTTTTTGGCAAGAATAGTAATCCCACGCTCGCGTTCGATTTCTCCAGTGTCCATAATGCGCTCTTCTGTAATAAAATTTTCGCCAATAGTTCCAGATTGTTTTAACATTTGGTCAACAAGAGTTGTCTTCCCATGATCTACGTGGGCAATTATAGCAATATTACGAATACCTAACCGTTGAGAAAAACTCATATGTTCCCCCTTTATTTATCTAAACGAAGGCCATAATTCCCCCTGTTATTTGGGGGAATTATTTTAATTTTTATATTTTAAATTTACATATTTTATATAATTTATATCAACGATGTGTAGGACAAAATGGCAATAATGCCATTGCGCGTGCTATTTTAATTTGATGAGCTATCATTCTTTGGTGATAGGCACAATTCCCGGAGACTCTTGATGGAAGAATTTTGAATCTTTCTGTTAAGAACCCCCTTAACAAATTAGTATTTTTGTAATCTACCAAGATCTCTTGTTCATTACTTCCACAAAAACGGCAGTGCTTTTGTGATAAATAAGACTGCTTTCTAACTTTCTTTTTTAATAAACGTGAACTTATTTTTAATTTAAATCTTGCCATGTTATTTATCTCCAACTTTAACAGGTTCTTCAGCTTGAGTTGTTGTTGCTTCAGAAGAACCTAAATCGACACCACCGAGTAAGCCTTCCATTTTATTTTCTCGCATAAACGCCTCAACATTAGTTAATCGCATGCTATCTAATGGTTCCGGCTTAATATATGTGGTAGGAGCATCCTTCTTAAGTTTTATTGTGATAAATCGCATTACAAATTCGTTGCATTTAATTTTAAAAAAAGAATCCAGTTCTTTAAAAAAATTAGTCACTATATTTTCTGGAAGTTCATAGCGACTTAAAATATAAACACCATAGTCATTTTTGTTAACTGGATAAGAGAGACGATACTTACCCCACTTATCAAAAGTGGAAAGGTGTCCCTTTAGATCTGTAATATGTTTATCAAAAAATCGCTCTAACGTAGAGACTTCATCATCAGTAATCTCTGTCCGAGCTAAAATAAGAGTTTCATAACGTAACACTTTGTTCTCCTAATATAATAATTATTTTGGAGATAACAGTAAAAAACACTGTTAATGGAACTACAAAAAACTACTCTTATGTTATCACAACTAAGATTTAATGCAATTTATTCAAGCTTTTGATATCGAAAAACAACTTTGCCGATAATTCTAAATTGATCTTTTCCTCTAACAAGAGCAACAGGAGCCTTTTTGTGATTTACAGACTCAAGAACAATAAATTCTTCCATAAAATTAACCTGCATAATTGTTCTTACGGGCTCTTGCCCATATTCAACAGCAACAATATCGCCTGAATTTGTCCAAACACCTGGGACTGTAACTAAAAGATCCCCTTTTACAAAATTTGGGGCCATCGAGTTATCTTCTACACAGAGACAAAACATAGAATCATTATCATAGCCAGTTACTGTGACAAACTGTCCTTTGTGTCCTGTTGAAATTTGTAACGCCTGGTTATTATATGCAGATGGTTGAGCTGGAATTTGTCCAACAATTGGGACAATTTTTAATTTTAGATCTAGAGCATTAATTTGCTGTTCTATTGGTTCAGGAAGTACTATAGATGATACAGTTGTAGCCGAAGCGCCATTATTTGTGTTGTCAAAAATTTCAGTTGGAGAAAGTTCAAATGCCTCTGCAAGCTTACGCAAAGCATCTTCGTTCCAACGCCTTGTTCCGTTTTTAATGTGAGTAAGATAACTTTCAGACATACCTGTTTTTTCGGCTAAAACTTTGGTAGTCCAACGTCTTTCTCTCAATAACTCCTTTACTCTTAATCTAGTTGAAAACATAATCCCCCCTGCGCTTTCATGAAACTTAAAACTTAAATTTTTATAGTTTTTTCTAGTAGCCTTAATATTAAACTTTAATATAACAGCACATCTCAATCTTCTTGACAACCTGATTAAAATTATTATATACTTTACTTTCAAATAGTCAAGCTAGCATCTTTAATCTAAATAAATAAAAATTTATTGCCTATTTTTATATTTATTCAGTATCTGGCTGTCAAGAACAAAAATATTTCAAAATTATTGATTTTTTTTACTTAAGTATTTACTATTAGAATTGAAGAATGAGTTTTAAAAATACAAAAAGAAAAGGAAGCTGTATGTTCGGCAAAAATTTGCATTTTCCACTGTTTTTTGCCTGTACAGTTGTTGTTTTGTTTTTAGGTGGGGTTGTCCTATGGCTAAATTATAGCTTTGGGGTATTTCGATATTTTTTTACATTCGAACCTAAACATAAAACCTCTTTATATCAAACTTATGACAAAAATATACAAGACAATAAAAATTTTAGTCTTAAAAAAATGTTGAATCTCATCCAGGCTTCTCAGCGTGCAAAATATTTGGAATATAGAAGTTACTTCACAGGAAAATCTTCGAAGGTTCCGACTGTCACGCTTCATGATTTGCATCAAGATTTATTACATCAAAGAGTACTTTTGAGAAATTATATTCTTGATTGTAAGGGAATGTCTCAGACACAGCTTCCACATAGAAAGCGTCAGACATTTAATTATTATCTTCAAGTATTAGATACACAAATAAGTGAAGTAGAATCACTTATTGAAAAAAGAACTCAGAATATAAATTAAAAAAGCCAAAAATTTTTATGTGTATTAATTTGTGACAGATCTTAAAGCCATTTGTTGTCTTTTATTTTGTGATTGAACTAAATAAAATCTCACTTATACTTTTTTTGATGTTGTTTAATAAAAGGGAGATATATCATGTACTTTTCTAAGATATATATAGCTAAAATAATTTTTTTGTTTTTATTTGTTCCTGTTTATTTTATTCAAGCTATACAATCAGAAAAACAAAAGATGATTATTTGTGTTCCAGTGACAGATTTAAGAGCAGAATGTATTGTCCCGCCAGAATTAAAACTACCAGCATTTGTGCGTAATAATAAATTTGAAGATTCTCAACTTCTGTTTAATGAATATATTCTTGCACAAGATCTAAATAATGGTTGGCTAAGTATAGAGGCACCTGAACAATGGAAATCCTCTCCGGATAATAATTTTAGTTTTTATACAGGGTTTATGTTAAAATCTCATGCTATAGCTGTACAAGAATTTCCAAATTACAATCTCGTTATTTCATCAACTTGGGCACATATAGATTTAAAAGAAAAAAATTTATCTAATAAAGATATAAAACTTTCTGCTGGAACCCGTTTATTGGGTATAGAATATAACACTGATAAAGCTCTATGGGCAGTTGATATAATGCTACAGGATAATAAAAAATATATAGGGTTAATTAAAGCATCAGATGTTTTTCAAACACCCCAACCAGAAGAAGATATATCACTGACAAATGAAGATAATTTAAGAACATTGGTTATATCGCGGGCAAGAGCATTTTTGGAAATGCCCTATTCTTGGGGTGGGAGATCTGCATATGATCCAGAAGAAAAAATTGTGTTTACAAGTATGGACGGTTCTGCATTAGTTAATATGGTTTATAGAACGCTTGGTTTTCATGTCCCTCGTGATGCTCGTAATCAATATGTAAACACAATTAAAATTTCACACGGGAAAGATCTTAAACCAGGAGATCTAATATTTTTTGCTTATAACAAATATGGTGAACCATATCTTGTTGGGAGTGTTGCAATTTACGCTGGAGATCAAAAGCTTATAGAGTGCCAGGGGGCATTTGAGCCATATCTCTCACGAGAGATAAGTTCTATGGATCATCCAAGAATTCAAAAACAAATTACAGAAATACAGTCAGGGACAAGAATAACACACGATAAATTAGATTTTACAATCTATTTTGGTTCCCTTTTAGGCTCTTTAGAAAAGCGAAAAGATATGCGAAATCGTTTTCTAAACCCTTTTGTGCTTTCTGAGTAAAAGTAAATTAAGAGAGATTATAGATCTAAATAAAGATCTTTCTTATACTTTTAAAGTCTTATTAAAAAAAAGGGAGATCACTATGTCTATTTCTATAAAATATAAAATTAAAATAATATTATCGTTTTTGTTTATAATTATTAATTTGATATCAATTATGCACGCTGACAAACAAAAAATGATTATCTGTGTCCCTGTGACAGATTTAAGATCAGAATGTGTCTTACCCCCAAAACTAAGATTACCAGCCTTGCCGGATTATAACCCACTTGAAGATTCACAACTTCTTTTTAACGAATATGTTTTAGGAGAAGATTTGGGTAATGGTTGGTTAAGAATTCAAGCTCCTGAGCAATGGACACTTTCTGAAGATAGATGGGTATTCTATCCAGGATATATTTTAAAAGCGCATGCTATGCCTGTTGCGGAATTTCCAAGGTATAATCTTGTTGTTACATCCCCGCTGATATCTGTAAATTTTCATGGCATAAAAACATTTTCTAGTAAAAAAGTAACGCTTTATGCCGGAACCCGGTTACCTGGTACATATATATCAAGAGACAAAATATGGGAAGTTGAAATAGTATCGTCAGATAATACAACATATTTGGGCTATATTGAAAAATCATTTGTCCTCGAAACACTCTCGACAGAACAAGATCCACTACTTATTGACGAAGAAAAATTAAGGGAGTTTGTCGTCTCTCGCGCTAGATCTTTTTTAGGTATGCCATATTGCTGGGGTGGGAGATCAACCTTTGATCCAGAAGAACGTGTCATGTTTACAAGTCTTGATTGTTCCGGCTTAGTATATACTGTATATCGTTCACTTGGTCTTTTTGTTCCTCGTGATGCCGGTAAACAACGCATGTATATGCTAGAAATTTCACATGGGGCAAATCTTAAACCGGGAGATCTTATATTTTTTGAGCCGCATGGGCCAAAGGGGCTGAAACATATTGCTATTTACACAGGAGATAACAAGTTTATAGAAAGCCAGGGGTTGTTTGAGCCCGGGCTTTTGCGGGAGATAAGCTCTTTAGATCATCCAGGAATTCGGGTACCAGTTACAAAACTAAAATCCGGGACAATAATTTCACATGACGATCTAGCTTACACAATATTCTTTGGATCTTTATTGTGCTCTTTAGAAAAGCGCATCGAAATGCGCACACGTTTCTTGGATCCGTTTTCTCTCCCAAGTTCAGAAGCACATTAGATAACTTAAAGTTAGTAATTAAAAAGTCCCCCATAAAACTCTGGGGGACTTAAATTTTTTGGGAACAAGACGAGAGACATTTCTGGGTCCCGGCCTTCGCCGGGATGACGTCTAAAGCACGGGGCTGACGTCGCGTTCGCGAGCATGACGTCATCTCATGAGTGCATCTTTAAAATTATCAAGCTCATCAAGAACTTTTCCTGCACCTATTACTACACACAATAGTGGATCTTCAGAAACTTTTACTGGTAACCCAGTCTCTTTGGATATAAGTACATCAAGATTTTTTAACAAAGAACCACCACCTGCCATTGTGATTCCCCTGTCAACAAGATCAGATGAAAGCTCAGGTGGAGCATTCTCTAGTGCAGAACGAACAGCATCTATAATTACAGATATAGGTTCTGTGAGTGCTTCAAATGTTTCTGCATCTGTCATGATTATAGTTTTTGGAACACCCGTAACAAGATCTCGCCCCTTAACTTCTATTTGCTTTGACTCCTGCGTTAACATGGCTGTGCCAATTTTAATTTTTATATCTTCTGCAGTTTTTTCACCAATGAGTAAATTATATTTTCTCTTCACATATTGAACAATAGCTCTGTCCATCTCGTCGCCACCAACACGAACAGATTTACAAAAGACAACGTCTTTAAGAGAAATAATAGCGACTTCAGTAGTCCCTCCCCCGATGTCAACAATCATGTTACCTGTTGGCTCGCCTACGGGTAATCCTGCACCAATAGCAGCAGCCATTGGTTCCATAATTGTATAAACTTCACCAGCACCGGCTTGTCTTGCAGAATCTTCTACGGCACGTCTTTCTACCTGTGTAATTCCAGAGGGGACACCTATAATCATGCGTGGACGAACTAGAGTGCGTCTATTATTATGTACTTCTCTAATAAAATATCGAAGCATGCTTTCTGTGAGTTCAAAATCTGCGATAACTCCATCTTTCATTGGCCTACTTGCAATAATACTCTCTGGAGTTTTACCCAACATACACTTTGCTTCGTCACCAGCAGCCAAAACTTCATTTGTAGAAGCTTTAACTGCTACTACAGAGGGCTGATTTAAAACTATCCCTCTATTTTTAACATAAATTACAGTGTTAGCTGTTCCTAAATCAATTGCCATATCATTTGAAAAAAAACTAAAAAGTCGTGCTGGCCAAAATTTCATGTCTATAAAACCTCTTTTAAAATTTATTTTTAATTTATTTTAATTTAAAAATATAATTGTGCCCCAATAGATAGTTGATGAGTTTTAGCGGCTCTTCTACCACCCATTGGTAAGTCATATGTAACAAAAAATATTGGTTTTAGGGGCCATTTTTTTAAACCCTCTTTAGAATCATAAGATAGTTCAAATGTCATATAGTGATTTCGCCACCCTGTTAATTCTCTTTTATTGTAAATATTTTTTTCTATCTGTTCTTGTGTGAGGCCTACGCTAGAAATTTTGTTTAAATAGCTATTCACATTAGAACTCATAGAGGTATCTTTCCATCTGTCTGTTTCGTGTCTTAAATAACTGTAACGGGCTTGAAAGTGTAATCCGTCAGTTAAGTTTTCTATAGTGATATAAGGGGAAATTTTTGCAGTAACACCTGGCTTAACATAAACATCTGTTTTTAAAGCACTAAATCTAGCTGGCTCAAAACCAACAGGAACACGTTTTTGTTGTCTGTTTTCTAGATAGTAAATCCCTCCCCACATGAAACCAAATTTAACATCCTGTTTTAGTTCCAGCTCAGTTACAGAGTCAAAATAGAACCCCCAATTGCCATCATTCATGAATGGAACAGAAGTTGGGTAGTCTACTTTAGATTTATTCCCTGTGGGAACTAAAACTCCAGCCTGTAAGTTAAGATCAATACTTTTCATTAGAAGCTGGTGGTCCATGAAATAGTGCCATTTAGCAAAGAGATCTATATCTCCAAGCCCAGTTGTACTCCATGCGTTATAGGAGGCGTTCATATTATTGTGAGTCGTGCGACGTAACTTATCAACTAGTTCTACATTATCAAAATCACGACCATATTTGTGTTGAAAGTGTGCCTTATCAAAAGAGAAATAACTAGAAGTAGAAACGTGCATAATTGGTACCCAGGCACCAACTGAAAAACCATTCCAGTTTAAATCTTTATTATATGATAGTGTTACCCCTTGGCTTTTTATTTTACCATGAGCCTGAAATAGTAAATCTAGGTTTTGCCAGGCTAAAGGTGCACTAGAAAGATTATAAATATCTTTATCTTGGTATACAGCTTGAACACTTTTAATAATATCATTAAGATTATATTGGCCATCTAGTTCGTAAATTCTTAAATACCCACCACCATTATCAAAGGCTGAAGAGGCACTAGCAAAATAAACAGAGGCTGTAAAGGGTGAACTACCCTTTGTTACATATTCTTCAGAGCGATTTAAAAATGGGAAATACCTGTTTACACTGTGATTAGAGTATATATTTGATATAAATAAAAGTGTTAGAATGCAAATTATATAAAAATTATAATAAAAACTTTTTTTGAAAAATATCATACATCATCCATCTTTTCTTAATAAATAAAGTGAGTTTTGATCTTACTTTATTTTACATTTTAGTCAAGATTGCCCTATCTTTCAAATTAATATAAACTTTAATGTTGATGGGACTTAAAAAACAAAAGGGAGTTTTAAATGAAAAAACATTACACATTTGTTGCAAATTGGAAAATGTATCTGACTTTTGATGAAATTACTGAGTATGCAACTAAAAATTTGGATAATTTTATAAAACTTTCTTCTTATCAAGATGTAACAATTATTATTTGCCCATCTTTAATAGCTGTATATCATTTAACACAAATGTTTAAAGATACTCTTGTGCAAATAGGAGCACAAGATTGTTCGAACCATCAAAGAGGGGCGTTTACAGGGCAGGTCTCAGCCAGCTCTCTTCGTCAAATAGGATGTAGTGCCTGTATAATAGGACATAGTGAACGTAGAAAATATCAAAAAGAATCAAACGAAGATGTTTCACAAAAATTAGATATGCTTATTGATCAAAAGATATCTCCTATAATTTGTGTCGGAGAAACACTAGAAGAATATCAGGCTGGACGCACAACTGATGTTCTAGAGTTCCAGTTAGAAAAGATTTTTGAAATAATAGAGTCTAAAAAGAATTTGTGTGAAAAGATGCCTATTTGTATAGCTTATGAACCTGTATGGGCAATAGGAAAAGATAAGTGTGCACCGCCAGACTATATAGATACAATTTTAACTTGGTTGAATATAAAAACACAAAAACAGGCAAAAACTCTACTTTGGAGAATTCTATATGGGGGGAGTATAACTTCTGAAAATATACTTTCTCTTAAAAAAATCGAAGTAATTGATGGTTTTTTGATAGGAGGTGCAAGTATAGACTTTCCAGAATTTGAAAAAATAGTAAAATATATTATAGAATAATAAAGTTTATAAATTTATTAATTAAAAAGTAATGGGAAAAGATTATGTTTGGTTTGTTGATGACAATTTTTATAATACTGTCTATTTTTTTGGTACTCTTTATTCTTATTCAGCCAGGTAAAGGTGATATGGGCCTTGGGAGCATGGGTGGTGGAGGAAGTCAAATGCTCTTTGGTGGGGCAGGAGGGCAAGGTTTTTTTGAAAAAACAACCTGGACGATAGCTGCTATATTTGTTTTAGGATGCCTTGGGCTTACAATGTTAAGAACACACGAGACAGAATCGTCTCAGCTTTCAGGGTTTACTGCTGAAAGAAGGGCTAATGCCAAATTGGCCGCAGCTAAAAGAGCAAATTTGGCACAGCAAAAAATTCCAGTGAAAACTCCTGATCAGACGAGTTCTGCAAAATAAAAATTATTAGGGGTGTGCGTGAACGCAAATGTTATAACAATTCTAGGTAAGATAACATTAAACGCATGTGACAGACTAGGTAAAATAGGTGTATTTGTTCTTAATTCTATCTCTACTCTTTTTTCTACAAAATTAAAACTCGATAAAGTTTTTTATCACATGAACTATGTAGGGGTAAACTCCATAGGGATAGTTGTACTCGTTGGAGCAACAATAGGAGCCTCTCTGGCTTTACAAAGTTATATAGGACTTGAACGTTTTGGAGCTACACAATTCATTGGTCCAATCGTTTTTATATCTATGACACGTGAATTCGGGCCTGTGTTTGCTGCAATAATGGTCATAGGTAGAGCTGGATCTGCCATCACAGCAGAGATTGGAACCATGAGAATTACAGAACAGATAGATGCCTTACAAACACTGTGTATTAACCCTTTACAATATTTAATTACACCAAGATTAATAGCGGGAACTATTATACTCCCATTTTTGTCTATATTTTGTTCCCTTTTTGGCATCATTGCAGGATATATAACATCAGTTTATGTTTTAGATGTTAATGGTGAAATTTATATGCAGGCAATAATAGAAAATGTAGAGCTTTCAGATATTGTAAATGGGCTCATAAAAGCTATAGTCTTTGGTTTTATTGTTATAGCCATTAGTACATATAAAGGGTATTTTACGAAAGGGGGTGCAAAGGGTGTTGGTATTGCTATCACCCAAAGTGTTGTATATTCTATTCTTACAGTAGTGGTTGCAGATTATATTTTAGCTTCACTTTTATTTTCAAAATGATAGAGATTAAAAATTTATATAAAGCCTTTGGCGATAAAGTAGTCACTAATAATGCTTCACTTTCCATTCAGGATGGTGAATTTTTAGCAATAGTAGGCCGTTCAGGCGAGGGGAAGTCTGTTCTTTTAAAACAGATTATTGGACTTATTAAACCAGATAGGGGAAATATAATTATAGATGGGCAGGATATAACAACTGTGCCTTCTAAAGAGTTAAATAATATATTTAAAAAATGCGGATACGTTTTTCAGTTCGCTGCCCTTTTGGATTTTTTGACGGTTTTTGAAAATGTAGGGATTACACTTTTAGAAAACGGGGTTTTGCAAGATAAAGTTTTAAATTTAGTTAAAGAAAAATTAATTCAAGTGGGATTGGGGGAAGATGTCTTAAATAAATTTCCGGATGAACTCTCAGGAGGTATGAAAAAACGTGTAGGACTAGCCCGTACACTAATGCTAAGTCCTAAAATATTGCTTTATGATGAACCTACAACAGGGCTTGACCCAATAACAGTTAAATTAATTCATGAGCTTATAAAAAAAACGCATGAGACACAAAAGACAACCTCTGTAGTTATATCACATGATATAGAGATTTTTAAATACGCGTCACATGTAGCAATGTTGTGCGAGGGTAAAATTGTTTATAAAGGGCCAGCTGAAAGTATATGGGAATGTGATAACCCATATGTGTACCAGTTTATTAGAGGATTATCGCAAGGACCAATCAAACAGATAGGTACAGCATGAGTATTGATAAACCACTTATTCTTATTATAGATGATGAACAAGCGATAGTACAAAATTTAAAAGAGATATTAAGTGAAGAGAATTTTTCTGTAGAAACATTAACAGATGGTGCTAATGCTATTAAAACTATAGGAATTCTTGTTCCAGATCTTGTTATTCTTGATATCTTTATGCCCCACTGTAATGGTTTAGAGATATTAAAAAATATAAAAAGAGAATTCCCAGAACAAAAAGTGATAATTATCTCTGGGTATGGGAATATATCAATAGCTATAGAAGCTATCAAAAATGGTGCCTGTGATTTTATCGAAAAGCCATTTTCTCTTGAAGATATTTTAAAAAAGCTTGAATTCTTAAAAAACAAAAAAAATTTTGGTGCTTTAGAAAAAATTCAAGATACATCTATAGAAGAAGAACTTGGGCTTGTTGGACAAAGTTATCAATCTCTAGAGCTTTATCGTTATGCTAGACATATTTCACAATTTATTTACCCAGTTTTAATAGAGGGGCCAGCAGGGGTGGGCAAATCTCTACTTGCAATATATATACACAAATACAGTAAATTAAATAAAAGTAACTTTATAATATTTAATAAATACTCTTTGCCTAGTGATTTTTGTGAATTATATAATAATAAACAAGCGACTATTTTTTTAAAAAATATTCATGAATTTACAAAAGAGCAACAAGAGATAATATTTAAATTTTTATTGAATAAAGAAAATAGTAGAAACACAGACCAATTGGCTGGGCTGTTTTATATGACATATTCTAATATTAATAATAAAGAACAAAAAATAAGAATTATAGCCAGTAGTAAAGTTTCTCTTTACAAGTGTGTATGTGAAAATAAATTTTCTAGACAACTTTATTTAAAGTTATCTGTGACCCCGATAGAAATAATTTCTATAAACAAAAGACGCTATGATATTCCTCTTCTTGTTAATTATTTTCTAGAACAAGAGAATAATATTTACCATAAAAATATAAAGTTTTCTTCTTGTGCTATAAGATTTTTTAGAAATTATAATTGGGAAAGAAATATATCACAAATACAAGAGATTATAGAAAAAATTGTTACATTTACACAAGATCTACACGCTATTATTTATAGAGAAGATCTTTTGCAGCTTTTTTTAAAGCCAATAGTTAAATATAATATTACAGGTAAAAACATTACTGAAATATTAGAAAAAAATTATTTAAACTATATTTTAAAGAAACACAGTTATGACCTTAATTATGTTTCAGCATTATTAGATATTAACATTTCACAATTACAAGATAAACTTTCTTATCACCATATTAATATTTGAGAGATAATTATAGAAACTATAGTAAATGTTATGGAGCAAAAATGGAAACATCAGCATCTTCCCAACTTTCAGATTTAATAAAAGAAAAAAGTGTTTTATGGCAAGAGCTAAAAAATGAAGTAAAAAAAATTATAGTTGGACAAGATTATATTGTAGACAGGGTATTAATAGGGCTTTTGTGTAATGGGCATATTTTGTTAGAGGGTGTACCTGGCCTTGCCAAAACAACTTTAATTAAAACAATCACACAAGCTCTTGGACTTAAGTTCCAAAGAATACAGTTTACGCCAGATTTATTACCAGCTGATCTTATAGGAACACTTGTGTATAATCCAAAAACACAAGAGTTTCTAGCTAAAAAGGGGCCTATTTTTACAAATATTATTCTGGCTGACGAGATTAATAGAGCTCCTGCTAAAGTACAATCTGCGCTTCTTGAAGCTATGCAAGAACACCAAGTAACCATTGGCGACACGACTTATTTATTAGAAGAGCCATTTTTGGTTCTAGCAACACAAAACCCAATAGAACAAGAAGGAACATATAGGTTACCAGAAGCTCAAGTAGATAGATTCTTATGTAAACTTATTATAACTTACCCTAAGCTAACTGAAGAGAGAGAAATAATTAATAAAAATTTTGAACCAAAACAGGTTTATAAAATAGTAGAAAAAGAGGATATATTTACATGCCAAGATATTGTAAAGCAGATCTATATCGATGAAAAAGTGCTTGAATATATTCTTTCTATTGTTTTTGCTACACGTAAACCGCAAGACTACAAGCTTGAAGATATACAAAACTATATAGAATATGGGGCTTCGCCGCGTGCAACTATAGCGCTCACTCATGCTGCAAAGGCATATGCGTTCTTAAGAAAAAGACATTTTGTCATTCCTGATGATGTTAAGGCTATTATTCCAGATGTTTTACGCCACAGAATAATTTTAACCTATGAAGCAGAGGCAGAAAATGTTACTCACGAAGCTTTGTTACAAAAAATAGTACGCGTCATACCTTCACCATAAATAAAAGGCATTTTCAATATTGTAATCTTTTTGCTTGACAGGAAGAGTAGAGTAAAAGTATCTTCGTAGTCTATAAATAAGGGTCTTTGACTATGAAGCAAGAATTATGGATATTAAATAGTTCGTTAATTCTTATTTTCTTATTGGCACTTTTTGCAGGGCAGTTTTTACGGCAGGAACCGCCGGTAATAAAACTAGCTTCTGTATCATGGGCTGAAATACAAAAAAAAAAAGAGGAGCCCAAACCCCAACCAAAAAGTTGGGACAAGATTTTTCAGAACGATCTATTTGACACTTTTATTACTACAGAGATAAAAGCTGTCAAGCAAAGTTTTACTACGCCTATACCTGAACCAAAACAGGCTCAAGTCACACCACCGTCAGAACCCAAAAAAGTAGAAGCATTACCACCTCTTAATATTACTATTAAGGGGATAATTATCTCTTCTGACGAGCGTAAAAGTGTGGCAATGATAGCAGATGAGACTGGAAAAGAGGGGCTTTATCATTTGGGTGAAAAGATTAAAGACGGGCAGCTTATAAAGATTGCACGTAATAGAATAGTTGTTTTAAGAATCAGTGGGCAACAGGAGGTATTTTATATTAATAAAAACGATACCCCAGTAGAACCGGCAGAAAAATGGAAATCTATTGTTAAAAAGATTAATGACCAGACATTTAAGATAGACCCACTTGTATTTAAAGAAGAGATTACATCGCTTGGTAATTTTATAGATAGAGTTGGTATAGTGGGAACAGCTTACCAAGACGGCAAACCTTTAGGCATAAAAGTAGGTGCGGTGGAGAAAAATGAAGCTGCAACAGCACTTGGTTTGTCTAGTAATGATATTATAAAATCTGTTAATAATATCTCGTTGGTAAACCCTAAAGATCGTGTTAAGGCTTACGAAACAGTATCACAAATTAATATGGGTGGGGCTATAAGTGCCGTAATAAACCGTACAGGACAAGATATAACACTTAATTATAAGCTTGCTCGTGTAGAAAAGGCCAAAAAAACACCATTGGCCGCAGAAAAGAAACCCGAAGGACAGACGACTGAAGGTAAAGAGGGTGGGCTTAAGATGAGTAGGCTTCAAGAAAGAGAACAAACAATACGTGATTTTGAAAAGCAACAGCAGTCAAAAGAGAGAAACCAACAGGCCATTATGGAGATTAGAAAACGATTATTAGAAAATCTACAAGCAAGAATAAGAAACGCACGAACTAGACAATAAATTTATAAAAAAGTAGAAAGTTGAGTATGAGAAAAAAATTTATACTCTTTTGTGGCACACTTTTTTGTGCAATTTATACAGCGGGAAATTTATTACATTCGATGGAGATTCCGTCAGAGGTTCCTGCAGAGTTTGGTGGACAAGTCGCCCCTGCTGTTATTACTCCAGTTGAAGTGCCGGCTCCCTCTGTTTCAGTTCCAGAAGTTTCGCCTACTGGTGAACCAGTGCCAGTAGTACCAGAGCTTACACCGGGGGTACCAACAGAAACACCGGGCACACTAGAAATTCCGGCAGTTGCACCTACAGATCTGGCAGCTGTGCCAGAACCTTCAAAAGCTTCAGCAAAAGAGCAAAAAACTGGAGATGAAACTAAAGATATTTATTTAAATTTCGAAAACACAGATCTTGCAAATTTTATTAATTACATAGCAGAACTTAAAAAATTAAATTTAATTCTTGATAAATCTATAGAGGGGGCAAAAATTTCTCTCACGATTAGAGAGCCACTTTCTGTCGAAGGGGCCTGGAATGTTTTTCTAACTATTTTAGAAACAGCAGGCTTTAGTATTGTCAAGACTGGGGATGTGCATAAGATAATACCAAAAGACAAAAAAGTTGCGCAGCCTTTACCTATATATATTAACGTATCTCCAGATAAATTACCTGAAAGTGATCTAAGCATTAGATATCTTATGTTTTTTAATAATCTTCAGGCCCCTAACGTTATGGATTTACTTAAAAGCATGTTAAGTGATAAGAGTGATGCTAAAGATATTAAAGAGGTAAATGGGATTTTAATAACAGATAAGTCTTTAAATATTCGCTCTGCTGCAAAGATTTTACTTGAACTTGACCAGATGGGGACAGCTGAAATGGTCTCTGTCATTCCTCTTAGGAATGCAAATGCTAAAGATGTTCAGGATCTTTTAAAAGAACTTATAAAAAAGCCTGAGACAAATCCGCTTGCTCGCCTTTTGGGAAGAGCAGCAAGTGAGGGAACAGCTGAGTATTTTCCAACAGGAACGAAAATTATAGCAGAAGAGAGGACAAATTCTCTTATATTATTGGGCGCCCCAAAGCCATTAAAAAAAATAGAAGATTTTATTAAAAATTATATAGACACAGAACTTAAAGCTACAAAATCACCTTTGCGTATTTATCCATTACAGCACACGAATGCTAAGCAAATAAGAGAGATTCTGTCAGAAGTTATTCAGGCTAAAACTGAGGCTGGAAATCTTGCAAGTAAATATGGTGCAATTCGTGGCGGTGTAAAATATTTTAAGCCTATGACTTTTCAAGTCGATGAGGATGGAAATAAGCTTGTTGTTTCCTGCGTAGATGATGTCGATTGGAAGCTTTTGAAAAAGACTATAGAAGACCTTGATAAACCACAACCTCAAGTTGCTATAGAGACGCTTATTGCTATGGTAGATGTAACAGATGATAAATTAATGGGTGGTGCTGTAAGAAATAAATTTCATGGACAAATTGGTAAAAATATTGATTTTCAATCTGCTGCGAATAAAAATGGCCCAACGTTAGAATCAATTGACAGTAAGCCTGCAAGCTTATTAGGAAATCTTTTAATGCAAATATCTTTGGAACAAGGGTTGAGTACTCTTACCTTTGGTAAAAACGAAGGTAATATATGGGCTATATTTAATATGTTAAAAACACAAACGAATACAACAGTTTTATCACAGCCATTTTTGACCATAGTAAACAAAAAAGAGGCAAGTGTCATTGTTGGAAATACCCGCAGGGTTCCAAGCGAACAAGATCAAGATGGAAAAACCACAGGATGGGCAGAAGTTGAAGCGAATACAAAGCTTACGCTAAAACCACAAATTAATCTCGATGGTGTTATTCGTATGGAAATAAATGTTGAAATAGCAGGATTTGCAGGGACAGGAGATGGTACACAGAAAAACACAAGAAAACTTAACACTGATGTTACAGTTGCAAATGGTCAAGTAATTGTGTTGGGTGGTTTTGTGAAAACTCAGGTATCTGAGGGGTTAAGAAAAACTCCTTTTTTAGGGGATATTCCTATTTTAGGATGGTTTTTTAAATCGCAAAGACGAACAATAACAAAACAATATATATTTATGTTTTTATCACCAACTATTATTAAGCCAAGAGAACTTCCTGGAATGAATCTTTATACAAAGATGAAATTGCATGATGCTACAGATTATATTGAAGAGTCTGTGCAGACTAAACAAATTCCAGATCCTTTACACAATTGGTTCTTTAATTCAGAAAAAGAAAATTATTCGCATAAAGTTATCGACTTTGCAAATGCTCGTTATCAACCAACCACTGTCGATATAAAAAATGACCCACTTTATATGTCTCAAACAGAACGGCAAAAAAAAGCAGGAAAACTTAAGGGACAAGAAGAACCAAGTGAAGAGAAGAAACCACCAGAGATTATAAAATTTACAGAAACCGGACTAGGTGCAAAAGAGTTTGAAGAAAAAATTAAAACACAAGAGACTGTGCTTAAAGAAAAAAGAGAAAAATTAAAAGATATTCTTGAAACACCGAAAATTCCAAAGGGGCAGGTTCAAATTGAAGCTAAGCGAGAAGATTTAAAAGAACTTATATCTACAGTGCCTGATGTAACACAACCAGTTAAAACACAAAATGTAGAAGAAATGCGTGAGCAGTTAAAAGAGTTAATTGCACCACCGGTATCTACACCAATGGCTATGGAAACTTCTGCGTTACCCCAACCGGTAGCGCTTGGTGCACCGCCTGTTATAGATTCACAGCCCCTAGAAATGGGGCCTGTGCCCCCTGTTCCAACCCCAATGGTATTAGAGCAGACAAGAAATAAACTTAAAGAATATCTTGCAAATAATCCAGCATTTGCTCGCATGAGAGGGGTCTGATATGATAAAAGAGATTTTTTTACCAGAAAGAATTGGTAGTAAAAGACTTTTATCTCAGCATATTGCGGGTATAGCACTTCAAGAAGATAGTGTGCAATTAGCTATTGTGTATTCAAAACGTTCAGGATCTGTAGTTGAAAATCTTGTTTTACAGAATATAGAACAGGGGCCTGAAGATACATATCCTGTGCGTGCTGCTCAAGCGCTTAAACATTTTTTACCTCAGATAAAACATGTTGATCAAATAAGGGCATCTATCCCTGCTTCTATTGTGACTTTTAAAGAATTACAGATGCCATTTACAGATAGTGAAAAAATTAGAATGGTTATAGATTATGAAATAGAGTCTATGCTTCCCTTCTCACCATCTGAAGCTGTAATTGATTTTATTACAACAAAAAAAATTCCAGATCAAGGGGCATCTCAGGTTTTTGTTGCTGCGGTTAGAAATCAGGATTTAGAATCTTTTCTTGATATTTATAAGCAGGCTGGAATAGAACCTTCGCATATAACTATAGATCTTTTTGCAGCATATGGGCTTTACCAACAGATTCAAGATTACTCTTCTATCACACAGGGTAGCACACTTATTAATATAGACGAAACATCTACACAGATTGCATTCTTGCAAAATAGTGAGTTGAGGTTAACTAGAAGTATCCCCAGAGGGTTTACCTCACTTGTAAAGAATATAAGTGAAGAGACAAAAATACCGGAAGAAGAGGTCATTCAAAAATTTATTTCGCAGGGTATAAAGATAGGTAACGATGACCCTTTTAATAAAGCTGTCTCTAAACACCTGATAAATTTTTTAAATGATATTCAGTTTACTTTAAACTCTTTTAGTTTAAAACTTAATTTCTATGAGGGTGTAAATAGATTACTTTTCTCAGGTAAGTTTATAAACATAAAGAATTTTATAGAATTTTGCACAAATACACTTCAAATTCCTTGTGAAATTTTTGATTGTAAGAAGCTTTTTGTAAAAAGCCGTATAAAAACAAAAATTAAAGACATTCGTGTCGTATGGAGCAATTTTATTATAGCGTTGGGTACAGCGCTACCCCCTGAGCAACAGAGCGATTTTGATCTCCGTAGAAAAAATTTTGTTTTGCCAAATATAACGCTTATAACTAAACAGCTTGTAACAGCAGTAATTGTTATTTTATTTATGCTTATAACAATAGGAATAAATGGATATGTACAAATTGCAAAACTAAAATCTAATTTCAATGCTGCACAAAGACATGGAATAGAGAGAATTAAAAGTATATTCCCTAAAGAAAAATTAGTTAAATCACAGTCTTTAAGTGCAGTGGTACAGTCTGCAGAGCAAATATTAAAAGATAATCAAAAACTTTATGCCCCATTTTTGAAAGAAAAAATGAATGCTCTTGATATTATTTTTGAGCTAACTGATATTCTTGATAAATCTATATATAATGTCTCTTTATTGGATGCCACGCTTGAAGACAAAGAGGCTGAGGAGATAAGGATAACTGTAGAGGGGAATTTTAAAGCAAAAGGTGATGCGCAATATAATGAATGGACCCCTTTGGAACAAAAAATTAAAGAATCACAATTTTTCCAATGTGTGGAAGAACCCTATGCCAGTTCAATTGAAGGGAAAGGTTTAAAGTTTTCATTAAAATTAAAGCTTAAAAAGTCTAAATAAAGAAGAAAAATAAATTATGGAAATATTAATAAAGATATCTCAATTTTTACAGGCACTTTCTTCAAAACAATTTAAGCAATATTTAGCGTTGGCGATAGGGTTGGTTTTAGCGCTTACATGCGGTCTGTTTTTTTATATATACTCGACTTGTAATGCTCTTATTACTCAGATAAAAAGCATAGAATCGCTATCTAAAAAATCTGTAAATCTTTTAAAAGAATATAAAAACTTTCAAGAAAATACACGTAAAGTTCAGGATATAATAGATCAAAATAGAGAGTTTGATATTAAAATATATTTTGAAAAACTGTGTAAAGATCAAAATGTTAACCCAGAACAAGGATGGGGGGATGTAAAATCTCAAGACATAAATGATCAAATTAAAGAGGTGACACTTTCTGCCATATTTAAGGGGCAAACGACAGAAAAGCTTGTTGGTTTCTTAGATGCTTTGGGTAAGAGTCCGATGATACAAATTAAAGTACTTAATGTAAAAAAAGAGGAAAACAAAAAAATCTCATTTGCAGTTACATTGTCGACTAAATTTATGAAAAAAGGATTAGACGTCAAAAGCCTTTAGCTTTTGAGTATAAGCAGGAAGGACGAGGTAAATTAATATGAGAATAAAAACACTTTCTGCAATAGTAATAGGAATAATTTTAGGTGTATATATAAAGAATATTACAGCGCAAGAAGCCCCACTTATAACCCCAAATGTTGCTATTGCTCAGCAAGCTGATGTTCCACAGCCTGGGGCACTTGATACTATAAGTATTCCAGAGGTTCCACCTGGTGAACAGGTAGGGGTACCTGTTCCTGGTGTTTCTCCAGCAGAACAGATAGAAGAAAAACCCAAGGCCCCAGTAGGTGAATTACAGCAGATAAAAGATAATAAAGATCTTAACTCTAAAGAGCCGGCAGATATATTTCTTAACTTCGAGTCTGCATCACTGGCAAGTGTTGTTAATTATCTTGCTGAGCAAAAGAAGGCTAATATTATTCCAGATAAAGATTTAGAGGCTGCAAAAGTTTCTCTATCTACAAGAGAGCCTTTAACACTTGAACGGGCTTGGAATATCATGCTTACTTTATTAGAGTTAAATGGGTTTAGCATGATAAAGGTTGGAAATATTTATAGAATTGTTAAGAGTGCTGGTAATGGATTTGAGCCATTACCTACTTATTCTTCTGAGACAGGAACTTCTCCTGAAAAACTTCCAGATAACGATATGATTGTTCGTTATATATACTTTTTTAAAAATATTAAACCTGAGATGGCACAAAATATTTTAAAAGGGATGCTAGATGATAAAGGCGTTATGATTAACACTGATCTTAATGCCTGTATAATTAAAGAACAGAGTATAAATATTAAAACTGCAATGAAGATTCTTCAAGAGCTTGATTCTGGTGGATTAAGACAACAGATTAAAATTATTCCATTAAGATATACTAATGCTGCTGAGGTTAAAAAAACTTTTGATGAAATTTTAGAAAAAAGTGGCGAATCAGACAAAGTTATACGATTTTCCCCTACAACACAGAAAGAGAGTACATACTTTTCATCTTCAACAAAAATTATTCCAGATCCAATTAAGAATACTTTAATATTATTGGGCACAGAGAAAGATTTGGATAAAATAACGGATTTTATATATAAGTTTATAGATGTGCCATTTGGTAGCACTGCTTCAAGAATACATATTAAAGAGATACATTATGCAAAGGCAGAAAATCTTAAGGGGCTTCTTGAGAATATTATTGCCCCGCCAAAGGGGGCATCTGAAAAAAGTACAGTGATGGGGGAATATAAGCTTTTTGATGATGTAATAATATCTGCAGAAAAAGGTGGCGAAGATTCACAGGGTGCTGGAAACAGATTAATTATTGCGTGCAATAGAGATGATTGGAAAAGATTGGAAAATCTTATCGATCAATTAGATAACCCTCAGCCACAAATCGCAATTGAAGTAATGATAATAAATGTGGGAATTAATCAAGATAAGTATCTTGGAGCACAAACTTATGGCCTTTTCAGAGGAAAGAAAGATAAAAAGCTGGGACTTGGAATACATGAAATTGAATCTTGGAATTTATCTACAGCTAGTAAGGAGACTGCAAAAAAAGCGTTAGATTCAGATTCTGATAAATCTAAATCAAATGTTGATGCATTTGCACAACAATATATAAATATGGCAGAAGGATCTAATGGAAATCCTACGTTTCTCACAATTGGTAAAGCTGGAAGTGTAATTGAAGAGAATATATGGAGTATTATAAAATGCTACTTTAACTTAGATAATAGTAATATTGTTGCACAACCCTTTTTGATTGCAAATAACAATACTCCGAAAGATAAATGTTTTATTGATATGACATATTCAAAGCGTCTTCCAGGAGAAGCTGTTGCAAATACTGTTGGCATATCACGAACGAAGGTTGAGCAAAAAGATGCAACAATTTCTGTAAAACTTGGCCCGAGAATTAATAAAGCAGGATGTGTAGATATGGATCTTGAGGTTAATGTTACAGAGTTTGATGAAAATGCTCAGGGTGGAGCTGCTACAGTAAAGAGAGAATTTAAAACAACATGTAAAATGCTTGCAGGAGAAGTTTTAGTTCTTGGAGGATTAACGAAAAGTTCTTTAAATGAAGGCATTTACAAAACGCCTATTTTAGGAGACATTCCTATATTGGGAAATCTTTTTAAAACTAAATCACGTAAACGAGAAGAGACAAATCTATATGTCTTTCTTAGACCAAGTATTATTAAACCAAGATTTGAGGGTGGAGCTGATGAGTATTCACAGCTGAAGTTAGATTATGCTAAGTATCAGTTCATGAAAAATGATACTTATTCGAAAGATAGGGATCCTATACAACATTGGTTCTTTAAACCATCGAAACAAAGTGTGAAAGAAAAGCTTTCTGACTGGAAGCATGGGGTATTTAGACCTATTGACAAATATGCATATGGCCAGGGTATTCCTATAGAAGTAAATATTAGAGAAGATCCTTATTATAGAGTTTCAGAAATGCTTGCAAAGAAGAAACTTGCGCGTGCTGAATATAAAAAGAAGAAGGGGATGGCTAAAAAGAAAGCGCTTGAAGTTTCAACAATAAAGCTTGATTAAAAAGAGGGGCAGCCAATTTGGCTGCCCCTCTTTTTTTTGTTAAATTAATTTTCGTATAAGCCCTAGGTAAAAAATTAAAAGATTATTAACGCCAACTCGAAACCAAATTTTTCCTCAAATAGCGCTCCCCTGTTTAGTCTCATATATATCTGAACCTAAACAACGCTTGTCATGGGTGTATATGAGCACTATCTAAAACAAACCTATATGGCACCTTAGACCAGTATGGGCCGGCATAAGAGACCCCAATTCTTGGGGTACTTATGATACTCTCTGGCTTTATAATAACCCCCCTATCTTCTATCCACAGCCCAGATTTTTTAGAAGCACTTTTTGTGTTTAAACTTTTATTGATTTTTAAAAATTTTGTTAAACGTGCAGGCCCAGAAATTTTACCTGCCCCTCTTATTAACACTGCTGATGGATATCCATTTGGTCCCGTAACTATATTTAACATCCAATGAACACCATAGACAAAATAAACATAAAAGTGCCCGGCTGAACCAAACATCGGGTCTGTGCGGGTAGTTTTACCCACACGCGCGTGACAGGCTAAATCTTGCGGGCCATCATAAGCTTCGACTTCACAGATCATTAGTGAAATTAGTTTATTTTTATAATTGCGAACTAGAAATTTACCCAAAAGCTCTTTGGCGACTTGGCACGTTGGGCGATTAAAAAATTTTGAAGTGAGAACCATATTATAGATTTATAATAAATATTTTTAATAAGTTTATAATATTTTGTAGTTTAAAGATTGGCCCTGTTCAGTCAAATATAAAATGGGTTAATATATAATCGCTCTTTATCATGGAGAAAGCCGGGATCTAGCAATAATTATGCCTTTGAACGCTCAAACAGATAAGGTACAATAACAAAATAAAGAATTATTTTGTATACATCTTATGTTCTAAAGGAAGAGGAACCTTATATGTCGACATTACGAGCTACTTAAGACAGTGCCTGCGCCTGGATGACCATGCATAACAAAATTCGCAATATTCCCCTTTTTATGATCCCTAATTACCGTCACCATAGCAGTTTACAAGGGCTCAAGCCTATGGAATACTATACTAATATGGAGGCCTTTCATGCAAAATCTTAGTCTCATATGTACTGAACGCAGACAGGCGTTTGACTTTAATTTAGTTATCTGGGATAATTAGGGACTTTAAAATATTAATAGATGGGACTTAACAATAAAATTTTATTTTTTATACTAAACTTTAACTAAGTTTTTATAATTTGTATTTAAGTGGGGGGTTTAAGATTTATGAAGTTACAAAAAGTATTATTTTTAATGTGTTGTTTATTTGCAACACATACTAGCTTCTGTTCAAATCAAAGAGAGCTAAAATCTTTTGTAGATTTAGATTCTCTTTCAGAGCAATGTGTAAGAGTAGTCAGAACACATTGTAGAATGCTAGAAGCGTATAATCTTAAAAAAAGTTTAACCAAGCAACAAGAATTACTAACAAAATTACTTGAAGTATCAAAAGATTTTTTGAATAAACTTCTTAAGGCACATGAAACACAAACAACAGCAAATACAGAAAATGATCAAGATCTACACGTATGTTTTTCTGTACCCAAAAAACTAATAACTAAACTTTCTGAAGTTGCAAAAGATGCGCTTACACATGTAATAAGTATATACAAATTAGGGGTACAAGATATAAGTGAAATTCTAAGAGAATATATATCTCACATTTCACAATCATTAACGCAGGCAGAAATTTCAGCATTAAATAGTATTCTTGCTAATGATACAGTTCGTACTCTGTTAGAGCATGCAGAAGAATTTGCTCAAGTATTTAAGGCTAGTTTGAGAAAATAGAGGGGTTTTTTACCTAGACATAATAGACTATTTGTGCTAAATTAACGTATATTATTTATCAGTCTATTATATATTAATATTAAATTAAGAATGGCACAAATTATGGAACAGGTACAAAAACCGGTATTCGAAAAGTATGCAATATTTCAAACTGGTGGCAAGCAATATCAAGCTATCCCCGGCAAAACCATAGCTATAGAAAAGCTAGAGGGCAATCCTGGAGACACACTCTCATTTAAAGAAATCTTATTTAGAAAAACCGGCGATAAACAATTCGAGATTGGACAACCATTTGTTAATGGTGCTTCTATTCAGGCAAAGATAGTCAAACAAACAAAAGACAAAAAAATAGTTATCTTTAAGTACAAAAGAAGAACTAAATATAGAACAAAAACAGGGCATAGACAGCTAATTACTGTTATTAGAATAGAGTCTATTTAGTCCAAGAGCAGGAACCATTAGAATTTGACGCTCTGGACTACCATGATTTCGCCCCTAGCGGGGCTTGGATGAATTATATTATTTTTATAATTTTATAATCTCTTTTATTTTATCAAGATATTTTTCTGGTATTTTTACTTTTGATGTAATAAATGCCCATTTAATTGGGTAAGTTACACAGGTAAAATTATTTTTATAATCTAAAGAGAAATTTCTGTATTTTGTAGGGGGCAAAAAACTCCCAGGGTTAAACTTTTTCCCGTATATAAATTTTTTATTAATAACTTTTGGGATTCTTTTTATAAATCTTCTTAACTGTTTACATAGGCGCGTATTTTTAGAAATTTTTTTAATTTCTACACAAAGCCCAAAAATTTCACAAGTTTTATTACCCAGATTGAAAAACTCTTCAGAAAAACATTCTGGTCTTTTGCCTGTGCTGTTGTGTTGGTGCAAAAGATGTAAAAGAAGAGCGCTAGAAGAGACATGTACATGTACTTCGTAAAGACTATATATCTCATCATTAATTTTTATAAAATTTTTACATGCAACTTTTTCTGGATGAGTTGGAACGAGCTTTATAAACTTACCTGTGTTTATAATAAAAAATTTAGAAGAGCCCCTATATTTACACAAAATATTATCTTTCAAGACGTTTTTTTGTACAGGTAATAGTTTTTGTTTGCAAGAATTATCGCTAGTATTTTTTATTTTATTAATCTCTTTTTTGTACACTTGCTTATTTTCTTGCTTAGCACAAGAGTTAATAATAGGGGGTATGCAGGCAGGGATTACTTGATTTATAATTAATAAATAACAGAAAAAAGTTATTAATATTCTCATAAATGTTGCACACTAAATAATCTTTTAGGTAAAAAAAGTGTTTTATGTTACACATAATAATATAAACCGGCAAGAAAAAGCTTGATCACAAATACTTTTATGTTAAATTGTTAATAATTAAAATAATTAATTGCGGGAATAGCTCAGTTGGTAGAGCATTGCCTTCCCAAGGCAAGGGTCGCGGGTTCGAGCCCCGTTTCCCGCTCCAATTTGGGTGAGTGGCCAAATTAGGTTAATCTGTTTTACTTTCTTGCTAAGGAGTTCTAATGTGTTTTCACTTAAAATTTCTATCGATAACTGTCTCTTTTTCTCTAGTTTTTATTCAATCTTGTTTTTCTGCTGAATTATCATGTGAACCAGAAATAACAAGATACAATACGTTACAGCTTCTTATTTTAGAGTGGAACGCGCATAAACACAGACCTGTAATTAACGAAAGCGCACCGGGAATAGATGCAATACTTGAACAAAGCACACGCTTTTCTGCTCCAAAATATTATAGAGCGCTAGAGAGTGAAATAGCTCATCTTCGATCAATTGGAGGCGATGCTTTACAACAAGCTTTTACTGCTCAAGATAGTCTAGGCGACACAGTTATGCATACAGTTCTTAGACTGCATCAATATTCAGTAATATATATACTCTTTGCTGCAGGGGCACCTGTTACATTATCAAATAACACAGGAGATACCCCTTTACACCTCTTAGTTAGAAATGGTGAGCATGTAGAATTAGCGCAAAAATTTATTGATGCTAGAGCATCAGTAACGGCTAAAAATATAAATGAAGATACCCCTTTACACTTAGCTTTTATGTTTTCGCCAGATCATATAGATCACAGGCGAAACTATAGACGGCTAGAAATGGCAATAACTCTTCTACATAATGGCGCTGAAGTATTGGCAGATGTTCCAAACGAAGAGGGATATACCCCAATGGACCTAATACAATATTTTATTGATTTTTATAGAGAGCGTTTTCCCACTTATAATAGAATTTTTGGTTTAGCAAAAAACGTTCAAAGAATACTTTTTTCATACTGCTTTAATTTACTAAACCAAGCAATTCAAACATCAAATTTATCACAAGTAATTCACTGGCTTGATATTGGAGCGCCAATCGCATATGTAAATACATATGAAGAAACACCATTTACATATGCATCAAGAGTTTATTCAGAACTCTCAGAAGATCAAGCCTGTGATATTACGTTAGAACATAATAGTCAGACGATAGCTTCTCTTCTTCATGAATGGCAAAATTTAGAGCTTCTTCGTGCGCGTGAACATAATTATGGACGAGTAGCAATAGCTGTACTTCGTCGTATAGGTGCAAGCGATCACTCTGAATACGACTTAGACATAACGGCACAAGAACTTTCAGAAATTTTGCAAAAAAAACAAGAGGATGCTGAAACACAAGAGTTTGCTGATCGGATGGTATCAATGCGCTCGGCATCAATGAAAGTTCATAATGACAGATAATGCTTTATCGAAAACAGTTATATCTTTTTTTATGCTTTCTTGATCAAGAACGGTAAAAAGTTCTGGGTGTTCTTTTGACATCTCAAGTGCATTTTCTACTTGATGTGAAGTGGTTTTTGCAACAAGTGGTATAGCTAAACACTTTTTTTTGAAAAACAAAGTTTCAAAAAGTGTTCCTGCCCCAGCACGACAAATAATAAGATCTGAACGGGAATATAGCTCATCTATTTTTTCGTTATAAGAGAATACATAAGCAGGAATATTTAGCCCTTTATAAAAGTTTTCCCAAAGTGTAATATCTCTATTACCAATTTGATGTATAACCTGAATTTTATTTAAAACCCCTTTATTAGATAACAAAAAATCTTTAAATATATTATTTAAAAATTCAGAGCCCTGTGATCCCCCTAGAATAAATAGTGTTTTTCTGTCTTTATCGTGAGACATCCAAACCTGTCGGCCAGTATAGGTATCCTCTTGCCCTGTGACAAAGCCGGCCGTCAGGCCGGCTTTATCACTTTTAATTCTTTCTGGCGCATTAGCGCTAAACCGTACAGGATAATCTTCTTTAACACACTTGTGTGAAAAATCTCGCCCAAACACACGACAATAATCTTTTGTACGTGAAAAGACAATAAAAATTTTGTTAGAAAATGGGAAAAGAAATTTTATAGCTTTACCTGGAATAACGTTTAATTCGTGAATTTCTACTGGATATCTTAACAACCAACCAATAAGACACACCGGTATAGATACAAGCCCTCCTGTAGTTATAATTTTTTCTGGTTTATATTTAATTAAATAATATAAACTTTTAGCGCAAGCGTATAAGACCTGAAAGAAAATAATTGGGATCTCCCAGAAGCGTGATTTTATAAATTTACTTATAAAAATATATTTTTTATAAGTAATATTTTGCGCTGAATTTAAAATATATTTATCCAGTGGGCGATTGTTTGTAACAAAAATAATTTCGCACTCACCCTTATTATTACCAATGTTATTTTTTTTCCATTGTCTAGAAAGTGTAAGTGCAGGGATTATATGTCCACCAGAATCACCAGCTACTACAAGAAGTCTTTTAATTTTACTTTTCACACACAAAGCCCTTAGTACTTTTTTACTTAACCAACGCGAGCTTGTCTTATGTGTATTAATATCTCTTTATCCGTTGGGGCAAAAGTCAAAGCCCTCTCAAAAATTTTAAGTGCTTCAAGTCTTTTTCCCATCTTTAAAAGTATAACTCCCTTAGTATCCAAGAAATATGGCGAATATTGTTCTTTCTGTAAAGCGTTGTCTACTAATTCTAGTGCCCTAGATAAATTTGTCCCCCTTTGCGCATAATAATACGCAAGAAGATTATACACCTCTGGGCTTACTACATCATATTTTATTGCCTGAGCAAGAACACGCTCCATTTTTTTATAATATTTATTTATAAAATATATATACCCAATGTGAAATCTTATTTTTGCTATAATAATTGGGTCTTCTGTTAATGCAAACATTTTTCTACAACACATAACACCTTTTCTAAGCTCTTTTTGTTCATTATAGATATCAGATAGAGCCGCAAGAAGTGCTATAGAATATTTTTTATTTTCTATTAATTCTTCACAGGCTTTAATAACACGAGAAGCCCTAACAGGGGTATTTTTTAATAAAAAAAGAACGTGTATGCGCATAGATGAAGAGGGATCATCTGCCACCCAACTAGAAGCACATTTTAAAGCGTTATCGAAGTCTTTTTTTGCCAAAAGAATATCTATTTTTAAAACATTGGCACGATCGAAACTTGGTTTTAACTTCAGACACTTTGTAATTTCAGACAGCGCATTATTATATTTCTCAGCCTGAAATTCTAAAAAAGCCACATCAAAATAATATTCTGGTGAATTTTCTTTTCTTTTCTTTAAAAAACTAGAGGCTTCGCTAAATCTTCTCTGAGAAAAAAGCAACTGAATTAATTGACGCTCAACAGATTCTTCTCGTCCAACCAAATTTAAAAAATTTTTATAACCTTTTATTGCTTCATCTATATGCCCCTTTTGCTCCATTAAAATAGCCTTTAAAAGCCAACCTCTGTCAAATCTAGGGAAAAGTTTTAAACTTTTTTCTATATATACAAGAGCCTGTTCAGTATCATTTTGTTGCAGACAAACTTTAGATAACAAAAAGTAAAATAAAAAACGTCGCTGTTTTAACGTATTTCTTTTAACGCAGGCTTCTAAAAATGAGCGCGCATCAGCTAGATTATTACTTTTTAAAAGCGATACAGCTGTATAATAAGAGATCTGTTCTTCATCTGGATATCTTTTATGCAATTGTACAAATAATTTTTCTGCTTTATCGTCTCGATTAGAATAAAGATACGACTGAGCTATAATTAACTGAATTTCGGGGTTTTTGTTAAAAACAGATTTCAATTCTTTTTCACGTTTTTCGTAAAGCTGAACAATTTTTGCAAAATGTCCTGAATCAAAAAGAAGCCTGAAAAGCCCATCATAAATGTAAAGTTGGTGCTTTTTATGAGCTAAAATTTTTTTAAAAATTTCAAAAGATTTTTTAAATTTGTGAGCCGCATGTAAATAGGTTGCCTGTAAATACAGCTCGTGAATTGCAGATTGTTCATCAAGATCGCCAAAACCAACTTCACCTAAATCACCTTCACTAGGTAAAGCGACTCTTGTTTTTACAGAATTCTCTTGTTGTCCCCCAATGAGAGACATAATCTCTTGATCAGACAGGCCGGAACAATCTATATTATTTTTAATAAAAATAGATACTATAATTATTTTCAAAAATATTTTAAAAAATTTTTTCATTATTTCACACCCTTTATTTCCTGTAAAAACTTAAACTATATTTTTACATCGCACAAAAAATTTTTCTAGAATATTTTTAAGTTCATTATCTTTAATATTTAAAAAAATTTTTTTCTCAGTATCACTAAGATATTTGTGTGTATATATTGTTTTCTGTTTTTTAAAATTACTAGAAATTTTAATTATATCTTTATTATAAAAGTTATCGCAACACTTAAGCTTTATAATCTTTATATATTCTCCAGAAAGGGTATTATTTATCTTTTGTTTTAATACTGGCGTTAATAGATAAAGCTCTTGTAACAAAGCCGGGTGAATTATTCCAAGCGTCAAACCTCCATTAAAAATATTTACTATAAAGACCTTATTTTTAAGATCTCCAATAATTTCCCCCCATTTATTTAGCAAAAGTATTTTCCAGTGGTACTCTTTAGGAATAATATTGTAAAAAAAAGAATCTATTTTTTTTATCACCTATATACCTTTTAAAAATTATAATAATTTTTTAGCATTTATCTTTTTATATTGCTTTTTATAGCGTCAACTGTCAAACTACCCATCAATTAAGTGAAATATTTATCTTAAGTGAGATTAAATGATCAAAAAACATAAAGAAAAAATTCTTGTTGTTAAAACACAAAAACTTTTCCCGAATGGGGCATTTACTGGGTTTATACCAGTAAAAAATTTTGATGACTATCTTAATCTTGTTATAACGCACAAAGAGTTTTTAGTTCGTGCAGATGTAGAAACAGACGCTTCTTATAAACAAATTATCCCATATCTATTATTTTTTCATGACCAAAAATACTTTCTTATGAAGCGTAAAAGTACAGCCGGAGAACAAAGACTTAAAGATAAATATTCTATGGGTATTGGGGGGCATATACGTGAAAGTGATATAAAAGAGTCATCTTTATTCTCATGGGCCAAGCGTGAATTTCATGAAGAGATCTCTTATTCTGGTAATTTAACTATAAACCCCTTGGGAATTTTAAATGATGAATCAGATTCTGTTGGGCAAGTTCATACCGGTTTTGTATTTATTCTTCATGGGGATACATCTAATATTAGTGTTAAAAGTGAGCTTAAAGAGGGCAAATTACTCACTCTTAAACAATGTGCTAATTATTATAACTATATGGAGCGCTGGAGCCAATTACTTTTAAATCATCTAAATGAAATTAAACTTGTAACAAAGTGGGAGGCAAAAGAGCTAAACTAAAAAAAGGGAGGTATATATGATTACCCTTTTAGTGTTAAGTTTCTCTTTATGTTTTATGAATTTCGTGTATACAAACAGTGAGACACTAAGCTCTTTATCTATTAAGCAACGTGTGCATGCTTGTGCTAAAAACATACTTGCTTCCTATGGTGCAAATACATTAAATTTCCCCCCAGAAATGAAACATGAATATTTAAAAACGCTTGAAGAAATTATTTCACATATAGCAACTAGAAGCAATTTTGAAAGAAAAAATTTTGTTGATTTGCTAACATTAGAAGAGACTATTCAGGAGCAATTAGTCCCCTTTATTATAACAGTACTTGTCCCTGTCTCTTTAACACAAATAGAAGACAAAGTCTTGTATTATACAAATTTATTTTTTGAAAAAAACAGTCTTGACATAACAAAAATGCCAAGCTCTAAAAAGTCAGAATATATAAAAAAAATAACATCTATAAGCAAAAATCTAAAAAAATTTTTGCGGGCGCATACTCGTTCTTATATATTTGAATTTGAAATTCAACAGGCAATAGAAAAAGAGTTCAAATCTTTTATTACCAAAAAAACAAACATTTACGATTCAGATTGGTACAAATCTCTCTTGCCAGAGATGCAAACTAGAGGAAACATGTTTGAACTCTTAGGATATCTTTTTGGTAGCAGTGAACAGGTAAAAACACTTGATACTTTATTTACAACAACCCCGGATACACAAGTTGTCACATTTGCTATTACTACAACAACGCTAAATTAATTAGCTTGTTATTAAACTAAGTACAATAGCATATTGTCCTTCATCTATCTCTCCTGCCTGTTGCATATCAGATAAAATACCTGCCAATTCATTTGGATCCCTATTTGCAAGCGTCATAAGCTCTCTTAGATATAAGAGCTGCACTCGTTGCTCAGAGCATAAAGATATTCTTTCTACAATCTCTCTAATTCTAACTCTAATTGTTATTATTGTTTTATCTGGTATAAATGTCATGTTAAGTGCCGCAGACGCACGATCGTACATTTCCAAAACTGCTATATATGATCCTACAGACTTTGGCTCAAGTGCTCTTTCACATAATGGACTGCCATGTTCTGCCACTCGTATTTTAGATAAAAGTCCATCAATTCTATCTTGCCAACACCTAACAAAACATAAAAACTCTCCAATATCCTCACTACTAATTACATTAACACGCTTTAGATCGTCAAAACATTCCCTTACAAATAACCAATCTCTATTTTTGGGATCAAAAATCTCCCAAAGATAAAAATTAGTCTGATGTAATTTTTTATTGCAAGAATAACGCGCTAACCTAACTCGTTCGGCCATACCCCCACTATCCATAGAGAATGCTCCTCTTCTAGTTGAAAAATATTCTGGTGGTGGCGGCGCTTGTTCCCTTGCCTCATCATGGCACTCTTGTTCCATTGAGAATATATTTCTATATTCAATACTTAATATAAAAAGAGATATGATCATAAAATATTTATATAATTTGTTCATAAATAAAACCCTTAAATTAACTCTTGGGGAACACACTTAGTACTGCACTATACTCATCACCAGAGATTTCTTCATTCTCTCTCAAACTAGTTAGAGCACTTTCAAATAAGCCAGAACTACCAGATGACAAAGCTCTAATTTCCATGGAATATAAATCTCTTTTTTCTTCATCAGTTAATAACATTCTTCTTATAATACTTTTAATTCTAGATTTAATATTGGATAACATTGTTTCATCAGAGAGTAAATCCTTATTTATTTCTATAGATGCTAAATCAAACAGTTCTAATACATCTATATAAGACGAAATCATTTCTGTAGTTAACGCTTGTGCCGCTTGTGGAACTCTATCAGTAGCAGCTCTTATTTTTGCTACAAGACGGTCTATACGATCCTGCCAACACTGAAGAAAATACAAAAATTCCCCTATATCTCGATCAGTTAACACTGCGTTATCTTTCAACATATCAAAGCACGCTCGAACGACGGTCCAAGCTGTATTCCTTGGATCAAGAATATCCCAAACGTGCCCATTTCTTATGTGTAGTTCTTCAGTGGGTTCTTCAGGCGGTTCTGTTTCATCCATTGGCAGCAAAATATTATATTCAAAACAAGATATAAAAAAAATAGATAACGCAAGACATAAAAAGAATTTCTTCATAAGCACCTTTATTTATATTTAATTATCAGACAGTTTTCTTAAAACTAAATCATATTGATCTTTTGTTATAGCGCCTACTTGTGATAGTATATCAAGAACTTTTACCATTGTGGCTCCATCATCATGACACAAAACCATAAGTTCCCGCTTATATAATGACAGAGTAGGAGTGTCATCACATTCAAGTATTTTTCTAGCTATTTCTGTTATTCTTTGATAAACACACTCTGACAGTTCATGTTCTTCTCCAATCTCCTGATCTATCTCATATATAGCTCTATCTAGTAATTCTGATAAATTAATTAAATGTTTTTTGGTTTGTGGCATTTTTACTAAGTTTAACCTTCGTTTTAGTGCAGCCCGTTCACGAGAGTGTGTCTGATATACCTGAGCTAGTTGTTCTTCAAGCGCGCTCTTTATTTTTGACAATAAATTTTCTATACGGCTTTCCCAACAGCTAGTAGCCTGCATGAACTCCATAATATCATCATATGATATTATTTTTTTGGCTTTTAAATGTTCGAAGAGATCTATAACTTTATAACAACTTTTATAGCGTGGGTTAACAATATCCCAGACAATTCTAGGTAATCTAAAAGAGACTTTACTTCTGCGCTGGCAATATCTGTCTGCATGCTCTGTTGAATAAAGGTTATTGTAATAATAATTTGTAGAAAACAAAAAATAAATTATAACATTCTGGAATAGTTTTTTCATAATAAATCCTGTGTTTTATATTTTATTTTAAATAACTATTATTTTATAAGTTATTTTTATACAAAATCAAATCGTTTTTTTAATCTTACTATTCCTACAAATGTAAAGAATAAACAAAATATCCAGATATTTATTAAACATATCCAGAATGGAATCGACACTGCAGTTCCTAGAACAGCACTACGTAGTCCCTCTGTTGCGTATATTACCGGATTTAACAAGAGTATATATCCCAAAATTGGAAAAGCTTTAGTCATTGTTTCCCATGAAAATTGTGTCCCACCAAAGAACCAAAGTGGAAATAAAAATCTTGTCCAGACACTTCCCATTTTATTTAATCCTTTGATTATAGAGGCAATAAATAAAGAAAAGCTTCCAAAGAGTAAGTTCATGCTCACAAACAAAATTAAGAATTTTACTAAAGAGAAGTGTGATAAATCTAGCCTGTTCCAAAGAATTAGTTTTACCAATGGTAAAACTGGAGCAGACAGTATTGTTGTGCGACAGGCAAAACTTACAATATTTTTTAACAGGACAAAATAGGTTGGTATTGGTAGTATAAAAAAATAAAAAATTACACTATCTCTTTCTAAATCTGATGTAAAACTAAATGTTGTGTAAAATACTTCAAAAAAACTAGAGCTTACTATTGTTGCAACACTATATACTGGCCCGAATGCTGTTGTCATTCCTAAGGCTGGAAAAACATATGAAACTACCAATACAACACTTGATACCCAGATTGCAGAATCAAATAATCGTCCTAAAACAACCTCTTTAAATATTAATAGATCTGTTTTGACAAGATTACAAAAAATCATAAAGTAACTATATATTTTATTTATCACGTGTTCTCCTCGCGCATAAGTTGTAAAAAGACATCTTCAAGACAACTTTTTTGATATGTTGTCATTAGTTCTCCTGGCGTTCCTGTTATTCTTATATTTCCATTGTCAAGGATACAAACACGATCAGATAGAATTTCTGCTTCATCTAGATAGTGTGTTGTTAAGATGACAGTAACACCCTCTGTGCGCAAATTTCGTATATCTTCCCAAAGATTATGACGCACATGTGGATCTAGCCCAACGGTTGGTTCATCAAGAATTAAAATTTTTGGCCTGTGCATTAATGATCTTGCTATAAGAACTCTTTGCTTGTATCCGCCAGATAAGATTTCTGGTTTTAAATCTTTATAATCAATAAGATTATATTTTTTTATGAGCTCATCTGCACGTGCTTGTGCTTGCATTTTCCCAAGTGAATAATAATATCCAGCTAATATAAGATTTTGTTTAACAGTAAGATCTTCTATTAGATTTGGGCGTTGTGGACAAAATCCAATTATACGCCTATAACTGTTAATATCGTTATATATAGATTGCCCAAGATAACTCACAGTTCCTGATGTTGGGGGATGAAGAGTAGCAAGAATAGAAGATAAAGTTGTTTTGCCTGCACCATTTACACCCAATAGTCCAAAGACTTCGCTACTATAGATATCTATAGATATATTTTTTAAAGCTTCTTTTATAAGGTTATTATAACAATAATAACTTTTTGACAGATCTTTAACTGAAAGCAATAAGTTCTTCATAAAAACACACAAAAATTAAAGGGCTATTAAGATTACTAATACTTTATTAATTAAAGCCCGAGAGATATTTATATTAAGAAGATAAAATTAAAGATTAAATTTGTGAAACTTAAAGATAAAGTTCTCCCAGGAGCTTTACACTATTTTGGGAACACATTTATTAATGAAAACTGTCATATTTCACTCCTGGTTTTAAAAATAATAAAATTAAATTTATCTTAACAAATTAGGTAAAAAAGTCAAAAACTTTTTTTACTAGTATAATTATATAAATATATTTGTAGATATTATATTTTGTTATAAAATATCTTTATAAAATTAATATATTTCCGGAGTATATTTATGATAGATATTAATCTTTTACGAAAAGAGCCTGAAAAGATTAAAGAGTTAATTTTACGCAAGGAGCCAACTTTTCCTGTTGATAAACTTATAGAAAATGATTCTTGTGTAAAAAAGTTACGCACCCATATAGAAGAATTAAGAAAAGAAAAAAATAATCTGGCTCAAGCTGGTGCGCATGGGATTACCCCAGAACTTCGTGAAAAGAGTATATCTCTTGATAAAAAAATAAAAGAGCAAGAACAAGAACTTAAAAATCAAGAAAAAGAACTCGAATCTTTAGCGCTTACTGTTCCTAATATCCCGCAGGAAGATTTACCTGTGGGGGGTAAAGAGGCAAATAAAGTAATAAAAGAATATGGTGAAAAACCAAAATTTTCTTTTAATATTAAAAATCACTTAGAGTTAAACGAAAAGCTCAAATGGTTTGATTTTCAGACAGCAGCTATAATGTCTGGAACTAATTTTGTTCTTTATAAAGAAATGGGCGTAAAGATAATTTATGCACTTACAAGATTAATGTTAAAAAACAATGTGAGCTTTGGTTTTACTCCAATATTACCCCCTTATTTAATACACGAAAAAGCTCTTTATAATTCAGGAAATTTACCGAAATTTCAGGGTGATTATTATAATGTTAATACAGATGGACTTTCTCTTATCCCTACAGCTGAGGTAAGTCTTACAAATTTACATGCTAATAGTATTCTTTCTTTTGAACAATTACCATTAAGATATACCTCTTGGACAAGTTGTTTCAGACGTGAAGCTGGAACGCATGGTGCTACAGAAAGGGGGTTAATTAGAATTCACCAATTTGAAAAAACAGAAATTTATTCTATCTGTGTTCCAGAAGAGTCAAATAAAGAGTTAGAGCATATGGTAATTTGCGCGCAAACACTTTTGCAAAAATTAAATCTTCACTATAGAATATCTCTTCTGGCTACGCAAGATTGCTCTTTCCCCTCTTCTCGCACATATGATATAGAGGTCTGGCTACCTGGGCAGGCACAATATTATGAAGTCTCTTCTTGCAGTAATTGTACAGATTTTCAAGCACGTCGCTCCCTTATAAGATATAGAAAAACAACTGATTCTAAGCCAACGCTTGTGCACACACTTAATGCCTCTTCTCTTGCACTCCCGAGACTTATGGTTGCCATTATGGAAACAGGTCAGCAAAAAGATGGGTCTATAGTTCTTCCAGATGTTTTAAACGAAGAAATTAACAAACTCTGGTGATAAAAATTAGGATTAAAAAATATGATATCACAAGAGATACGACATAAAATAAGAAGAATTAAGATTTTCACACGACGCATAATGAAAGAGACTTTAACCGGTGACTATCACTCTGCATTTAAGGGCTCAGGCCTTGAGTTTGACCAGCTACGCGATTATATTTATGGTGATGATTCGAGATTTATAGACTGGAATAGTTCTGCCAAGATGAATAAAATAATGATAAAGCAATTTATAGAAGAACGAGATAGAACTGTAATTTTAGCAATAGATGTTTCTGCCTCTTATCTTTATAGTTCAAAATATGAATTACGTCGTGACACGCTTGCTTTCTTGTCTTCTACACTAGCTTTTATAGCTCATGAAAATAAAGACAGAGTAGGCGCTCTGTTTTTTACAGACAGGGTAGAAAAATGGATTGCGCCACAAAGAGGCCAAACACACCTGGGTAATATTTTAGAGACTATCTTTTCTCTTAATCCTGTGGGGACAAGAACAGATATAGCCCAAGCGCTTAAATTTCTTGTAAGTCTTAAGAAACGTAACGTTATTATCTTTATGATTTCAGATTGGATAGACGATATCTCTTATTACGAAAAAATATTAAAAGTTGCTAGCTGTAAATATGATTTTGTTGGTTTTAGAATTATTGACCCATGTGAGCGCAAATTCCCATCTATTGGGCTTATTGACGTTTATAACCCAGAGACAAGAGAGACTAAAACTTTAGATGCTCGAAAAGCTTTGAGTCTAAATAATATTTTTTCTTCACGTCTTTATGAACAAAAAAAACTTTTTGAAAAATACAAAATAGATTTTCTTGATTTAACTGTTGGCTCCCCTTTTATAAACTCACTGGTGCAGTTCTTTCATAAAAGAATTAGACGGCAGGTATAATTATGAAAAGTAACACACAAGATTTTTATGACATATTTGATTACTATTCCCCCCCTTTTTGGAACACGCTTTGGGGTAAGTTAACTATAGCTTTTATAATTATTTTTTTAATAAGTGTTTTTATAACTTTTATAATACTTAAAAGAAAAAAAAGATCTCTAACCCCGTACGAATGGGTTATGTCTGAACTTTCAAAAATCTCTTTTGCTAAATACAAAAAGAAAGAAGAATTCAAAAAATTTTATTTTTTACTTACAGAACTTATAAAAAAATATTTTCACAAAAGATATCTATGGGAAACTGAAAACAAAACAGATGAAGAGTTTATTTACTATCTTAATGACATTCATTTTGATCCTGCTATTATAGAATCTTTAAAAAAAATATGCGATGGGGCCCTTTGGATAAAATTTGCCAATCAAGAGGCGCTAAAAAATCAGGCAGAGAAAGATCTATTTGTTATCAAAGAGATAATCGAAAAAACAAAACCCCAAAAATAAATATACATACATAAATAATTAAAACTTTATGACAGAACATTTATATATTCACTGGCCCTTTTGTCACTCTAAATGTCACTTTTGTGATTTTATAGCATTTGCTCAACACTATGAATTTTTTGATATATATCACGAAGCACTATGTAAAGAGATAGAACTTTTTTCAGATACACTATCAAATAAAAATAAAAAGCCTGTGAAAACCATTTTTTTTGGTGGTGGAACCCCAAGTATTTATCCTAATAAACTTTTTTTTGATTTATTTGTGTGTTTAAAAAAACATTTTGACTTATCATCTGTTCAAGAGATTACGCTTGAATCTAATCCAATTGATATAAATAAGAATTCTCTTGAACTATGGAAATCTTTAGGCATTAATCGCTTAAGTATGGGGGTACAGATACTTGATGATACTATTCTTGCACGTCTTAAAAGAACACAAACAGTCCAAGATGTTTATTCAGCACTATCGCTTGCTTCTAATTTTTTTTCTAATATATCTGTAGATCTTATAATAGGACTACCAGGTGTTACTAACACTATATGGGAAAATACAATTAAAACACTTATAAATTTTAATATAACCCACATATCTTTATATTTTCTTACAATTCATGAAAAAACTCCTCTTTACTTTAATATAGCCCGTGGAATAATCTCTTTGCCCTCTGATGAACAGGCGATATCTCAATATTTATCAAGTATCTCTTTTTTAGAAAAACAGGGCTTTTTTCAATATGAAATTTCAAATTTCTCTAAAGTTGGCTATGAATCCAAACATAATCTTGCTTATTGGAACAGATGTCCATATAGAGGCTTTGGTATTTCTGCATCGTCATTTGATGGGGTAGCACGCTTTACTAATATAAAAAACCTTGAAAAATACCTAAATACAGTATTAAAAGAAAAAATACTACCTGTGGAAAACTATGAAACATTAAATCAACAAGATATTCTCATAGAAACCCTTATGTTGGGCATGAGACAAAAAAGGGGGGTGGACTTGCATAGTGTGTTATACTTATTAGTGGGCAACAAAAAAGATAACTTTTTAACGAATTTATCTCGTCTCAAAGCAGAACAGCTTGTTGATGAACTCGAGGGACGGATTACATTTACAACTAAGGGTATGTTGCTTGAAAATGAGGTCATTATAAGATTAATATAATTCATTAACTGATAAAAAATATAGAGGATTTATGGCAAAGCATGTTGGTGCGAAGTTACCTGAAGATCTTATAGAACTTTTAAAAAGAGAAAGAACCGTTGGGATTCTTGCTACATTTTCTGAAAAAGGGATTCCAAATACAACACCTTTGCAGTGTATATACCCTAAAGGGCAAGAGAGTATTTTAATAAGTATTCATAAAGAACACACTGGTTATCTTAATATGGTCTGGCAAAAGAAAGTTATGTTATGTTTTATTGGTGAAGGAAATACAGCATATAGCGTTCTCGGGCGAGCAGGGGTAGTAAGAGCCCCTTCACAGGTCCATCCACTTATGAACGTAGTACGAATTGATATTATTGACATTAAGTCTGATAGATCTATTTTAACAAAGGTAGAACAGGGTGTTACCTGGAGCTTTACATCCCCTGAAGCAGAGGAACTTGTAAAAAGTCTTTTCAAAGAATTGAAAGAACTTGCCAAAGTATTGTAAGCTAAATGAACAACTTAAAGAAAATGCTTAGAAGATAAAATGAGAGTAGTAATCTTTTACACAAAGGTTTCACATGAACAGACTGTGTGTACCCTTTTTGGTTATAATTTTTTTGAGTATAATAATTTATATGCAGCTTGCTTCACAACCATTGCCAGAAATTCCATCACTTCCGGCTATTCCTAGCCTTGCAGCTCCGCCACCACCAGCTCCTGCAGGAGAAGTCCCCCAAGTGCCGGTAGCACCTGCAGCTGTACCAGGGCTTCCAGAACAACCCCCAGCTGCAATTGCTCCTGTGCCAACACCAGTACCTACACCTACATCTACTCCATCAGAAGATTCTGCGTTACAAGGTAATTGGCTGAAAAAAAGAGATTGGGTTGTAAAGGCTCATGAAATAAATGATGATATTCAAAAATTATCCTCAGAGACAGAGAATATAAGAAAAAGTTTTATTGAAAAACATAATGTCATAGAGGATGCATTCGATGAATTTTATAAAATACTTGGTGTACAGCAGGGAAAAATTCAAGAACTTTTTGATAGTGTTATAAGATATTTAGAAAAACAGAAAAAGAAAGAAGAAGAGACACTAAAAAGCCAACAAAAAAAAGAAGAAATTACTGATAAAGACTTTTTCCAAAAGATAGATCTTTTGGGCCAAAAGATTAATCAGTTAAAAGAAGAACTTGAGCAATTTAAGCTTGATGTTAAATCTATTGACGATCTTGATAAATCACTTGCAGAAAGAATGGACAAAGTAAAAGAACAAATATCTACAGTAAGTAGTGAAGCAGAAAAATCAGCAACGCTTGTAGACAGTATGTGGGATATGCTTAATGATAAGAAAGCAATGGCGGCTTATTATGATTTAGTTAATATCCAAAATAAGATTAAAAATATACAAAGTTATCTTAATGATGATCTAACAAAAGACTTTGATTCTGTTATTGATAACACAAAGAAGCAAATAGAAAAAGTTAAAGAGGGAACGAAAAAATTAGAAGATAAAGGAATCTTTGTAAAAGACCGTGCACGCAGAGTAAAAGAATTAAAAATAAAAGAGATTAAGGCTGCAGAAGAACAAAAGAAAGCCCAAGCAATTAAAGTTAAGCAAGAGGTTTTAGATTTAGGGGCTAGAAGAAAAGATCTCCCATGGTATAAAAATCTATATAACTATGCTGTGATACTAGTATCTAAAGTCTATCGTTATTTCTCAGGGCTATTTTCTGCTATGTTGGGAAAACCTAAAACAGTTCCAGAAATTATCAAGCCTCCTGAGGCTCCTGTAGCTACTCAGGCTGCACCATCAGCTACAACATCAACTACTGTACCTGCACCAATTACTGCCCCTTTGCCAGAACCTCAGCCTGTTACTGCTGCACAAAATACACAAATTACAGTGGCGCCATCAATACCACAGGTACCTTTAGAACCCGTACAGCCTGTTCAAGCAAGTGCTTCTTCTGCACAGCAACCAATATCACAACTTGCTCCAGCCACGCCTGCACCAGTCGTCGCGCAAGCACAACCACCACCTGCAGCTATCCCACTTACTATGCCACTTGAAATGCCACTAATGCCAGTTGAACCGCAAAAATCACCATCTACACCTTAATAAAAATTTTTCTAAAAAAAGGGGAAAAATTATGAAGCAAGCACAAATATTATCTATTTATATAGTTACATTTGGTTTTGTTTTAATTCTTTTTTATATTTATTCTCAAGATATGCCGCCTGTACCCCCTTTGGCAGATTTGCCTCCTGTCCCTACAGCTGCTGCGCCTCCACCACCACCGCCAACACCATCTGCGCCAACGCCCCCTGTACCTGCTGTGGCTACAACACCTACAACTCCACCTGTACCAACACCAGCCGCAACTCCAACAGTAACTCCACCGGTGCCAGGTAGCCCAGGTGAAACTCCACCACCAACAAGTGCCCCCATGCCAGAGCAAAAGGCAGAACAGATAGGGTGGCCTCATAGTGTAGAATTAAAAGAAGAAGGGCAAGATATTAGTGGCTCTAGCAATCCTAAAATTCTTAATTCTTTCAATGAGTTTAAAAAAGTAGCTAGCCAAGTTCGTGCATCTGTCAAAGAGATAGAAAAAATACAAGGGGAACAGGAGAAAAAAATAAATGAATGTAGTAGTTCTGTCGATCAAGCTTATCAGACAATCTCGTTTGATAAGGGCAAAGTTGACGAATTACTTAATCCTAAAGAAAAGAATGAAACTAAAAAATAAAAGGGAGTATTTATGAAGAGATATTTTCAAAATTTTATATTTCAGACTTTATGCATTACATTTTTTTTATTCTCTAATGTGACATTTGTAAATCCACAAGGGATGCCTATGGCTGGCCAAAACCAAACTGTTGCTCCTGCACCAACCCCTACGCCTACGCCAACTCCTCCCGCTGTTATCACACCTCCTGCTCCAGCTCCTTTACCAGCTCCAGTTCCTACACCACCCCCTCCTGCTGTTATTACACCCCCTGCACCAACCCCAATAACACCAGAAGTTACCCCTTTACCAGCACCTGCCCCCGTGACTTCTACAACAAGTGTAACGTCTCCAGATCGTACGGCTATAGAAAAAGAATTAAATGACTTAGACACTGTTCTTAAAAAGATAAGCGACTCCAAAAAAAATCTGTTATCTTTGCGGGTAGAACTGGCACAAAAACTTGCCGAAGCCAAAAATGAACTGATGATTGTAGACCAAAAGAGTCTTAAAGTTTTAGCGCATCCTACTCAAGAGGGAGCCGCTGGAATTTTAAAAGAGGCGCAAGAGAGTTTAGACAAAGTAAAAAAGACACAAGAATATGTTCAAAGCGAGGGCTCTAAAAAAATTGAAAGCACAATAGGTGAATTGCAAAAACTTATTGCAGAAGCACAAGGTAAAGTTGAAGTTGCTAAGGCCAAAGGGACAACGCTGCAAGTAAAGCAGGAATCACAAGCTCTTTTAAAGTCACAAGAGGAAGCTAAGAAAGCAGAAGTCATAGCAGAAAAGAAAAAAATAGAAGAGAAGAAAAAGCAAGAGACAACTATGGGTAAAGTTACCCGTTTTATTGCCCGTACTATTAAAAAAGTAAAAAGTTGGTTTGTTGGTGAAGATGTAAGTGAGGAAAAAAAAAAGTCTCCTGAAGTAATTCCTTCAGTAACTTCACTACCACCTGGACCTATTTCAGATACAATTAAAGAATTGCGCGAGAGTATTACTTCGCTTTCTCAAAAGCTTGCTGTTGAGCAAAATATTCTGGAGCAAAAATTAAAGCAGGCAGACTCTTCTCTTGATACTCTTATTGCAAGTAGTTCATATGCCAAAACAAAACTTACCCCACCAAGAAAAAAACTTTCTCTACAAAAAGAGGCGGCTTGGAAAGAATACAGTGTTTATGTTTTTAAACGGGCACTTGATGGAGCAGAAGCTACTGTTAAGTATATTGGGAACTTTTTAAAAAGATTTGCTCAAGATGTAAAAAAGAAAATTAAAGAAGAAGACATACGGGAAGCAAAAGAGAAGAAAGCTTTAGCCCAAGATGTTAAGAAGCCTGCTGCTCCACTGATGAGTACTACTAAGCAAAGTGAAGTTGGGACTCCTACTTTACCAACAACAAGTACGGCTCAACAGCAAGCTACCCCTACTACTACTACACAGCCAGCTCCTACCCCAACATCTACCCCTGCCCCTGAAGTAACACCGGCTATGGGGCAAGCACCAACAGGAGCTCCTACACCTACTATGGGTGCACCTGCACCAGAACTGACGCCTGCAATGGGAACCCCTACACCTGCACCAGCTCCCGTACCGGCTATGGGTACGCCGGCCCCAACCCCTACGCCAGCCCCTGCACCTACTGGTGGAATGCCTATGGCTTGATTTCCAAAAAATAAATTTTTTTAAATAAAGGGACCAGATTTTAAATCTGGTCCCTTTATTTTTATATAAGACTAAATTGCCCTGTTTAAAAATATAAAAAATCTTTTAAACTACTATTATAAACCAATTAATTTGTAATTCTTGAAAATCCTTACAGGAGTTACCCATTATATAATTTTTTAATAATTAAGGAGACCCATGAAGCCAAACGTCTTTAGAGAATACGATATAAGAGGGGTAGTAGGGAAAGAGTTTTTTATAGAAAACGTATATGAATTAGGGAAAGCTATAGTCACATATTATTTAAAGCTACATCCCTTAGAAAAAAAAATTATTATAGGACGCGATGGCCGGGCACACTCACTTGATATTCAAAATAATTTAATGCGTGCTGCTTGCGATCTCGGTCTAGACGTTATAGATATAGACGTTTGTCCGACACCTACTCTTTATTTTGCAGTGCATACACTTTCTATTCAGACTGCTCTTATAGTAACAGCCTCTCATAATCCTAAACAATATAATGGAGTAAAAATGTGGGGGGTCTGGGGGGCACAGATACAGGAAATAAAAGATATTTATCTTAATAAAAAGTTTGTAAAACCAATCGGGCCTGCTGGCTCTGTTATAAAACATGACATGATCTCCCCATATCTTAATTATTTGGAAGAAAAATTTGGTAATTTAAAAAATGTGACTCTTAATGCCGTAATAGATTGTGGTAACGGGACCGCTGGGACGGTTATTCCAAAATTAATTAAAAAAATGGGTTGGAAAAACATAAAACTTTTATGTTCAGAGGTCGATGGAACTTTTCCTAATCATGAAGCTGACCCAACTGTTCCAGCCAATATGATTATGGTTAAAGAGGCTTTAGTTTCTGACAATACTTTAAGTGTTGGGCTTGGACTCGACGGTGACTGCGACCGCATGAATCCAATGACAAAAGAGGGCGAACTAATCGCTGGAGATAAACTACTTGCTCTCTTTGCACAAAGAGCACTTAAAGATTTTCCTGGGGCTTCTGTAGTCTTTGACATTAAGAGCTCCAGTAGTTTAATTGAGCTTCTTACAAAATGGGGGGCCAAACCCTGTATCTCTCCATCTGGGCACTCGCTTATTAAAGAAACTATGGCAAAAACTAATGCTAAACTTGCAGGTGAACTTAGTTGTCATTTCTTTTTTCACGACAGATATTTTGGCTACGATGATGGGATTTATGCAGCTTTAAGACTCTTTGAACTTCTGGTAACATCAGGCAAGACGCTTACCCAACTTCTTACTATTATTCCACATAAAGAGAATTCTCCAGAGATTCGCATTGAATGTGCCTCAGATGAAGAAAAATTAAAAATAGTTGAGCATGTAAAAAAAGTTTTTTCTACACGCACGGATGCAAAACTTATCACTATCGATGGAATAAGAGCACAAATGCCATACGGGTGGGGATTATTAAGGGCATCCAACACACAGCCTGTTATTTGTTTGCGATTCGAATCAGAAACTAAAGAGGGGCTTTTGCGCGTTAAGCGTGATTTTTTTACAGGGTTACAGAAATTATTTGATGAAAATAAACTTAAGGAGCAAATTGGCATCTAGAGAAATTGGGCTACACCTTCGATTAAAAGATAAATTTTTAGATCTTGCGCACGAAGCTATTGAATATAATCTCAAAAGTTTTCAATTCTTTCTTACTTTACACACAAGCGGGAATTATATAAATATAAACTCTAAAGATCGTAATACATTTATACAACTTCGCCAAAAATATTTTTCGAATTTATATATTCACAGCTCTTATTGGATCAATTTAGGATCTGGGGATTCAAGAGTACTTTCTATTTCTAAAAAGCTATTTAAACGCGAGATAAATAGGGTACAACAGCTAGAGATTAACTATATAGTTCTTCATTCTGGAAGCTATAAAAATAGTAACACACATATAGATCCGCAAGATCGTATAAAGGGAATATGCACTCTTGCAAAAAGCTTAAACTCTTTTGTAAAAAATATTTCAACACCAATTATTTTATTAGAAAATACAGCACATGAAGGGAAGACAATTGGTGGAAATCTTGATGACTTTAAATTATTAAGAGAATATATAGACTTTCCAGAAAAGATATGTTTTTGTCTAGATACAGCTCACGCTCACGCTTATGGTTACTTAGTTAATGACACTAAAAATTTTATTAACACACTTGAGAACACTCTAGGGCTTTCTAATATAAAACTCATACACATTAATGATCTTACTGCACAATGTGGGAGCAGAAATGATACACATGCTATTCCTGGTAAAGGGACCATAGGTATCGATGCACTTAAAAATCTTATAAATACTCCTGAGCTTTCGCATATCCCACTAATATCTGAACCCCCAAGGGCTGGGAAACAAACGCTTATAAAACTTTTGCAAGAGATAAGAGAGTGGGGGATGTAAGGGATGTATCGAAGGGTGAGCACTATAAAAGATTTTGCGCTCTATCCCTCGATATTTTTTGTAAAGCGAAAACTCTGGACAAGTGCATAATTAAGCATGAGCATACTCATGACAAATCAAGACAAAACTTTTTCAGCAAAGTATATTCAGGCCCGTCTGGCAAAAGCTTTGACGACATAAGATCAATACTTTCTACATAAAGATCTTTTATATCTGGCTGCTTAAAAAATACCTGGGTTCTTGGGGGAGCTTTTAGTCTAGCCAAAGTTACATGAGGTATAATATTTTCACAAGAATCTTGAACAGAGATATTTTTACACACAGGCGCAAGCGTTGTGTATAAATTCTTTACAAGTGCATCAAAGTTTTTATCTTTATAAAACTCTGCCCAGATCATTCTAGGGTTATAAGTATGCGGGAAAAAAGTCACACACTTAAAGTTAAGAATAAATTTTTTAATATCTTTCACCTGACGTTCTATAAGCTCAATGAGATTTTTAATAGAACTCTCTTCTGTATTCCCCAAAAATAAAACAGTCACGTGAAGATTATCAGAAGAAACCCAAGTGACTTTTAAATTATCTATATCTCTAGAATAGACACTTAATTTTTTTATAATCTCTCGCGTTAAGTTTATAGCCAGAAAAAGTCTTTTAGTCATAATAATCTTTTAATTTTTTACCTAGAGCTTATACGAAAATTAAAATAACGCTAACTTGATTTCAAGAAAAGGCTTCTAATATTCATAAAGATTTGAGTTTTACGGCTGGCCTATTTTCTCGAAAAGAATATGCTCCTAACACTGCAACAATGTTTGCAAACGCAGGTCGGGATTAAACATTAGTCCTATGCCAACGACGTCATGCTCGCGAACGCGGGCATCCAGGCAAAGCTTTAGTCCTGTGCTGTCCCCCTATATTTTCTAACTGCAAAACCAATAACTTTTGAAAATAGCTGATATTGTTAGTTCTCTTTATGATTTTTTGTAAATGTTATGGAAGCTATTTTTTCACGTTGGCGTAGCAAGCACTTTTGCAAGGTCAAGAAGTTTTTGCTTTAAAAGTCCAAGCGCCTGTGTCAATGGATTTCTTGCCGGGGATACTCCGTGTTTAATAAACACAATCGTAACTGTGATATTATCGCTAGACCCTTGATCGAGAGCTCTTTTTACAAGAGCGCTTGCTATTTCTTCAGCCCGTTCTTTGGTCACTGTACTGGGTGAAGTAGTATCTAAACTGTCGTACACAAATTTACATACATCTTCGTTATTTATAACATCCCACAACCCATCACATGCTAAAACAAAAAAATCTATATCTTTTATATTTATGGGGTTAAGATGATTTGGCAGTGATGATATTACTTTTGTACATGTTAATTTTTCAAGGTCGATACATTCTTCTTTTTTTTTACTGAAGCCTGGGAGGTAAGCATATCCCCAATCCCCAATACTACGGGCTACGGCTAAACATGCATTAACTCTAGTTGCGCCACAAATATATGACACCATTCCACCTGCAGCTTCTATACGTTTTTTCTCATCTTTATCATCTGGTTTATGATCTTTTGTTTCAAAGAGCAATCTTTTTGTAGAATCACCACAAACAATCCCTCTTGCATCTCCTGCCCAAGATATATAAAGTTTATTATCTCTTATCAAAGCTGTAAGAACCGTTGTACCACCTCCTTGTGAAACTGTTGAATCAAGCCTTTGTTTCAAATCATTATCTGTGTTTAAGTATCCATAAGTAATAGCCTGTTGTATTTTGCTTACGAATTTTCTAGCGCCCTCTAATACCTTTGTATGTAAATTCTCCGCAACTTCACCGGCAATCCTTTGTCCCCCATGTCCATCATAAACACCCCAAAAGTACCCAAGTCCAAGAACATTTGGGCTTTTGCGTGTTTCTAGCGCAGTTTCACCAAACAAATGTTCGTACGGAAAGTTAGCATCTTCCATTGACCCTCTCTGCCCAATAGTATCAGCAGTTGCCCATGTGCACATATCATCTGAGCCACTACCATTGGTATTAATTTGTGGCCCCATGCACATAATATAACTGAAAGTGCTGACGCAAGCGATGGTGCATGTTAATAAAGACAAAATTTTAAATGAGTTTCTCATTATAATCTCCAACAAAAGAGAGGGGGCTGGGGACACACCCAGCCCCCTCTCTTTTTAACTTTAATAATTAAGCTTTTATCAACTCACCAAAAGCTTCTCCCATCTTAATAGAGGTTTCATGCCCCTCGCTTGAATGATCTAGGAACTCTGGATAAACTTTTATAGTACCCTTCTTAAATACTAGAGTAGTTGTTGATCCACCATACATGAAATACCCAGCCTCTTCGCCCTTTTTATATAATCTATCTTTATCTTTTAGCTCAAATGTGTCCACTTTGAGCTTTGAGGCAATCTTTTTGATTGCACCTTTAGGTTTAACCTTTGTGGCAAAAGTTTCAACTATAGATCCTACATTATAGGCTCCGACTGCGATCATTAAAATTTCACCAAAGTTTTTTGTTTTTAGTGTGAATCTGTGTCTTATGTTTATTGTCAATGGCATAATTCCTGTTTTATAAGCGATTGGGTCAACTGATTCAAAACCGCCACTAATAACTTCTGGTACACCAGGATAGCAGTCTACAGGAAAATGAAAATGATGATAATTATAAGGTGAAAGCCTGCAAATTAAAAGCGTTCCACCATCGTATTTAGCTGCCAAGCCCTTATTGTCTAAAAACTTTTCAAGTGTAAAACTTTTGTGTTTTACGTTAAAAAATGTTGTATTTGATCCAATATTTTCTACAACCATTAATTTGCAATCTGCTGGAGAGACTATTATATTTTCTCCTCCCGCAATTGGCCTTGCGCCTTCTTTAAGCCTTTTTTCGAAAAACTCCTCAAAAGATTCAAAACCTTTTTCTGGAACAACCCATTCACTTGGGTCAATTCCAATAGCTTTAGAAACATTAACTTTATCTTGGTTTTCTGTTATGTATTTTTGTGATTTTTTATCCCATTTGTATCCATGTATTAATAATAAACTATCTATATGTTTTTTAGTTTTTTTATAGTCTTTAAGCGATTTTAGTTTCCCATAAATTTTTGAAAGTAAACCTGTTAACTGTCTTGGCATTAAGCGACGAAGTTGTTTTGTTCCAGGTGTGATGTAAGCAAGTTTTAGAGCTTTTAATGCCGTTGGATCCATAGGTTCTTCTATAAGTGTGTATTTACCAGCAGAATCAAATTTAACGTAGATTTTATTAGTTAATACTTCATCGACACTTTTATTAACAACTTTATCTTCTGATATATCTTTTACTGCTGTCTCTACCTGAGTTTCATTAGAGCTAGTAACTGATTTTTTTGATTTTCTGAATAATGACAGAGTGTAAGCGCTTGCTACCAAAAATAAAATAAAAGAAAAGAAACATAAAAATTTTTTTGTACGCATAAAGAGATCTCCTAAAAATTTGCTAAGTAATTTATTTACAACTAAGTGTAAATATTATGTTATAAAATATTCCAGAGACAATAGATTGTAAAAGTAAGTCCCAAGAGTGCAAGAAAAAGCTTTCTTGTGCTTCTGAATTTACTGTTAATTAAAAAATACACAGTCTCGAGGGTGCCAATAGCCCCATATAACATCCAAGTATTATGTATAGTTAAAAATGGCTGTACAAAATAGACACATGTGCCAAGCATGACAAAACCCAAAACTTTTTTAATGTCATTCATCCATTCTCCTGTTTTTGGCAAAAGAGTAAGGCTTGCTGAGAAAGTTCCAACAAGAATTAACACTGCGCCCATTCCCAAAGAGAATAACAATAGAGCTAAGAATCCAAATAATGGGTTTGCTGTCTTTGCAACCAAAGTAAGAATGGCAGCAAGCGCTGGGGTCAAACAGGGTGAAGCTACTGTACCTGAAGCAAGGCCCAACAAAAAACTTTCACGTATTGACCCGTATCCTCTACTTTGTGCTTTATGAATTAAAAAACTTGGTATGTGTATTTCATAAAAACCAAAAAGTGAAAAAGCTAAATATATAAAAAATAAAATTAATAAGATTATAAATAATGGGCTACTCATCCATGAACCAAAAATTATTACAGTATAAGCCGAAAGGTACCCTAAGATAGAGTACACAGTTGCTATTCCGGTGACATAACTAAGGCTTATAAAAAAGTTACGTATAAGCGATCTAGATGACTGTACTTGTAAAATCCCAACTGTTATTGGAATCATTGGGTATATACAAGGGGTGAAGCTAACCATAAGGCCTGCAAGAAAAGCAAGAAAGAGCATGTACCATAAAGATATTTGTCTGGCTTTAGAAATTTGTTCGAGCTCAGAGATGATTTTTTCTTGTCCAGTTTTGTTTTGCGTAGTTTGCGGGTTTTTAAGTTCTTGTTTGTTATTTGTAAAACTATGTAAATAGGTGTGTGATGTTACCTGTGTACTTAAAAAAAGAGATAATATTAAAATAAAACTTAAAGAAAAGATTTTAGTATAATTCATAAAGCCCCCCGTATATTTTTATTTAATTAAACTAAATTTAATATAATAGTTAGTACCTAAAGAACTCAATAATGTGAAATATTATCTTGAAATATAAATTTAATATAAACTTTGGTTTTTAGATTTTTTTGAATAAAATAACTCTTGCTTTATAATTTTAAAATTAAATGGCTTTAAAGAAAGTGAATACCCCGGCGTACCGCCGGGGTATTCACAGGATAGTTTTAAAAGCTATAATTCGAAAGGGAGTTTATGTGTTTTTATAAAAAATATATTTTTAGCTCGCTGATAATGTGTCTATCTATATTTGTTGGGCTTTTTGCACAAATGACATTTACAAGTAGTGATTTTACTAACAATTCACGATTACCCAAAGATCTAACACGAGAGGGTGCAAATAAATCACCTGCCTTTCAGTGGTCGAATATTCCTGATGGGACTTTAAGTTTTGCTTTAACATGTACAGATCCGGATGCCCCAGGTGGGACTTTTGTACACTGGATAATTTTTAATGTTCCCGCACAAAGTAGTTCACTTAAGAGTGAGATTGCACAAAGTGCAACGCTTTCAGATGGAAGTTGTCAGGGGCAAAATGATTTTGGCACTATTGGCTATGATGGCGCATGCCCCCCAGTTGGGCATGGGACACACAGGTATATTTTTACTCTTTATGCGCTTGATACAAAGCTCTCTTTGCCTGCAGGAACTACAATATATAAACAATTAACCGAGGCAATGAGTGGGCATATTCTTGAAAGTGCTACTTACACTGGAACTTACTCGCGATCTGCCAAAAAAGTTCTAATAAAAAAATAGATAGATATTATGAATAATAAAATAGCTTATGTGACAACTAACACAGGAAAATTTAAAGATGTGCATGATTTTTGTGCTATTCATGCGCCGGATATCACATTGGAGCAGGTACCTATAGAGATAGAAGAGATACAGTCTATTGATCAAAAAGCTATTGCTATTGATAAAGTAAAGAAAGCCTGGGAAATAGCAAAGCGCCCATTATTAATCGATGATGCAGCGATTTATTTCGAACGTTATAATAAATTTCCGGGAACGCTTTCTAAGTTTGTCTTTAAAGGTATTGGATTTGAGGGAATTAAAAGGTTAATAGATGAGGGAGATAAGGCTTTTTTTCTTTTGTATCTTGTGTACATTACCGGGCCAGATGAAATTTATATTTTTGAGGGGAGGGCTGATGGGATTTTAACAAAGCCCGATGTTTTTGATGCAACACCAGAATTACCGTTTGATACTTTTTTTATACCAAATGGTAGTACAAAAACTTATTCGAAATTAAGAGGGACTTCTGAATGGCACAAATATTTTTATAGATTATGTGCGTTTAAAAAGTTTATAGCTTGGTATAATTTGCAGTGAAGTTTTATGTTTGGATTTATTAGAGAAAAATTAAAAAAGATTTACGCGAGTGTTACTTGTCACTTCTCTTCTCTTTTTTTACGAAAGAGTATAGATAAAGAATTTTTACAAGAACTTTCAAGGCTTTTGATCTCTTCAGATGCTGGGGTGTCTACAACTAGTCTTATTATAGAAAAGCTATCATGTGATATATCTTTACAAAAAATTATTACTATAGACCAACTAAAAAAAACACTAGAAGATATTCTTGTAAATATAATCAAAAATAAAAATTATATAAACTATACCCCCAGGGTGCTTCTTATGGTTGGTGTTAACGGGAGTGGGAAAACCACTTTTTGTGCCAAATATGCCAATCTGTTAACACAATCTGGTAAAAAAGTTTTACTTGTTGCTGGTGATACTTTTAGGGCAGCTGCAACTAAACAGCTTGTAGAGTGGGGCGAAAAAATTAGCGTCCCTGTGTTTGTTGGAAAAGAGAATCAAGATCCAGCTTCTGTTGTTTTTGATGCCTGTAATTTATTTAAAGAAAAGTCTTATGATCATATTATTATAGACACAGCTGGGAGATTACAGACAAAAGTTAATTTATTAAAAGAGTTAGAAAAAATTGGGAGAATTATTAATCGACAATTGCCGTACGAATCTTGTTATAGCTGGCTTACTGTAGATGCTATGATTGGACAAAATTCATTACAGCAGGCTGAGATTTTTCATACAGTCACTAAATTAAATGGGATAATTTTGACTAAGCTTGATGGAACTGGTAAGGGGGGGATCGTTTTTTCTATTGTTACTAAATTATCTCTCCCTATTATTTATATCACTTATGGAGAAACACTTAATGATATAAAACAGTTTGACGCCTGTGATTATGTTAGATCTCTTTTGTATGAATAATACACCGGACAAAGGCCTGTGGGCTATAACAAAAGACTTTAAAAGTAATAAAATAAAAAAAGTGAAAGGGTAGATTATGATAGATGTAACAAAAAAAATGAATTTTTGTATGCACATAAGCTTAATTCTTTTTGTCTCTTTTGGATTCTTGCAAGCAAGATTCTTTATGCCAGCTATTGATTTGGTGAAAGGTAAAATCGATAAAGCACTTAGTGAAACTCCAAAGACTTCCCTCAAAGAACTTTTTGAAAAAGGGATTATAAAACATAAAGATAAAAATTCTTTAGAATATAACGAAACAGTTAATAATCTTATAGCACAGTGGGATAGATTTTACTGGTGTAAACAGGATGAGCTTAGTGTAACATTAAAAAATACTTTAGAAAAATCAAAGCCAGAAGCTTTTAAATTAATGCAACAAAAAGTAAATGCGCGATATTCTTCAGCCCGAAATCCTCTTATATCTTTTGCTCATGATTTGGCGCAAGAGGAGACAAATTTACAGACATTTATTAATGATATTATTAAGGCTATAAGTGAAAATAAAAAAGATAATCCAAATTATGAGACTAATGCGCAAAAGCTTAGTGATCTTTTAACAAAAAGTACAGGTGCTATAACTATACTTTCTAGTCTTACACAGACAGTTAATTTAATTCTTAGCTAGAAAAAAAATTAAGATGTCATCTAAAGTGCTAGATTTAATCTCGTATTTGACATCACAAAATATCACAGAGACAGAAGCGTGGTGGTTATTAGAGAAGCTTACAGGTAAAACACAGATAAAATTATTAACCGAAGAGGTAAGCTTAACTCATGCTCAGGAACAAATGCTTTCAGGGTGGGTTAAAGATCATGTGATAAATCATAAGCCCATTTTGTATATTTTAGGCGAAGTAACTTTTTGTTCTGTAAAAATTCTTCTTCAATCACCGGTTCTTATTCCACGACCTGAGACTGAAGAATGGACGCTATGGCTTATAAAACAACTTGAACAACAAAAATCTAAAGACTTAACAATACTTGATCTCTGTTGTGGTACTGGATGTATCTCACTTGCACTTGCAAATACTATTCCAAAAGCCAAAATTTTTGGAATAGATATTAGCCCACAAGCTATTGTGTTATCTGGCAAAAATTCTCTTTATAACAATATTAATAATGTACAGTGGGTGTTATCTGATCTTTATAATAATTTACCTGAAGATTTCAAATGTGACCTTATTGTTAGTAACCCCCCTTATGTTTTGCAGGAAGAATTTGCTACACTTAGCCCACAAGTTAGATTATGGGAAGATAAAAATGCCTTGGTTCCAGCCCCTGGGTGGCATGAGTTTTATGGACGAATCTTATCTGGTGCAAAACAATTTTTACGTCCTAGTGACAACTTGAATTTTATCGAGCAAAAACGCATTCCCAAAATTGTGTTAGAAATAGGCCCAGCACAAAATGGCATTAGATCTTTTATTAATAATTATAATTTTTCTTATTGTGAAGTTTTTAAAGATATTTGTGGCAAACTTCGCTGGGTGGCTATATACGTTTGACTTTAAAGTTTAGTCTGGTAGATTAAAAATAGTTTTCGTTTAAACTTTAAGCTCTTGATTAGTAAATATCGAAAACCATTGTCGTATTTCTACAAGAATGAGTAGAATGAATTATAAATCTATGCAGTATTGGGGAGTAGGTAAAATTTAATGCATAATGCCAGTTGTTACTTAGCTTGGAGGTGTAATTAATTATGAAAAATTTAAAGATATTTTTACTTATTATTTTGTCTGGTATGTTTTTTGGGCTCTCTTCACAGTTTGGTGTCTTTAATTCAAACCGTGCTCTTATAGATGATGCAGTTGAGAAAATAAAAGAAAGTCTTGCGCATAAGACTGGACATCCATTTTGTGTGACATGCACTTATGAACTTTCTGGCAAAAGAGCTGTAAAGGCAAGTACTAAGGTTCATTATACAAATTATCGTAAGCATCCTGATCTTTTTCAGGAACAGTATGTTGAGCCTAACGTAATAAATATTAGTGAAATTGTCGAGGTTGTTTACAGACCTAGTGATAAAAATTGTCTGTATGTTATTACTAAAGATCCTGAAAGTCTTGAGCATCGTAGCTCAAAATCTATAGAGATAGATGTTATATAAATAAAAATTTTAGTGTGGGTTATTTATGAGTGAAAAAAATGTATCTCGTTATGAGTCTTTTTCTCAGATAGTTAAAGGGTTATTTTTTCTTCTTTTAGTTTTACAATTTGCCCCAACAGTTTTTTCTAACATTAAGACTTTAATTGAAGATGCACTTGAGCTTAAAACCAAAATTGGGCTGTTGAATATTAATGGAATGATTTACGATTCTAATTTTTATACAAAAAAAATTGATGAATTTTCAAAAGCACCAGAGATAAAAGGGCTTTTGATAAAAATAAATAGTCCAGGAGGGTTTCCAGGCTCCTCGCAAGCGATTTTTTCTGAGCTCTTAAAATTTAAAAAGAAAAAGCCTGTTGTTGTGGTAATAGAAAATCTCTGCGCATCTGCGGGATATTATATCGCTTGCGCTTCTGATAAGATAATCTGTAATTCTTCATCTATGGTTGGAAGCATAGGGGGTTGGATTGGTATTCCAAATGTAAAAGAGTTATTAAATAGCTGGAAAATTAAATTTCAGTATATTCAGTCAGGAGAATATAAAACAGCAGGAAGTCCTGTTAAGGATTTGACGGAAAAAGAGATTAAGTATTTTCAGAATCTATCTGATGTTGCTTATGAACAGTTTGTTCGTGATGTTGCAACAGCAAGAAAACTGGATGTAAAAAATCAAGAAAAATGGGCTGATGGTAAAATATTTATGGGGACACAGGCATTATCGCTTAAGCTTGTTGATCAAATTGGAACATTTCAAGATGGCATTTCTGTGATAAAAACACTTGCAAAAATACCTGGAGAGATAAAACTTGTTACTCCTGCAAAAGCAAGTGGGTTTGCAAGACTTTTGGGATATGCGGATGAAGATTATGGAATGGAAAGCGAAAGATCATTTGCTGATGTTATAGCCTGTTTTGCCAGTGATGTTTATAAAAAGTTTCTTATGTATCAAGCACAGCCAACTGTGAATTAATTGTAAACAAATCAGATATATAAAATCAAAAATGAAATAACTCTTATGGCACCCGTACTTCTTTCTATTAAAAATCTTTCTGTCTCTGTAGAAAATAAAAAAGTACTTTCTAATGTTAATTTGGATGTGCCTTCTGGTAAAATTCATGCTATTATGGGGCCAAATGGCGCTGGTAAAAGCTCTTTAGCTTTGACCATAATGGGACACCCAAATTATAAAATTCTAAACGGGCAAATAACTTTTGATCAAAAAGATATTTTATCACTCTCTCCTGATAAACGGGCACAATTGGGAATATTTTTAGCGTTTCAAAACCCTTATCAAATAGAGGGGCTTAGTGTAAAACACTTTTTGCGTCAGGCATATAACTCTCTTTATTCTGGAACAGGAAGACAAAAAAGTCTTATTGACTTTAATAAACATCTTGAAGAGAAGCAAAAACTTTTAAAAATAGAGGATGAATTTTTGAATCGCTCACTTAACGTTGGTTTTTCTGGTGGAGAAAAAAAGCGAGCAGAGATCTTACAGTTGGCTGTTTTTGAACCAAAACTTGCTATACTTGATGAAATAGATGCTGGACTAGATATAGACGCACTAAAAATAGTAGGAAATACACTGGTGTCTTTACATAAGGCTGCGCCAGAAATGTCTTTTATAATAATCACTCACAGGACAAATATTTTTGAATTTCTCTGTCCAGATAAAGTTTATGTTCTTATATCTGGAGAGATTAAAAAATCTGGTGATAAAAAACTTATAAGCACGATAGAGCATGAGGGATATAAATTTTAATTAAAGTGTGACTTACAAAACATTAGTCACTACAACTTGAGAACGATTTCTTCTCTGGGTAAAAAAACCAACTACTTTTAATAACAGATAAAGGCCACAAAGGCCAGTTGCACAAGTTGCTATAATCGTTGCTGTTGGATTTTGAGCATAAGCTGTATTCCACAAAGAGACCAATCCTCCAAAATTTTTACATAGAAAAGTTTTGGTAGCTAAACAAAATTTTTTAGTATAAAACCAGAGTTCGCCCACTCCAATGTGGTATTTTTGTCCTGTAAGATTCTCTTGGCCGTCAAGTAGACTTTCAAACTGCTTTTTAAAAGCCTCCTGATCAAGCATATTTTCTTTTGCTATCTTTGTTAGCTGCTGGTCAAAAGTGTCATAAGAAACCGATCTAAGGGTATTAGCGGTACGTAAGAGCATAAAATCACTCTGATTTGCCACTCCATCGCAAAAAATCCTAAGGAAATCAGCTTTATGTGCATTAAGAAATTCATAAAAAAATTTCTCATTAGATCCGAGTTGTTTTAATGATTCTACTAAGTCTGCTTGTAATTTTGAATCATTTTGCAAAGGAGATTTAAGTTTATTTAATTTAGTCCCCACCCCTTGTCCCAATGATTTAACTTTTGCTGATAGTCCTTGCATTAATTTCATTGGATTTTCAATGTAATGTGCACCTAGATTTTGGCACATAGGGAGTTCAATATAACTACTTAAAGAGAGATAAAAACATAAAATACAACTTAATAATAAAGATAAAATTTTAAATTTTATCATAATAACCCCCACTTTTTTTCGCACCTTGTGTATATGCTATACACAGGGTGCAATTATTATAAATTTTAGTATTATGAACGATCAAGACGGAGTCTAACATCCCGATGTTCTCCTGGCGTGAACAGGCGTTTAAATTTTCTTTTTGCACCTGTACATATACTGTAAATAAAGTGCGCTGCATAAATAGCCGCTACAGTTCCAACTACTAAAGTAGTAACACCTGTTATCACCGGATGTTGAGCGTAAGCAGTACGCCATAAATCACCAACTGTGTGATTGAAAAACGATGCAATACTTGAACAATATCCTTTAAATATTAACCACCGTCGCCTACCGGTAATATGATTACCTTGTTCAATAATTTTATCTTTAGTTTTAAGAATATCTTCAAATTGCCTTTTAACCTTAGCAGAATCAAGTCCATGTTCTTCAGCTATTTTTGATAACTGCCGGTCAAATCTATTTAAAGAGAAATTCCTAAGGGCATTTACAGCACGTAACAATTCACAGTCATCAACACTTTCTACCCCTTTACAAAAAATTCTTTGAAAATCGCTTATGTGCCCATTCAAAAATGCATAAACAACAGATTCATTAGTTGCAAATGTTTCTAATGATTCTCTTAAATCTTTGTCCATTTTAGATTCGAAAAACTTTGTAACCCAGCTCTTTAATCTAGAAAGGTAAGAAGTCCCTGGGCTTAATGCTTTTATTTTTTCTTGTAATTCAGACATAAGTGCATCTGGATTATCAATATAGCCTATACCTAAGGGCTTGGTCCCTTTGCAGCTTAGTGCTCCTAAAATTTCAGGGCTGTTTTGGCTGTGAAGAGAAATATTAAAACACAAAATAGAAATTAACAATAAAAATAAAGTATTAAATTTCATCAAAGAATAAACCTCCACCAAAATTCTTAAAATAAATGATCTTAGAATAAATATACTGGAAATAATTTACTTAGACAAACGCCCCCTTGGGTGTATAAACAGTGAGAGAGGGTTTTTAACTAGAATGAATTTCTTCTATTAGATAAAATGGTATGATCTCCTGCGTGCCAGATGCAGTTTGTAATATCATGTCTCCATAAGGGAGTACTTGTGACATAACTCCTTCTAGTAAGCTCTTATCTTTATAATGTACAGAAACCTTTTGTCCTAAATAAATCTGTGAAGAGCGCCATTCTTTATAAATTTTTTCATATTCACAATTTTTCCAAAGTGAGTAATAAAAATTAAGCCCAGAAAGTATTTTTTTATAAAGATCTCTAAGTGATACAGGCTCTTTTTTAATTTCACAAATTGATATAGCTTGTTTAGACAGGGGGTCATTTTTATCAAAAATATTATTTACATTAATGGCAAATCCAAAAATTATCCCCACGGGAGACTCTTTTTCCCAAATTAATTGTATAAGCATGCCGGCAAGCTTTTTTTTGTTGTTTATAAAATCGTTTGGCCATTTAATTCCAACAGAATATTCTTTAAGGGCTGATAATATCCCAAGTGAAAGAGACATGTTAAGTTGATTTAATCGTATAGAGATCTCTTCTTTAGAAAAATTTTTTAGCTGCTCTGGCTTCAAAAGAATAGTCACTAATAGTTGCCCGTCGTGTATCTCCCACTCTCGCCCTTGTCTACCATATGCTTTTAATAATTTGTCAGCTAAGAAGACAGAACCATCTGGGGCATCATGTATATGCTCTTTAGTCCAAGCCATAGAGTCTTGACATTCTTGTACACGATATAATTTACATCCAATTGTCATAAAATTATCTCACTCTAATTTTTATTTCTCTAGCTGTTTGACGAGCAATATCGCGCTCTTTAAGTAACTTGCGTTTATCTATTAGTTTCTTGTGTTTTGCTATGCCCAGTTCTATCTTGGCATATCCCCGATCGTTAATATATAATTTTAGTGGGACAAGTGTCATTCCCTTACGTGATGTCTCACCAATAAGACGAGAAATTTCTCGTTTGTGTAATAATAATTTTCGTGACCGACGACAATCGTCTGTTTTTTTAAACGCATTAGAATACGGGGCTATATAACAGTTAAGCAGGGAAACTTCACCTTTTTGTACGACTGCAAAAGATTCATCAAGAGACACAGATTTTTTACGTATTGATTTTATTTCGTCCCCTCTTAAAACAATTCCGGCATCGATTTTGTGAGAAATTTCATAATCATGTAAAGCTTTTTTATTTAAAGCTACAACAATCATAAAGATCTTTCTGTACTGGGTGCGCTTGATTCAGGTGTTGAATAAAGTAAAGATACTTTTTTGAAAAAGACTTTAGCAAATGGGTAGCTTACAAAAGCAAATAAAATTCCAGCAATATTTCCCCCCACTAGAAATGACCATATACATACCTGCCCAGCTCCAAATATCTTTGTGAGAGATACACACCATATGGGTGTTAACCCACACATGTTATGAACCAACCAATAGCCAAAAAAATAATCGAAAGAGTAAAATGGCACCATTGTCCATGGGTTATTTACAGATACTGTAAAAAATAATACAGGTAAGTTAAGATTAAAAATCCATTTGGCTGCTAGTAGAATAAGAGCATGAAGTCCAGGAAAGGGTGAGAATGCTATATAAACACCAATGCAAAATGAACGGGTAAGCTGTTCTGGCGAACTGCCTGATTGTATAGCTTTTATTAATATATTTTTTAATTTTCTTTTTATAACCATTGCAAAAACTCCCTATGTTCTCTAGTATTACACAGGAAAAAACTCTTGCAACACCCGATGTTAGATATATAATTTATAAAGAAGTGAGATAAATTATGAAAAAATATATTTTTTTATCTATTTTTTGTCTATTTAATTATATTTTTATAAATAGCCAGACAATAACAAATACCCCTATCGTTTTCAAGGGGTGTATTTCTCTAGAAGATCAGTTTGCCAAGGTTCCACAGGTAAGAATCTACTATTCTGGCAAGCAGACTATGAGCGATACTGAAGGCTTTTATAGTTTCCAGGCGCTTGATAATCAGGTAAATAAATATGTTTTTATTATTACAAAAACAATTAAATTAAATTTCCAAAAGGGTAACACTGTAGATAATCTTAGTATAATTCCAGATAAAAGATATATTTGTTATAAATTTAAGCGTGTTGGTTCTGAGGGTTCTTGGGTGCAAAAAGAAAAAAAATTAGATAAAAAAAATTTTGTTATTCCTACAAATGCGATTATTGTTCTTATTGACCCTAAATACATAAAGAGTGTAGAAAATTGGACCATTAATCTTCCTGGACATTTTGTTAAACTTCCAAAGATTACTTTACAGTCTGGTATTACGCAAGAAAAGCTTGGTCATGTATCTGCAAAATCTTTACTTGCCTCACTTGATTCTACAATGTTTCATGAGCATACATTTGGTCGTGCTGTGCCTCATGATATAGAACAGAATACACAAGTACAGGTTAAAATTTCATTGCCAGAATAGTTTTTTATATAATTACATCAAGTGTTATATCATCATAATAATTTTGTGCTGCTTTATAGCTTGTTACAAAGGCGATCATGGCTCCGTTGTCTGTACAAAACTGTGGTGGTGCTGGAATAAAAAACTTTTTATTTCTTTCGCACAAGTTAGCAAGCCTTGCTCTTAGATATTTATTACAGGCAACTCCCCCTGTAAACGTTAACCCCATAATAGTTTTATCTTTTAAAAAAATAGTTTTTATATTTTTTTCAAAGATATCGCCAATACATACTAGAAGCGAACTTGAAACCTGTGCTTGTAATTCATGTGTGATTTTTTCTTTAACAGGTCCTGTTGAAAGATTATATGCCCCTAGTTTTACTAAGCTATAAAGTACTGCTGTCTTTAGTCCAGAGAAACTAAAAAAAATTTTTTCTGGATAAGTTTTTGTTCTTGGGTATTTAAAGAAATCTTTAAAATTAACCTCTTGAGCTTGCTTTTCTATCTCTGGGCCTCCAGGGTACCCTAACCCTAACACTTTGGCTATTTTGTCAAATGCTTCACCCGCTGCATCATCAATAGTGCTTGCCAAAAGTACATATTTTCCAAAGTCATACACTTTATAAATAGCAGTGTGACCACCAGATACAGAAAGACATAGGTGGGGAAATAAAATATTTCTATTTATTTCTCCCTCTTGTGTTAGAAAAGATGAAAATATATGTCCCTCAAGATGATTTATCCCAATTAATTTTTTATTATTTGCCCAAGAGAGGCCTTTGGCAAAACAGACACCAACTAAAAGCGAGCCTGCCAGTCCAGGAGTGTAAGTAACCCCTATTATCTCTATATCACCAAGAGAGACATTTGCTTTTAAGAGAGCTTCTTGTGTGAGAATAGATATTTTCTCAAGCTGTGATCGAGATGCTATCTCTGGTACTACACCACCATACTTTTCATGAAATTTTATCTGTGAAAAGAGTGTACTAGATAAAACTATTTTTTTTACTGGGTCAAAGAGAGAGACCCCAGTTTCGTCACAAGATGTTTCTATGCCTAAAATAAGTCCCATATTTTTTATTTATTAAAAATTTTAAAAATATTTTTTATAGTACAGGCTCTGGTTGTTTTTGTCAAAGTATGATATCATTATTGATATCAACTTGAGTTAATTTAAACTAAAAGTAAATTAGCTGGATAATAGTGAGTAAGTTTGAGAAATTAATTAAAAAAGTTTTTTCTAGACAACAGGTGTTATACCAAGATGCTGAGAAGATACTATTTGCTTTGGGGTACGAACTTAAAATTAGTGGATCACATTATGTGTTTAGAAAAACTGGGTATAAACTTGTAGTTCTTAAATTTAGACAACAGTTATTATTATACCAAATAAACGACTTAAGAGAGGTACTAAAAGATCATGGGTACAAAGAGATATAAAAGCTTAAGTTATTATCTTGGGTTGCCGTGGACGTATACGGTCGAGCAATCGATTGATGATAAAAAAAATAAAATATATGTTGTTCGTGTAAATGAATTACCCGGAGTGTGTACAGATGCTACATCTTTGGATGAAGCAATGAAGTTAATTAAAGAACCAATGCTTGCAACATTTGAATTTTATATTGAAAATGGTGAAGATATTCCAGTACCGGTTAAAGAAAAGGTTTTTAAAGGTAATATTGCCTATAGAACCACAAGTAAAAGACATTATATTATTAGCAAAGAGGCAAAAAGGAGGGAGCAATCGTTAAGTCAGGTAATAGATAGCCTTGTTGATGAGTTACTTGTTAATAAGTTTAGTTCACAGCGTAAGTAAAAATAGTGTATCACTATTTTTACTTACTTTTATTTATCTTTAGATTCTCCCTTAGAGTCACTTTTCTTTTTTAACATTAGATCCCAGAATTCACAATTGCTTTTTGTCTTTCGCATCTTATCTATTAAGAATTCCATGCCCTCGACTGTGTTCATTGTGGCAATAAATTTTTGTAGGACCCACATGTTTTTGACCCCATCTTGTGTGAGTAACAGATCTTCTCTTCGTGTTCCAGAAGCCTGTAAATCAAATGCTGGATAGATTCTTCTATTACTTAATTTACGCGTAAGATGTATTTCCATATTGCCTGTGCCCTTAAACTCTTCAAAGATAACTTCGTCCATTCGTGAACCAGTTTCTATAAGAGCTGTTGCAAGAATTGTAAGTGACCCGCCCTCTTCTATATTTCTAGCAGCGCCATAAAATCTTTTTGGTCTTTGTAGTGCGCTTGCATCTATACCACCTGTTAAAACTTTACCAGAAGCTGGCGCAAGGGTATTATATGCACGTGCAAGACGGGTAATAGAATCAAGTAAGATTACTACATCACGGCCGCACTCGACAAGTCTTTTTGCTTTTTCAAGAACAATCTCTGCTACTTGGACATGTCTTGTAGCGTATTCGTCAAATGTAGAGCTTACTACCTCGGCTTTAACAGAACGCTCCATGTCTGTGACCTCTTCAGGGCGCTCGTCTATAAGCAAAATTATCATTATAATTTCTGGATGGTTTTTCAAAATAGCATTAGCTATCTCTTTTAATAAAGTAGTCTTTCCAGTTTTTGGAGGTGCAACAATAAGACCCCTTTGCCCCTTACCTATGGGGACCAGTATGTCCATAATTCTTGTTGATATAATATTATGGTCAGCCTCTAAATTAAATTTCTTATCAGGAAAAATAGGCGTTAAATTTTCAAATACAGTCTTACTTGCTGCTACAGATGGCGATTGAAAATTTACACTCTCTACTTTTTGTAATGCAAAATACTTTTCCCCCTCTTTGGGTTTTCTAATTGTTCCCCTTATTACATCTCCAGTGCGCAAACCGAATCTTTTTATGTGAGCTGGTGATACATATATATCATCTGGCCCAGGGACATAACTAAATTTTGGTGATCTTAAGAACCCGAAGCCGTCAGGAAGTCTTTCAAGAATCCCCTCACCAAAAATTTCTACTCTTTGTTCGGATTGGGATTCTAATATTTTAAAAATAATCTCTTGTTTTTTTAGTGAAGCAACATCTGGGATCCCAAGATTCGAAGCATATTGAATAAGATTAGTTATAGGCATTTCTTTAAGATCTTGAACATTAATAGATACTTTAGGCCCTGTGTCATTCGTATTACCATTTTGTGTGTTTTGTGTGTTTGAGGTGGGTACACTTGATTGGCTTGATACACTTGATTTATTTGGCGTACCAATTTTTGTATCTTGAGTTACAGTGATTTGAGCTACAGAGTCGTTTTGCTTTGGTTGAACCGGAGGATTAATTAAAGAATCATTTGATTTATTATTCGTCATCGTTACCTACTTTACCTAATTTTACTTTAAAAATTAAACACGTTTTATACAGATCTTAAGGGTTTAAATTAATAACTAATATTTATAAAACATTGGTAATTATAAAAACTAAATAGGAATCTTTTAAAAATTAATATCATTTATTATTGGTTAGTTTTAGCTTTATTTTTTATCGCCATCATTACAGGACTTGCTATGTATATCGACGAATAGGTACCAACAATGATTCCTATCAACATAACTAAAGAAAGCCCCCTTAACGTCTCCCCACCTAACAAAAAGATCGCAATAACTGAAAGAAGTGTGGCAAAACTTGTAAGAAGAGTACGTTTTAATGTTTGATTGATACTCAAATTGACAATATCATATTCAGATAAATTGTGAAATTTTTTTAAATTTTCACGAATTCTGCTAAAAATAACAATAGTATCGTTAACAGAATAGCCTAAAATTGCAAGAATCGCGGCCATAACGTGAACAGAAATCATCTCTCTTGTTAAGACTAGAAAAGTAAGAACCGCCAAAAGGTCATGAAGTGTTGCTACAACGGCCCCTACTCCAAATCTAAATTGAAAACGAAATGCTAAATAAAGTAAAAGCAGCAAAATGGCGAGAAATATAGCCTTTACGGCGTTCCAGGTTGTTTCGCTACTTACCTCTGCCCCAATCCATTCTACGTTATCTATTTTTACTTTGTTGTCTGTTATTCCAGTTTCAAGTGCCGCTAAAATTTTTTTATCAAAACCACTTTCTTTTTGTGCTCCAAGACGAATTAAAAAGTTTTTTGTGGTTCCACCAATTGCCTGAATTTCTGCATGGCTGAATCCTTTTGAGCTCATAACGTTACGAATAACAGAGATATCCATTGGCTTTTCAAATAAAACACGGACTTCTGCTCCGCCTACAAAATCTATGTGATATCTAAAGCCACCTAAAGTTATATATGCTACAACTCCAATTATTAAATATAAAATTGATACTGCGATCCAAATATAACGATATTTCAAAAAATCAAAACGATAGCTTACCTGTTCAGATGTTCCAAGCATTTCTACTCCATACAAAATGTTTTTGATTTTACATTATAAGACTACTCACCTATCCCTATGCTGGGACAATAGAAACATATCTTTTACCTTTAAGGCCGGTATGATATTTAACTACCCCTTGTGCAATTGAAAAGAGGGTATCATCACCGCCACGTTGAACATTTCTACCAGGATGTATTCTTGTGCCTCTTTGGCGTACTAATATTTCGCCAGAAGCAACAAGTTGCCCATCAAATCTCTTGCAACCTAATCGCTTACTATGACTTTCGCGGCCATTACTTGTAGACCCGCCACTTTTACTCGTTGCCATCTTTTAATCCTATTAACTTTATATCCATATTGCTTTATGACTATTATATTTAGCCTCCCAAGTGATTCCCCTTTTAAACACATAAACATTGTGCATGCTTTTTTAATAAAAGTCAAAATTTATTTAGTTAATTAACATAATAATTAAAATAATATTTAAAGATCGCCAATTTCATAATCTATAGCATAAAGCAACTCGTTAACATGCTCAGAACTATAATTAGTCATATCTGCAGCTTCGTCTAATAGTTTTTTATTCCCACCTAATTGTCTAAATGTTGTGGATAAAGTTGTATTTCTAACATCTAAAACCCAAAGATTTTTAAAAAAATATGTCTTTAGTTCAGATAAATATAGGTTTTTACAGCCATAAAGAGATAAATATTTAAGATTTTTAAGTTTTCTTACATTTGGGGTTTCTACCAATCCTGCGCAAAAGCTGCAGTTAAGAGCCTCTATAGATTCTGGTATATAACCATTTTTTATAGCTGTACTTAAAGTGCTATCTGTTATTCCTGAATAACTTAAATCGAGCTCCTTAAGCTCTTTAAGCCTAGATAGACATGGTAGTTCTTTAAGCTCTTTTCTGTGACTAAGGTCTAAAAGCTCTATTTTTTGTCTTATAAGCCAGCTCCCCCTTGTTACAGAAAATACAAGATTTCTAAAAAAATTTTTTTTGTCTTTAAATCCTCTAAATGTTGCATATGTGCTAGGGACTAGTGATTGTGATTTATAATCATAACGAAATGTTTTTGCAACACAAAAAGACCCTTCTTGATCTTGCATTCCATAAATATAATTAATATAAGCACTTAGTAAAAAGAGTATAAGTCCCCAAATTAAATTAAAACTTTTCATAAAACCCCATTGAAATAAAAATTTGTTTTATTATTTAGTAACTTCTTCCCAGTCTTTACCAATTCTTGTGGTGACTTTAAAAGGGACCTCCCAATTTACTATATTCTCCATAGCTTTAGTAATTAGTTTTTCTACAAGTGTAATCTCTTTTTCTGGAACTTGAATTAAAAGTTCATCATGTATTTGTAATATAAGTTTTGCCCCACTTTTTTCTCTATTTAATATTTTATAACATTCGATCATGGCAAGTTTCATTATCTCTGCAGAAGTTCCCTGCACAGGGGTATTAATTGCCATGCGTCTGCCAGCTTCGAAAAGAGACCTGTTTCTCTCTAAAAGTTCAGGGATATATCTTCGTCTGCCCCATAGTGTTTCGACGTAGCCATTTTTTTGTGCCTCCTGTACTGTATGTTCTATCCATTGTGATACTTCTGGATATTGTGCAAAATATTTATCTATATAAATTTTTGCTTCACTCTGTTTTATCCCAAGATCTTTTGCAAGCCCAAATGGTGTTAACCCATAGATAATACTAAAATTAATTTTTTTACCAATTTGTCTTTGTTCTTTGGTGACTTTATCTAGAGGGACGTCAAATAGCTGATGTGCTGTCTGTGTGTGAATATCTTGATTGTTTTTAAAAGCATCTAATAATTTTTTATCAAGTGACATGTGAGCAAGTACTCTTAGCTCTATTTGTGAATAGTCTGCTGATAGAAACAGATGCTCTTTTGGCGGGACAAATGCACTCCTGATTTTAAGCCCAAATTCCCCACTCACTGGGATATTTTGTAAATTTGGTTCAGAGCTTGAAAGTCTTCCTGTTGCAGCCATTGTTTGACTGTAACAAGTGTGAATTTTACCAGTTTCTGGATTTATATAATTTGGGAGTGCTAATAAATAAGTACTTTTTAATTTTGCAAGTTCTCTATGTTTTAAAATCATCCCGGGTACTGGGTGTACTTTTGCTAGCTCTTCTAAAACCTCTTGATCTGTAGACCTTTGTCCTTTGGCACTCTTTTTTATCACTGGTAATTTTAGTTCATCAAATAAAAGTGTTTCTATCTGTCTTGGTGAGTTTAGATTAAATTCACTTTCAAAAAGATCTTTTTGGTGATTCTCTATGGCAGAAAAAATTTTTCTTTCTATATTTTCTAGCTCTTTGCCTACTTCTATAGAGACAGTGTATAATTTCTCTTTATCCAGAATTATCCCGGTTTTTTCCATTTCGATTAATATGTATAGTATGGGAAGCTCGATACTTTCATAAAAGTTTTTAAAGTTTATATTTTTATCTAACTCTTTTTTAATTATGGGCAAAAGTTTAAGTGTCTGTAGAGAATCTTGTGCCCCATATACAGAGGCTCTATCTAATGGGACCTGTGCTATTGTCTTATAATTATTCCCCAATAAATTTTTAAAAGTTGTCATCGGCTCATTAAGAAAAAATAAAGATAATTTTTTTAGATTAATCTCTTGCCAGGCGTTTCTTATTAAATTAGCAGCAAGAAGTGTGTCAAAAAGTTCCCCCTTAATATTTATCCCATAGTGTGAAAAGACTAGCATGTCAAATTTGGCATTATGAAGAACTTTTAAACTTTTGCTAGATTCAAGAATGGGCTTTAAAGAGTTAATTACAAGATTTAACTCGCACTGTTTTTCACTCCCCTCTCCTGTATGCCCCACTGGAATATAATAAGCTTTGTCTGTATCTATAGCAAAAGAGATTCCTACAAGTGTGTCCTGAATTGGGAATGGCCCAGTGGTTTCTGTGTCCAGCGCTATTATTTTAGATTTTTCTAAAAGCTCGCACAGCGCTTTTAAACTCTCTTGTGTTTTTACTATTACACACTCCCAAGGTGCTATTTTATCTGTTTTCTCTTGTGAAGAACTTGATACAAGTGTTTCTTGTATCTGTACACTATTTATATTAACCTCCTCTTTTTCTAATTCTTTTATCAAACTAGTAAATTCAAATTTTTTAAAGAACGCAAGCGCATTGGCCAATTTATTTTTATCAAAAGAGATATTATGCTCAGGTAACTTATTATATTTTAATAAAAAGAGTTCGTGACTTAGAAAAGCATTCTCTTTTTGTTCTGACAAAAGTTTTTTTGTTCTCTCTTTTGGGACTTTATCTAAGTGTTCATAAAGATCTTCTAGTGATTTAAAATTTATAACAAGCTCTTTGGCCGTCTTGTCCCCAATCCCAAAGACCCCAGGGATATTATCAGAGCTGTCTCCAACAAGTGAATAATAAAAAGAGAGTTTTTCTACAGGGAATCCCTCTTCTTTCTCGAAAGTTTCTTTATCTATAAATTTATTTTTAAACGGGTCGTAAATTATTACTTTATCACTTAACACTTGATATAGATCTTTATCAGGACAGACAAGAACGATAGGGGTGTGTGAATACTCTTTTGTAAGAGCATATATAACATCATCTGCTTCAAAGCCCTCTTGTGTGATTTGTGCAATTCCAACAAGATCCAAAAATTCTTTAATATATCTCTTTTGTTCATGAAGTTCATCAGGTGGGGTCTGCCTTGTTGCTTTATATTCTCTATACATCTCGTGCCTAAAAGTTTTGCCCCTACTGTCCCAAGCAATAACTAATTTACTTGGCGAGAACTCATCTATAAGTTTTTTTATGGTTCTGACAAACCCATAGACAGCCTGTGTTTGTACTCCTGTAGAAGTATAAAGGGGCTTTATGGCATAAAAAGATCTGTAGACCAGATAGGTTCCATCGATTATGAATAACGAATTTTTATCTAGTTTTGTCACTTTAATAGAGTCTTTTAGATTAATAATTTTTATTTGTTATTTTATTAGTTATAATGAATTATATTTTATCAAAAGTAAAGTCTGGGACAATAATTAACTGAGAAGGGGCGTCCGGGAGACTACTTATTTAACCAGACCCCATTGTTTGACAAATTATATGGTGTTGTTGCTGTGTCAACAACTGTGTCGCTTGTTGGCTCTGCACCTACAAAAGTTGACCCCCTTGTCGAAGCCCTTAAGCTTCTAAAAACAAAACTTTTGGATCTTGCGGGTAGATTGAGTGGGCGAGTTGTACACGCTTAATAGCTATTTACAGACAATTATCCTAACATTTGTCTAAATTGCTCAAGCTGAACTTTAAATGTTTCTAATTTTTCCATAAAGTATTTACGTGAGTCCTGTTCTGTTTCTTGTTCTTGTTTTTCTATTGGAGGTAGATAGGCTGGTAGTATATCTTGTGTTGAAAGGGCTTGTTCTGCCTGTTCACTTGTTAACTCTTCTAGGGCTATTATCTCTGGAGCTGTTATTGTTTCTGGTCTATAAGTCTGGGGAATTAATTCTTCTTGAGCCTGTATCTCTAAAGCTTGTGATTCTTGTAGAGCCTCTTGCTCAGATTCTTTTAAAGATGCTTCTGATGTTTTTAGTATGGGCTCACAGGAGATCGCTTCTTCTAATGTGAAAGCAGGGGTGCACTTGATTTCTGGTTTTTTCTCTGTATCTGGCTCTTTGGTTTCTAATTCTGTTAATTCTATAGGTTCTATAAAACCAGCCCCTTGTTGTTCTGGAGTCTCTTCTATTTTTGTTTCTGTGTGTGTTTCTACTTTTGGTTCTGTGCTTTCTACGATGCTTTCAAGTGTCCAATCTCCCTTTAAAAATCTTTTTGCGTTTTCGACAGTAAACCCCCTGTCTATTATTAGCTCTTTTATTTCTGAAAATTTCTTGACGTGCTTATGTGTATAAAATACACGAGGAATCCCCTTGCCTCCAAAGAAGAAGTCAAACTCTTTTTCCCAGGTGCGTATTACAAATTTTTTAACCCCTAGTTGTCTAGCTACATCTCCAATTTTAAGACGATCCATTATGCTCTCCTTTTGGCTCTATCTCCAATAACACTTCATCTTGTTGTACCACATTTCCTACCGAAACGAAAATATTTTTCACAATTCCGGAAAAATGAGCAGAGATTTCGTTTTCCATTTTCATAGATTCTATTATTACAAGTGGCTGTCCAAATTGTACTTGATCCCCAATATTTACCTGTATTTTTACTACTCGACCTGTCAGAGGGCTTTTAATTTGTGAAGTATTATTTAACAAATGTTTATTTAAAAAATCGTGGGCTTCTTGGATCTGTATGGCTGGGATAAAAATTTTGTCATAATTTTTATATTCTTTTCTCTTGTGCTCGTGCGAAAAAAAGATCTCTTTATTTTTTTGTAATAATAAAAGTTTATTAGAACTAATTTTTTTAAATGAATATAATTTATTATTTATCTCAAAAGTTATTGAATTAGTTAAGGGGTTATACGCAAGAAGCGTGACTTTAAAAATATTTTTATTTGTTTTTATAGAAACCATTTGGGGAATAGCTCCGGCCTGTTGGCCCGGGCTATTGTTATTTTGCCCAGGGGCTTTTTGCATGATAGTCCAGACCTCCTGGTCTGGGCTATTGTTATTTTGCCCAGAAACTTCTTTGATGATATCCCCGGCCGATCGGCCGGGGATATCACTCGAAGATCCGTTACTCTCTTCACAAGAGATCTCAAAAAAATTTTCTTGTCTTTTAGTTATAAAAAAAGTGTATTTTTTTTTATTTATTAAAATTTTTTTTATTCTCATTTGTGCTTAACAAAGCTTAATAATTTTTATAAAAGTTATCTAAATGACTTGTGCGCCAGCTACTCTCTTGTCTTTTTATTATTTTTTCTTGTGTTAACTCTTCTAAAAGTATTAGTGCACACCCAGCTAGTATTTCTTCTTTAATCTCCTGTGCACAAGAGAGGTCAGGTAATATCTCTTGTGAAGTCTCTTGTGAGGGCTTACTTAATATTTTTTTAATAAAATTCTGGTCGCTTAAAAGTTTTGTGTGTATTTTGCCAAGTGTAAATTCCGTAGTTTCTAGTAGTTGACATAAAAGATTAATATTAGTTATAACCCCAGAGATAGAACTTCTTTCTAAAAGTCCCTTTAAATATTTTATAGCGTGATCTCTTGTGTACCCGTAAACTGTTACTTTGGCTAACATTGGGTCAAAGTGTGGCGTTACTGTGTAGCCATTATAAACAGCACAGTCTGTTCTTGTAAACGGGCCGGTGGGGAGTGCGATATTAGTAATTGCCCCTGTTGTTGGCAAAAAATTTCTTTCTGGATCTTCTGAATAAATTCTACACTCGATTGCGTGCCCATTGTGTTTAATATCTTCTTGTGTGTATAAAAGTTTTTTGTCCTGTGCAATCTGGAACTGAAGTGCTACTAGATCTATTCCAGTGGTCATCTCTGTAACAGAGTGTTCTACCTGTAGTCTTGTATTAACCTCTAAAAAATAGAATTTTTCTTCTGGGGTCACAATAAATTCTACTGTTCCTATATTTTTGTAATTAACACTCTTTGCAGCTAAAAGAGCTGCTCTATAAAGGGTCTCTTTTGTCTTTTGTGATATAAAACAGCAGGGCGACTCTTCTATAACCTTTTGATTTCTTCGCTGTATCGAACACTCTCGTTCAAATAGGTGTATATAATTTTCCCCATCACCAGCTATTTGTATCTCTATGTGTCGCCCGAGCTTTATATATTTTTCTATTAAGATATTTTTAGCTCCAGTTAATCTTTTTGATTCAGAAAGTACAGTGCTCAAAGCAGCTTCGAACTCTTTGGGACTATAAGCTATGCGCATAGCTTTCCCCCCCCCACTTAATGGGTCTTTAATAACCACTGGGAAACTTAACTCTTGTGCACAATTAAGCGCAAGAGTATCTACTTGTGGGCTATCGCACGAAATATTGTGCCAAGGGACTGTTGGGACCCCAGCCTGTGCCATAATATTTTTTGCCTGAATTTTATTCCCCATTAGGTTAATACAGTCTGGGTCTGGGCCTACCCAGATTAACCCTGAGTCTGTAACTTTTTGTGCAAAGATATTTGATTCTGCAAGGAACCCATAGCCAGGGTGAATTGCGTCAGCGCCAGATTTGTGTGCTATTTTAATTATCTCGTCTTGTGAAATATAAGCACTAAACCCTTCACCTGGGAGCTTATAAGCATCGTCTGCTAAATTTATATAAGAAAGTAAAGCATCTTGTTGTGTATATATAACTACAGGAGATATTTCAAGTGCCCTGCAGGTATATATAATTCGAGATACTATCTCTGATCTGTTTGCGATAAGAACTTTTTTAATTTTGTTATTTTTTTTATAATTTTTTTTATTTAACATGCGAGTTTTGGGGGTAAAATTATTTTAAAGAATAGAGAGTGTATCGTAAGTATAAAAATTTTGCCAATGGGTAGTCAGTAGTTTCTCTAGCCCGGGTATTAGCGATATTGCAATTATCTAACCCTAGCCAAGAGGTGAGCAGGAGCATAAAAAATAAAGATATATATAATAAATTTGTAGATCTGTAAGAAAAATCTTAAAATATGGGTAGTTAAAAATAAAAATTAATATTTAGATAGATAAATTTATGATAGACATGTCTTTAAAAAATATAAAAAAAGATTTTCCGATATTTTTGTATAAAGGCCCGTTTGTTTATTTAGATAGTGCTGCAACTTCGCAAAAACCACAAAGTGTTATTGATGCACTCGAGAAATTTTATACTCACTATAATTCGAATGTGCATAGGGGGATCTACGAGCTTGGTGAGACTGCAACAATTCTTTACGAACAAGCACGTGATAAAGTGGCTTACTTTATTAACGCTCCATATCGAGAAGAGATTATTTTTACAAGTGGAGCGACAGAGGGAATAAACAATATAGCTTTTTATTTTGCTACATCTATATTGCACCCAGGCGATGAGATTCTTTTAACACAGGCTGAGCACCATGCAAATCTTTTACCCTGGCAAGAGGTGACCAGAAAAACAGGCGCTGTATTAAAATATATTCCCATAAATAAAGAGACTCTTTGTTGTGAAAATCCAGAAAATTTTCTTACTAACAAAACAAAATTTGTTTCGATTACCAGTTATTCAAACATTATAGGTGACATCTGGGGGCCTGAGAAACTTAAAGAATTTATTTATAGGGCTCACACACAAAAAGCCTATGTTTTAGTAGACGCTGCACAGTCTATAGCACATGAAAAGATTGATATACAGAAACTTGATCCAGACTTTATGGTTTTTTCTGGACATAAAGTTTTTGGCCCAACCGGCATTGGTGTTTTGTATATAAAAAAATATCTTCACGATATTATTCCCCCATTTAAAAAGGGGGGGTCTATGGTGCAACAGGTCACTTTTACAGATGCAACATGGGCACCAGCACCACAAAAATTTGAAGCTGGGACTCCTCATATTTCTGGAGCAATAGGTTTAGGCGTTGCACTTGATTACTTTACAGAACACTTTGATTATAAAGACTTAGCACAATATGAAAGTGCTCTTTGTTATAATTTTTATGAAGGGCTTTCAAAGATATCTTTTATTAATATCATAAGTAATAAAGAAAGATTAAAAGCTGGGGGACACTTGATAAGTTTTTCTGTAGATAATATTCATGCGCATGATATTGCAAGTGCATTAGGTTCAAAAGGGATAGCCGTTAGGGCTGGGGCACTATGTGCACAACCTATTGTTAACCTATTAGGCTTTGATTCGCTTACGCGTGTAAGTGTTGCCCCTTATGTTACACAAGAAAATATAGAATATACCCTGCGTGAAATTTTTTGTGCTATTAATAATCTAAAGTAAAAAAATATAATAAAATTATGAATAATAAAGACGAAAAAGAGACTTTATATACTGAAGAGTTATTAGATCATTTTAAGTTTCCTAAAAATAAAAAAAAAATAGATGCTCCAGATTTTTCTTCGGGAAGTCTTAATACTTTTTGTGGTGATTATGTATATATCTCTGGAAAAATAAAAAATAATAAAATTATTAATATATATTTTGACGGTAAAGGGTGTGTTATAAGTCAAGCAACAGCCTCTATTCTTACGCAATTAGCACTTGGGAAAAGTACAAAAGAGATTCTTGTTCTCACTAAAGAAGATATTCTTGCGTGTATAAAAATTAATTTAGGCCCAAATAGACTAAAGTGCGCTTTATTGTCTCTTTATGTTCTTCAAGATGGGATTAAAAATTATTTAAATTCTAAAAAATTAAAAGAATAAATATTTAAGAAAGGGAATAAAATGCTCTCTTGCGCTTTGGCCCAAAAAAGTTTTTGGGATAACAGTGTCGAAGCATATATTTTATTTATGACGGAAAAACTTGAGTTGGCCTCTGATCTTTCTACACTTGATTTTATAGAAAAGAATTTTTACCCCTGTGTACGTGAAATTTTAAAGAGACATAAGTTTGAGGGTAAGAATGGGCAACAGTTTGTTCTGACTGCCCAAAAAGATAAGAAGTTTGTTGAATTTATATTTCTTGGACTCGGGGCATGCAAAAAAGAAAACTATCAAGAACTTGAGCTTTTTAGACGTGCACTTGCCAGTGGGATATTAACTCTTAAGAGACTGGCTATAACATCTGCTGTAGTCTCTATACCTGTACATTGTTCTTATGGAATTAATAATTATGAGTTATTAACTCACATGTGTGTTACTGGTATTATGTCTTCTTACTCTTTTGATACTTTTAAAATAGATAAAGATAAAGATAAAAAATCTTGGGACTGTACACTTTATATTGAGCCAACACAGGGAGATGCTAATATGTTCCAGAAAGCGTTAAGCGATGGGATAATTGTTGGGCGTGCGATAAATAATATAAGACTTCTTGCAGACACTCCTGCAAATATAATGACCCCCACACAATTTAGTAACGAAGCAAAAAAAATTTCTGATAAGTATAAACTTAACTGTACTATATTTGGACGTGATAAAGCTCAAGAACTTTCTATGGGTGGGTTCTTAGCTGTTGATTCTGGTTCTGATCAAGATGGTAAATTTATAATTCTTGAGTATACCCCCCAGATTAAAAGTGCTCCCACTGTTGCTCTTGTAGGTAAAGGGGTCTGCTTTGACACAGGGGGTGTCAGCCTTAAGACATCAAGTGGGATGGAGGGCATGAAATTTGACATGTCAGGGGCTGCTGCTGTGTTGGGCACAATGGAAATTATTGCGCAATTAAAACCAGATGTACATGTTGTTGGGCTAATGCCAATGGTAGAAAATATGCCAAGTGGTAAAGCAGCGCGTCAAGATGATATTATAACTTTCATGAATGGTAAAACAGCAGAGATAAAAAGCACAGATGCCGAAGGGCGATTAATTCTTGCTGATGCACTTTGTTATGCAGAGAAATTTTTTGAACCAGAGGTTATGATCGATGTAGCAACACTTACTGGTGCTTGTGTTATTGCACTTGGACACTTTTATACTGGTCTTATGACGCGAGATAAAAAGTTACGTGATATATTAAGTTTGCTTGGGGAAAAGACGGGAGATAGAGTGTGGGCACTTCCACTTGATGATGATTTTGTTGATGCAAATAGATCTGAAGTTGCAGATGTTGCCAACGCTGGCTCACCAGCCTATCGTGCCGGAACAGTGACGGCTGCCTGTTTTTTAGAAAATTTTGTTAGTAAATCAAGATGGGTTCATCTTGATATTGCAGGAACCTGTAACGATGTTCCTGGAATTAATTATGTTGGCAAAGGTGCAAGCGGGGCAGGGGTTAGACTTCTGACCGAATTTATTATGACTTATGGTAAATGAGCCCAGAGGGTTCAAACAGCTACGCAAGACGGGATAAAAAATTACAAAAGTGCACCCTTTACAAAACCCTTATCCCCTTCTAGACTCACTTGTGTGTAATTTAATTTATAATTTTATTATTTAAAAATAAAGGGGAGCGTATGTCTCTTTTGCTTTATACACTTATGTTTTTTATAACAGCTATTATAGGAATAATACTTGTAGCTATTGTTTATAAGAAAGTCTCTTCTTATCACAACGAAGATGAGAAATCTTCACATATTGCCCAGCTTATAAGACGTGGGGCCATGACTTTTCTAAGAAAAGAGTACTCTATACTTACTATTGTTTTATTATTAGCTAGCTTGATTTTACTTTTTGTTTTCTCTTGGGTGTATGCTATTGTATACGCTTGTGGGGCCCTTTCTTCTATGCTAGCGGGCTTTATTGGCCTAAAGGCTGCAACTAGAGCAAATGAGATTACTACACTTCGTGCAAAAGAACAGGGTGAACGACCAGCTTTCTTAACAGCACTGCTTGGTGGATCTGTAATGGGCTTTACAGTTGCAAGTCTAGGGTTACTGGGCTTGGGGACAATATTTTATATTTTCGCACAAAATAGTCAGTATGATTTTATTAGAATTATTACCTGCTTTGGTTTTGGGGCAAGCTCCATTGCACTTTTCGCCAGAATGGGCGGGGGTATATACACAAAGGCAGCAGATGTTGGAGCTGATCTTGTTGGCAAAGTAGAGATGGGAATCCCAGAAGACGATCCAAGAAATCCAGCTGTCATAGCAGACAATGTTGGCGACTGTGTTGGTGACACTGCTGGAATGGGGGCTGATATTTATGAGTCTTATGTGGGTGCAGCTGTGGGTGCGATAGCTCTTGCTGTAAATTTATTTCCCGGGAGTCTGGATTATATAGCACTCCCAATTTCTCTTTGTGGTATAGGGTTACTCGCTTCTGTTATTGGGCTTATTTCTGCTTTTTGGTTTAAGACAAGACTTAATTTTATCTTACACTTAGCAACTTATGTTGCTATTATTTTTTACTCGCTTGGCTCTTATATTTATCTTTTAGTTATGGGGCTTGATACTAAACTGTTTGGCTCTATTGTTTTAGGTGCAGTCGCTGGAATTATTATCGCACTTGCTACTGATTATTATACAAGCGGGAACCCTATTAAACGTTTAGCTCAAGCTTCTAATTCTGGCGCAGGAACAAATCTTATTTACGGGCTTTCTATTGGATTCGAATCTATTGTTATCCCGGTGTGTTCTATAGCGCTTATAGTCTTTGCTGCATATACTTTCTTTGGTGGACACTTTGGGGTTGCGCTTGCTGCAATCTCAATGCTGGCTACTGTTGGTATTACTATGTCTATTGACGCTTATGGCCCAATTGCAGATAACGCTGGTGGGATATCAGAGATGTCCGGGTTTGGTCCAGAAGTCAGAAAGATAACAGACAAGCTTGACGCCCTTGGCAACATGACAGCAGCATTGGGTAAAGGGTTTGCTATAGGCTCTGCTGTGTTTGCAGCTTTAGCTCTCTTTGTTGCTTATTGTCAAGAGGCCCATCTTGCACATCTAGATCTTATAGATCCAGTAGTTCTTACTGGGGTATTTTTAGGGGGTACGCTCCCATTTTTAGTCTCTGCTCTAACTATGAAATCTGTTGGTAAAGCTGCCTGGAAAATGGTTACAGAGGTGCGCAGACAATTTAAAGAGATCACAGGCCTTATGGAGGGAAAGGCCCAGGCAGATTATGAAAGATGCATACAGATAAGTACTAACGCCGCTCTTTACGAAATGATTCTTCCGGGCATGATAACCATTTTATCTCCGGTGATAATTCTTTTTGCTTTCGGTGCGCAGGGTAAAGTTGCCCTAGGAGGCTTTTTAGCTGGGGCTACACTTTCTGGTATAGTTCTTGCACTTACTATGGCAAATGGTGGCGGAGCGTGGGACAATGCAAAAAAATATATCGAAGCTGGAAACTTTGGAGGCAAAGGGTCTCCAGCACACAAAGCTGCTGTCGTTGGTGACACAGTTGGTGATCCATTTAAAGATACATCTGGTCCATCACTTAATATTTTGATTAAACTTATGTCGATTTTGTCTTTGTTATTGGCTACACTGTAGAGGTTTTAATAGCGGTGGTACGAGATGAGAGTTTTGCCTGGATCCCGGCCTGCGCCGGGATGACCAGTTGGAAAGCACACGCCGGGATGACGGCACTTTTGCGAGCATGACGACGGTTAATATACACGCTTTGCTAATAATGCCCCATGGCCCCTGCCCTTGGGCATTGGAGAGATAAATGAGATTTATATGTGCAAAATATATTATAATTATCACACTAATTAATTTAAATTTTCTTATACCCCTAAATCTTTTTGGTCTAAATAATATTGGGCAAAGATTTATTCTTACTCTTCCAGATTTTACAGAAGAGTCACAAGTTAAAGATTGGCTAAAAGAGACAAAGCCGGCTGGTGTAATGTTAATGTACTGGGCTTTTAAATCTAGAGATCACGTAAAATTTTTAATTAAAACTCTTAACGAGAGTGCTAAAGATTTAAAAATAGACCCATTATTAATATTTATGGATTTTGAGGGCGGGATAGTTTCTCGCGCAAATGAAGAGAGTGGGTTTGTTTCTGTTCCTGCACCATATGCTTTAGGAAAATTAGACAGGTCAGCCTGTTTTCTTGCCGGAAGACTAATCGGCTCACAACTAAAATCAGTCGGTATAAATGGCGACTTTGCCCCATCTCTAGATACTTTTGTTAAAGATAATTATATTTTGGCTACTAGAAGATTTTCTGATGATACAGAAAAAATTTTTACATATGGTACAGCTTTTGCCAAAGGGCTTGCCAGCACTGGAGTTATGCCTGTAATAAAGCACTTCCCGAATCTGGGTAAAGGGGGATATGACACTCACTTAAAACCTGTGCGTATCGAATGCACAGGTAAAGAGTTTGACGAGCAGGTAAGCGCTTTTATTCGTGCTCTAGCGCAGGATATTCCTGCTGTTTTGGTCTATCATGCTGTGATTAAACAATTTGGAGAAGTCCCAGCCAGTAGATCTCCCCTGTGTGTCTCTTTTATAAAAGCTCACGCCCCAAATGCGCTTATAATAACAGATGATATTTTTATGGGCGCATATACAGATACCTTATGCCCTGTTTCAGAAGCATTTGAATCTTTAAAAGCTGGATTTCACCTACTTATATTTTCAGCAAAGCCAGATATACAAATAAAATTAATTAAAGAACTAACACAATTAAGTGAAGATTTTTCTAAACAAGAGAAAGAGATGCACGAGCAAGCTATTTATCAAATAAATTTAGTAAAAGATAAATTTTGTCACGAACAAACAGAAAAGCTCTTTACAGATGAAGAGACAAAAAGTCTTGGGGATTATTTAGCCCAGCGAGTCTGTGGAGCAGCATGGCCAGAGAATTTAGATTCTTTAGATAAAGAGTCATCTGTACTTTTATTATCTATAGATCTTCCAGCTGTAAGGCCATCAGAGCCATGGTTTATAGCAAAACATAATGGGACCAGATCGTCTTATCTTAATGATCTTTTAATAGAAAAAAATATAAATGTTAAAGAGTATATTTTAAATCCTAAAGATAATAATAGTTGTGAAGAGCTTACGCAAGTACTTACTGCTGATACATCTAGTGCTACCCATGTAATAGTACAAAGTTTTTTTTACGCCCAGGGCCCATGGAATGAAAATCAAAAAAAATGGCTCCTGCTTCTTGCTTCTCTTAAAGAAAAATTAATTGTCGTCTCTCTTGGGCACCCGTATGAAAAAACACTAGTCCCAAGTGCGAAGATAATAGAATTAGGCTCTTTTCACAAACCAGAATTAAGAGCGACTGTAAATTATTTAACAAATAAGAAAATCTCTACAGGCGCAGATATTTTTATGAAAAACCCAGAGAAGCTTCTAAAAAAAAAAAGATTTGGACTTCTGTGTCACCAATGTAGTCGAGTAAATAAAAAATTTTTACCTAAAGTTCTTAAAGAATGGGCAGAGAAACAAAAAGATAGAACAAAACTTTTTGCACTCTTTTCTCCGGAGCATGGGTTAATGGGAAATGTTCAAGCAGCAAAAAGTGTTGAATCCTCTGTATCAAGTGAATTCGAGTGTCCTGTGTACTCTCTTTATGGCAAAAACATAGAGCCCACAGATGATATGTTAAAAGATCTTGACATTATACTTATAGATTTACAGGAAGTGGGCGTAAGGTGCTTTACCTACATAAGTACAGCTTTTCTTATGATTAAAGCGTGCGCGCGAAATAATATCCCCGTTATTATTCTCGACCGGCCAAACCCGTTATATTTTCTTCCCCCCCAGGGCCCAGTAAGTAAAAAATCTTTTGTCTCTTTTGTTGGGTGTTATATCGGGCCATTTGTGCATAGAAAAACACTTGGGGCTATGGCAAAAGAATATAGCAAAAAAATTGTGGCAAGAGTCTCTGTAATTTCGTGCGAAGGGCAAGACACAGATAGATATTTTTGGTGTCCACTTATTCCCCCATCCCCAAATCTGGCCAGCATAGAGAGTATCTATTCTTACCCAATTACAGTATTTCTAGAGGGAACAAATTATTCTGAAGGAAGAGGAACCAATTACCCATTCCAGCAGATAGGGGCACCCTGGGTTAATAGTTATACATTAGCACGTGTACTTAACGCTCAAAATTTCCCCGGTGTTTACTTTGAGCCGGTCTCTTTTAAGCCTGTATCTCTTGCAGGAAGAGCGCTGGACCCAAAGCATAAAGATCACACCTGTCAGGGGGTTTTTCTTCACATTTATAACCCATATATTATAGTGCCTGAAAAAATAAGTTACGCTTTATTAAAAGAGCTATTCTCTCTTTACCCAGATAAATCACAATGGCTAAAACTATCTGGACATTATGGTATTGATCTACTTTCAGGAAGTGACTCCTGGCGGGGAAAAATATCTAAGCACTAAGTAGGAGCTTTAGAGAAAACATTAAGATGACCAAAATAAACCAAAATGGGGAAAAGTCTTGACTTTTCCCCATTTTGGTTTATTTTGGTCTTATGAATAGAATTCAAAAAACTATAATCCTTAAGGATCTTGAAAAGAAAATTGTTCTTATTGTTGGTCCGCGTCAAGCCGGGAAAACTTGGCTTGCTAAAGATATATCTACTGAATTTGATAATTCTGTTTATCTAAATTATGATCAAATTTTAGATCGCGAAATAATAAATTCACAATCTTGGCTACCAACAACTGAATTATTGATTCTCGATGAACTTCATAAGATGAAAAACTGGAAGAATTTTCTCAAGGGAGTGTATGATACAAAACCAAAATCTATGCGTATTTTGGTCACGGGAAGTGCCCGATTGAATATTTATAATCAATTAGGGGACTCTCTTGCTGGAAGGTATTTTCGTCACAGGCTATTGCCCTTCTCTTTAGCAGAGATTAGGCAAGTTGGTGAGGAGGTGAAAATAGATCGATTGATTGAAAGAGGCAGCTTTCCAGAACCATATTTAGCATTAGACACTGTTGAGGCCCAGAGATGGCGATTACAATATATAAATAGTATTTTAAGCACAGATATTTTTGAGATAGATAAAATTTATAATGTAAAAGCAATGCAGCTTGTGTTTAATTTATTAAGACACAAGGTTGGTGCCCCGGTTTCTTATCAATCTCTGGCCGAGGATGTTGCAGTATCTCCAACAACAATAAAAAAATATATTCAAATTTTAGAAGAATTATATATTGTTTTTAGGGTAACCCCCTATTCTAAAAATATTGCACGAAGCCTGCTTAAAGAACCGAAATTATATTTTTTTGACACAGGGCTTGTTCAGGGGGACGAAGGCGCAAAATTAGAGAATTTAGTTGCTGTTAGCCTGCTTAAGCATGTCTATGGACTGACAGATTATCAAGCTAAAGAATATACTTTACATTATTTGCGCACTAAAGACGGAGTAGAGATTGATTTTATTTTGGCATGTCAAGAAAAGATCGAAAGTATAATTGAGGTAAAATTGTCAGATAGAGTGCCAACCAGAGCACTTGTTAATTTTAAAGAGAGATATAATTACCCCGCAATTCAGCTAGTTAAATTATTGCGGCATGAGTTTGAGCAAAATGAAATAAAAATACTTAGCGCTGAGAAGTTTTTGTCAAAGTTATTTTTATAACGTCCAACGCACCGGATTTTACAATATCTAAAAAGTACGGGCAGAACAAGCTTCCGACCCACATTCCAACACCCAACTACCAAACTAATAAACTAAAAAGTCTGGTGGGTGTTACACACACCAGACTATATACTCAAAACAATCTAGAGCAATATTCAAGCAGTTGTCGGAACCAGCCGTGATGCTGCTGGCCTGCTCAATACACCTGCTAAATCTAACAGCCTGTCCCTTAGGAGATAAAGCGCCTCTTCAAGTGGGGTGTAAAAACAGTTTTTGCTTTCAAGCTCTTTCAAAAGTTTTTGAACATCGGATTTCGTAGTAGCATTTTTTCGCACTGCCTCAGGCAGGCAAGTCTCTTCTAAATTGACAGTCTCAAGCTGCCTAAATTTATCTAAGTTAGGCAGTTTAGTAAGTGTTGCGCAACCCTTAAGCTCAAGAGTTTTCAAACTTGTTAGGCCACTCAGAGTTAAACTAGTAAGCTGTTTTCGGTTATAAAGGAGAAGCTTAGACAACTCTTTTAGCCCTCTCAAAGCAACGCGTTGTAACGCCATTACGGATTCTATGCCAAGTGTACTCAACATATCTAGCCCACTCAAAGTCAAGTTAATAAGGCTTGTGCACCTATTAAGATAAAGCTCTGTCAATTTTGCTAGCCCACTCAAAGTCAAGTTAATAAGACGTTCACAGCCATTAAGACTAAGCTTAGTCAGTGCTGGTAACCCATACAAAGTCAGGCCAACAAAACTTGTATCGCTAAGATCAAGCGTTGCCAATTTTGTTAGCGTTCTCAAGTCAGGCAGCTTGAGCAGGGCCTTACATCCAGCAAGATTAAGATAATCCAGACTTATTAACTTATCCAGGCCAGGTAGTTGAGGAAGCGTTTTGCATCCACTAAGATTAAGCGTTGTCAGCTTTGTTAGTTCACTCAGGTCAGGCAGTTGATTAAGTGTTGCACATCCGTAAAGATTAAGATTATTCAGCTTTTTTAGACCATTCAAAGTTAGATTAGTAAGTTTCGAACTGTTAGAAATACTAAGTTTTTCTAAATTTGTTAGCAGACTCAAGGTCAGATTAGTAAGGTTATCGTGATTGAAGTCAAGCTCTTTAAGTGCTAGCCCTGTAAAACTCACATTAGCAAACGCTATGCAATGGTCATACGTAAGCCTTGTCAACGTTGTTAGACCAGTCAAAGTCAAATTAGCAAGACTGTTGCAATCATTAAGATTAAGATATTCCAGCGCTGCTAGCCCACTTAAAGTCAGGCTAGTAAGCTCTTCACACTTGGCAAAAATAAGCGACTTCAGGCTTGCCGGCCCGTCTAAAGTTAGGCTAGTAATACGGCACTGCTGAAGGCTAAGCTCTTCCAGCTCAGTTAATTTTTTCAAGTCAGGCAAGCTGGTAAGTTTTGTACAATTAATAAGACTAAGTTTTGTTATAGAGACACCACCAGACTTTCTTTTATATTTTCCCCCGTTAGCGATCCATTCGGCAACAGCACCCCTAAGCACAGTATCTGTAATATTATCACTATATTGTACACTAACTGCACCGCTTGCATCACACTCAAAATACCTACTATAGCTTGGCCTCTCTGCACCCCAGCTCCATTTCACACCACACCCAAAAATCACAAGCACTACATATAGCAGTCTTTTTGTGTTCTTCATTACAAGTCCCCTTTCGTTTTGTGCCAAATACATGCCCGCAGGGCAAATAATACATCTACAAATCATTTTTATAAAGAATATAGGCATTAGTACTCATCGGCAACTGTTTTAAATAATTTTTAAGTATAGCACGTGAAGAAAATATCCCCCCGAAAAGATCAAGTTGATAAAGATTTTTCATAAAGAACCCACCGGTGTCTGCAAGAATCCCCAAGCGTAACTCTTTATTGTGCGAAATTGGGTTTGTGTGTGCAATAGCAATAAGTTTACCAAGCCCAATATTATAAATATCTCCTGCAAAAATAACATTTTTGCGTCGTGACATATTTTTCTTAATCTGCTCAACAGAAGGGGCAGAACGTTTAAGTTCTGTAAAAAACCAATATCTCTTTTGATTTTTAATATTTTTATTCTTTTGATTAAAGTCTATTCCATTACTACAGTCGACAATAAAAATTTTACTCTTCTTATCTGGGAAATTAATAATTACAGTCCCTTGCATAAGAGCATCTTCAAAATCATTTCTGGTAAGCCAAGCAAGAGGGAAGGCCTTAGTTTTATTAATCTTGTAATTAAACACACCGGAAATAATCTGCTGTTTAGTATATTTCTTTCTAATACTCTTATCTTCTAGTCTATAAAGCGCACAATTATATTTAGATGTCTTTTTATAATTACCATTAACATTAAAAATAACATAATTAGTAAGTCTAATTTGCCCATCTTCTGGAATTTTAATATTCTTCTCTCTAGCACTTAAAATATCAGCGGTCCACTTAATACAAGAAAAATGTTTTATTATAAAATTTGGATCAAGAATTCTATAATGCCCAGTTCTCTTATCTTCTAAAATAACTGTGACTAAATACCTTAAAGTCTGAACGACATTTGCTATGGGCACAGAATTTTGAAAGTGAAGTGGCGTAAGCGCCAAAGAATACTGATCTTTTTTTAAGTTGAGATATTTTAGTGTATCCTGAGCAGCTTGACATAAAAACAATGGGTCTGTAATAACTTTTAAATTAGAATCAAAAGGAGCATGGGTTAAGGGAACAAAAAATTTTTCTGCTCCAGAATATATAAATCTTGGGCATACTGGCGCAAGTTTGCCCTCTCTCTGGTTATCTATATGAAAAGAATATAAATTAAATATTAATGTTAAAGAAATTATATAAGTTACACATAAAACTCTTGCAAAATAGTATAAGTTCATAATCTTGCCCTAATATTTAATAAACTAATTAAACTTAACAGTTAGTTAAACAGATAGATAAAGAGAGAGTCAAATATTCTATGGAAAAAGAGTATGGATTTGTAACAAAAAGATTTTTCCCATCAAAGCAAAAAGTCTCTGTTCTTACTGAATCTTTAGGGAAAATAGATTTAATAGTATTACAGAAAGCACTATGTACTAAATTATGGCCCCCTATGTCTATCTCTTTTATAACATTTAAAAAACAAAATTTTGTTTACGGGCATGATATTTCTATAGAACAGCCAAACTTTTTTACAAATACAAATGATTTTTTATGGACACACCATATGGTAGAACTATGCAACTTTTTTGTCCCATTAGAAAGCCCATCTAATGATATATACTCACATATAAAAAACTCTTTTTATTTAGTTAAAAAAATATCTTTTCTTTCACGTAATCTTACAGAAAAAATAAAAATACTTAGTATTATAAAATTTTTAAACTTAACCGGTTATTATTACACAGAACAAATTAAAGAAGCTTTAACCCTATTTGACAGGCTCTCTGTACTATTTATTGACTTTAATAACATACAAAAATTAGAATTTTTAGAATTACAAGCAGATATACTCCCCTGGGAATATTATAACAAATGGATAATACATAGCCTACAACAACATCCATGTTTCAATTTTTTCAAAACTGTAGGCTTTTTATATAGAGGTGATCCATGGTAAAAAGAATTTTAATAATATTTACACTAATGCTAACATCTTTTGTGGATTTACTCTGCATATGGTCTACAAAAGACACTTCAGAAAAGATAATACTACCTTTTGTAAATACCCTAGAAATGCGAAAGAAACAACGCGAAACGCTAGAAACATCCATAATCACCTATAAGAAGCGTGAGGAAGAAAAAACAACAGCCATTACAAAAAGTTTAAATAAAATAAACAACGATATAATTCAAATAACGGAACAAATCAAAAAAGCACAAGCTCAAAAAAAAGAATCACTTAACAAAAAATTGTCTTTCTTAAGTGCTAGAAAGCAAAACTTGCTCAATCAACAGGATCTTTGGCAAGATATTATTAAACTCTTAGGGGATAGACTAACTTTACTTAATGAAACATGTGAATATTTACAAACATCAAAATTTCAACTGAAATTTAGTTACACATGGAACGAATTTCGTAATGCTCGAGCAAAAATTGCAGAATATAAACAGAAAATAAACGAAGACGCAACTCGTAATAACGATATAAAAAGACAATTAGCCGTGGAAAAAGAGGCAACACTTTCATTACAAAAACAGATTGATGTGAAAATTAAAGAACATGAAAAAATCATTGAAGAACACGGAAAAGCAATCTTTGCTGAAATTGCTGATATGGAACATGTTTTTTGGGAAGAAAAGCTTGATAGAGCAAATCTTTTAATAGAAAAACTAAGCATAGAAGATAAGTATTGTGAAGAAAAAATAGAGCTATTACAAAATCGTCTCAATGACAGTAAAAATGTTTTATATCAAATCGAAAATAGACTTTTAATTGATGAAAATGACATTAAAGTTGCAAAGCTAGAATCTGACAATGAAGAAACTAAATCTCTACAAAAAAAAGAAGAATACGATAAAATACGCGAACCTAAACGTCTTGAACGAGAAAAGTTAGTTATAGAACAGGAATTTATTTCACAAGAACTAAAAAAACTAAAAGAAAAAGGCCGAAAAGATTTTTTAGTTTCGCAAATGAAAAAATCTAATTTAAAAAAAATAAACTCTTTAATTGCCATGATAGATAAAGAGTTATTGCTTTTAGAAGCACGCAAAAATCTTGTTGATACATTTTCTAAGATAAAAAAATTAGATCACACATCTGTAGACGCTCGATATAATCTTATTACAGGTAAAATATCACTAGACGAGACAATAACGGCATTCAAAAGCCAATATGAGCTTGAAATAAGCATATTAAAAAATCATAATGCAACATTAAAGCAGGCTGTTAATTATTTAACAGAAACAAAAAGAATAATAGACTCTATTAAAATAAAAGAAGAAAAATTAAAAAGTAAAAAAGTAGCGTTATTTAAAGATAAAGAAAGTACACTTCATGAGATTTTGGAAAATTATCAAGAGGCCAGACAACACTACACAGATCAGTTACAGTTCTCTCAAGATTACCTTGCAGTATGTTCTGAACTTATACATAACCAAGAGACAATAGTAAATAATTATGAGCTTATTATTAACGATCTCGAATCTTATAGAACAACACAAAGTATCTGGAAACGATCAGGACGAGCTATATCTATAAATAATTTTAAAAATGCATTTTTACAGGGTGAAGAGATCTTAAAAAATTTTTTCTGGGATATCCCGGTATATTTAGCCCCATCAATTATTATTCAAACAATAAAACAGGCATCGTGGCTTGAATATTTATTATGGTCTATTTGGGTTCTTTTTTTTATTATAGGCTTTATATTTTTCAGGTGGTTATCAGGTATATTATTTTCATACACATCTTTATACATCACACAAGATCAACAACAAGCAAAAAGATTACACTTTATACTTTTTGCAACATTAAGTGATATTTTTTATCAACACTTTACTTTAATATATACATTCTTATTTCTCTCACTTCCAATCTTGTATAATTTGGGATATCACTTTGGACTTTCTTGGAGGCTTTCACAACCATTTTATAATGCACTCTTTTGTGTAATTTCTATTCCTATACTTATTTATCTTGTTATACAATTTCTTTTAACACTTCAAAAGCTTGAAACCAAACTCAAATATTTTTGTTTTTCAGATGAGTTTAATTCTAGATTTATAATTGTATCTGGGGCAATAGGATGCATATCTGCTCTTTTGCTTCCTTTAAAAAAATTCTTTTTTATCTATAGTGACACACATAACTATTGCAACGATGTTATACTTGCCTTTTATACAATTAGTTTGCTTGTTTTACTTATGTTTTTCTTTGCCAAAGATGAGGTGCTTGCACTAATTTCTTCCCCAAATAGATTTTTACTTTGGGTTAAAAAGAGACTAGAAAAATACTATTATCTCATATTCTTTTTTATAATGGGGCTTTTAATTCTCTCTAACCCTTACGTTGGCTATCAAAATCTAGCCTGGTATTTACTCTTCGCAATTCCATTAACAACTGCTCTTATTTATCTTTTATTTCTTGCTCATCACTATATAAGAAAGTATTCTGTCTTTCTCTTTATAACAGAAGATGAAGACGAAATTCATGACCGTTTTGAATATGCAAAAACTTATTATGGGTTTTTTATTATATTTTCTTTTTTATTTCTCCTTTTTATAACAGGTATTTTTATCGCACGCATTTGGGGATTTTCATATGCGCCTCAAGATATATGGAAATTACTTTCTGAGACCTGGACAATTACTCCAGCATCAGGAAACAAATTAGGTTTCGTTGAATTAATGATGCTTATATTATTTATTGTTGGGGGTTTTATAATTTCTTCACTTATACATAAATTTATTCTTAATAAGTTTTTTGATATTTTGCGTACAGAGCCTGGATTACAAAATACAGTCTCACGTATTTTGCATTATATAATAATTGTTATAGCAACTCTTTTTGGTTTTATATCAATACATTTAGAGCAATTTATTCTTGTTATAAGTGGGTTATTAGGCATAGGTTTAGGCTTGGCACTTAAAGATATAATAACAGATGTAGTTTCAGGATTTTTTGTTCTTCTGGAAAGACACATAGAAATTGGAAGTTACATCCAACTTGATAATATAGAAGGCACAGTACATAAAATAGCCGCTAGATCTACAACGATTGTAACAGGGCAAAATTTTGCAATAACAATTCCAAATAAAGATCTTTTATCAAAAAATATTATTAATTGGGGTAGTGGCCGTTTTGCAGTAGGTGTAGAGATAAAAATACATGTAACACTAGATACAGATCCAGAGCTAGTTAAAAGTCTATTAAACTCTATTGTGCAGAATAATAATAACGTTCTTAAGATCCCAGCTCCTGTGATTAGACTTGAAGAAATCGAAGGTACAGCTTTATTATTCTTTATAAGAGCATTTATAAGTGCAAGAAGAGTAAAAGATTACAAAGATGTAGCCTCACAGCTTCGGTATAATATTTTAGAGACATTTAATAAACATAATATAGCACTTGCACTTGTTCAACAGGTACAAATCACGCAAGAAAACCAAGATTTAAATAGTGAGAAAATAGAAAAAGAGTGAAAAACTTATGAATAAAATAAAACTTATTTTTTATCTATCTTGTGTCTTTATAATATTTTTTATAATCAAAAATATTAACTGCATGCGTGCCGGCCGCAGGCCCCCTTCATCAAAACCCCCTATGGCTCGCGTGGGAGAATCTTTGGCACCATACTTATTTACCCCATATACACTTCCAGGCTGTTATGCTCCAACACAAAAGGGACTACACAATTCAGGAGACGACTGTTTTGCAAACGCTTCATTCCAGTGTTTAAGTAGTATTCGTCTTTTAATGGAAACAATAAGAACAGATAGATTTTTAAGTACAAGTCCTATTCACAGACAATTTTATAATTATGCAAGTGATTTACAAAAACAACAATTACCTGGGAGTGTTTTAAGAGAAAATCTTGTTGCCTTAATGCCAGATTCACATAATAAACAATACTTAATTACAGAATTTGGGTGCACACCTGACAACTGCATAATACGACAAGATAATGCTAGAGGTACCCAGTTTATTAATGCAAAAATATCTGATATTAAAAATCGTGGGTATTCTGATCTAAATCCCCCAGATCTTGCGCAACTACCACAGCCGGAGCATCAACAACCAGATAATCTAAATTCAATGCACTTTTTTACACGTTATGAAAAAAACAAAGATGATCTGCGCACAGGGCAACATGATGCGCATGAATACCTCTCAGCCGCACTTGATATACTAACTGACTCAACAGATCCACATTTTCAGGCTGCAGAAATGGCTAATGCTAGAGCTTCAATGGATAGTCTTATTAGTCAATTTAGATCTCAAATGTCAGAAACTGTAACAAGACAATGTCCTAATAGGCACACACGCGTACATTTTGAACCTCCCTCCACAATGTTACAGCTAAATTTGTTATTGCAAAAAGAAGAACTTTTAGTAGCAGCTGAGGGGACATCATTTGAGGATATAATGAATAAAGGTATAAGATTAAAAGCCCTTCTTGATGAAAAATTCAAGCAAGAGGATTTGGGGGAAATACCATGCAATGAATGTAAAGACGGGATTGATTATCAATCCGTTAAGACACACAAAATAACACATTGGCCTAGAATATTAATAATTCAATTAGTAAGATTCACTGCAACAGGAAAAAATAAACGTCCGGTTCAAATTCCATTATTATTTTCTCTTAAAGAGTATCTAACTGAAGGGTTACAAAGAGAATTAGGGGTACGCAATGTAAATTATAATCTGCGAGGAGTTATTTGCCATGGGGGAGAAACAGGTGGTGGGCATTACTGGGCTTATGTAAAAAGGGATGTTAGAGAGTATAATGAAACTACAAGAAGAGAATGTTTTAAATCTCACTGGTACTGCTATAACGATGGCTCAACAGGGGATATCTGCAACATAATCGAAGATCTCTTGTGTGAACAATTTCCTTATGTTCTTTTTTACGAGCTTGACGCTAGAAGCCCACTATCAACTACCCCTTTGATTTTAGAAAAAACGGGCCGAACTGGAGAGGTAACTAGTCGCCAAGAACTTCCACCCGCTAAAAAATTTGACTGGGAAAAAGACAGACTACACGGTTATACTAGTGAATTTCTGGATAGAGCTAACCGGACATTTACTAGCACAATCGATGAATTCAAGCGGGCACAAGAAGACGCAGCTCCATGTGTTATTCCTGGACGTGGGAAAATTACTCCTTTGCAAAAATTTGAAGTTTCAACAGGTGAAGAAAGTTTCTTTGTAACAACAATGTATGCACTTTATAGCATGCCTGAATTTAAAAAGAAATTACTGTCAACACAAGAATCAAAACTCTCAAGCTTACAAAAAATCATATCTCGAATTGACGACGAATCAGGTACGACGATCCATGTTTCCCAACAAATTGGAACATTTATAACAACAGCAAAAACTAAAACTGCTGAAGGCTTTGTTAAGTTTCTCGGCACAAAGCAACTTAGCCATATATTAAACTTTGTAGAGTTGCAGCCAACTGATGCTGTTGAAGCAACACTTGCAGGGCTTCCTGCTGAAAGTACATCTTGTGTTATTGGCTTTGCAGGAACAGAAAATCCAGCTGGGGAAAAATTCCCAATCTCTTCGGCTGATGGTACATTTTCGTTAAAGAGTGTCATATTGCGTTATAATGTTCAAGAATCAGAAGATGAGCCGGCGCAAGCCCGCTACGAAATTCTTTGGGATACAGGAAAACAATGGGAGCATGTTTGTCTTTTAGGCGAAAAAGGATACACGCCAAGTGGGAAAGATGGCCTTCTTGAATTTATGGCTACTGGGAACACATTAGATATTGAGGAAGGTGTTTCTTTATATCCAGTTCTTTTATTTTATGAAAGGAAAAACCTATTAAAAGATGCGCTTGTCTTATTAAAAAAAAAGCTACTTAGCCTATCACAAACATTAACAACAAAACCAAAAAAGAAAAAATAAAAGAAAAATTCTATGAAGATAAAAAAATACGTGATTTTAATTCTAACTTCTATAGCTCTTTTAAATATAAAAAATTGCGAAGCAACTGGCGGGATTTTAGATTGGCTCTTCGGTCGGAAACAAACTAGCCCAGCACCTTCAGCTAAAAGACCCCCTGCGGTTAAAAAAGCTGCAACTAAAAAACCACAATTCCAGTTATTACACCCAGCCCCAGCACAAAAGGGGTTAAATAATGATCATGGTAACGATTGTTTCGCAAACGCTTCATTTCAATGCTTAAGTCACTGCAAACAATTTATGGATTTTTTACGTACAGAAGTAGAAGGAGAAGTCGGTAAATTAAGAGAAAGCAATATACACAAGAGGTTTCTCGCGTATGTAAATGATTTACATGTTGATATTGGACATGGTGGAACAATAAGAGAATGGGTTGTTGAATTACTTGAAGATCCACCAGGGTGTGGATCTAAAACTAGACGGTACGTAAAGAAAAGATTTCCAGTGGCATGGTCACATGATAAACCAGCTGGATGGAAAGATGACAAAGATGAGCTTAGCAAATATCATGATGGATCACCTGCTTATGGAAAAGTTGGTATACCTCAAGTAATAGAATATACAAAGGATATTTCACCAAAAAAATGGGCCGTCGATCACAAAAGTTATGAAATAGCGGTAGAAAACACAGGATACTTACTAGGTGGGCAATGTGATGCTCAAGAATATGTTGGACAATTAATTGATACATTAACAGACAAAAATAATCATTTGTTTAGAGATAAAAGCCTGGAATTTAAAAATTCTTTAGACAAGCTAAAAGACATTTTTTATTTTAAACAAACATCTTTTACAGAAAGAAAATGTAGGCACACAACATCAACAACAGATCCAACAAATATATTACAATTTAGCGTTCCAAAAAAACAAACTGAATTAAAAACATTATTTGATCAATATTTTGAAGATAGAGAAACGTTAACAGGAATTGAATGCGAGCCATGTTCCAAAGTAGCAGGGAGAAAAATAGAAGTTGATACAGAAAAATATTTCAGGCTATTAACATGGCCACGAATACTTATATTGCATCTTAAACGATTTGGATATGATGAACACAGACGACAAAAAAAAATCAATATCACTGTTACAATTCCAACAGAATTAACCGTTGGAAAAACATTTTTAGAAGACAATGTTAGAAAATGTATAGGCTCAGAAAAAATTAAATATAATTTATTCGGAGTATTATGTCATGGAGGTGACGTTGGTGGTGGACATTATTGGGCATACACTAAAGGGATAGCGGGAGAAGAAAGCAATCACTGGTATGAATATAACGATAGTTCAAGCACAGATGCATGTAACAATATATTAAGAGTACTAACAATGAGCAGTAATCCATATCTTTTATTTTATGAACTTGACAGTACATCTCCCTCCCCAGACGAATTTGCACTACCAATAGCCCTGAATCTATTAAAAGAAAAGCTAGTAGTGCTTGCCAACACACTATCTTCTTACGCAAGATAAATAACTTGTTAAAATGATACTTAAATACAAAGAAATATGTTGTTAAAATATTTGTAAATGCTATAATTATTACAAACCTAAACAGGACTTTGCACCCCGCGGCTGAATAACGACTCAATCGTCACTTTGTGAGAAATTTTGAGATTTTTTTGCCAAGCGCCATTCATTTAAAATTTCCTCGACTGATTTTTTCCCGTTGGCGATTTTT
>Ga0233425_10000466_pt1 | contig 105287 bp, 81 predicted proteins | sample Watercolumn_Towu_2_FD_181712 | JGI IMG/M metagenome (GOLD analysis project Ga0233425, IMG submission 181712) | Freshwater microbial communities from Lake Towuti, South Sulawesi, Indonesia - Watercolumn_Towuti2014_140_MG | ecosystem: Environmental > Aquatic > Freshwater > Lake | place...
TCCGGATCCCCGTCGTTGCCATCGTCCAGGTCGACGCAGTCCTTCAGCCCATCGAGATCGAAGTCCGGGAAACCCTCGTCCTGCATGCCGTCGCAGTCGTTGTCCACCCCGTCACACAACTCCTGCGCCTTGGGATTGACCGTGGCATCATTGGGGGCACAGTCGAGCGCATCCGGAGTACCGTCCCCGTCCAGGTCCCCTTCGCATGCATCCCCGATCCCGTCCTCGTCCAGATCCGACTGCGTCGGGTTCGCCACCACGGGGCAGTTGTCGTTTGCGTCGCCAATACCATCACCGTCGTCGTCATCGTCACACGCGTCGCCCTTGCCATCCTTGTCCAGGTCGGCCTGAGGCGGGTTCTTGAGCAGCGGGCAGTTGTCCGCCACATCCGGGACCGCATCGCCGTCCTTGTCCGGATCGCACGCATCCCCCACCAAATCCCCGTCCAGGTCCGCCTGGTCCTCATTGGCCACCTTGGGACAGTTGTCGTCCCCGTTGCCGTGGCCGTCGCCGTCGACGTCACCGTCGACGCAGTCAGACAGACCGTCCTTGTCCGTGTCGGCAAACCCCTCGTCCGTCTGAAAATCGCAGTCGTTGTCCTTGCCGTCGCACTGTTCCGGCGCCTTGGGATTTGCAGTGGAGTCGAGCGGAGCGCAATCGAGCGCATCGTTCGTGCCGTCGTTGTCGTCGTCGTCGTCGGTGCAGTCCTTCCACCCGTCGAAGTCGGAATCGGCAAATCCCTCGTCCACCAGTGCGTTGCAGTCGTTGTCCTTGCCGTCGCACTTCTCCTCACCGCCCGGCTTGACTCCGGGGTCGTGCGGGCCGCAATCCTCCTCGTCGGGAACAAGATCGTTGTCGTCATCCGGGTCACACGGATCGCCTATCTTGTCCAGGTCGAAGTCTTTCTGCTGCGGGTTGAAATCCATGGGGCAGTTGTCGAGCCCGTCCGGGATCCCGTCCCCGTCCTTGTCGTTCTCGAGGCAGTCGGCAACCCCATCCTCGTCCGTGTCGGAGAAGTCCTCGTCGACCTCGCCGTCGCAGTCGTCATCCTTGCCGTTGCACTGCTCCTTCTCGGCCTCGTCCCCCTGGCAGAACGACTTGCCGTCCACGCACGACAGAGTCCCCGGGCAGTTGCCGTACTGGTTGGTCACGAAGCACGCTGCCCCGGATGTCTCCTCATCCACGCTGTCGTCGCAGTCGTCATCCTTGCCGTTGCACTGCTCTTCCGCAGGCTCCGCTGCCGAGCACGCGGTCAACCCGGATGCAACGCACTTGCGGCTGCCAGTGCACTTGCCCGCCTCGTTCTCCACGTAGCAGTCGGTCTGCGCAGCCTGATCGGCGAACCAGGCGTTGCACTCGCACTCCCCTGAGTCCCGAACGCACTGGGTGGCAGGGCTTCCGGCCACGTCCACGCCCACCTTGCACAGGTAGCCCGCCGGGCAATCCTGGTTGCCCTCGCACGGCCCGCCGCAGAACGCCCCGGCCCCGCCGTATGGCATGCACACTGCCCCGGAATCCACGCCATTGCCGTGGCAGTCTGCGTTCGCCACGCACGGGCGGCACAGGTCCATGAATGCGGGGGCGCAGATGTAAATCTGGTCCCGGCCGCTCGGCTGGTAGTACACGCACTCCCACCCGAACGGGCACTCGTCCTGGCAGGTGGTCGTGCACTTGAGCCCATCCGGCGTCTGGATGCAGTACCCCTCGATGCAGTCGTCGCCGGTCTTGCACGGGTCACCCGCCTGGCCGGGAAGGAATGGCGTCTCCCCCGCAGTCTCCGGTGCCGGTACCTCGGGAACGGCCTCGTACGGCGTCATCTCGATCGGCGCCTCGGGCTGCGCGACCTCGGCCACCGTCTCCGTGGCCGGCACATCCGCAACCGGCTCCACTGCTTCGTCCGTCGTCTCGGTCACCGTCCCCCCGCCGCTGCACGCCGGAAGGAGGCAGGCCCCCCCCAGCAGCATTCCCGCAAGAAGAAATCCCGTGGCCAGAAGCGTCATCGTCGCGCGCATGTCAGCCTCTCTCTTCTGAAAGGGTCGCTTCGTTCCCCGATCGGCAAATGCCGACCGGGTCAGGGTACCAGGGTTGCCCTGGCCGGACAAGGGCGGCGGCGGCGGCGGGCGGCGGCGGGTCCTATTCGTCCTATGTGTCCTATGTGTCCTATGTATCCTACTGCAGACCCGCCCCTACTTGCACCCCACCCAGGTGTTCTCGCAGTTCGTGCCGCAACTCTCCTTCACACACTGGTCCATGGTGCACGGGTTGCCGTCGTCGCAATCCGCGTCCGCAATACAGCCGCCGCAGCTCGAAGTCGTCTGGTCGCAATACTGCCACTTGCCGGTGTAGCACTTGCAGTCGAACTTCGAGGTGCAGCAGCACGGATCGGTGCTGTTCCCGAAGTGGCACTCGTACATGCCGTCGCCGATCTTGACGCAGGCTTCCAGGGAGCAATCGTTGCCGTCATCGCAGGAAGGGTCGCCGGGACCCGCGCACGACTTCGTGACCTTGATGGACACTGAATCAACGGCCTCGCAGTACCACAGGCCTACGCCCCACTCGGCAAGTTGGCAGTTCAGCGTACGCATCCCGGGCGGCACGTCGGGGAAGGTGTAGCTGTTGCCCTCGGTCGTCCCGACGAACTTGCCGTCGATGTAGCATTGGACCGCCTTGCCCGCGGCGGGCCAGGGCTCCCACCCCGTGACTTCGAGCTCGACCGTGATGGGCGTGGTCTCACCAGCCTTGAAGTACGTGCCGTCGGGCGGAGAGAGGATATTCAGCGACGGTTTGGGAGGGGGAGGAGGCTCGACGCACTTGCCGTCCACACACAAGGCCTTTGCGCCCTCGCACGCCCCGCAACTCCCCCCGCACCCGTCGTCCCCGCATTCCTTCCCGTCGCAGTCAGAGATGCAGATGCACTTTCCATCGATGCACTGCTCCTGGGGTCCCTCGCACTCGCCACAGCTCCCCCCGCACCCGTTGTCGCCACAGGTCTTTCCGTCGCAGGCGGGCATGCAGGCATCGCAGAGCACCGGATCGCACTCCCCGTCGGGGGGCGCACATTCGGGAGGGCAGTCGGTGCAGACCGTCTCCTCGCAGCTCGACGTGGTGCACACGCACGTCGGAGTCTCCACCGGGCAGGTGCCACAGGTCCCGCCGCACCCGTCGTCCCAGCATTCCTTCCCATTGCAGTCGGGCTGGCAGCACCGGCCCGTCGGAAGAATGCAGACCTCGCCGTCGGGGCACGTCCCGCATTCCCCGCCGGCCCCGTCCGGTCCGCACTCCTTGCCCTCGCAGTGGCCTTCGTAGCGGCAGGGCAGTGCGTCCGGGTCGCAGCCGCCGCCAGGACAAGGGATTCCGGGATCGCAGATTCCGCAGGTGCCACCGCACCCGTCCGGCCCGCACGTCCTGTAGCTCCCGTCCGGGCAGGTGCAGTCGGGGATGCACACCGGGAGCTCTCCGACGTCGGCATCACCAGGGCGCAGGTCCCCGGGAACCCAGTCGCTCGTCACGTCGCCCTGGCCCTTAGAGCCGCTCCCGCATCCGCAGAGAAGTGCTCCGCTCACCAGGAAACACAAGCAGAACGCGCGCATGGCCGCCTCCGCTCCGTTCAGCAGGCTTGCCGCTGCAATCGTCGGCCTCCACTTGGTTCCAGCATATCCCTGACGTACCGGCAGATCAACGGAGAATAGGCCGAGCGGGATGCAGACGCAACTGTGGGGCCGCACAGTGACGCCAAGCCCGCGCGAAACGCGCCGTCATGACGATAACCGGGTGCAGGGAGGGCTTGACGATATGTCAGATCCGACATACACTACATTCCGGGAGGCGGGAGATGGGCGGTGAGGACAAGCCGCTCGTCTGGCTTTCCGGAGAGGTCCGGACTCCGCCGTTTTCGCCTGCAGCTCGCATCGAGGCCGGCTGCCTGCTCCGCCGACTCCAGCGGGGCGAAAACCTGGCCATGCCCCACTCGCGGCCCATGCAGGCCGTCGGGCATCGATGCCACGAGCTGCGGGTGAGGGACATGAACGTGAGTTGGAGGGTCATCTACCGGATCGATGAGGATGCCATCGTGATCCTGGACGTCTTCAGGAAGACGACCGGTGCGACGCCGGGGACGGTTGTGGAACGGTGCAGGAAGCGCCTGAAAGCCTACGACGGGAGCGGCTAGCGGAACGGGGGGCAGCTATGGACGCAGACAAGAAGAGACGGCTGGAGGCGGGCGGCTGGCGAGTGGGCTCGGCCGAGGAGCTCCTCGGGCTGACCCCGCACGAGGCTGCGTTCATCGAGCTGCGTCTGAGCCTTGCAAGCGCCCTCAAGGAGCGTCGAAAGGAGCGACGCCTGTCGCAGTGCGAGCTTGCCGGACGGATCGGGTCCAGCCAGTCCCGTGTCGCCAAGATGGAGGCCGGAGATCCGTCGGTCACCGTCGACCTCCTCGTGCGGGCGTTGCTGGCCCTGGGTGCTTCCCCGACGGATCTGGCGAAGGCCATTCTGGCAGCCTGAGGTCGACTCCGGGTGCGCCCCTCCTCCCCTACCTCACGAAGATCGTCACGATGTGGCCCGGCCAGCCGGTGTGGCCGTCGCCCTCAGCGTCCATGTCGCCCGAGTTGTAGCCCCCTTCCGGAGCGGACTTGCTGCCGATTCCGACATCGAAGTCGTTGGGGGAGTTGGTGAAGCGGACCAGCTCTTTGGTTCCCCACATGGAGATGTTCGCCCCGATCTTGTCGTTGGAGAACATGTTGGACATGCCGGCATGCCAGGACGCGTTGAACGGGTGGATGCACCCCTTGTTGCGGAAACTGGCAGCGTTCACGTTGGGACCGACCGGAGGATCTCCGACCAGGTAGTCGACCTCCAGTGGTCCGAGCCCCGCGAGGAACGCCTTGAGCGTCTTTGCGCCCATCCACGAGCCGGTCTGGACCAGGCGGTTGTCGTTGCCGCACGGTGCCGTGGCGTCATAGAAGAGGAGCTCGCTGCCGGCCACGGTCGCGTAGGATTCGTACAGCACGTCGGAGCCGGTCTTGAGGCTGAAATCCGACGTGCTTCCGAGCGTGGAATTGGCCGACCAGGCATCGTAGAGGAGGTTCGAGCCGTCAGCCCCGTTGACGCGGGCGACCAGCGTCCAGCCGCCGCCGTCCGTGGTCATGTCGCAGTAGGCGGTGAAGGGTACGCCCGGCCCCGCTCCGTCCGGATCCAGGGGATAGGTACCGTCCCCCTTGGACTTGCCGGCATCGAGGAAGGCCTTGCAGCTTGCCAGCGGGCAATCCTCGTCCGCTCCGTCGTTGCAGTCGTCGTCCTTGCCGTTGCCGCACACCTCGGCCTGCCCGGGGTTCACCTTCGAATCGCCGTCGTCGCAGTCACCGTCCTTGTCCGCTGTGTATGGCTTGTCCGGGCCGCAGAGGCAGCGGGCCGGCCCGTCGCCCCAGCCGTCGCCGTCGCCGTCACCGAAGTAGTCCACGCAGCCGGCAGCCCCCTCCTGGTCCACCTCGCCGTCGCAATCGTTGTCGAGCCCGTCGCACGTCTCCTGGCCCGCCCCTTCGAGCGGGTCGCACACCTGGGGTGTTCCGTCCTTGCAGGCCGGGACCTCGTGCTCGCAGACTCCCTTCCCGCACTTCAGCGACCCGAGACCGTCGTCCACGCTGCCGTCGCAGTCGTTGTCCAGCCCGTCGCAGGTCTCGGGTGACAGCCCTTCCAGCGGGTTGCAGAGCTGCGGCATCCCGGCCAGACAGTTCGAGATCGTGTGGTTGCACACGCCCAGGCCGCAGGTTGTGGTGCCGAGATCCTCGTCCACGCTGCCGTCGCAGTCGTTGTCCTTGCCGTCACAGCTTTCCGGAGCCGCTCCAAGCAGCGGATCGCACTCTGCGGGCACGCCGCCGCTGCACGCGGGGACCGAGTGGAGGCAGTTGCCCAGGCCGCACTGGACCTGGCCCAACCCTTCGTCCACCTTTCCGTCGCAGTCATTGTCGAGCCCGTCGCATTCCTCGGCCGCGGCCCCCTCCAGCGGATCGCACTCCGCAGGCGTTCCCCCCTTGCACTGGTACTGGGCATGCTGGCACTGGCCCACGCCGCACAGCGCCCACCCGAGATCCTCGTCGGTCATGCCGTCGCAGTCGTTGTCCAACCCGTCGCACGTCTCCGGCTCGGCACCTTCGTACGGGTCGCAGGACGGGGGCTTCCCGTCCTTGCAGGCCTGGACCGCGTGGCCGCATTGGCCTTTGCCGCAGTAGAACATCCCGAGGTCCTCGTCGACCTGGCCGTCGCAGTCGTTGTCCGTTCCGTCGCAGGTCTCTGCGGCAGCGTGGTGGATCTTCGCATCCAGCTGCGCACAGTCCGCGTTGTCCGGGTCTCCGTCATCGTCATCGTCACCATCGACGCAGTTCTTGATTCCGTCCGCGTCGAAGTCGGGGAAGCCCTCGTCCACGGCCTGGTTGCAGTTGTTGTCCGCTCCGTCACAGGCCTCGACGGCCCCCGGGTGGACGGCCGGATCGAGCGGTGCACAGTCCTGCGCATCCGGGGTTCCGTCTCCGTCGGAATCATCCTCGCAGGCGTCGCCGGTGCCGTCCTTGTCCGTGTCCTTCTGGTCCGCGTTGGCCACCATGGGACAGTTGTCGTTGTCGTCGCCGTGGCCGTCGCCGTCATCGTCTCCGTCGCACGCATCGCCCAGCCCGTCCTTGTCCAGATCGGACTGCAGCGTGTTCTTCACGCCGGGGCAGTTGTCCACCGCATCCGGGATGGAATCGCCGTCCGCGTCCGGGTCGCACGCATCGCCGAAGTTGTCCGAGTCGAAGTCCTGCTGCCCCGGGTTGTAGACCGCCGGGCAGTTGTCGAGCGCATCCGGTACGGAATCGCCGTCCTTGTCCTCGGTCATGCAGTCGGCAATACCGTCTCCGTCGGTATCCGCAAAACCCTCGTCAGTCTCGCCGTCGCAGTCGTCGTCCAGACCGTTGCAGGCCTCGACCACCGCCGCCTGCCCCACACACACGGACTTGCCTGCAGAGCACTCTTCGGTGCCAGGACACGCTCCGTACGGGCTGATGACGAGGCATTCCGCGCCGCCGGTGTCCTCGTCCGCGGTCCCGTCGCAGTCGTCATCCAGGCCGTTGCAGGCTTCTTCCTGGGGAATCGGTGCCGAGCAGGGAGTCAACCCCTCTGCCGTGCACTCGCGCATGCCCTCGCACGCGCCGGACTCGTTTGCCGTGAGGCAGGTAGTCTTTGCCCCATTGTCGACGAACCACTGCAGGCACGGGCATTCCCCCTCGGTCAGCACGCATTGCGTGACGGCCGCACCGGCCACGTCGGTCCCCTCCTGGCATTGGTAGCCGGCCGGGCATTGGGCATCCTGGCACGGGATTCCGCAGAAGCTGCCGGCGTCCCCATAGCGAACGCACTTCTGGCCTGCATCCGCGCCATTCCCCCAGCAATCTGCGTTCAGGTCACAGGGCCTGCACAGGTCCATGGCAGCAGGAACGCATAGAAAAACCTGGTCCGGGAGGCTGGGGGTGTACAGGGCGCACGCCCAATCGAACGGGCACTCTTCCTCGCACACCTGCGTGCACTGCTTCCCGTCGGGCGTAAGGATGCAGAAGCCCGAGTCACACATGGCCCCGTTGTCGCACGGGTACCCCGGCTCGCCCGGACCGGGCTGCCAGGGCAGGTCGACCTCTCCGGCCAGGTCCCACCGAAGATCGGCCGCATCCCCTGCATCCCCGACCGCGAGTTCGAAGCCTGCCTCCGGTCCGGCCGGGACGTCCAGCAAGTCCGCTGGCAGGAAGTCGCTTCCGGACATGTCCAGGCTGACGGTCGTGCCGCTTCCGCCGCATGCCGCAAGCCACAGGCACGCAAGCAATGTCTTGATGGTCCGCATGTCTTTCGCCCCGTGTTCTGCACGGACAGCATAACGCCTTCGGCCGGCGGGTGGCAAGGGCGGCGGCCCCCCCTTTACACGGCCCCCCCTGGTGCGTATGCTGGCATTCGCAGTGAGTTCACATGGCCGCAAGATGGAGGGTGACAAGCATGTCCTGGACAAGAATGTTCCGCTCGAGCTCGGCTGGGCAGCGGCGACTCCCCCTTCTTGCCTTCGTCCTTCTAGTGAGCCTGCCGCTGGCCGGGTGCGGGTTCCTCGGCTGGACCCCGGCCGGATGGCTGCTTCCGCTCCTGGCCCTGCTGGGGATCTGGCTGAGCGGATGCGGCGGTACGGGCCGGGATCCGGTGGGCAATGAGCTGCCGGCCGGGGAAGACGCCCTGTCGCCGACCGATCTGCCGGCCGGAACCGATTCTCTTGCGCCGGCCGAGCTGCCTCTTCCCGACGGGACGGCGGGTTCTGACGAGCTGGCCCCTCCGGATGAGCAGGCTCCGGACGTGGAGCCTCCTCCCCCCGGCGACATGGATGGCGACGGAATCCTGGATCCTGATGACAACTGCCCGCTGGTCCCCAACCCCGACCAACTGGATGCGGACAACAGCGGCTATGGCGATGCCTGCGAGTTCCCGGCATTCATCAGCCCCTGCTGCGGGCCCGAGTGCATGCTAGACAGCGACGCAGACGACATCCCGGATGTCCTGGATCTGTGCCCCTGGGTCCCGGATCCGCTGGGCCTTGAGGGCAACCTGGATTCCGATGGCGACGGAGTCGGCGACGATTGCGACTTCACCGAGGATTTCGACAAGGACGGCGTCCCCGATGTGGACGACAATTGTCCTCGCGTCAAGAACCCGGATCAGACCAACTCGGACGACGAGGGCACCGGCTGCGACATCCATGGCGATGCCTGCGATCTCTGTCCTCAGCCCGAGTGCCTTTCCCCCTGCGGCGAGTGGTGCTGCTACGATGCGGACGGCGACGGTCTCCCGGGCGGTTTCATCCCTCCCGGCGTCATGGGATGCCCCTCCATGGGAGCCGAGGAGGACAACTGCCCGTTTGTGCCGAACCCGGACCAGGAGGATGCCGACCTCGACGGGATCGGTGATGCCTGTGACAACTGCCCGGACACGGTCAACCCCACCCAGTGGGACGTCAACGGCGACGGCATCGGTGATGCCTGCTCGGGTGACGGCGTAGCGCAGCTCTTCCCCTTTGCCGAAGGTCCGCTGCCTCCTGGCGGGCCGGCCCTGGAGGACGCCCGGGTCCAGGCGCTCTCGCTCATGGTGGCAAGGGGCGTGGTCGACTCGGCGACCTTCCTGGATGCCTATGCCGGGTCTCGAGAGGCCGCGAGGGAAGCCCTGGCCGATGCGCTTCGCCTGCGCTTCCGGGGGCAGGGCGTGCTCCCCTCGAATCTGTCCGCCTGATTGCCTGGAGAAGCCGATGGAACCAGTGTCTGCGCCGCGCCGTCCGGCATCGTCCGGTGCCCCGCTGGCAGTCGAGGTCACGTCACGCTGCAACCGGTCGTGCCTGTATTGCTACAATACCTGGAAGACTTCTCGCCGTGCGGAGCCGCGGGAGGAGCTTTCACCGTCCGAGCTCGTCCCCCTGGTGGAACGGGCACTCCAGGCCACCGGGCGCCGGATCGTCCAGCTTTCCGGAGGCGAGCCGTTGCTTCGCCCCGACCTCTTCGAGATCGTCGAGAAGCTGAGGGCTCCGGGACGGACGATCTCGCTGGTCACCGACGCAGGCCTCCTCGACGACGGTGTCGCACAACGACTGAAGGAGCTTGGGGTCGGCCCGGTCCAGCCCACACTGCTGGCTGCCCGCCGCGAGGTCCACGACCACATCAAGGGAGCCCCCTCCTTTGATGCCACAGTCGCCGCAATCATCCGGCTGAGAAAGGCCGGAGTGCCGGTGTCCGTCTCGTTCGTCTGCACTCGCGTCAACCATGCCCACTTCCGCGACGTCGTCGAGCTCTGCTTCGCCCTGGGGGTGCAGACCGTTGCCCAAAGCCGGTTCTGCAATGCCGGGGCGGGCGCCGATGCCGCAGAGGAGCTCACGCCGACCCCGGACATGGTGGCGGACAACCTGGACGTGGCCGCCTGGGCAGAGACAGCACTGGGGATGAAGGTGAACGTCGCGATCTCGCTGCCCCTCTGCCTGCCCCGAGAGGAACAGCGCAAGGCGCTCAAGCTCGGCCGCTGTGCGCTGGGGAGCCGCTTTCCCGGCTACACCATCGACCCGTGGGGGCGCCTGCGTGCGTGCTCCGTGTCCCCGGTCATCCTTGGCGACCTGCGCTCCGAGACCTGGGAAGCCATCGAGTCCCGGGCCCGGGACGGCTACTTCCGTGAAGTAGCGGCTCTCCCTTCCGAGTGCAGCGGCTGTTCCCTGGCCGATGCCTGCGGCGGCGGCTGCCGGGAGAGCGCCCGCAGTGCGTACGGAACCCTCGATCGGGCAGACCCGATGGCGAGAGCGGTGAACAGCTAGACACTATCTTGTCATCCCACGATCATCCGGGGTTTCCGTCGTGCCGGAGCTTGCGAACCCCGGCTTCGGAACCGGCGACCATCGACCATCGACCGTTGTCACCCCGTCGGTGATGCGTTGCGTTCGCGGCAGAATCCACACGGCAGAATCCATCCTTGCCTTCAGAGGGTTGATCTTCTAGTATGGAGACGGTTCACGTTCGCAGGAGGCCCGCATGCTTTCGAATACCCTGTCGCGTCGCCATGGCCGAGAACGAGGGGGTCGGTGGAGTCTGCTCCTGGGGACAACCGTCCTGACGGGCCTGCTGGCGCTGGCATGCCAGGCCGCTCCGGAGGCGGGCGTCGAGCCTGCGGGCCCGGGGTCGGCGGAGGGACTCTCTGCGAGTGTTCCTCAAGCCCTCCCGAATCCTTCCCTGGTTCAGGGCAGCTCGTTGCCGGGGGGGTTTGCCGCTGTCCCCTCGGTTCCGGTAGAGGCAATGCCCTTCGTCGGGAACAAGCCCGAGTCGGTCCAGCCAGCGGATCCTCCCCGGCAGGAATGCCATGGCATCTGCTACCCGAACTGCAAGGGGAAGACGTGCGGCCCCGACGGGTGCGGAGGAAGCTGCGGTGCGTGCGGTGCCGGCCAGAGCTGCAAGGACGGGACGTGTGTCTGCCGCCCGAGCTGTCAGGGGAAGCAGTGCGGCCCGGACGGGTGCGGGGGGTTCTGCGGGTCGTGCAAGAAGGGGAAGACGTGTCAGAACGGTAAGTGCGTTTGCATGCCCGACTGCACCGGGAAGGAGTGCGGTTCCGACGGTTGTGGCGGACGTTGCGGAACGTGCCCCAAGGGCCGGGCATGCGTTGCCAACCAGTGTGTGTGCAAGCCGAACTGCTGTGGGAAGAAATGCGGTCCCGACGGCTGCGGCGGCTCGTGCGGCACCTGCCCGGGGGACCACGACGTGTGCGATGCGGGCCAGTGCATCTGCGTGCCTGATTGCAGCGAGAAGGCGTGCGGTTCCGACGGCTGCGGCGGCTCGTGCGGAACGTGCCCCGGTCCTCAGGACGTCTGCATGGGAGGGCAGTGCATCTGCGTGCCCGACTGCAACGGGAAGGTGTGCGGTCCCGACGGTTGCGGCGGCTCGTGCGGGACGTGCTCCGGCAACCAGGAGCAGTGCGAGGCGGGCCAGTGCATCTGCATCCCGTACTGCTTCGAAAAGGAGTGCGGCGAGGACGGGTGCGGCGGGAGTTGCGGCACCTGCGAAGGCGACGAGCAGTGTGACTCGAGCCAGTGCCGGGAGATCGGGGAAGATGGCGACTGCGAGGATATCCTCCTGTGCGCGGTCGAATGCACGATCTACCAGCAGTGCATCGACGACTGCTACGACATTTCCACCATCATGGGACAGGATGCCTACGATGCCATGGTGGAGTGTGCCAACACGACCTGTGCGGCCTTCCCGGAGGCCTCGGCGGCCAAGCACCTGTGCCTGGTCCAGTTCTGTCCCGGACCGTGGGCGGATTGCCTTGGCGGCTGGGGGGACCGCGATTGCCTCTGGATCCTCCAGTGCCTGCCAGGCTGTGCCGGCAATCGCCCCTGCCAGTGGAATTGCATCTTCTCCGGGACCGAGGATGCCCAGGAGCTGTATTGGAAAGCCCAGGTCTGCGTGTCGAACAACTGCAGCTACTGCGGCAATGACCCGGCCTGCATCCAACCCTGTGCGGAGATGTATTGCGCCAAGGAAATCCTGACGTGCGAGGCCTGCATTCCGTCGTGCCCCACATGCCCGTAGCCAGGGCGGCTGCGATTTCCAGAATCGGACTTGCGGAGGAGGTCACCATGCGGCCACGAACGGGGTCTGCGGAGCCAGTTGCAGGGCACCTTGCCGGGCGGGTTGCCATGAAGGGTTCGACTTCGGTAGCGGTGCTGGTCGCGATGCTGGTGCTGCCTGGATGCTCGGGGGGCAACAGGACCCCGTCGATGGGAACCGGAGGGGAGTTGGTGGTGGATGGCGCCGGCCCTGGAGACGGCCCGACATCGGCCCTCGACGCCGCGACCGGGGACGGCGGTACGGGGCCGGACGGCTACCTGCCGGATGCACGGCCACCGGACGGCTACCTGCCGGACGCTCCGGGTCCCGACGGCCTCCCATCCGATGCGGACGGAACAGGGGACACGTCACTGGCGGATGCGTTGCCGCCCCTCTGTCCCGGGACCGAACAACCGTGGCTCAGCAAGGTCTGCTTCAAGTTCTGCCAGAAGATCGATGCCTTCGATCTTGGCGATCTCTTCGCCCCGCCCGACCAGTGCATGGACCTCTGCAAGCAGGTCATCGCCGAGCACCCGGACTGGCTCCCGAACTTCCTGTGCGTGACGGTGATTCAGCAACACTACCAGTTCAGCAACTGCTGGTGGCCAAAGCCTCTGCCCGACATCCCGGGGTGCGACGACTGGTGCTCCCAGGTGCTCGCGTGCGACCTCGAGGGGGCCTACTACATTCCGGAGGATCAGTGCCTGTGCGAGGCCACATGCAGCGGGATATTCGCCCTGACCGGCGAAGCCGCCGAGCCGCTCGTGGCGTGTGCGGCCAAGGCTCTCGAGGGGACCTGCGACCCGGCCGCAGTCGATGCCTGCTACACCATGCCGCTCAACTGCGAGCAGGTCTGCCAGGGGCTGTCGCTCCAGTGTGATCCCGGGTTCGACATCAAGCCGCTTTTCCCCAACACCCAGGCCTGCATCGACTTCTGCCAGCAATCGAGTCAGGACCAGCTTCTCGGGCTCCAGATCTGCCTGGCCGTCGACAAATGTCACGACCCCGGTGCATGCGGTGACGTGCCGAAGGACCCCCTCCCGGGTTGTGCCGAGTTCTGCGACGCGTTTCTGGCGCTATGTCCCATGGCAGAGGTGGCTCCCGACACGTGCCCGTGGGTATGCACCGCTGCCGCCGTGGCGATGAAGGCAACGAATGCGCTCGAGGCAGCCGCATGCCTCGAACAGTACACGGTATGCCCCGCAGACCCCAATTACGCGCTGGTCGCATGCCTGGCCCCTCCATGTGCGCTGCTCTGCAAGGAGGCCCCGAAGAAGTGCGAGCCCGACAGCGCCTGGTTCGAGCAGTTCCCGAGCTCCGACGAGTGCATGGCAGCATGCGAAGGGCTCTCCATGTTCCAGGCACAGGCAGCGGGAATGTGTGCGATCGTCGGCGGCTGCGACCACCCCGAGGCCTGCATGGCCCCGCCCGCCACTCCGGCTCCGGGGTGCGATGCCTACTGTTCCTCCCTGCTCGACCTCTGCCCGTCGGTCGCGTGGCTCGATGCATCCTCCTGTCCGGCCTTCTGCACCGGCGTGGGAATGCAGATCCCGGTGGTCGACCCGGCTACGGCACCTTTGTGCCTCGAGCAATTCGACCAGTGTCCCCAGGATCCCAACGATGCCGTGTTCGGCTGCCTGGCCGGCAAGTGCGGCACCATGTGCGGCCTGTTCGAGTACTGCAAGCCGGGCAGTGAGTACTACACGGTCTATGAGTCCAAGGCCGCGTGCAAAGAGCAGTGCGACACGCTCACCTACAGCCAGGCCATCGAGACGGCATTCTGCCTGAGCTGGGCCGGCTGCGACAACGCAGAGGATTGCACGGCCCCGCCCCCCCAGCCGCAGGAGGGGTGCGGCGACTACTGCGATGCGCTCCTTGCCGTCTGCCCCGGCAACGGGGTCGTCAACCCCGCCAACTGCCTGGATGGATGCACCGGTCTTTCCATGGCGATCCCCATGGCGGATCCAGGTTCCGCCACCGCCTGCCTGGACGGGCTCGACTCCTGTCCTCCCGAGCCGGAAAAGGCCGTCTACGGATGCCTCGTGGACCCGCCCGGAGAGTGCATCGATGCCTGCGCCGGGCTCGAGTCCTGCTCCTTGACCGAAGGGTGGCTCTGCGAGGTCTTCTGTACCATGCTCGAAGATTCGGACGAGGCCGGGTTCGACTGGTTCACCACGTGCGTCGAGGACGCCTCGACCTGCTCGTCCATGAAGGCGTGTGTCGGACAGTAGCGTTCCCGGAGTCGCGTCAGCGGAGGTTGCCATGCCTTGCCGACTTGTCCTGGCCGCGATGCTCCTGCTCTCCTGTACCCGCTGTCCTCTGGTTCCGCTGAAGCTCGTCCTCGACACCCCGCAGGGTGGGACCGTCGAGGTCCTGGCGCTGGATGCCGACGGCAACCTGCGGGTCTCGCTGAGCGGTCCCGACCCCGTTGCCCGGTTCGACGACCGGGGATGTCTGACCGGCCCCGATGGCGTGTGGGTCGAGCAGACCCGCTCGGGCAACTTGTGGACCCAACGTGCCCTGATCGACGTGGCGGAATGCACGCTGAGCTTCCCTGACAGGACCCTCACCATTCTGCCGGACGGCAAGGTCCAGGCAGGCGACGAGCCACTGGTCGGGCTTTTCCGGTTCGAGGGCTACGACCAGCGGAGCTGCTGTGCTGCCCGAATCCTGCTTGCGGCCTTCCTCTCCATGATGCCCAGCATGGCGGTATCCGACGGGGTCGCCCCGATCCTGCCGCCACCCGGCGACTCGGTTTGCCCTGAACGGCACCGCTGAGCCGGGGAGCAACGGGTCTGCAGAGATCCCCCCCGGATGAGGGCTTTGGGGGATCAGAATTCGGGGATGGATTCGAAGAGAGAAACTACGGACGCTTGAACGTGCTCACGTCGCCGCCGAGGTCCGCGATGGAGTCGATGAGGACCTGCACCATGTAGTCGGTGTTGTGGGCCCAGGCGCCCTTTTCCTTGTGCCATGCCTGGAAGTTGTGCGCGGCCCTGAGCATCGGAGCGGTCCAACCCTTGTACGAGTTGGCCGAGCCCAGCTCGTCCGCGTCAACAACGCCGTTGCCGTTCTTGTCCGAATAGAAGTACGGGTGCGCGTTTTCGTCGTAGGCCAGCGGCTTGCCCGAGGCAGTCGCGACGGCCTGCAACTGCTTGTACAAGGCTTCGCCCAGGGTGGCGATCTCGTCGGAAAGCTTCTCGGTGTTGTTGCCATCGCCATCGTAGTCCAGGGTCCGGTTCTTCCGGATCTTGGCCAGGTCGCCTGCGGCCTCTGTGTGGCACATCTTGCACGAGGCGGTCAGCTCGGGCTTGAACTTGTGGTCCTCGCCGGCCAGGTTGTGGCAGTAGGCGCACCGGGCCGACTCGGGGCTGAAGTGGGCGAACTTCGCGGCATAGGTCTTGCCCGTGTACTCGTACAGCACGCCGGCATCCTTTCCGTACAGGAGCGATGCTGCCGGAGCGTAGTGAATGTTCTTGAAGCTGAGCGCCGCGCCGCTGGCGATCAGGGTATCGATGGTAGTCTTGGACTCGCGTCCCATGTGGCAGCCTGCGCAGAGGAACGAGTCGTCCGGGTTGGCCGGATCGTTCTTGATCACCTTCGTACTGGGGAACGTGACCTGTGCGATGTACTTGCGCGGAGCGCCGGTGGCGTAGTCGACGTCGGTGTGGCAAGTCATGCAGTTGAGCCCGTCCGACGGGGGCTGGGAAACCAGCGTGTCCACACCGTACTGGGCATACAGCTCAAAGCCCGTCGGGGTGTGGCAACGAACGCAGGAAGAGGATACCGCATTGTCCTTGTCCCAGCGACGGAACGCGTAGGAATCGGAATCGAAGTGCCCCTCGCCGGTCCGGTGCATGCCGGTCATGTTGACGGTGACCTTGGTCCCCAGGTCTGCCATCGAGTCATAAAGGAGCTGCACGATGTACTTGCCGTTGTGCGCGAACGCCCCCGGGTCCTTGTGAGAGAACTGGTAGTTGAACGCTGCCTTCAGCAGGCGGGGGGTCCACGCCTTGTAGGAGTTGGCGCTGACCGTCTCGTCCGGGTCCGGCGTGCCGTTGGCGTTGGTGTCCTTGAAGAAGTAGGGGTACGCCCCGGCGTAGTACACGATCGGGGTGCCGGCCACGTCCTTGGCATAGAGCTGGATCGCGGCATACAGCTTGTCACCCATGGTCTCCAGCTCCTCGCGCAGCCCTTCCTCGACGTCGCCGTCGCCATCGAAGTCCACGCCCGAGCCGGTCATGCGGATCGCTTCGATCCCGGCCAGGTCGGTCGCACCGGCATGGCACTTCACGCACTCGGCCGTCTTGAGCTGCAGGGTGTGCGGTTCGTGGCAGGTGTTGCACCGGTCGTAGCCGGTCGCGTGCGGGAATTTCTTGTCGTAGTGCTTGCCCTCATACTGGTAGCCACCCTTCACCTCGCCGCCGAACAGCGTCGCACCGGCTGCAAAGTAGTGGATGTTCTTGAAGCCGAGCTTGCCGTCGCCCTTGCTGTCGGCATCGGTGTAGCTCACGTTGTCGGCAATAGCCTTGTCGACCGACACGGTGGACTCGCGCCCCTGGTGGCACACCATGCAGCGGGCCTCGTCCCCCAGCCCGGTCACCTTGACGCCCGACGGGAAGGTCACTTCGGTCAGAGCGGTCGTGGCCGAGTTGTGGCAGGCGGTGCAGGAAACCACGGTCCCGATAGGGGCCGTCTTGTCGACCGTGCCGACGGCCGAGCCGTCCACGCCAAGGTAGTCCAGGTAGCCCGGCGTGCTGTGGCAGCGGGCGCAATTCGTCGGGATTGCCGGAGGATTCGACTTGTCCCAGTAGGTGAACGCCACAGCGCCGAAGTCCGCGTGGCCGGAACCTTCCCAGAGCTGCTCGAACGGAACCTCGGGCACGAAGTCCATGACCACGATGCCCTGCTGGCCAGCGGCCAGGGAGTCCTTGCCCGTAGCGGAGATGATCGCGGTGCCGGGGGCAACCGCCGTCACGATGCCGGTGGCATCCACGGTGGCAACGGCTTCGTTGTCCGACTTCCAATCATAGCCGTTGTCGTTCCCGTTGAACGTGGTGGCAACGAACTGCTTGGTCTCCCCCTCGATGGCCGAGAGGGGGCCGGCCACGGTCACGATCGGATCGGGCGGCGGGATTTCGTCCCACACGTACACGTTCCAGTCAGCCGTTGCCCCACTGTCCTTGCCGGTCGCCGTGATGATGGCGGGCCCGATGGCGATGCCGGTCACGGTGCCGTCCGCATTCACGGTGGCCACCGCGTCGTTGGAGGACTTCCAGTCATAGCCGGTGTCCTCGCCGTACACGGTCGCGGCCTCGAGGTCGATGGTCTCGCCCAGCTTCACGGCGGCCGGTCCGCTGATCTTGACTTCCGGGGCGGGAGGCGGAACCACAACGAACACGTACACGTTGTAGCCATCGCTGGCACCGGTATCCTTGCCGGTCGCGGTGATGACGACCGCACCTTCCGTCACGCCGGTCACGACGCCGTCGGCAACCGTGGCGATCGCTTCGTCGGAGGAGGCCCAGTCATAGCCGGAATCCTCTCCGTCGGTGGTGGTGGCTTCGAGCGTGATGGTCTCACCGATCTTGACCGCGGACGGTCCGGAGATCGCTACCTTGGGCTCGGGAAGCGGTGGCTCGTCAGTCTCGAAGACGTAGATGTTCCAGCTTCCCTTCTCGCCGGTCTCCTTGCCGGTGGCGGTGATCGTGACCGACCCCTCGGCCACGCCCGTCACTTCGCCCTTCTCGTCCACCGTGGCGATTCCGGCCTCGGAGGTCTCCCAGGTGTACCCCGTGTCCTCGCCGTCCACCGTCTCGGCTTCGAGCGTGATGGCCTGGCCCACTTCCACCAGGGCAGGACCGGACACGAACACGCGGGCCACCTTCTCCGGCTCGACCGCGGCGGCGTAAACGTGCACGCCCCACGTTCCGGAGGCACCGGTTTCTTTGCCGGTGGCCGTGATGATTGCGGTTCCAGCGGCCACGCCGGTCACCACGCCATCGGCACCGACCGTGGCAACGTTCGCATCGCTGGTGGACCACTCGTACTCGGTATCGGTACCGTCATCGGTGGTCGCTGTGAAGGTGGCGGTCTTTCCGACCTCGATCGCCACGTCCCCCTGCACGCTTACGGTCGGCGCAGGCACTTCCTTGGTCACTTCCTTGGTGTCCCCGCCGCATGACGCAACCGTCGCTGCCAGCAGGACACCGGCCAGAAACAAAGCCACCCTTCGCATGATCGCCTCCCCTTTCTTCATTGGTCCAATGCCGCCTCCCACCCGAAAGACGGCGAATTCCCTCGCACCAAGGACTGCCTGCCGCCCTGACGACCCTGCACGGCAGGCTCAGTCCATTAATCCGACCTCTTATAGAGTATTTCAAGCCGGGTTTCCAGGGTTTTCTTCCGCTGCCCCGATTTTCAAGGCCGGAGCAGACGCAAGAGGCTCCTATCGCATGACTGGGAATTGCGTTCTTGTTGCCGAAACTCTAGCGACTCGGTAGTCTACAGAATCCAGAGCCCGGACAGCCCCACGACTCCGTCCGACGGGCTGCCCCACGGGAGGATGCCCACGAAGCTCGCCGGCTCCTCGGGCCGAGCCCTCCAGGGAACCCCGTCCCGGTACCGGTACCGGCTGGAACGATGCTCCAGCATCCACTTCCCGATGAAGTAACCGAGCGGTGCCCCCCAGACGACGTCCGAGATGAAGTGCTGGTTGTTGTAGAGCACCGAGACCGAGATGTAGGCCCAGGTGGCGTAGCCCAGGCAGTCCAGCCACGGCTCGTCGAAGTACCCCATCGTCAGGACCGACAGCGCAAACACAGAGGCCGTATGGCCCGACGGCGTTCCAGCGGGGAAGAACCCGGGCCCCGCGGTCGGCCCGTACACGATGCCTCGTCCATCCCCCTGCTCCGGTCCCTCGCGACCCACGAGCAGCTTCTGCCCCACGTGCAGGAACTGCGTGACCCCCAGGGTCTCGAGCATGAGCGACGACCACTCGATGAGATCCTGCTCGTCCAGGGCCAGGCCCGCCAGGGCCCCCGCACCGATGAGCGCAAACCCGAACGCGCTGAACCGCTCCGAGGTCAGGCGGGGGAACACGGCATCCAGGAAGTCGGTCCTCCGCTCCTGGATCCAGAACTGGAGCCTGGCATCCGGAGAGGGGTCGGTCGGTGCCATGAACGCCAGCGTCCCGGCCGCGGTGAGCCCGGCATACGCCCAGTCACGGCCATCCCAGTACAGCATGTTGACCGTCGTGCCCACGATCGAAGAGAAGAACCGGGGCACGATGTGAGCCGGGTAGCGAAGGTCATCCGACTTGTAGAAAGGCAGCGACCGCCCCGGCTTCTCCAGCCCGGCACCGCCCGCCCCCGCAGGCAGGGACGGCACCGACCCGGAAGACGCCGCAGGATCCACCCCGGACGGCTTGGCCGGCACCGACCCGGAAGACGCCGCCCAAACCGAGCCGAGCGGCATTGCCGGCCCGGTCGACGCACAGCCGGAGGCCAGCAGCAGCACAATCGCCAACGCCCGCATGCCCTCCATGCGTCCTCCACGCAGCCGCAGCGAGAATATCCCCACTGACTCCCCCTGTCGACTCCTGCGAAATAGTTCTTGCAGTACCGCCCGCCCGGTTGCATGGTTGAGTCGTTTCGGATGATCACTTTCGGGAGGATGCCATGGGAAAGGAAAGAGAGGCCAAGAAGGAAACGAAGAAGAAGCCCCAGAAGTCGGCCAAGGAGAAGCGCCAGGAGAAGAAGGACAAGAAGGCCGGCAAGGGCGCATAGCCGTTTCGCGGCGGAGTACCCCTCCCAGCCGTGTGCCCGGTGAATCGTCGGTTCACCGTGCGCACGACTTCTATCTACCGCCGGAGGTCCCGTGTTTTCTACGGCTGTTCGAGTTGTCGTTTCCTGTTGTCTACCGGTCCTTTTCACATCGTGCGGCCAGGGAAGTGAGTGTGCCTCACCGTCCTGCAAGGACACGACCTGCCGCTGCACCGATTCCGCCTTATGCCCACCGGACGACCCGGATGCCGTGGATGCCCATGTCGGCAATCCGGACGTTCCCGGGCCGGACACGGAGCTCGACTCCGCAAAGCTCGACGTGCAGCCCGACACCGGCCCGGATGCAGTGGAGACGGTCGACGTTGCCCCCTCCTACCCGGCCCTTCGGCTGAACGAGGTCAATTGCCACGGTCGAGACTGGGTCGAGCTGGTCGGCCTCTCGCCCGCAGAAAGCGGGTTTGTGAAGGGCTACTCGATCACCGATGAGCTCGACGATTCGGACAAGCGCTTCTTTCTGCCCGGCGATGCGCTACTGTTGCCTGGCGGCAGGATCCTGCTCGAACGCCAGACCGAGGACGAGGACGGCTTCCTGTTCGGGATCCGCTGCGGCCTGGAAACGTTGTACCTGCTGGCACCGGACGGCAGCATCGCGGACCAGGTAACGCCGGGGCTCGCTCCGGAAGGGAGGACCTGGGGGCGTTTCCCGGACACCACCGGAGACTGGACCGTAACCGTGGCAACGCCGGATCTTCCCAATGAGCTGCCTCCTGACCTGGACAAGCTGATCTTCAACGTCGGGCGGGTGGCCTCGATCGACATTACGCTGCCCGAGTCGTCCGTGGATTCGCTCTGGAAGGACCCCCGGACGTTTGTGCCGGGCACGTTCCGGTATGAAACCGAGGACTTCAAATCGGAGGAGCTGCCCATGGGAATCCGGATCAAGGGGAAGTGGGGCTCCTTCCGGGATCTCAACGGCAAGTCCGCGTTCCGGGTCCGCTTCAACTTCGGCAACCCCGAAGGCAACTTCGTCGGGCTCCAGAATCTCACGCTCAACAACATGGTCCAGGACCCGTCGATGATCCACGAGGTGCTCGCGTACCGGATCTTCGCAGCCGCCGGCATTCCCTGCCCCCGCACCGGCTACGCGTGGGTCAAGGTCAACGGCCAGGACTACGGGCTGTACCTGACCCTCGAACGGTATGACGACGTGTTCCTGTCCGGGCATTTCCCGTCCACGCAGCACCTCTACGAAGGGGAGTACGGGACCGACGTCGTCCCGGGAGGCAGCATGCTCTTCGACTCGGACGAGGGGGACGAGGAGGATCGTGACGACCTCGAAATGCTGGCCGACGTGGCGTGGAACACCGGGGATTCCCACTGGGTCTCGGCCATGGACCCCGTGGCCGACCTCGAACAGATGACCGGCATGTGGGCCGTCGAGCAGTTCATCGGCCACTGGGACGGGTACGCACCCACCATCAACAACTACTTCCTCCACAGCGATGATGCCGGCCGCTTCGTGATGCTCCCGTGGGGGGTGGACCAGACCTTTGCGGACTTCCGCGACTACTTCTCGGGCGGCGGCTACCTGTTCCAGCGCTGCATGGGCATCGGCGAGTGCAGGTTCACTTTTGTCCTGGGCCTCGCAAAGATAAGCGACGTGTTCCCGGGGCTTGACCTGGACACGCTGGCCCAGGATCTGGCCGCGCTGCTCGCCCCATACGCCGAGGCGGACCCTAGAAAGCCGTATTCGTTCGAGCAGGTGGGCCAGCACGTCCAGGCCACCCGGGACTTCCTCGTCAACCGCAAGACCAACCTCGACGAGCTCCTGCAATGCTACCTCTCGCCCGGCTACGACACGGACAATGACGGCTTCGGATGCGAAGCCGACTGCAACGATACGGACCCGAACATCCACCCGGGCGTCCCGGAGATCTGCGAAGACGGCATCGACCAGGACTGCAACGGCTGGGTGGATGACGGCTACGACTGCCCCGACTGCAAGGAAGAGTTTCGCGGCACGCACCGCTACCTCGTGTGCCCGGTCCCCAGGCCCTACCCGCTGGCCGTGCAGCATTGCCTGGACTATGGAAGCGCCCCCATCGTGCTGAACGACTTCACCGAAGAGCAGTGGCTTCGCAGCCGCCTCCCCGGGTACCCCCTCGACACCCTCTGGATCGGACTTACCGACGAGGCCGAGGAGGGGCACTTCGTCTGGTGGGACGGGCTCGAGCCGCCCTACGTGAGCTGGAATCCGGGCGAGCCCAACGACTGGGGCGGAGAGGACTGCACCCAGCTCCTCGTCTGGGGCCAGTGGAACGACCTGCCGTGCGGGGCCGAGCTGCCCGTCGCCTGCGAAGACCCGTGCCCGCCCGGGCTCGACGTGGACGGAGACGGGTTCGGCCCGTGCGACCTCGATTGCGATGACGGAGACCCCACCGTGTACGCCTATGCCCCGGAAATCTGCGACGACGGGATCGACCAGGACTGCTCCGGGGCCGACAACGACGCCCCCAACTGCCAGGGCGGCAATGCCAAACCTCTCCAGCCGGTGGTCAACGGCGACATCTTCTACTACCTGCCCAATTCCATCCCGAGAGAGCTGGCCCGGCAGGTCTGCCAGACCCAGTTCTGGGGCGGAGACCTCGCCTGGTTCGAAACCCAGAAGGTCCAGGACCAGGTCCGGGTTGCGCTTGATGCCGTCGCCCCCGGGGCAGAGGTGTGGTTCGGTCTCAACGACCTGGATGCGGAAGGGGTGTACGTGTGGGCCGACGGCTCGCCGACCAGCTACACGGATTGGGCCGGCGGCCAGCCCAACAACAGTGGCGAGCAGGATTGCGCCAGGATGCTCGGTGACGGAAAGTGGAACGATACGGAGTGTGCCAACAGTTATCCCGCCCTCTGCCGCACGGTAGCACCGTGACGTTGGGGTTCTAGATGGATCTGGGTGCAGTATTCCTGGTTGCAGTGGCCCTGGGCGTGGATGCCCTTGCTGTCGCAACCGCAATCGGCGTCAGCCTGGGAAAGATCTCCGGAAGGCAGCTCTTCCGCCTCGGCTTCCACTTCGGCCTCTTCCAGGCGATGATGCCCGTGCTCGGCTGGCTGGCCGGCGGGGCCGTCGCAGGATTCGTGGGAGAGATCGACCACTGGGTTGCGTTCTCGCTGCTCGCCTTCGTCGCAGGCAAGATGGGGTGGGAGGCCTTCGGAAGCGAGCACGAGCGCGGGAGAGACTCGGACCCGACCCGAGGCTGGACCCTCGTCCTGCTGTCCGTCGGCACCAGCATCGATGCCCTGGCGGTCGGCCTGAGCCTGTCCGTTCTCGGTCTGCCCATTGCGTTCCCCGCCCTGGTCATCGGGATCGTCTGTGCGGTCATGACGGTAGGCGGCATGCTGGTCGGCAGCCGCATCGGGCTCCGCTTTCCGCTGGCCCGCTTTGCAAACATCCTCGGAGCCCTGATCCTCCTGGGCATCGGCGTACGAATCCTGTTCGAGCACGAAGCCTGGTAGCGTCCCCGGAGCGGCGTCGGCCTGCCCTTCGGCCAGCTCCCGCGAAGTCCATTTTCTCTACACCAGCGACACTGGTGTCCTGGCCTGCGGCCTTTCTCGAACCGGCCCCTGCCGGCGAGGTCGTCGCCCCCCTCCACAAAGGCCGCACCACCGCACCGGACAAGGCCCTCTCGGGTCCCGGTCCTCTGCGTGACCTGTGCCTTCCGGAGCCCCCCTGCGAGTTGGCACGACCATTGCTACAGGAAGCGGCGGTTTTGCGGCAGTGCAACATCGACGCCCACAGTGGAGGACGGCAATGATGACGACATTGGCGAGAGGACGGAGGTCTGTCCTGGTGGTTCTCACGGCAGCAGCGGTCGCAGCGGCCTCGTGGCTCGGATGCGACGGCTACGACCGAGGCGCGCTCGACGACGAGGAGGAGGTGGGCCGCCAGGAACGGGGGCGCGATCCCGGTTCCTACTGGGGAAGCTACGAGACTGACGAAGAGGGCAACGTAACCGCCTGGGAATACTACCTCTTCTACTCCGACGTGATCCTCTCTCCCGACGGGCTCAATCTGCTGGCCATGGTTCCGGTCCCCGGCCCGGACCAGGGCTATGATGCCCCCGGCCTGGTCCTGGTGGTCCAGCCGCTCCCCTTCGGCATCCCCAGGGTCTTTCCCGAGGTCAAGGACATCACCCGGCTCAACTTCTCCCCGTCCGGAGATCGAGCCTACGCCATCGAGAAGGGGGGCGGCACCCTCTCGATCATCAACCTGCGCAGCTACGAGGTCGAGGAGGCCGTCGACCTCCCGGGGACCTTCTTCGTCGTGGACGTGACTCCGGACGGGGCCTACGCCGTGGTCAGCAACCTCCCGGTCGGCGACTGGGCCGAGAATCTCTACTCCCCGTCCATGCAGGGGTGCGTGACAACCTACTGGGAGAACGGCTCGAAGAGCTACAACGCGTGCCAGTTCGCCATCATCGATCTGGCCACCGGCAAGATCAAGACGCACACCCTGCCGTACCGGCTCCGGGACATCGACTTCTCGCCGGTCGGCGGCGAGATCCTGTTCACCTACTCCTACTATGAGGAGACCGAAACCCTGTTCCTCCCCCACGCGGTCATCGAGTTCTACTCGCCCAAGTTGAACCAGTTCCTGGCCAAGACCGACTTCCCCAACTGTGCCGACGAGCTGGTGCTCGAGCCCTCCCGCAACATGGCGCTCCTCAGCCCGACCACATGCGGCGTCCTCGACAAGAACCACGACCCCATCTCGGTCATCGACCTCGAAAAACGGGAGTTCGTCAAGAACCTCCCCGGCTTCGGTCCGGTCGTCATCTCGGATGACGGTTCGAAGGCCGTGGGCTTCACCCGGCGGGAAAACATGGAGCTCGACTGGAACTACCAAGGCCAGACCACCGCCATCGGCCTGATCTTCGTGGACCTGGACACGCTGGGCTGGAAGGTCATGGACTACGGTCCCGACGTCCCGACCTACACCCTCTCGCCGGACGGAAGCCGGCTCTTCGTCTATGCCGAAACCGACGGTGATACCTACAAGCCCCGGGGCAGGCCCACCGGAACCATGGACCCATCCAAAGGCATCATCCAGGTCCTTCTCGACGACCTGTCGTGGTCGACCATTGCCCAGAGCTCCAAGCTCGCCATCGACCACTTCGTCTGGACCGAGGATGGAAGCACGATGTTCTTCTTCAGCGACACGGCGCTGTTCCGGCTCGATGCAGCAACCGGTGCCATCACTCCGGTCCCCATCTACGGCACTCCCAGACTCATGAACCTGCGCCCGCAGCAGGACTTCCTGGTGCTGGGCGAGGCATTCGAGCCCACCTTCTACCTGCTCGACCTCCACGACGGGATGAAGCAGACCAGCCTGCCCCTGAACGTGCCGACTCTTCCGTAGGGCCTGCGGCTGGTTGTTTCCCTCGCCAGCGATGCCGGCCGTCCCTGCCCTCCCCCAAGAGAACTCTTGAACATTCCCTCCGTTGCTGCTAACCATGTGCGCGTCAATCTCAGGCGTTCGTCACGCCCTCGGCGGAAGGAGGAATCATGGCCGTCAGCTACAGGAAGATCGGGTTGGTCAACACGCGGGAAATGTTTGCCAAGGCCGTCGCAGGCGGCTACGCCATCCCCGCGTACAATTTCAACAACATGGAGCAGCTCCAGGCGATCATCCAGGCCTGCGTCGAGGTCAAGTCGCCCGTGATCCTCCAGGTATCGTCCGGAGCGCGCAAGTACGCGAACCAGACCTTGCTGCGCTACATGGCCGAAGGTGCCGTGGAGTACGCCAAGGAGCTTGGAGGGAACATCCCCATCTGTCTCCACCTCGATCACGGCGACACGTTCGAGCTGTGCAAGAGCTGCATCGAGACCGGCTTCAGCTCGGTCATGATCGACGGCAGCCACCACTCGTACGAGAAGAACGTGGAGCTGACCCGCCAGGTCGTCGAGTACGCACACCAGTTCGACGTGACCGTGGAAGGCGAGCTCGGCGTGCTGGCCGGCATCGAGGACGACGTGTCGGCCGAGAGCCACACCTACACCCGCCCCGAGGAGGTCCAGGACTTCGTCTCCCGCACCGGCGTGGACAGCCTCGCGATCTCCATCGGCACCAGCCATGGTGCGTACAAGTTCAAGCCGGGCACGAACCCGAAGATTCGCCTCGATATCCTGCACGAGATCGAGAAGCGCATTCCGGGCTTCCCCATCGTGCTCCACGGAAGCTCATCCGTGCCTCCCGAAATCGTGGCAATGGTCAATAACTACGGGGGCAGGCTCAAGGATGCCATCGGCATCCCCGAAGAGCAGCTCCGTGAAGCGGCCCGCAGCGCGGTCTGCAAGATCAACATCGACTCCGACGGCCGCCTGGCCATGACGGCCGCCATCCGTAAGGTCTTCGTCGAGAAGCCTGACGAATTCGACCCCCGCAAGTACCTCGGCCCCGCCCGCGACGCGCTCAAGAACCTTTACAAACACAAGTGCGAGGCCGTGCTCGGCAGCGCTGGAAGAGCGTAGAAGATCGGGGCTGAGGAACGGGCACTGGCTTGCAAGGCCGATGCTCTCGGCTGCCGGCGAGAGGCACAACAAAGCCTGAATTCGAGGGCCGGAGGATCTTCGCGTAAACAGTGCGGTACGTTGCGCTCCGTTGGGGGGCATGGCCAGGAAGGCCTCACGGACCTCGTCGGTTCCAGGGGGGGCAGCGGGTGCGTCAGTCCAGTCGATCCGTCAGGCCACGTGCCAGGATCACGGCGTCGCGCAGCTTCTGCTCCAGAAGCTGTCGAGGAATAGCATCCAGCCAGTAGGACGCCACTCGGATGTTTGCCCTGTCCAGCTCGAGCAGTTGGATGGTCTCCCGCTTTTTGCCAGCGCAAAGGATGAGACCGAGGGGAGGCTCCTCTCCTGGCTGAGTCTCGTACTTCTTCAGCCACCTCAGGTACAGCTCCATCTGCCCCTTGTCCGCCGCTCGGAACTCCCCCAGCTTCAGTTCGATGGCGACGAGGCGTCTCAGGCCTCGATGGAAGAAGAGCAGGTCGAGGTAGTGATCGTCGTCGTCGACGGAGATACGCTTCTGTCTGGCGACAAAGGCGAAGCCGGCTCCGAGTTCCAGAATGAACTGCTCGAGCTCTCGGGCGATGGCGCTCTCGAGGTCCTTCTCCTGGAACGAGCTCTTGAGGCCCAGGAAGTCGAGCAGGTAGGGATCCCGGAATACCAGGTCCGGCGTCAGTCGATCATCGGAGCGCAGGGCATCCAGCTCCTGCCGGATCAGTTCTGCGGGCTTGGTCGACAGTGCGGTCCTTTCATAGAGCATGCCGCCGATCTTCCTTTCCATGGTCCGGGTGCTCCAGCGCTCGACGCGGCACATCTCAGCGTAGAAGTCCCGCTTCAGCGGGTCCTCGATGTAGATGAGCTTCCGGAAATGCGTCCAGCTCAATTGTCTACGCAGCGCGTGGAGAATCCGCTCGTCCGAGAAGACCTCTGCAAAGCGGATCATGTTCCACAGGTTCTTGTCGGAGAACCCGTTGCCGAACTCCATCGACAACTCTCTCCCCAGCGCGGAGACAATCTGCTTTCCGTAGTCCGCACGGTCAGGGCCGAGCAACTCCTCCCGTGCAGCGTTGCAGGGCCGATACTCTCCTGATGGGCCGCAGCACTGCGCCCGCCCCCCGCCTGCCGATGCGACGCCCGGGCCGTCGGTGCGGGCAACCCGACGGCCGATGCGGCGAGACGGGCCGTCGGGTTGCCCGCACCCACTGTTCGTGTGGCACCACGGCCGTCAAGGATCCCACAGCACCTCCTCGGGGGTCTCACTCACGCAGGACATCCTGCCAGAAGGCGGGGAGCGGACGATCTGGGCGACGCGGCCCTGTTGACATCGCCCACCCGGGTGGCGTCTACTTGGCCTTGCTGGAGAGGTGCGGCATGGGGCAGGAATTCCGCAGATGGGCCGCGGTCGTGGGGCTTGTGGGGGCAATGTGGGCCGGCACCGGATGCGCCGATGGAGCCACCGATCCCGACATCCGGGCCGATGCGACAGGGGAGACCGTTGACCGTGGGGACAACCAGGCGGCCTTCGCCGCGGTGCTCGAGGACATCGGCATCGAGGTCACCCTGCGCAGCGGCTGGTTTGCCCAGCTCTCGATCTCGTCGGAGAAGCGCCCGGTAGTGGCATCCTGGCGGGGCAACCAGGCACCGATCCTGGAAGTGGGATACTCGACGACCGGAGCCGGCCCTGCCTGGCAGTGCCAGCCGCAGGTGCTGGCCAACAGCCGCTTCCCGCCGGACTCCGGCCACTGCCGCTCGCTGACCCTGAAATGCTCCTGCACGGAAGACGCAAAGCGGTGCGATTGTGCCGGCGAGCTTCCCGAAGTGCCGGACAACCTCTATATTTTCCCCTCCATGGAGATGGCCAACGGCGGGGGGCAGGAAGGGTACGACGTGTCCAAGGCGGGCGTCGTGCTGCCCATCGAGAACGCGGGGGCCGCGGTCGTGAAGTTCGTCGACTTCGAGGTCCCGCAGCTCTATGTGCTGTGCTCCGGCGACGTCGCCTCCTTCTCCTGGGTCACGGCCGAGGGGCTCGACATCCTCCTGGCCAAACAGTTCACCTCCGAGGTCGTGCTATACCGGGAGAAGGCCATCGGCTACCAGGCCGAGAAGTGGTATGACTACAGCCAGGACTTCTGTCACCAGGATCTGCTGCCGAACCCCGGGGAGGGGCTTTTCACGCACGCTCTCTCGTTCCAAGACCTGGAACCTTGCGGAACCGAGGGGAACGCGATCTTTCGACCGACGGCTCTGCGGGAGTACTCGACCGAGGATCGGTTTGCCCAGGGAAGCTTCCTTCGAGCGGGCACGGCCTCCCCCGGCTTCCCGATCCAACCGACCCCGGGGTGCGGCCCGGCGGCCTACCCCCCCTGGCCTGGCGTGTCGGGCCCGGTCGCGCTCGCGCTGACCTATCCGGGCGGATACGAGTACAAGCCGGCCCAGTACTTCTCGGGCGGTACCTTGAACCTCGTGCGACCAATCGAGGGCGGATTCTTCGTCCAGTGGTCGCTGTACAAGAACGACTACACCAACTGGGCCCGCTACCTCGAGGATTCCGAAACGTTCCGGGACATCCAGGACACGCCGGGGGCCATCCACCAGGGAGCGGACGGCACTTGGGTCGGAGTCAGCCGGCTCGAACCGAAAGTCAGCCGCAAGCAGGCCGACGATTCCTGGCTCGTGACGGACGAAGTTTACACCGACAGCCCGCAGCCCACGCCCGGACCGGACTCCAGCCTGCAGGAGGTGGTCGAGAGCGGCGGGCAGGTGGTCGGCCTGTTCTCCAACTACTCGAGCGGGAAGGTGCACGTCGTCTCCTTCCTGGGCAAGCAGGAGATTGCCAAGGGCACGCTCTGTCCCGACGGCGGAGCCCCCATCTCGGCCACGAAGGACAACATGCAGCTCTACAAGGAGCCGCAGGACGGGGAAGATCCGGAGCCCGCAGCGCCGTCGGTCCGCATCCGGACGACCTGCATGAAGGAGGACGAGGCGTTTGCCCTGTTCGACACGGTGGTCGACCTGAACACGGGGGCGGCCGAGACCTCCCTGGCCATGGACTGGCAGCCCCTGCCGGAAGAGTACTGGGAGTACGACCTGGGAACGCAGCCCCACTACCTCGACGACGACCTCGTGGTCTGGCTGGCCCGGACCCAGGATGGCAGACTCGCCTGCCGAGCCTACAAAGCAGACCCCGGCTTGCCTGCCGAAGGGCTGGTTCTCGATTCGTCGGTGCCGTGTGCAGAATCCAACCCGCATCCGGAAGTGGGTCGATTCGGCGACGAGGTCCTGGTTGCCTGGCCCATCGCGGCCAGCGGTGTGCCGTCCGATGAGGGGCCCCCTCGCCAGCCGGTCGTGGCTTCCTTTTCCTTGTCCGGCGGACCCGCCCAGGTTGGCTGGTTCCCGACCCCGCCGGTCCGTCCGGAGCACGTCCGGGCCGGTCGCGACAAGTCCGGCAAGCTCCACCTGTTCTCGGTCGGTGCCGGCCTCGAAACCTACTGGTACCGGGAGGAGTGAGCATGCGCTTCGTCCCGTTCCTTCTCCTTCCTGCATTCCTGGCCGCGGCGTGCGGCGAAGGCCCGTCCGGCTTCCCCACGATCGAGATCAAAGGGGTGAAGGTGCTGAGGTTTCCGGAATCGTCCCCCCCGGCACCGGTCCCGCTCCTGATGGCCTACGCAGAAACGGGCACCGACATGGCCGGGCCGCCGGTCAACGCCATGGGACCGGGAGAGCTGCTGCGGCTCCAGCTTGCCACTGCGAACAACCAGGACCTCACCAAGGAGGCGAAGTTCGAGTCGTCCGACCCGAGCATCGTCGCGGTCGAGGACCAGAGAAAGCTGCGGGGCATCTCCCCCGGCAGAGCGACAGTCTGCGGGAGACACGGTGACATGGAGGCCTGCCAGGTGTTCGTGGTCGGGCACATGCTGCGGCACTTCCGCAGCTCGAGTGAAGGAGGGATCTGGCGGAGCGAGACCGTGGTGACTCCCGAAGGCCGCACCGTGACGACCGGCACGGCCGGGGAAGCCAGGTTCTCGCTCGAGGGGAACGCCGCCAACTGGCACGCGACGGCCGACATGACCGGGACCCGGGTCCTCGATGCCGACACGTGGGAGCTGCTCGACCTGGCATCGGGCAAACGGATCGGAGCGCCGAAAGGGCCGAGTACCGGGGACCAGGACAACATCCACTCGTACGCCTTTGCCGCCAGGGGGGACGAGACGGTGTTCGCCTACTTCCCGTCCACCCAGCAGAGAGTCTACCTGGGCGTCTGCAGCGCGGATGACTGCCCCCAGGTGCTCGAGGTCGTGCCCGAGTGCCTCCCGGAAGGAGACGATTCGAAGTTCGCGTTCGGTTCCAGCCTCGCTCCGGACGGGTCGGCTGCTGTGGCGGCCCTCTGGACCGAGGAGAGTGGTTTTGCCCTGCACGCCGTGGCCCCGGAAACCGGTGCCTGCTCGCTCCTCTGGACGGGCGGCCCCGGCAGTGAGAAACCCATCACGAACCTCTTCCCTTCGGTTTCACCGGATGCCCGCCTGGTGGCCATGCAGGCACTTGCCGGACTCGTCGTGGTGCCCATGAGCCAGGGGGACGCCGAGCCCATCCTGTTCCCAGAGATCCAGGCCAATGCCCAGCCCGTCTTCTCGCCGGATTCCAGGTATGTCTGCACCTCCGCGAATGCGGGCGCCGGGGGGGCCGCTACCCTGCTCGACACGGTCTCCGGGGCCGCCGTCTCCCTGCCCGAGGGTGGAGCCTGGACGCCATGGAACACCCTTCACTTCGCCACGCCGACGGATGCCTTCGAATACCTGCCGGAGACCTTCGAAATGCTCCCGTCCAGGGTCTTCCATCGCCTCTACGATCGCCTGCCGGGGGCCCCCCAGGCCGGCATGCTCCGCCTCGATGCCCCAGTCGGCATGCCCCCCCTGGACAAGGACCACCAGCACGAGGAGTTCCAGTGGCTCGGCCCGCCCGATAAGGCCGGCGCTGCCATGGAAGATCCTGCGGCCCCCCCCGGGCACTTCCTCGCTTACCTGAAGAGCATCCAGTATCTCGATACGGGGCAGGAAGGTGGGTATGCCCGCGTGTTCGTCGACGTCCACGACCTGGCAGCCGACCGGCACAGCTCGATCCTGCCGGGCAACCAGGACGTCACCTCGTTCGACGTGGCCCAGACCGGCGTGCTCTTCCTGGCCACCACCCCCTCAGGGTACCTCGTGATGTCGGACGTGAAGCAGAGAACGTGGTCCGCACTGGCCGTTGGCGTCCGCGGCCCGGTCGTGGCCGCTCAGGATGCCTCGGCAGTGGCTGCCACGGGACCGGGCAGCCAGATCCTCGTCTGGGACACCAAAGACGGTGCCGAGCTGTACCGCTCGTTCGAAGCCCTCTCCGCCTGCCCCCTCCCCGGTGCCGCCGGTGTTCTCGCTGCCATGCCCGACGGACGCATCCTGAGAGTGTCTGCAACGGGAGAAGAAACGCTGATGGCCTCAAGCGGCCTCATGCCCGAGCCAAACGGCCAACCGGTGCGCACCCACTGGTCCTGGGACTGCATGACCCTGCTCCAACTGGTACCCTACGGCAGCGCCATGTTGACCCGCCTTTCCGAGCACGAGTCCTACCTGATCGCGGGCGACATCCCCGGCGACAAGCTCCACGCCGGTATTGCCCGTGATGGGTCGGCCTATGCGATCACCTGCCAGACTTCGGAGATCGGGTCCGAAGTGAGCGGCCTCCTGACTCCCACCGTGGACCTTGTCCAGGTCCATGTCGGCACCGGTCCGGACTGGAAGCCGCAGAAGATGGTCACGGCCATCGAGTTTGCCAACGGAGACCCCAATTCGGGCGTGTCGCACACGTTCCTCTCGCCGGCCATCTGGCCGGGCGGCCGACGGCTTGCGGTCCCATTGCTCGTCGGCATCGTGGACGTCACGCACACCGACCTGGGCATCCATGCGGTGATGGCCGACTACGTCCACCTGTTCCTGTTCGACCGCGACGAGGAAACCGTGACCCACCTCGGCCAGCTCGATTCGCCGGGCGACGATATCGTGAGGCTGAGATGAATCGTTTCCCCCTTTTCCATGCGCTCCTGGCACTTGCTGTGGCCTGCTCGGATGGCGCGGTGGGCGAGAACGATGCAACCGACGCAGGGGAGCTTTCGGCCGGAGCGGTCGAATACTCCGAGCTCGCCCCCGTGCCTGCCGGCAAACCGAACCTCCTCTTCGGACCTCCGGTCGTCGAGACCGAGGGCAACCTCGAATTCGCCAACGGAGATCTCTTTCCTCCCGGAGTCCAGGAGCCCCCGAGCGGAGAGCCCCCGCCGGACGAACCCGAACCGACCGGCGTCGAGACCTGTGCTCTGTCCGATCGCGACCTCGTCGCCACGCCCATCGAAGGGTTGGGAGAGGTGCTGGTGACCCCGGATGCCCAGACCCTGATTCTGACCATGTACTCGCCCCTCTCCAAGGAGTGCGAGACTGTCGGGGAATTCGAGTGCGGCCGCACGCTGACGGCCATCGCCGCGTCCAGTGACGGGAAGTCCCTCTACCTGGCCGGGGCCGTGACGTTGCCGGACGGGACTCTGCCCGAGGCCGTGGTCTGGCGCCTCGACCTGCAGGTGAAGGAAGAAGGCGGAGGTGCTCTGCTGGCCGGCACACTGGTCGAGCTTGCCCGGCTTCCATGTGCGCCGACGGCATTGGCCCTTGCCGACATGAACGGCGACGGCAGCGAGGACTTCCTCGCCTCCTGCCAGCAGGACCCCCCGTCGTGCTACGAGACAAGCTGCTACGAGACGGGGCCCGCCTGGGTGCTCGTCAAGTCCCCGACCGGTGCTCCGAAAGCCGCGGGGTCCCTCCTTCTGCTCTCTCCCGTCTCCGGCATCACATCGGTGGCCGGCGGAGACATCGACGGCGACGAACTTCCCGACCTGGCCGCTGCCGGGGGAAACGGTATCGCGTACTGGCTGCAGATCAGGTAGGCGCAAGGAAGTGAGAATACCTCTTGCACTTGCATGCAGTTGGAGGCAGCATCAAGAGGTCCGAAAACAGGAGGGAGCCATGAAGATGAGGGCTTGCGCTTGGATGGTGGCTTTGGCGGCGGCTTCTATGCTCGTGGTGTCGTGCGGAGGGGGAGGGAAGGACAAGGACGTGGCCGGCGGCAACGACCAGCTCACGACGGATCAGGCCGGCGACGTGCAGGTGCCGGAGGACCAGGTGCCCGGTGATACGCCGGTGCCGCCGGACGACAACGTGACCCCGCCGGACGCGGACGTCATCGGTGACTCGACCGTCGCGCCCGACGAGACGCCGGCCGACACAGGGAAGGACGCGGTCGAGCCCGAGGACACCCCGGTCACTCCGGACGTGGAGAAGGACACCGCCGAGGAAGATACGGGACTGGACACGGCGGAGGATGTCCCGGTCGAGGACACGGAGCTCCCGGCAAACGCGGTCGGACCGGATGGCGGAGAAGTCAGCGGACCGGACGGCATCAAGCTCATCATCCCGGCCGGCGCCCTCGACAAGGTCGTCGAGTTCTCCCTGGCCAAGGTCGACAACCCGCATGCCGGGACGTTCACCACGCTGTCTGCCGCTTTCGACATCGGTCCTTCCGGAACCCAGTTCCTCAAGGATGCCAAGCTCGAGATCCCGGTCGATGCTCTGCCGGGGGGCGGCACTCCGCTGGTCTACACCGCCCAGGGCAAGGACAAGGCGTGGACCGCGCTGCCCACCGAGATCAATGGAATGACGCTGGTTGCAACAGTGAAGCACCTGAGCTGGTTCCAGGCGGGCTTCGAGGGGAAGACCGACGTCGAGCTGCTGTGCGACTTCCTCATCCCCTGCATGGTGGACAAGTGCGGGCTGGTCGAGCCCGGTCTGTCCGAGGCCAAGGCCGAGTGCCCGACCCTGTTCGAGACCGAGCTCACGCCGGAGCAGATCGCCCCCCTGCTGGCCACCGAGGACTGCAACGGCCTGCTCAAGGGGCTGGCCCAGTACAACCTCGAGCTGGTCGACGTCTGCGACATCCAGACGGGTCCATGCGACGAGAGCGTGCCGTATGTGGTCGGCTGCATGGTCTCCGACTGCCCCAACTCCGCCTCCTTCAAGGTCGGCATGGAGCAGCTGTTCGGCTACCAGTGCTCCCAGGCCCCCGACGTGTTCGGAACCTACACGGTGATGACGTGCCCCCAGATCGTGAAGTACTTCTCGGAGAACATGTCCCAGATCAACACCATGTGCACGACCGGTCCGGCGGTGCCCGCTGCTGACTGTGCAAAGCTGCTCAACATGTTCTCCACCTGCACGGCACCTCCGGGGTCCAAGTACGGCATGATGACCCCCGAGGTCATCGGGTACTACATGTGTGGGCTGGGAATGATGGGGGCGGGTCCAGTGGCCTGCGGCCTGGCCGCCATTCCGGACTGCACCGCATTCTACGCCTGCTTCCCGGAGTAGTCGCGCCGCTTGCCCCCCGCTGCTCCGATGGCAGGAGCCGACCGCTGCCGCTCAGCCGCGGACGAAACCGGCGGGCCCTGTTCAGCAGGTTCCGTCGACGATGGTCTGCGCGATCCGGGCCACTTCCTCACGCCATTCTGCGGAGTGCCGTGATGCCGCAAGCAGCCCCTCCCGCAGCGCCGGGTACTCGTTCGAAAGCCGGGACGAGAGCTTCGAGACTGCTGCCGGGTAGAAGTTGAGCGGGTCGCAGTCCACCCGCCCCGCACCTCGGGAACGCGCGTCGCCAACCATCTGCGAGAGGACTTCCGGCCGATCCCCCACTCCGGGGATCAACGGTGCCAGGAACACCCACGTCTCGATCCCCGCTGCCGAGACCTTCTCCAGCGCAGCAAGCCTCCTTGACGCGGCCGCCGCTCCCGGCTCCACCACCCGGGCCAGGTCGTCATCCAGCGTCGTGATGCTGAACCCCACGCTCACCCGCTGCCGGCCGTCCAGATCGCGGAAACGACGCAGCACGTCCAGATCCCGAGTCACCAGGTCCCCCTTGGTCAGGATGGAGACCGTCATGTCCGTCTCGGAAAGCAGCTTCAGGCAAGCTCGCGTCAGTCCCCAGCGCTCCTCCTCGGGCTGGTACGCGTCGGTGACCGATGACAGCACGACCGAGCCGGTCCGGATCCGCCGAAGCTGCTTTGCCAGCACCGAGTCGATGTTCTCCTTGGGCACGGCGAATGTGCCCCAGGGCTGGCTGATCCCGGAAAAACGGCACATGAACGAGGCATAGCAGTAGGCACACGCATGTCGGCACCCGAGGTACGGATTGAGGCACCAGTCTGCGCCCGGGATCCCCGAGCGGTTCAGCGCGGTCTTGCACTGCATGGGCACCTCACTCGGAGCGGTCCTTCGGCTCCCGGCGATCGACCACTTCTCCACTCTTGAGCTTGGCGGTAAGCACCTTCTTCATGGCATCGTTCTCCCAGTCCAGGAACCGTCGTTCCCTGGCTGGAGTGGCTCCCTTCAGGTTCATCACGCTGCCGTTCTTCTTCGTGTGGGACAGGCCGAAGAAATGGCCGAGCTCGTGCTCCAGCGTGAAGGGCCAGGCAATCGACGACACGATGATCCAGCGCCTGCGCACATCTTTACGCAGCCGCCAGTGCACCCCGTAGATCTCCCCGGCCTCGTCCACGTTGTCCACCTTGCCCGGGACGAACACATTGACCACCCCCTTGCGCCAGCGCTCCTCGCCCAGGCGGTCCCGGTCGTCCTTCGACACCACGTGGTACTCCTCCAGAGGGAGGAACTCCACGCTGTCCAGCTCCAGTGCGATGCCCAGCGGGGCCAGCCCCGCATTCGCGTTGGCCACCTGCTCCGCCACCCACTCCGGCCCATGCACCGGCCCCTCATCGTCCGTCCCCAGGAAGACCGCCACTCCGAGGCAGGTCACCGTTCCCTCTCGGCAACCCGGAACCGCGGCCACGTACGCATCGCCCCCGAGCCCGGCCAGCCCGCCGGACAGTGCCTCCATCAGCCGCACCTCGCCGGCATGAGTGGGCTCGTCGACCGATGGACCGGCCGCGGCTGCTGCGAACACGAACAACGGGATCAGGACCATCGAGCCTCCCTGTCTGCGTCTGGGCCGACAGCAACTCTGCTCACTCGCCGGCAACGAGGCGCAAGGGCGGAAGCCGCTTGCCGACCTTCTGGGCGAGCTTCCTGCCCGCAGGGAACAGAGGCACCCTCATGACTTCGGACAAAGCCTGGTACTGAGCATCATATGCCGAGGAAAGCGAGAGATCCCGGCTCAGCGCCAGCGCCCGCCAAACGAATTCCCCCAACCCGCGCTCATTGTGCCACCCGACCCCGGGGGAGTCAACCAGGCTATGCAGCTCATTGCATTCGGTCATGCTTCGCGCGACATTCTGCACCGGAGGGACCGCTGGATGCTCAGGCTGCAGGAACGACACATCCGGGAAGACGTGGTCGCACGAGTCGTGGCCCGGCACGCTGCGGAGGCTGCAAGCCCGGGCGGCCGCCCGCTGGCCGAGGTGATCAACGAGTTCGTATACCACGAGCGGGAACGGCTGCGCCGCGAGGAAGACGGAAGCGGAACCTCGCCGGATTCCGCTTTCCTCGCAGCGGTCCGCCGGGATCTTCCCAGGGCCGGGAGAGCCCGAGAGATCGACCTGCTCACCCGCATCGTGGGACGGTATGCGGACGAGATCGGCGGCCACTTCAATCCCCTGGTCTACGGAGTCGCGACCCGGGCCCTTCCGCTCGCACTTTCCGCCCTGTTCAACGGCCTGTCCCCGGCCCGCCTGCTGCTGCATCCGGAATCGGCCTTCCGACTCTCCGACCAGGTGGCGCTGCAGGGAGACCGGGAGTGGCTCTGCCGCCTCGCGCGCAGGGGGACGCTCGTGTTTGCCCCCACCCACACCTCGAACCTCGACCCCGTGATCATGGGGTACGCGCTCTATCGCATGGGGCTCCCCCCCGTGGCCTATGCGGCTGCCCTCAACCTGTTCACCAACCCGATCATCGGCTTCTTCATGCGCAACGTCGGTGCCTACGCCGTCGACCGGAAGAAAACCGATCCCCTCTACCTCGAAGCGCTGCAAGCGCACTCGACGCTGCTCCTGGAGCACGGCCGTCACAGCCTGTTCTTCCCGGGCGGACGCCGATCCCGCTCCAACCGGATCGAGACCGTGCTCCAGCCCGGTCTGCTCGGCACCACGCTGGCCGCGGCCCTCGACAACCTCGCTGCGGGCCGCTCCGTCGGCGTCTACGTGGTGCCCTGCACCATCTCCTACCCCCTCGTCCTTGAGGCTGCCACCCTCATCGACGACCACTTCAAGGCAGCCGGGAAGGCCCGCTACATCATCGAGGACGACGAGTTCAGCCAGGTGCGCCGGTGGCTCGACTTCATCACGGGCCTCGCCGCCATCGACCAGCAGGTGACCGTCACGCTCGGACGCCCCCTCGACCCCTTCGGCAACGACGTCGACCTGGACGGCGGCTCGCTCGACCCCCGAGGACGCCCGGTCGACCCTCGGCGCTACGTGCTCGTCGACCGCGACGTACGCCCCGACCGGGAGCGCGATGCCCAGTACACCAAGGACCTGGCAGGCCGTGTCACTGCATCGTTCCTGGCCGATTCGGTGGTCTTCCCGACCCACGTCCTGGCTCGGGCCTGCTTTACGGTGCTGCGACGCTCCTTCCCTCAGCCGGACCTCTATCGCCTCCTCCGCTTCCTGACCCCCGATTCCACCCTGTCCTGGGACGAGGTCGAGTTGGAAGCGGTCTCGCTCCTCGACCGGCTCGGCAAGCTTGCGGCCGACCGTCGCATCCGCCTGGCACCGGCCACCCGTCACGGCAGCCGGGAGGTGCTCTCCAGGGCCCTGGCCAGCTTCGGCACCTACCACGCCAGGCCGGTCCTGGAACGTAGCGGGCACCGCCTGGTCATCGGCGATTCCGGGCTCCTGGTGTACTACAGCAACCGCCTCCACGGGTACGGGTTGCCGGGGGACATCGACCCCGGGGAGGCCTCCGCGTGACACGAACGTTCCAGCATCGTCCCCCCGCCTTTGGCCACGCTTCCCCTTTCGAGGTGCTGCCATGACTGCCGCTGTGCCGACCAAGGTGGCCGTGCTCGGGGCCGGCAACTGGGGGACCGTGCTGGCCGACCTCATCGCATCCAACGGCCATCCCGTGACCCTCTGGTGCCGCCGGGAAGACCAGGCCCGGGAGATCAACCGCAAGAGGACCAACTCGCACTACCTGCCCGGAATCCGACTCGACCGCGGCATCAAGGCCACCCATGACCTGGACCGGGCCGTCCGCGGCAGGGAGTTGCTCCTCTTCGTCATCCCGTCCAAGGCATTCCGCCAGGTGTGCCGCGAGATGGGCCCGCTCGTCACGCCAGACCAGTTCGTGGTGCACGCGACCAAGGGGTTCGAGGCCTCGACCCACTGCCGCATGTCCGAAATCCTCCGCCAGGAGACCTGCCTCAAGCAGCTCGGCGTCCTTTCGGGGCCAAACATCGCCCCCGAAGTGGCCCAGCGCAAGCCTGCGGGGACCGTGGTGGCATCCTGCTTCCCGGCCGTGGTGCGGAAGACCACGTCCTTCCTCGTCTCCCAGCGTTTTCGGGTCTACACCAGCAGCGATGTGCTCGGCGTCGAGCTTGCCGGCGCGCTCAAGAACGTCGTCGCCATTGCGGCCGGCGTGGCCAGCGAACTGAACCTCGGCGACAACGCCAAGGCCCTGCTCATCACCCGGGGAATGGCCGAGATCCGCCGCATCGGCACCGCGCTCGGCGCTGCCCCCGAGACCTTCTCCGGCGTCGCGGGCCTGGGGGACCTCATCGTCACCTGTTCGAGCCCCCTGTCCCGGAATTACCGGGTCGGTGCGGCCCTGGCTCAAGGGCGCAAGCTCCCCGAAATCGTGTCGTCCCTCGGCATGGTCGCAGAGGGCGTCAACACCTCCGTCGTCGCGCACGAGCTGATGCAGCAGCACGGAATCGATGCTCCGCTCTTCGAGGAGGTCCACCGCGTCGTGCACCGCGGGGACGACCCGTCCGTGGCACTCGAGCGGCTCATGCGCATTGCCCCCCATGCGGACGTCCGGTAGGTACCCTGCGAAATTTCTTGCATTTCTCCGTGGATTCCGGTATAGAGCCCCACATCTCGAATCGGTCCACTCGGGTCGCCCCTCCAGATTACGGATAGCGGCCGGGACCCACGCAAGGAGTCGAACATGAAGAAGTTCCTGGTTGTCTTGGCAACTCTGGCTCTCGGGCTCTACACGGTCGGTTGCGGCGGCGGCGACAGCAGCAAGGACACCACCGCCCCGGACGACACCACCACCGGCGACGCAGTCGTGCCCACGGACGACACCGTCCCGGCCGATGACACCGTCCCGGCCGATGACACCGTCCCGGCCGACGACACCGTCCCGGCTGACGACACCGTCCCGGCCGATGACACCGTCCCGGCCGACGACACCACGCCTGCGGACGACGCCGTCCCCGAGGAAGTCGTGGTCCCGACCGACGCCTGCCAGAACGCGGCCGACCTCGCCATCATCCAGGCCGATTCCGATGCCATCTCCGCCAAGGCCAAGGAGTGCGGAATGGGCTGCATCGCGGACCCCGACATCGTCACCTGCGCCACCCCCTGCGTCGAGGAAGGCACCGGCCTCACCGCCGGCTGCTCGAGCTGCTACGTCGGCATCATCGGCTGCACCATCACCAACTGCATCGCCGAGTGCGTTGCCGATGCCGAAGCCCCCGCATGCAAGGCCTGCCAGGTCGAGAAGGGCTGCTACGCCGCGTTCTACGAGTGCTCCGGGTTCGAGCCCCCGGTCGAGCCGGTCGTCGACCAGTGCAACAATGCCGCGGACCTGGCGATCCTCCAGGCCGACACCCAGGCCGTGAAGGACAAGGCCAAGGAGTGCGGAATGGGCTGCATCGCGGACCCCGACATCGTCGCCTGCGCCACCCCCTGCGTCGAGGAAGGCACCGGCCTCACCGCCGGCTGCTCGGGCTGCTGGGTCGGCATCATCGGCTGCACCATCACCAACTGCATCGCCGAGTGCGTCGCCGACGCCGAGGCCCCGGCCTGCAAGACCTGCCAGGACGAGAAGGGCTGCACCGAGGCCTTCTACGCCTGCTCGGGCCTGCCGCAGGAAGAGTAGTTCCTCCTTTCACGCACCACTGACCGTCACCACCACGCCGGAGTAGAAGATCATGTCGATGATGAAGACTGCCTTGATGCTGAGCCTGGCGGCTCTCGCCCTGGCGGGGTGCAAGGGCAACACGGAAGGAACCGCGGATGGAGACATCCGGACCGGCGACACGACCGGCACCGACGCCGCGACCGATGTGGCGCCCACGGATAACACGACGCGGGCCGATTCCGAGGACGTGACCGGGGCCGACGTGCTCCAGGATCAGCTCCAGGAGACAGCGGGCCAGGATGCCCTGACCACGGACGCCCCGCTGACCGATCTGGCCCAGGACACTCCCGACCCGCTCGACCAGGTCGAAACTCCCGATGCCGATTCCTCACCGGATACCGAGTCCGACCTCGTTCCCCAGTCCGGGGTCTGTCCCGTCATCGGCTACGAGGCCTGCGGCGGAGATCTCCTTGGGACCTGGAAGTTCCTCGACATGTGCCCCGAAGACCCCAAGGCCGCCAACGACCTGTGCGAAAGCCCGTTCGACGAGATCCCCCAGTGCATCGGAGAAGGGAACGAGATCCTCTGCGATTCCGTGATCGAAGGGACCCTCGAGTTCATCGATGCCGACACGGCCAAGATGGTCTCCGAGCACTGGATCGAATTCTCCTGGGTCTTTTCCGATGCCTGCCTCGTCGCGGTCGGGCAACCCGGAGCCGACGCACAGGCCCGTTGCCTCTCGCTCAGCTCCGACAAGCTTTCGTGCACCTACGCACCCGGTGCATGCACCTGCTCCGGCGCCAGTTGGAAGGAACCGGACGATACCCAATTCCCCTACACCGCGGCCGGCAGCGAGCTGACCCTGTTCCAGGACAAGATCAACGCATCCTACTGCATCACCGGCGACCAGCTCGTCATCGACCACTACTTCTACCACCCGGTGAGCTGGCGCTACTGGGTGCTCGAGAAGGCCACGGAGAAACCGCCGCCGCCCCTGTCCCTCGGGAAGGCGCAGGAGCTCCTTCCCGGAGTCTGGGAAGGGGTCGGCATGGCGAACGGCGGCAACCCCGTCGAGCCCGTGCCCCCCGGCTTCTTCAACGTCTTCTTCGAGGACGGCAAGTTCACGTTCAAGTGCGGCCAGCCCTCCAACGTCACGTGGAAGCTCATCGAGAAGTGGGGCTTCCCCACCGTGGAGGTGACCCTCAGCCCCGGCTCCGTGGTCTACTGGGTCATCCAGGAGATCACCGAAACCTCACTGCACTACATCGAGGGCGGGGATTCCTTCTTCTACGAGCGCCGTGCGGATTGCCGTTGACCCCGCTCCGGCTCCAGGCCGGCCCAGCGCATCACGGACTCAGGCAGCACGGAATCCGGTCGGGTAGTCGTGGTACACCTGGTCGTGGGCGGTCTATCCACGGTCTACCAGGGCGCGGCAGCAGGGGCTGAACCGGCCTACCCTCTCTTCACCAGCAGCCGCCAGGTGCCTGTGGTCGTTTGCTCCCGGGCAACGACCGCGTGCCCCTCGGCCTCGAGAGCGGCCGGGACGTTGATCCGTGGCTCACCGTCATCGACCAGGAGCTCCAGCAGATCGCCGGCATCGAGCAGCTCGAGCCGGAGCAGCGCGCGGGAGGCATTGGCCGGGCACGGAACGCCCGTGAGATCGAGAAAACCAGCAGGAGGAGACGATTCCTGGCTCATGCTTGCCCCCGGTTGCCAGGCACCTCGGTCAGCACCTCGACGGTCCGGTCCAGCATCGCCTCGTCGAGGAAGCGATGCAAGCCGAAACGGACCGCCTCCATGCACTGGCCCGGAGTCAACCCCATGGCCAGCAGGACGCGGCTGGGCCGGTCCTCTCCCGCCTGGCAGGCCGATCCTGTCCCCACAGCGATCCCCCGTCGGCTCAGCTCCATCGCGATGGCCTTGCCCGAGTGTCCCGGGAACCGCACCGTGAGCACGCTGGGGAGAACAGGCCCCGAGCCTGCCACTTCGCACAGCGTCGGAATCGCGGCCCGCAGGCGCTCAAGCAGGTGCTGCCGCAGGCCGGCCAGGCGCTCGGCATCCGCTTCATCGGCCAATTCCACGGCCCTGCCGAAACCTGCGATGCCCTCGGTGTTGTGCGTACCCGAGCGCAGCCCGCGCTCCTGCCCGCCGCCCCGCAGCAGCGGTGCCAGGGCAATCCCTTCGCGGACGTAGAGCGCGCCGACGCCGTGCGGACCGTGCAGCTTGTGGCCATCGACCGTCACCAGGTCGGCTCCCATCTCATCCGGCCGGACGGGCAGCTTGCCAAAGGACTGGCAGGCATCGACGTGGAACCGGACAGGGTGGCTGCGGCAGATCCGGCCCAGGTCTGCGATGGGCTGGACCGCCCCCGACTCGTTGTTGCCGTGGTGCACCGACACCAGGATCGTCTCCGGGCGCAACGCCTGCGCAAGATCGGCAGGGCGCACCCGGCCCCCGGAATCCACGGGCAGCAGGGTCAGGGAGAAGCCCTGCGTTTCGAGCCACCGGGCCGGTTCGAGCACGCTGGCATGCTCCACCGCCGAGATCACGAGGTGGCCGCGGCCTTCCGCCCAGGCCGTTCCGAGAACCGCATGGTTGTTGCCCTCGGTGCCGCTGCCGCAAAAGACGATCTCGTCCGGAGTGGCCCCCAACCGGCCTGCCACGATGGCCCGGGCCCGCTCCACGCACCGCGCCGCAGCAACGCCGGCCCAGTGGATCGAAGCCACGTTTCCCGCACCTCTTCGCGCAGCATCGTCCATGGTCTCGATGACCCGGGGGTCGAGCGGCGTGCTGGCCGCCCCGTCCAGGTAGATCTCACCGGTACTCATGGCCCAGCTTCCCGGCAATCTCGTTGAGCAGCTCGAGGTCGAAGTCCATCTCCAGCAGCCGCAGCGCTTCCGGCCGGCTCAGCAATCCTTCCCGGATCATCTTGCTCGCTTCGACGTGGTAGTGGGTGTAGCCGTGGTGGCGCATCGAGTTGTAGACCGACAGGAAATTCAGCGAGCAGTTGGTCGATTCCTTCGGGTAGCTCACCTTGGGATAGCGCCAGCCCAGCTCCCGCTGGATCAGCGCCACATACTCCGCAGTATCGTGCGGCAGGAACCAGTGGGGCGAGACGACCATCGTCTTGAACCGCTTCTGCGCTCGCTTGAGGACCTCCTCCATGGAGTGGGGAAAATCCTTGTACTGCGGCAGGTCGACCAGCTTCGTCCGGAGGAAGGTCTGGGTAGCCTCGGCCATGGCAGCGAACTCGGGAGCGTGGATGTTGCAGCCGCACTTGCTCATCGCCTCCTGCCGGGTCGACTGTCCCTTGGTCCAGCCGGCAACGATGAACGGGATCTCGTAGCGGGCCGCGATGTCGAACGCGAGCCCCATGTACCAGAGCGAGCACGGGTGACAGATCACCGCGGGAGAGTCGGTCTGGACCAGACGGGCAAACAGCGGCTTCATGTACTCCGAGCGGAAGAAGAGGAAATCCACCCCAAGTTTCTCGACGGCACGGTGCACGTTGTCGAGCGCCTCGCCGGTCTCGAAGCCGTGGTCGAAGGTGAACGCCAGGCAACGGACCTTGTAGCGCTTCACCATGTAGTAGAGAGCCGAAGTCGAGTCCTTCCCGCCGCTGCACATCACCAGGCAGTCGTACGCACCCTTGCCCCGGCGTTTGCCCAGGAGCTGGACAAAGTCGCTCTCCAGCGGCGGCGGTTCTGACTTCACCGCTCGGGTAAGCTCGTGGCTGCGGCAGATGCTGCACACCCCCTGATCGTCGATGACGATTCCCGGCGGCGCATGCGGCAGGATGCAGCGGCTACAGAGCTGAGCCATCGGTCTTCTCCGCCTTCTCTGCCAGCAGCGAGCCCAGCACGAGGCAATCCATCTGCGTGCGGGAGTAGCAGGCGATGGCCTCCTCCGGAGTGCAGACGATCGGCTCCTGCACGTTGAACGAGGTGTTGATGACCATCGGCACGCCCGTCTGGCGATGGAATTCCCGGATCAGGCGATAGTAGACCCCGTTGTGCGCATCGGTGACCGTCTGGAGCCGGCAGGTTCCGTCCACGTGGACCGCAGCAGGGATCTCCTTTTCCCGCCCGGGTCGGATGGCACCGACCAGGAGCATGAAGGGGCTCTCCCGGCTCAGCACGAAGTAGTCCGCGTAGTGTTCCGCCATCACGCTGACGCCGTAAGGACGGAACCACTCCCGGTGCTTGACCCGGTCGTTGAGCACTTCCTTCATGTCGGCCAGGCGAGGGTCGGCCAGGATGCTTCGTGCCCCCAGCGCCCGCGGACCAAACTCCATCCGCCCCTGGAACCACCCGACGATCCGGCCGTTCGCGATGTGCGAGGCGACCAGCGGCAGCAGCTCGTCCTCGGGCAGGCGGCGGAACGGAATGCCCGCATTGGTGAGCAACCGCTCGCAGTGCCGCTCCGAGTACTGGGGTCCCAGGTAGGCATTGTTCATGACTTCGGTGCGCGGCTGGTCGAGCAGGCAGTGCGAAACGTAGCACGCTGCCCCGAGCGCCCCGCCCGCATCCCCGGCCGCAGGCTGGATGTACAGCTCGTCGAAGTCGGTCTCCTCGAGGATGCGCGAGTTGGCCACCACGTTGAGGAACACACCGCCGGCCAGGCATGCCTTCTTGAGCCCGGTCTCCCGCTGAACGTGCCGGGCCAGCCCGAGCAGTGCCTCTTCGGTCACTCTCTGCAGGCTGGCGGCAATGTCGAAGTGGCGCTGAGTGAACTCCTCCTCCGGGGCCTTGGCGGGTCCCAGCAGATCGACGAAGCGCTGGTTGTACATGCGCTTGCCCCGGGCAAACGAGAAGTAACGCCCGTTCAACCGGAAGCTGCCCTCAGGGCCCATTTCCAGGAGCTTTCGGAACTGCTCCAGGTAGACCGGCTTCCCATAGGACGCCAGGGCCATGACCTTGCCCTCGCCGACGAACACCGGAAAGCCGAGAAAGGTGGTCACAGCCGCATAGAGCAGCCCCAGGGAATCGGGATAGTGCAGCTCCTGGTGCACGGAGACCTTTCGTCCCCGCCCCACGCCCCAGGACGTGCTGGCCCACTCGCCGATCCCGTCCACCGTGATGATCGCTGCCTCCTCGAACGGCGAAACCAGGAACGTGCTGGCCGCATGCGACTGGTGGTGCTTCAGGTAGTAGACGTCCTTCTCGAAGCCCAGTCGCTCCCGCAGGGTGATCGGGAAGGAAAGCCGTTCTTCCAGCCAGGCGGGCATCGTCTGGATGAAGTTGACAAGGGAGAACGGGTAGGAGCGCAGGTGGGCGGTGAGAACCCTGGCGAATTTCAGGAAGGGCTTCTCGTAGAACGCGACCGCATCGACGTCCTGCATCGTGATTTCCGCCTGCTGGAGGCAGAAGTTGATCGCGTTGAGCGGGAACACCTGCGAGTACTTGACCCGGTCGAAACGCTCCTCCTGCGCGGCTGCGACGATTCGGCCGCCTCGGACCAGCGCAGCGGCCGAATCATGGTAGTAGCACGAGATCCCCAGAACGGTTTTGGAATCGGCCATGGACTCACCGTTCAGCCGCACTCATCCTTCCGTAAAGATAGAGGTCGGTCAAGATTGCTTCAACATCTCCTGCCGGCTGGCTTCGTAACCGCGGGCTTCCACCCACCAGCCTTGCCGCCGGCCCCAGGCTCCCCGAAGCAGTCGGCGGTCGAACACCGCAGCCACCACGAAGGTCAACCCGACTCCCACCAGGTAGACGAGAGCCAGCAACAGCGGCAGCAGGACTGCCTGCACCAGCTGGACGATCTTCCGGGAGGTCCGCCCCACCCAGGCTCTCAGGCCGCTCAACGAGAATCCCATTCCTCAGCTCCGCCAGGCAGCCAGATTCGCCGGCGTGCCTTCGACCATTGATTGCACAGGCCTCTTGCCGATGTCAATGGACATTCTGCGTTAGAGCCCGGCGTAGATGAAGGTCATCAACGCAGACTGCCCGAAGTACACCACGAAGATGGCCAGGAGCAACAGCATGATGAGCAGCGGGGCCAGGAAGAAGGCCTTCTCCTGGCGAATGAGCCAGGAGGCTTCCTTCCAGAACGAAACCGTCTTGCGGGCCGCGATTCTCAGCCCTCCCAGAAAATCACTCATCCGGCTTCACCTCGATTGCTTTCCCCAGGATGGCCCGGGCGATGTTGCCTGCCAGCAGCCGGTTCCCCCTCCGGGTCGCATGCCCGAACACCCCGTAGCAGCGGTCGACGAACAGCGCATCATAGGGGACTGTTCTCAACGCCTCCAGGAAGAGCTCTTCGTTGTCGACGACCTTGACCTCGGGCCATGGCGCCACGGCGGCAGCCAACGGAGCGACGTTCTGCGTGGGATACTGTACCGAGACCAGCTTCACCCCCCGCTCCGCCAGGGTGGATGCCAGGAAGGCGTACGCTTGGCGGGTCGCGGGCGGAAGCTCCCGCTGCCCGCTTTCGTGCAGGCGGCTCCCCAGCTCGGCCGCCTTCTCTTTCTCCCCACTCTGCTCGAAGAAATGCTGGGCGCTCATCACCAACTCGGTACCGGCCCGGTCCTCGAACGCACGCAGCGCCAACTCACGTGCCTCCTGGTTCATCCCGGCCTCGAGATAGGAGTACAGGAGCTGTGCGCAGAAGCGGGAGCGCAAGGTCTCGCCGAAGCTCTCGTCGCACCCGATGGCAAGCATCCTGCGGGCATCTGCCAGGCGCCCGTTCCCGCGGTACGCAGTGGCCAGTCCGTTGAGCAGCGGTGCCCTCAGCTCCGGCGCTACGGTTGCCCGGGATGCTACCTGTTCCGCCTCCTCCAGGCGCCCCCGAGAGAACAGCAGGCGGCCATACAGGATCTGCATGTCGGACAGGTTGGGGTCCAGGGCCAACGCCTTCCTGGCAAACTGCTCTGCCGTGGCGAACAACCCTTCCTTGTCCGCGGCCTCAGCCAGCACGGCAAACGCCCTGGCCGATTCGGGAATCTTCTCCAGGAAGCCGAGGTCGATTTGAACCTCCTGGGGCGGTTTGTCCGTCGGAACCGGCAACGCGTAGCGCAGGGCGGGCGGCAATGCTCCTCCGTTCCCAGGCGCTGCGTCTCCCCCCGCTGGCACAGGGCCAGCAGGAGGCCTGTCGAACAGCCCCATGCCGGGAGCCATTGCACCGCCCGGCCCCATTCCAGGCATTCCCCCGTCTGGAGGCATCCCCACAGGCATCCCTCCAGGCATCCCCCCGGGCATCCCTCCAGGCATTCCCCCGTCTGGAGGCATCCCCCCAGGCATTCCCCCGTCTGGAGGCATCCCTCCAGGCATTCCCCCGGGCATTCCCCCGTCTGGAGGCATCCCCCCAGTCGGGCGCATTCCGGGCGGCGGGCCGGCGGGAGAGGGGCCGGGTCGAGCGTCCTCCCGGTCTTCCAGCTCGAACAGCAACTGCTTTGCCAGCCTGTAGACCTTGAAGTTGTCCAGGAAGCTCTGGCTCTCGGCCATGGGCGCTGGGCCCTGAGGGATCGCTCCGGCCCTGCCGACGTCATTCGCCCCCATCATTGCGACGACCATCGCCGGCTGGTACAGACCCAACTGCTCCTCCAGCCGCGCCATCAGCAGTGAGCTGTCGGCCCCGTGCAGCCCCAGGTTGACCACCCGATACCGCGTCCCCTCCCCGTGCTCGTTGAGAATGGCGCCGAGCTGAGCGGGGTACGAATCTTCCCCACCCGCTGCGGTCGTCGACTCGCCGATGCAGAGGATGACATACGCGTCGGGATCGATTCCCTCGCGGTTTCCCCACGTCTGCAGGCTTCCATGGACGAACGTGACCAGGCGTACCAGCAGTTCGAGAAAGACCAGTGAAGCCAACACCCCCAGGATGACAGCAACCACCCTGCGCCGCCATCGTCTCGGCCTGCCAGGCTCATCTCGAGGTGACAATCCGCTCATCCGGCTCGCTCTCCCTCCCGGCCATCTGCGTGCTGGCAACGAGTTCTTGTCTGCGGGGGCCTTTCGCCCTTCCGTTCCGACGGCGCGATTGTGCCGAATGCACCGTTCAGGGTCAAGGACGTTTGGGAATGCTACTCGGATTTTGCCCCACCTGGCGGGGAAGTGATCCCGAGGATTGGCCTTACCCTGGGGTAGAATTCCTCCACCGGCCGTTGGGGCCGGTAGAGGGGGAGATGGAGCTGACCGAGGCGGAGTTGTTCGAAGCGATCAGAAGGGACAGGATGGTGCTGAAGAGGGGCGTTCGCCAGATCGCCCGGGAGCGGGGGATTGCCGGGGTTTGCACGGCCCCGGATGCTTTGCCGATGCGAGCGGCGGTGGCGTGGATCCCTCCGATGACCAAGATGGGGGAGGTCGTGGAGTTGAAGACGGTGCAGGAGTAACGGAAGCCGGCGGCCGTCACACGCCCGCTCACGCGGCCAAAGGCAACGGCACTCTCAGCGGAGCTCCCCGGCCGGGGGCCAGCTTCTTCAAGCCGCGCTCCAGCAGCTCGGGGACATCCTCTCTCCGGCCGATCCGCGTCGCCATCGAGAGCCGCAGGACGACCTCGGTGTTGTACTCCATTCCGGCAGGCTCGTCCCCATGGGACTCCCACTGGGAAACCACGGTGTGGTTGGCCATGTTGAGCAGCTCGGCCAGGTCGGCCTGCCGCAGATGCAAGAACTTGCGGACGAACCGCACTTCCGCCCCGGTGAGACGGGTGGGCTTGACGACCAGCATCTGAAATACCGCCTCCTGGAGTGCCCGGAGGTTCACGTCCGGAACCTCCTGGCCCCGCACGGTCACCATCGGGGGATCCACCAGCACGACGGGAAAGCCAAGCTCCTTGAAGATCACGTTCGCCATCGTTCGTCCCTCCTCAACCATTCAGCCGGACTACGGTCACCACGAGCATCCAGTCCTCGAAGGCGACTACCACCCGCACCGAGTCCTCATCCACGGTGTTCCCCTCGAAGCAGTAGCTCCAATCCCCAGCAGGACCGTCGTACCGGTCCCGCCGCGGCACCGGGTGGCCGTTCTCCAGGGCGTGCTCGATGTCGGCGGCGGAAACGGCCCGCTCGTCACACCGTTGCCGCGCATGGGGCAGGATCCTGTACCGGCCGCTGGCGATGGCGTCCGCCACCCTCCGCACCAACTCCTCCCGTCGCAGCTTCGCCGTTCGCAACGGACGTTTCATCCCCCCCCTTCCCCACCCCTGACGTTAGATTATAACATCGCGCAAGTCAAGTGCTGAGGCTCCGGCCGAGCACTCGGGAAGAACGGATGCCCGCCCACCGCAGGCACAAGCAGAAGACGATTCGGGCTGTGGTCTTCAAGGCAGCCGGGGCTTCGCCTACCCATCCGTGCGCCTCCCCTGCGCCTCGGCGATCGGCGACGCCGCCAAAAACGCAATGATTTCAAACGGTTACATCATCGTGGCGGAGATGCATGGGTGAGCCTTTGACCTTCTTGGATGTTGCTGCAACTATTGATCTTTTTCTGGCATTCCAGTGACTTTGGAGTCCTTCGAATCACGCATGATGGAGCAGGATGACACCTGATGGCGCATGATCGCGCATCCAGCGCGCTCCCAATCTGCTCCCCGTCACGAGGCAGCATGACCACCCCCCAACCCTGGGACGCACGTGCGGGAGTAACCGGACCGAACCACCTTCAGCGAGACCCGTGGGTAATTGCGAGATCACGGGGCCTGGTTCCCCGGTTTCCCTTTGCCAGCCGTGCCCTCGCATTCTATAATGGGTGGCAGGGGAGGCGGACGACATGACACGACAGATCAAGATCATCGTTGAGAAGCACGCCGACGGGTATGTCGCCTATCCGCTGGGCATGAAGGGAGTCGTGGTCGGGGAGGGGGATACCTACGAAGCGGCCCTGGCCGATGTCAAGTCCGCCATTGCCTTTCACATCGAGACCTTCGGCCCCGAGGTCCTGCAAGACCAGACCCCGGTCCTGGAGGCTTTTGTCGCTGAGGCCGGGATTGCCCTCTGATGGGCAAGTTCCCGGTTGACGCCCCACTTCGACGAGTGCTGAAGGCGTTGGAGTCGCTGGGGTTCCGTCTGGTCAAGGAAGGAAACCACATAGCGATGCTGCGCTCGAATCCGGACGGCACGCAGACCCCGCTCACGATCCCGAATCATCGGACCATCAAAGGATCGACCTTGCGCACGATTCTCACCCAGGCGGGCATCTCGCGGGAGGACTTCGTCAAGGCGTACGAGGCACGCTGACGCCGATCCAGGCCGACGGCATGATTCGGGGGAACCCCCGACCGTTCAGTCACACACGGGACGGGGTACGCCTCACCCCCGATGATTCCGGGCAATGAGCAACCGACAGCACGAACAGCGAGTCTACGACCACCGACTGCGGCAACTGATCACTTCGACGTCGGCAATGCCATCGCCATGCTGATGGGCGCAGTGCGGAATGCTACGGCCAAGAAGGAGAACGCGGCCCAGGCCATGCCGATGCTGATGGTCGACGGCGGCATCGAGAACTTCAACGCCAGGGTCGACGAGTTGGTAGCCCGGCGGCCTGCTGCGCCGGGTCCTGGCCCAGACCGAGGTCAGCTTCTCGAACTCGCTCATCGAGGCCTTCTGGCGGACGATGAAGCACCAGTGGCGGTTCCTGAACACGCTCGACTCCGTGGCCGCGGTGAGGCATCATATGGCATTCTACGTCGCGGCTCATTACAGCGAGATTCCGCAGGCCGCGTTCCGGGGCCAGACGCCCGACGAGATGTACTTCGGCACAGGCGCCGACCTTCGGGACAGGCTTGCTACGGCGAAGCAGGAGGCCCTTGGCCGAGCAAGATGTTGGAGAGCATCCAGGACCCCGACACCAGGGCGCGCCTACAGGCCGACCTCGCAGGTCAGCTTGCCTGGGCGGCCGCCCAGGAGGCCGCGGCCAAGGCCCACGAGGAACGCGGGCAGGCCCTGAAGGCCAAGCACTTGCCGCAATGGTGCGTGGTCTTGCGGCTTAGCGAAGCCACGCCCTCGGCGACTCTACAAGTAGAACTGGGGGCTGGGGAAAGACGACGCCTGAGGCTTCACGCCATCTATTGTTCTGAACTGGGACACATCGCTAGCCAGCTTGGCATCGCCGGTGAGCAACTTCTTTCGGTCCGACAAGAAAACAAGCCTTGCGTGCCACCTGTCCTTGCCGTTACAGGTGTACTTGTAGTGCCTGTCGGCCTTGAAATCCTTTAGTGAATCGGACGAGATCCGGTTCACCCTGCCTGAACTGACCAGACGGTCGATTAGCCGGGCCACCAAATCGCTCCCGCTCCCCATATACTCGCCCAGAAGCTTCTGGCTGAGAGCGAGAACGGCCCGGTCGCTCAGCCACCTGAAGAACGCAGCGTGTGCAGGGTCAGGCGGACGGTTCAGTAGCACCATGAAGTCAGCATCAACGACTATGTCACTAGTCATGACCGTCCCTGCTTTCGAATCCGTGCATGGCAATGTCGAAGGCGTCCTGGTAGTAAGTCTTAAAGAACTCGTTTGGAGCACCTATGTATGCCCCGTCCTTTCCGAATTCTATTTGGTGCACGGCGGGGACGCCTTCTGGGTTCCGCCCCCCATCAAAGAAGTAGACGGCGACCTTCGCCGGGTCAAGGCGTCCCTTGGCGACTAGGAGGCGCAACCGAGTCAGAAGATACTCGCTGTGGGTCTCGATGACGTATGAACGTGGGCCGAGTCGGTTGACGAAGTAGTCGCCCAGAAGGGCTTGGCTCGACGGATGGAGATGTACCTCCGGCTGGTTCACGAGAAGAGTGCCCCCGTCGGGCAAACGCACGTCCGCCACGAGAACAGGCAGGACCTGGGACACGCCAAAACCTACGTCTGCAAGGCCAACCCTCTCTTTGTGTTCAAAGGGTCTCACTCTAAGACTGAGGAGTTCCTCGGCACTCTCCCTTGGGTATGCCACCTCTGCCAGTTCCAATTGCCTGAGCGCTTCCTGGACGAGCCTGTACTTATCCTTGTCTCGGGATTTCCAGTCGAGGAGGACAACTGCTGCATCCTTCCCCATTGGGTCCTGCGGGGCGGAAGGCACCTCCCTCAAGTAGAACCTGGCAGGCTGGGCTCTTAGAGGTCCCACGTATTCGCACGATGCGAGTTCGGCGCCTTGGGCCTTGATCAAGGAGTAGACCATCGCACCAATAGGATCCCCCAGGATTTCCTTCTCAATCTGCCAGACCGATCCCTCGGGGATAAGTGCCTGCCGGGGTTCCCGCAGCTGGGCAACATCCTTTTGGCCGTGCACGGTCGGGCCCTCAACACCGGTGGCGGCAGGCTTTTCCTTCTCCCGAAGGGTCAGTGTCACAACTGTCGCACGGCTCTCTCCCTCAGTGGCGGCGGGCCTCTCCTTCTGGCGAACTGCGAATTCGATGAGTCCAGACAGCAATTGGGCTGCAGGCTCAGGCACGTCCAATGCTGCGGACAAGTCGGGACCTTCAGTTGTGAGCCGATAGCCTTCAGTGTCGCCAAGCCACTCGATACTGAGTTTGGTCCCGAGCGGCCCTTCCGCCTGGATCGAGTGCGGTAGTATGTGCTCCCCAACGGGCGAGTGCCTGAACACTGCGTCGTATCGGAGCTTCACGTCCGATTTCTCTCCGGCAGCCGTAATCCCAACATAGAAGCGTTTCGAGTGTGATCCTCGTTTCAAAATGTCTCGGAACTGGCCGAGCGAGCAAATCGGCCCAGCCGGGGCGAACCCAAGCGGAAATCTTCCCGCATGGTTCGTCTGCATTAGAGCGGCCAGGGCCGATAGAACAACGCTCTTTCCTGAGCTGTTTGGCCCCGTAAGCACTGTCAATGGCCGGAAGTCAAGATCCAGCTTGTGAAAGAGCCGGAAATCCCTAAGTCGGAGCTGCTTCAGTCGCATCGCATCTCTCCACGGCTCACCAAAGGCCCACAATCGTCCGCATCTCGTCAAGCCCACCGTCGTTCCGCCTGCTCGCCAGTGCCCATGGGACCAACCCATGCGACGGCAAGAGCGTGGTGTGGGGCCGCTTAGGACACTACTGCGGTGGCCTGAAGATGTCTAAACACCTTCTTTCCGTCCGTTGATCATCTGTAGCGCTCCACGTGGCCGTCGATCAAGGCAGGCTCCCGGCGAAACCGACCGAAGGTCCTGCGCAGGGCGCTGTCCCGTGCTTCCACCGTCTTGTGAAAGCTGTTGTGCGTCGCCATCTTCTTGCTCGTCTTCCAGACCCCCTCCATCGGGTTGAACTCCGGTGAATATGGGGGAAGGCGGTGCAACTCGATCCGGTGTTGGTTCTCGGCAAGCCATGCCTTGCCCCGCTCCGTCAGGTTGTGGCAGGGGCCGTTGTCGAGGATCAGGAACACCTTCCGTCGACCGGCCCGCATGACCAACTGTTGCAGGAAGTCCAGGAACGTGTCCCCGTTGAAGACCTCGGCGAAGAGGAACGTGAACTCGGCATCGTCCACGGCGATGGCGCCATACACGTGGGCCGTCTTGCGCTCTCCGTATGTATCCACGCGGGGCTGAACTCCGACACGGGACCACGTGCGGTGTAGAGACCCATCCAGCCAAAAGCTCGCCTCATCCTCGAACATCAACACTCCCCGGCTGGCGGCGACTTTTTTTTAGCGCCGGCAGTTTCTCCTCCACCCATTCCCGCTGCTTCTCCGCATCCGCTCGGCACAACCGCTTGCGAGGGCGCTGCAACGAGAAGCCCAACCGATGCAGCAGCACAGGAACGTGGTGGTTGTGGTACGAGACGTCGAACCGCTCCCGTATTACCTGGCCCACCATCGGCCCGGTCCACACCCCCGACTCGAACCCCGCAGCTTGTGGCCCCGCCTCCACGATGCGGGCCAGTTCCGCCTGCTGCTCCGCCGTCAGCTTGGGGTCGCTTCTGCCCGGCTTGAGCGTCTTCAGTCCTTCCAGCCCCATGGTCTCATACCATCGCAACCACAGGTTCACCGACCCCCGAACCACCTGCAGTTGCCTCGCGATCTCCACGACTGGCCGACCCGCAATGTACTCCCGCATCGCACTCCCGCGGCGCCACTCGTCCAGGGCATTGCGTGCTTTCGCACTCACCACGAATGCCTCCAGGGCCGCCATGGCTTCCGGACTCGTCCGTTCGGCGCTGAGCGCCTGACCCGTCTTCGAACGCTTCTTCCTCGTGGGCATGACCTCCCTCCCTTCGAGAGATCACCCCAGCCTGATCTCGTCCCCCCTCCTTGTCAATGCCCATTTCGAACCTCGGATGATTGACCGACGGCAAGATCCTGTTTAGCATCTTCCCGCTCCCTTCGCAGCGCAGGGACAACGGACCGGGGCATCTCTCCCCCCTTTGGGTCGCTGCGGACGGTTGCAGCGGCAGCCGCTTCAACTGTCCTGCCGTTCCCCCCCGTGCCCCCCATGTCGCCCAGTCATCCCACCATCCATCGAGGCACACCCGAGGCACGTGGGGGCCTGCCGGAAGGGCTTCATCGTGCCTCAGCAGGCGGAGACATCGGGCGAGAAGAAAGAGCTGATCCCCCCGATGACCGAGATGGGGGAAGTGGTGGAGTTCGGGACGGCGAAGGGGGATGGCGTGTAGCAAGCGCCCCGTCCCCCCGGCTTCCTCTGGCCACTAGACAGCCTTCTCGGGTGGCGCAAACGCAAACGTCTGCTGGCAGTTGGCGTTGGCGCAAACTGGTCTGTTCAAACCCGCCGGTCTGGTGAATCTGGTGCATCCGCAATGCTGACAGACAAAGGCATCCCTAAACGACTTGAACTCATTCCATCGTATCGTCTCATCCCCCACGGATGCCCATAGGTTGGGATTGTCGGAGAAGTGACTGCCGAAATTCTCAACATCGCCTCTTTGCAGACTGGTCAAGAAAGGACTGCCGACTCCCTCTATCTTTGGAGGCTTCAACCCACAGGATTTCAAGAACCTAGCCAAGGATTGCGCCAGCTCGGCCCGGCCGTACTCGAACGGCCTGGACAGGGGGCGAATCTCCACCTCAACCCGAAAAGCACGGCAGATCTCCAGGAGCCACTCCTCCTGTGCCTGTCGGATGTCATTGGCGGCGCTTTCGTTCCTGTCGAGCTTCCCCTCGATCATTTCGTCAGTCGTCTTGTGGTCCAGGAAACATGGGCCATGGGCAGGTCTAAGTTCGGCAATTGTCCTGAAGCTCCATCTACCGGGTGGAAGTCGATCCTTCAGCAGGTTGAAGAACCTCTCATCATGGGTAGCGACAATGACCTGGAAATCGTCGAAATGGGTTGCGAGTACTTTGGCGATTGCCGCCCGGTGATCAACGTCGTACGAAGTGACGACATCATCAAGCACAATGACGGGCACCTTCTTGTTGAGGGCTTTGATGGCTGTCAGTCTTAGGCTCAAGGCCAAGGTATGAAGCTGCGAGTCGCTGAGGTACCCGCTTGGGGCTACCGAAGTGCGGTTCTGGGTGAAATCGACCAACAAGTGGACACGCTGCTGATCCTTCTCTTCCTCCTTGGGGAGTTCCAACCGAATTCGTGGTGCCTTCACCGCTGGTCCCTGGATGGCAGCGAAGAGAGCATTGATGTCGTCCCTGAGCTTGCCAATTCGGGTCTCGGTGAGCGTCATGATCGACCTGCTGATCTTCATGGACTGCCGGTCCAACTCGTCGTTCAGCAGTGTCAACTCACTCTCCCGACGTTGAATCCGCTGCAAATCGCTCTTGAGCTTGAAGAGAGCTTCGAAGGTGGAAAGGGCCTTGGCGTAGGTTCCTTCGCCCTGGCTCGAACGAATCCGGGACATCTCCGAAGACAAGGTGCGATGCAAGCCCTTCAACTCGGCAAGAAGGGCGGTGCTGCTCGGAGCCTCCCTACCGACATCCCATTGGTTCAGCGCCTCCAGATAGGCGCTCAGAGCAGCATGCCGTGTTGAATAGGGTGTGTCTGCAAAACTCGTGACCAGACGGGCGATTCCCTCCTTGGCGGACGTGTGTGCCTCGATTGCTTGCTTCTTTGCCTGCTGCAGAGCTTCTCCAGCCGCTCGAAAGCCAGCTAGCCCTGTCAGCTTGGCGTCTAGTCTGAGCGCAATGGCGCTGCGAGACCCAAGGGGAGAACCTGAGAACCTCGTATCGCAAACCGGGCAGGCATCCAAGACGATCTTGTCGTTGTCGAAAACCCCCCTGGCTGCGGCCCACACCTTCTCGAAGACGGCCTCCCGTGCGAGGGAGCGCTCCTCATCCTCCTTGCGGAGAGCGGCCGCATGACTCTTCACCGCCGACTCGAACTCGGTGATTGCCTCCTTGGCGGCGGCGGTTTCTTCGTCATCCGTGAACCGCTTCAATCTCCCAATGGCAACAACGAACTGCCCCAGTTGAGTGAGTCCAACCTTCTTGTCCTCGGCTTGTTTCCGTTCCTTGACTATCTGGTAGCAAGGGTCGGAATCAGCTAGGGCTGTCACGGAGAGGGAGTTGTCGAGCTTGCTCACGAGAGTCTCGTTCAACCACTGGCACACGGTCGCTTCATCCCAATTCCCAACTCGTCCACCGGTGATTCGCCCGATGTCACGGATGCGCTCATTGTAGTCCGCCTTCGAATCGACCTTCTTCTTCACTTCTCTGCGGAGGGAATGCAGGTTCCTTTGAATCTGCAAAAGGGGCTCCAGCCCGAACCACTTCACCAACTCCAGGTATCTTTCGTGGGAGGTCTCTTCCACGAACTTGCGGAGTTCATGTCCTCTCAGGATGAAGGTGAGGGTAGTGTCGTTCAGAACACGTCTCGCTGCCTCCGGCAGTGGGCTTCCTTGCGTCGTGACTGGTCTTGTGTCTTGGAACGGGTCAGTTCCCTGCTGGAATACAACGGTCACTTCTCCGGGTAGAGCCTTGCCTTGAGCCTCGACATGTTCGAGGGCTCTACGGCCAGCTTGGCGGTCGCTGGAGCGTGTGCCCAACCGAGACAGCGTGGCATCTTCCGAGAAGAAGAACTCCAGCGCATCGACTAGGCTGGACTTGCCTTTTGCATTGGGGGCAAACAGCGCAAGACTGAGCGGCGTGCCGCCTCGTTGGAGGACTATCTCCTGGGGTTCAAGGAACGCTCGGAATCCCTGGAGCCGAATAGCCTTGATCGTAATTGCCTGCGTCATCTCAGGATCCCTTGTCAACTGCAAGGGGTGCCTCTGCTCGTGCAGTTGCCAAGTCCTCAATAGCCCGCAGTGCATCATTGACCGCTGAGTGCTTCGCAGTGATGGTCACGATGTGGTTCTCGAGGATGGCCAGCAACTCATGATCCGCATCTGGCTGCCCCCGCATGCTCCCGAGTGTCCGGTCAAGGAGTTCTTGTGCATTCGTGATCTTCCCTTCCTCTTGGCGAGCGGTCGTGGTTTCACTGTCGTTTGAAACCCCCATTTCAGCAAGCGTCGTCATGGTCAATTCCCCTGTGGACGATCTCCGGGTGTGCGCAGAGCTCGTCCAGGAAACTCTCGGCGATGTCCCTCGCCATCTTCATGTCTTCTTCTCCTTCTGGCCGTCCCGCCGCTCCCCCCCCGTGTGCCTCCTGTGTGCCTCGGGGATCGGGGTGGCGGAGAAAAGTCGTGTGATTTCAAATAGTTCCGTTCCTGTGGCGGAGATGCATGGGAGTCGAACCCACCTGGGACCTTGCTCAGACCCCACACTGGTTTTGAAGACCAGGCGGCCCACCGGGACCGGTGCACCTCCGAGGATGGTTGTAGTCGAGGGGCCCAACGATGTCAACCTTGCCGTGGACCTTGCCGTGGACCTTGCCGTGGACCCTTGATGCCTGCCCACGCATCCGATACAGTCGGAGCGGCTGCGGCACGAGCCGGGGCGCCCAGGAACGCCGCCAGGAGGAGTAACGGTGGAATCCCAGGTCAACGGGGAACGCTGATCACATCCCCCTCTTCCCCGTGTTTGGAGGCACGTGTTACACTGGATGACCGGAGGGAAAACCATGGCGTCTTCCGTTCGCACCCTGCCGATTCTGTTCCTCCTGGCGGGGCCCCTGTGCGGCTGCCCCGAGTCGGGCAGCGAGCCGGAGGAGGACACCCCGGGGCAAGACGCTCAGGGGCAGGACACTCAGGGGCAGGACCTTGGGGACTTGCTCCTGCCTGAGACCGAGCTGCCGGAGAGCCCGGATGCCGCCGAGTTGGCAAGCGACATCCAGACCGGAACCGATGATGCCGGAGCGGACCAGTCCGATACGGCGTGCCTCGACGGTTCTTTCATCGCTCCGACCGCCATCATCAAGGTGGCCGAGGGAGAGGAAGTCTGCCCCGGAACCCTCATCCACTTGAACGGGGAAGAGAGCTACAGTCCGAACGGCGTGATTGCGAAGTACGAGTGGTCGGTGGACCAGCCGATCTGGAACCAGGGGATGTTCATTCCGTCAGCGACCTTCCCGAATCCGACGTTCGAGGCCAACGTGGCGGGCAAGTACACCTTCTACCTGACGGTCTACGACGAGGCAGGCATCCCCTCCTGCTTCCCCGCCGTGTACACGGTCATCGTGATGTGCTCCGAAGGGATCCACGTCGAGCTGACCTGGCACACGCCCGGCGATCCCAACGAGACCGACGAAGGACCGGACATGGGCAGCGACCTGAACCTGCACTTCACGCATCCCTGGGCCCAGGGTCCCGACCGGGATGGGGACGGGAAGCCGGACGGCTGGTTCCACATCCCGTTCGACTGCTTCTGGTTCAACCCCCAACCGAACTGGGGCATCTACGATCCGGCCGCCCAGGACGACCCGGCACTCGACCGCGACGACACGGATGGGGCCGGCCCGGAGAACATCAACCTGGTGAAACCGGAAGACGTCACCTACCGGGTCGGGGTCCACTACTGGTACGACCATGGGTTCGGGCCTGCCCATGCCACGGTCAGGGTCTACATCTACGCGAACCTCCAGTTCGAAGTGACCGACGTGGAGCTGAAGAACGGCGACATGTGGGAGGTCGGGTCCATCGAGTGGCCGAGCGGAAAGATCACTCCGGCCGCGGGCAAGGACGGCGAGTACAAGATCACGCCCTGCTACGGCAACTCCTACTTCGGCGGTGACTATGGCTGTTGATTCCGGTGAGGGCCCCGAACACGCTCCAAACATGATCTTCCCATCCGATTGTCAAACATGGTCGGCCCGTTCGCCGAGCGCCGGCCGGGCAAGGAAGGCTTCCAAGCCGGCGGCGCAGGCGTACTTGGGCGTACGTCGAGCACGACGGCTGAAGCCTGACGCAGCCCCGCCGGATGATCGGCGGACGAGATGACCATGTTTAGAATCTGATCGCCAGCTCCAGCGTTGCCCTGGCAACTGCGACCCAGGCAGGGAACTGGGGGTCGGCATTGTGTGCGGAGGAGTTGTCGTAGAAGAGGGTCCCTGTGGCACCGACGGACAGGCTGGGGAAGACACGCACGTGCACTCCCCCTTCGAACTGGCCGTACATGCCGTCATCGGTGAAGATGGTGACCGTTCCGCCCTCATTGCCGGTCTGGGGGCCGCCAAGGGCCTCGGTTCCTTCCCTCACCTGCTTCCAGTGGTAGCCCCCTCCGACACCCAGGAACGGCTCCACGATGAAGATCGGGAAGTGGATGCGGGCAAACCCGTAACCCCGGAACGAATCCGGTGAACCGGGAATCACGTCCAGAGACCCCCCGAGACCCACGTGGAGGCGCTCGAAGAGAATCACGGCCGCAGCAAGGTCCATGTCCCCGAGCGGTGCCTTCTGCTGGTCTCCGGCCCCATCATACACCGTCAGCGACGGCCCGAGGCGAAGCTCCAGCGGCACGGGCGCGATGTCGGCCCGGACCGGGAGAGCAGCAAGCACAACCAGTAGTCCCGCACAGAAGCAAAGCACCCTGCACATGCGATTCCTCCGGCAACTGACGGGAACGGATCATACAACGGGGGTCCGCCGCTGTCCACTGCGGGAACGACCGGGGCCGGAACGACCGGAATTCGACAGCGCTGGGCGCGGGTGTAGAATGCGCGCAGGAGGACGTGACCATGCTGTGGCCCAAGGAACCTGCCCTGCTCGAAGTCAATGCCTGGACCTGGCTCGATTCCCTGTCGAAGCGGCTGGGACGCAAACTGGGGCTGGGCGATGTCCCTGCCGAGGAATGGGACCGGCTGGTCGCTCCGGGGTTCGACGGCGTGTGGCTCATGGGTGTGTGGGAGCGCAGCCCCGCCAGTCAAGCCATTGCGCGCACTCATCCCGGGCTGCTGGGGGAGTACGGCAAGGCCCTTCCCGACTTCGGGCCGCAGGACGTGCTCGGCTCTCCGTATGCGGTTCATCGGTACGTCGTGGACGAACGGCTGGGCGGAGACGATGGGCTGGCCCTGGCCCGCCGCAAGCTCTCGCAACGGGGGGTTCGGCTGGTGCTCGACTTCGTCCCCAACCACGTTGCGGTCGACCACCCCTGGGTCTCCGAGCGCCCCGAACTGTTTGTTTCGTTCCCTGAAGGGGGAGAAGGGTGTTTCTCTTCGGGGGGCCGGTTCCTGGCCCATGGCAGGGATCCGAACTTCCCGGCCTGGACCGATACCGCGCAGCTCCACCTGATGAAGAAGGGGACCCGGGCGGTGCTGGCAGATGCTCTGTGCTCCATTGCGGACAAGTGCGACGGGGTGCGCTGCGACATGGCGATGCTCCCCATGGTGCAGGTGTTCGGCAAGACCTGGGGAGATCTGGCGGTTGGCGACGTGCAGACCCGCTTCTGGCCCGAGCTTCTCGGAAAGGTCCGGGCACGTGTTCCCGGCTTCCTGTTCATGGGGGAAGTGTACTGGGACCTGGAGGGCGAGCTGCTGGCCCAGGGGTTCGACCTGGCCTACGACAAGAGGCTCCGGGACCGCCTTCTGCTCAGCGACGCTTCCGCAGTACGCGAGCACGTGGAAGGAGCATCAGGCATCGGGAGCATGCTCGTCCGCTTCCTCGAGAATCACGACGAGCAGCGGGCAGCCAGCGCGTTTGCATGGCAGAGACACAAGGCCGCTGCGGTGGCGGCCTCGACCCTTCCCGGCGCCTGGCTGCTGCAGGAGGGGCAGGCCCAGGGACTGCGGGTCCGGCTGCCGGTCCAGCTCGGCCGCCGCCCGGTGGAACCAGCCGATGCCGACGTGCAGCGGTTCTACGACTTCCTGTTCCGGGAAACGTTGCGCGGCCCGTTCCGCAAGGGGCAGTGGGAGCTGTGCACGACCACGGGCTGGCCGGACAACCAGAGCCACCGGCGGCTGCTGGCATGGGCCCGGGCACAGGAGCACGTGCGCACACTGGTTGTCGTGAATCTCTCCTCCTACACAAGCCAAGCCAGGGTGCTGCTTCCCTGGTCCGATCTTTCCAACCGGACGTGGCGCCTCTTCGACGTGGGCCGCGGGGTCGTGTACGAGCGCAACGGGAGCGAGATGGTCAACCCGGGCCTGTTCGTGGATCTCGAGCCGTGGGGATACCACATGTTGAGCTGGCAGTAGGTGCCCCCAACAGAAAACCCATGACCCGGGCAAGATCGGATAGATCGTCGAGCAGCAGGTCCGGAGCGGCGGCCTCCATCTCCTCGCGGGAAGTCCAGCCCGTCATGACGGCCAGGCAGCGGACACCGGCGTAGCGGGCCGCGGACACGTCCAGCGGGCTGTCCCCCACGATGACGACAAGCTCGTCCGGAACGGGGCCGGCAAGGGCACGACCGCGGGCAATCCCGGTACGGGTCAGCTCCCCCCGGTGCTCGGCATCGGAGCCGTACCCGCCGAACCGAAAGTAGTGCAGGATTCCGGCGGCGGAGAGCTTGAGGCGGGCACCGGCCTCGACGTTGCCGGTTGCCAGCCCGGTGGGGATTCCCTCCTGCACGAGACGGTCCAGCAGCGGCACCACCCCGGGTAGCACCTTCACGTCGGATCCGGACAGCTCCTCGTCGAGAAAGCCGAGGTAGGATGCGACCGCCCGGTCCTTCTCATCCGGGGTGGGGTCCCGCCCGAAGCAGCGCTGGAACGCGTCCCGCAGAATCCCCGGATCGGTCCTTCCCGAGAACGAGTAGTCGGCAAACGGGTCCGGGCAACCGAACTCCGTGTCGAACATCCGCTTGAGCGCCCGGATGCCCGCTCCTGTCGTGTGCAGCAGCGTACCGTCGATGTCGAACAGGACCAGGGGCTGGAGGCTTGTCGACATGGGAGACTACGGAACCAGGAAGATGTCCATCAGGGCGACGGATGCGGCCACTCGGTACGCCTCGTCCGGATCCATCAGCATTCCGCGCAGCGTGGCAACCGCAGGCGAGTCGGCCTTGGCGTACTTGGCGGACAGGCGGATGGCTGCCAGGCGCAGATCCCGGTTCTCATCCTTGAAGAACGCACCGACGAGCTCCATCGCGGCGTCCCCCTTGAGCTCGGCCAGCCGCTCCAGGATCTTGACCCGCAGCTTCACGTCCTTGGCCGAAAACATCTCCCGCTCCAGCACCTTGAGCTCGGCATCGGCACCGACGTGGCGGAAGGCCAGCACGGCTTCTTCCCGGACGCGGTCGTTGATGCTCTCGAGCGCGGCAGCGAGGTAGGGAATGAACTCCCCCTTCACTTCCTGGGCCAGCTCTTCCAGGAACCCCTCCGGGATCCACCCGAGGCATCCCTTGAAGGTGTTGAAGCCCTCGGCGGGGCTGATCTGGATGATGGCCTTGAGGGCTGCGCTGCGCTGCTCCTTGGTGAACTGGGTCTGGAGCACGTTTCGAAGGGTGGCGATGGCTTCCCGGTGGCGGACCTTGCAGATTGCCTCGATGGCCTCGTCACGCACCGTCGGATCGAAGATCAGGAACGACACCGTGTCGAGAATCGACTTCTCTCCGATGCTCCCGAGGGCCTTGACCAGCTCCTTCTTGACCGCATCGTCGGCATCGTGCTTGAGCGCGTCGGCGAGGAAGGGAATCGACTCGGCCTGGCGCAGCTCGCCGATGGCCTGGGCGGCCCGCAGCCGGATGATGGAGCTGCCGTCCCGCAACAGCTCGTGGAGCTGCGGGAGCGCCCGGTTCCCCTTGAGCCGCCCCAGGAAGAACACCGAGGCTGCCCGGTGCCCCAGGTTGGTCGACTGCAGGCGCTGGAGCACGCGGTCGTAGATGCTGTCGTCCTTGGCCGTCACGAAGATGTCATACACGGCATACAGCACGTCCGGGTCCGGGTCGCCATACAGGAACAGCTTGGCCCGCTCCTTGACCTCCGGGTCGGTGGCAAGCCCCTTGACCCCCTGGAGGCAGCGAAGCTGGCGGTGGATGTCGTTCTCGTCGCAGATGGGGAGGATGATCTCCACGCCGTTGGGATCGCCCCGCAGCGCGAGCACGAAAGCGGCCCCTTCGACCACTTCTTCGTCGTACGGAGCCACCCCCTTCTTGGGCGGCAGCAGGTAGGTCTTGAGGAACGACACGTCATACGAGGGATCGAGCGTCTCGAGAAACTTGAAGACCTTGAGGAGGTCCGCCTTGTCCAGCTCGGGCGTAGTCTTGACCAGCAGCGGATACATCTTCGGATCCTTGAAGATGCCCTGGTTGTCCATGACCCACTGCTTGACCGCCGGGATCTTCCGAAGCCCCTCGTAGAACTGGGCAGCCAGCGCGGAATCCTTGCGGAAGATCTCCTGGAGGATGATGTCGCGTACGTCCTTGACCTTGGTCAGTGCCTCTTCCAGGAGCTGGATGGCCTCTTCCATCGGCAGCGACAGCACCAGCGACAGGGGGCTGAGCTCCTTGCGCTCGTACAGGGTCGAATTCGCGATGGCCTGTCCCAGGGCTTCCCGGTAGGCCACGTCCTTGATGCGGATCAGTGCGGCAATCGAGGCGCGGCGGACGATCCACTGCGGGTCCTTGAGCGCGTCCACCACGTAATCCTTGAGCACTTCGGGCCGGACCCGGGCGATGCTGGCAACGGCCGTGGCGCGGGTCTCCATGTCTGCGCTGCGGGTCCCTCGTTCGAGCACGGCGAAAATCTCGTTGGCCAGATCCTTGTCCAGCGTGGGTGGCACGACCTTGGCCGGCTTCTTGGGACCGCCAGACACGGTCGCGGTGCTCATCAACGCCAGGATTGCGGCCAGGCAGGCCAGAATGCGATGTCGGTTCATCATCACTCCCTCCCGAGTCAATCGACCAGAGATTCAACAACGCGCACGCGGGGAAGTCAAGGATTGTCTTGAGCCGCATGACCGTCGCGCTTATCGTTGTCGTGCGACGGGAGGCGCAGGGACGTTGGGGATATCGAGGAGCCCACAGGAGAGAGAGCGCTGGCCCCTCATCGCGGTGGGGGGACGGTGCAACAACCACTGCATCTTCTGCGGGGTCCGGGGGGGGGAGCACGTCCCCCTGGACAGGCTCATGGCGCAGCTTGCCAGGGCCCACAAGGGCGGGGCCAGGGGCTTCCGCCTGGGCGAGGGGGAGCTCACGACCCGCAAGGACCTGCGGATGCTCCTTCGCTTCCTGAAGCTGAGCGGGCTTCCATGGTCGCTCGAGACCAACGCCAGGCTGTTCACGCAGCACGCATGGGCCTCGGCGTTTGCCGAAGCGGGGCTGGTACATGCCACCGTCGGCCTTCACGGTCCCCGGCCCGTCCACGACCAGGTGACGGGCGATGCCTCGTTCGAGCAGACCTGCGCTGGAATCCGAAACCTGCAGACCTCGGGCATCCAGGTCGAGGCCCGGTGCGTGCTGACCCGGCTGCTCGTGGAATCAACAATGCCGGCCGAGTTCGCGGCAGTCGTTCGTGAGCTTCCCGGTGTGCCATTCACCCTGACTCCCCCTCCCCAGTGCGGGCGGGCTGGCGGCACGACGACGGTCGCTCCGGACCTCGGGGTGCTGGCCCCCTGGCTGGCGGGGCTGAACCAGGTCACACCCTCGGTTGATCATTTCCCGGCTCCGCCACGCCAGAGCCGGCGGAAACCGGATACCGACAACGGGGAATCCACGCTTCGCGTACGCCAGATCCCCCACTGCATCCTGCCCGCGTCCCTGGTCCCGTCCGAACCTGACCGGCAGGGGCCGACCATGGACCAAAGCCCGCCCCTCGCCAAACTGAGGGGACCATCGCCCATTGCGGAAAACCGGCCGTTGACCGACCCCAGCTCCGTCGTCCGTCCTTGCCGAACCTGTGCCCGCTTGCCGGTCTGCTCCGGCTTCGAGAGCGACACCTGGCCCGCGGGGAGCATCGACTTCCTCGTTCCGGACAGCGAGACCCACCCCGGCCACCTCGTCCTGCGGCGACACGGCGGTGCGCTGCGCTTCGACCTGGCGGACTGTCCCTTCAAGTCGGGAGGGCGGCGCCTGGCTCCGCACAAGGGGGAGACCTGGATGGCGGACGGCGAGCGCCGGTGGTCGAGATGGCTTGCCGCAGCCCCGTTTTCAAACGCCGTGCGGCTGGACACCCTGGTCACCTGGGGACAGGTGTGGCACCTGGGTAGCGACGGTGCCCCCGTGCCGCTGGCCGTGGCAGCGAATTGCCTGTCCTGCCACCGCCTCCACGAGTGCCCCGCCTGCCTGGTTCCCGTACCGCTCGTGCGGCAGGTGGAGAAGGTGGAGAGAGAGCCCCGGGACGGCTCGACGCTCCTGGCCGTTCCCGTGCGGGAAGCCTGGCTCCTGGACCGTGGCGCCACCTTGCCTCGCCGCCCCTTCCCCGTGGATCCGGTCCACTGGGTCCGGGAACGGGGTGGACCAGGTGCCCCTGCCCTGCTTCGCCAGGGCTGCGTAGCGCAGGCCCAACATCCCTCACCGGGGGAGACCGCAGTCACGGGGTATGTGCTGCCGACGCATCAGCGGCGAGGTCCCTTCGCGGTCGAGCTGACCTCGCGTCCCGGGGCCGACCCGCTCTCAACCAGGCCCCACCGGGGAATGAGCCTCCAGGTCACCGAGTCGTGCATGTGCCGCTGCATCATGTGCAACATCGTCGGCTACTTCAAAGTGCCCATGATGCCCTTCCCGAAGATCCTCAGGATCATGACCGAGGCCGGCCTGCTGGGCATCTCGATGATCGACCTGTTCGGCGGGGAGGTGACGCTGCGCAAGGACCTGTTCGCTCTGCTGGAACAGGTGCGCTGGCTCGGAATGGACTCCATGTTCATCACCACCGGCTACTACGTGGACCGGGCATTCGCAAAGCGCCTGGCCGCTGCGGGAGTCAAGCGGGTGGTAGTCTCCATCGATGGGAGCCGACCGGAGATCCACGACCCCATCCGGCAGCTTCCCGGGTTGTGGGACAAGGCGGTCCGGGCCATGCGCGCGCTGGCAGCCGAGCCGTCCATCGAGACCTTTGCCAGCACCGTGATCCTGTCGCAGAACCTCGAGGACCTGCCGGCCCTCATCCGCCTGTCCGCACGGTGCGGTATCCGCAAGCACGAATTCTTCCTGCCGATCAGCGGACCGGTATCCTCGACCCTGCCGAGATGGCCGGTGGCAGAGGAGGCCGCACGGTTCCTCGACCGGATCCTGCCGGAGATGGAACAAACGGCAGCGGCCCGCGGAGTGTCGATCGACTTTCGGCCCGAGATCCGCTCCTGGCCCATGGACCGCGAGCACAAGCTCGATATGATCTCGACGGGTCGGTACAACGTGCACCAGCCCGCCCCGGACCAGAGCGTGAAACCTCGGGGGAAGAAGAAGGAAAAGACTCCGCCGTCGTGCGAAACGCCTCTGCTCTGCCAGGCCCCCGGCTTCAACCTGTTCGTCACGGTCAATGGCAACGTGTACCCGTGCGACATGCCGGCCCTGATCAGCCGGGACACGGCGCTGGGCAACCTGGATCAGGCCGACCTGGCCGGCATCGTCACCGGCCCGCGCATGCGGGAGTTCGTGGAACAGGCCGGGCTGCACCCCGCATGCCGGATGTGCGTGGGCCGGTACGAGGCGGTCCGATGAAGCTCGGCCAGGCGCTGTGCCGCATCGCAGCAGTCCATCCCCACTATTTCAACTCGTTCTACCGGCGGGTCCGCGTGGTGCGGGAAACCCCCCGTCCCGTGCCCGCTGCGGCCACGGTGGATGTCACCCACGTCTGCTCGCTGCGCTGCCCGTTCTGCATCGCCGCCGGAGTGCTCGGGGACCGGGAAATGGACGTCGCCACGTTCGCCTCCCTGGCGGCTGAGCTCGAGGGGATCGGCCGTCTCACGCTCATCGGCGGCGAACCGTTCCAGCACAAGGGGCTGTCCGACCTGTGCCGCCAAGCCCGCGCCGCGGCCTCGGAGGTCGAGATCTTCACCAACGGACTGGTCCTCGGGACTGTCCCCGATGCCGCCCGGGAGCGCCTCCTGGAGCGCATCCCCGATGCTTCGAAGGATTGGCTCACGCTGGTCCTCTCGGTGGACCCGGACCATGCGTCCCGCATGAGCGAGGGGCGCCTCGAACTGGCGGTCCGGGCAGCGCTCGCCCTCGATCGGGCCGGCCTGAGCCGTGCCCGGTTCAGCATCACCCACGCGGCCCTGCGCACGGGGAGCTACCTGGACACGGACACGCTGGTGCAGGCCATGCAGCCGGTATCGCCGACGCTGGCCCGGCTGTTCCCGGAGCGGCTGCTCGAAGGGCGGCTCCAGGACACGTTCTACTTCAATTCGGTGATCTGCGGGGCCGCGGAAGGGGGGGAGTTGCTCCGCATCGAGGACCTCGCATTTTCTCCGGAAGTGGCCATTTCCTTCGACACCGCCGGGACGCCAATCGTGTTCACCAGCCTGGCAGCGATGTGGACCGGAACGCCTCCTCCGGGTGCGGTGCTCGGGACCTTGTCGCAGGCCACGGACCGGCTTCTTGGCCACGCAGGGCTGAGCGTTGCTGCCCCCCCGTCGACGAGTGAGTGGACCCGGGTCTTTGAGCTGGCGGAAGGCCTTGCCGACGCGCCGGCCCGGGATCGGTTGATCCGCGCTCGCTGGCCGCTGTCCGACTTCGAAAGCTGGGATGGCGGCAACGCCCTGGTCCGTCGCCGGGCCGATGCCCTGTTCCAGATGCTGGCCCACGGTGTGGGAGGCCGGCCGATGCAGTGCGGGGGCGACGAAGCGGCAGACGGCCTCGAGGTCCCTGTGATGGCCGCTCTCCTGGCCCGGATGAGCGCACGCCCCGGCTGGCGGGACAGCCTCCTGCGCTCGCTGACCTCGTTCGTGGCCGGGCTGTTCCTCGACGAAGCGGGCCGGCCCCGCCGACCGGTCTACGCGGGAGAGCGGGAGATCCTTGGCAATCGGGTTCCGCTCGCTCCCGGCGAAGAGCTCCCGATCAACCAGGTACACCTGCCGGGTGAAAAGGGATTCGGACCGAGGCACGAGCTGGTCATCCGCCCCCGGCTGATCGTGCTGAACGACCACGAGCTTCGTCTCGAATTCCCGGGTCCCCGCGGGATCCCGGCCGAGCTTCCGCTGCCCCGGCGGGCCATGGATTCAGCGCTCGGCCGGGTCCTGTCCATGGTGGCTGCGCTTGCAGGCCCCGAGATCCTGCGGGACACAGTAGCCTCCCTCCCGGAACCGCTCAAGGCCGCGTCGGCCAGGCTCCCAGGCGCGCCGTCCGGAGGCTTCTCACTGCTGGGCACGGACGATCCTGTCGCTGCGTTCCATGCGTGCACCTTTGACCGGAACCGCCAGCGAAGCGACGAGGAAAACGCCGAGCTGCTGGCCCTGCTCCTTGCTCGAGGCCGGGGCCGCTTCTCCGATCTGGCCTGGACCCGGTTCGTGTCGGCCGCACTGACCTGGCTGGAGCGGCTGCCGGCCCCGACCTCGCCCCGAAGTCCGATCTACCCAACCGCCCGTGCCCTGCTGTCACGGGTCGAGTCGAAGGGGCAGCCCCAGCGCCGCATCGGCAAGCTCCTCGATGCGTGGGGCCGCGCTGCATCCGATGGAGGTACCCGTTGAGCAAGAGCCGGTTGATGGACACTGTCGGTCTCTGGGCCTACGCCGCGGCCCGACTGCCCCTCCTGGCCGTCCTGCGTCCCCGAATCGAGCGGATGGATTCCGAAGTCAGCCAGGTACGCGTCGTCATGGGTCACATGACCCGGAATCACCTGGGTTCGATGTACTTCGGAGCGCTCTGCATGGGGGCCGAGCTGGGGCCCGGGCTTCTCGCCATTCGCCATATCCGGAAGCACGGCAACAAGGTTTCCTTGATCTTCAAGGAATTCCATGCACGCTTTCTCAAGCGGGTGGAAGGGGATGCCCTGTTCACCTGCACCGAGGGGGAGGAGCTCGTCCGCATGGTGGACGAGGCGCTGGCAAGCGGGGATCGGGTGGAACACACCGTGAAAGTGGTTGCCACCGTCCCGTCGTTGTCCGGCGATGAGCCGGTGGCGGAATTCGCACTCACCATTTCGGTCAAGCGGCGAGGTGATGCATGAGGATTCCCGGGACGGAAAGAGGGCGGGACGCTTCGGCTCCATGGCTCCCTCTCGCTCCGGCATTGGCCGCGGCTGCCCTGATCCTGCTCTCTCCGGGGATATCCCGCTCCCAGGAGCCCCCCCCGGACGGACGGCCGCCGGCCATGCCCTGTCCCTACCTGAACCTGCTCGTCTCGGAGGGGGAAAGCCCCGAGCTGATCCCTGGCTGGAAGGTACTGCGCTGCGCGCAGCAGGGGGAGCGGCTGGCCTTCGAGGTTTCGCAGCCCCACCCAGGCCGATTCGCCCTGTACGTGGGCCCGCGGCAACCCGGCGCACCGGCATTTGCCACATCGGAGCGCTTTGCCACATGGTACAACTGCGAGGACGGATTTCCTCCATCGCACGCCGATGTCGAGCGGTTCATGAGAGCCGCTGCCGAGCGCATCCGGCTTCACGATGACGGCACGATCCTCCCCTGGAGCGTCCCGACGGTGGCAGCGACTCCGGCCCAGCACACCCCCACACCGCAGGCGGTCGATGCCCCGCTCTGGCTGCTCGTCCCCACCGGGCTGCTCTACCTGCTGGGCCTTGCGGGGCTCGTGCTCCTGGCATGGACCTGCCGGCGCAACCTCTCCGACTGGCCCGTGACTGCGCTCGTCGGGCTGGCCGTGATCCTGGCAGCCTCGGCGATGCAGCGGTTTGCCATCATCCCGTTTGCGCTCGTCAAGGTGGGGATGTTCCACCCGGTCATGGACAGCGCGATTACGCTTGACTGGCTGCCCCGCTACGGCGCCGGCGGACCGCTGCTCTACCATGTGCTGTTCCTGCTTGCGCCCGCGCACACGCAGACAGTCCTGAAGCTCCACGCCGTGCTGTCGCTCCTCGCGATCATCCCGATGGTCGTGCTCGCCCGGGACTACCTGCGGCTGAGCATTGCCGGGAGCCTGGGCCTGGCGGTGATGCTGGCCCTGACGCCGGTCTTCCTGAGGGACGGCAACTCCGAGAGCATGCTGGTGCCGGCCATGCTCTTCATGACCGGCGGCCTCGTGCTGCTGCGGGAAGGGCTCGCCCGGGGCTCGACCTCACCGTGGGCGATGCGGTTCCTCTTCCTGGCAACCGGGCTTGCGCTGCTGGCGCTCGGTCCCTGCCTGCGTCCTGAGCTGCTGGTCGTGGCACCGCTTCTTGCGGCCGTCTTCCTTCTGCCGGACGTGCCGGCGGGCGAGAGGGTGCGTCGCCTGGCCCCCCTGGCCGGAGTGTTTGCCCTGCTCGTGATTCCCGCCGCGATCTTCGCTGCGCTGGCAACGACGGGAGAAGTGGACAAGGGCGAAATCCTCCTGTCCCGCCTGTCCCCTCTGAGGGTGCTCGACGGGCTGGCCACGCTCAATCTCGTCGCCCGGCCGGGCGTGTTCCCGGTGGCCATTCCCGTGCTTGCGCTCGGGGCCGTCCTGCTGTCCCTGCGCGACAGTTCCTGGCCCCGACGTGTGGCGCTTGCCGCCGCCTCGCTGGCGTGGATTGCGCTCTACTCGGTCGACATGAACGAGGATTCCATGCTGCGCCTGCACGTGCCCGCGGCCATGCTCCTGGCCATGCTGGCATCCGACGGCGCGAACCAGGCAGCCAGGGCCGTTGCCGCCCGCTTCGCCTCGGCCCCGTCCCGTCGCCGGAGCCTCCTCGTCGCCACAGTGCTGGGCACCTGCATCCTGGCCTGGGCCGCGACCGCGGTCCCGGGCATCCCGGACCTCTTCCGGGAAACCAACACCACCCTCCAGGAGCGGATCTTCCTGGCCGCGGCCGAAGCCCTTCCGCCGGAGGACGTCGACATCGTCGTGCTGGGCGGAGAAGACGAGCCCCGTCACGCGCTCGGACAGGCATCGCTGGGACAGGCTCTGGTGGACCAGATCGCGTTTGCCCGGGTTCACCGGCACTACCCTGCCTGGAGGCTCCGGCCCCCGTGGCGGAACGACCGCGTCCTCCCCATCTCCGCCTTCCGCACCCAGGGCCACCTGGACCGTCGCACGTTCTTCTTCCTTTCAGCCCAGTGCTATGCCACCCGGGACGCAGGTGGCGAGGAACTCTGGGATGTCACTAAAGACCCCTACCGCCCCATGCACCCGGCCTGCCGCCACGTGCTCACCCGCCACAAGCTCGTCCCCGTCTACGTCACCTGGATGCCCCACCACCCCGAGCGCTCCCCCGCATTCCAGTGGTGGCCCGACGGGTTCCAGGGCATGACCGTCGGACTCTTCGAGCTGACTCAGCCTCTCCAGGACCCCTGCCCCAGGGATTCCCTGGCCCGCGCAGCCGAATGGTATCTCGACACGGCCCAGGAACACCTCAGGGCCGATGAAGAAGACGAGGCCGAAAAGACCATCGCCACCGGCGAAGAGACCCTGCGCGACAGCCTGGCCATGCTGGAATTCGCTGCCTCCCTCAACTACTGGATGGGCAACACGCACAAGGATCTGGCCCGACTCGACAAGGCCATCGAGTACTGGGACCGCATCGCGGCCGTGGACATCGGCTATCCGTTCCTGCTGTCCAAGGTCGGGGCCGTGTTCTCGGTGCGGGCCCAGTTCTTCGAGAAACCGCAGCTCAAGGAGTACATCGAGGGGCGCCTTGCCAAGCGCCCGGACGACACGGTGGCGCTGTATCTCAGGGGGCTGTCCCAGTTCTACCACGACGAAGACTACACCGGCAGCCTGGCCACGCTGGAAGACGTGAGGCGAATCGTCCCGGAAGACCCCAGAGTCCATCTCTACATGGCCCTGGACCACTTCTACCTGGGCCACCAGGACGAGGCCGAGCGCCTCATCGCCAGGGGAATCGACCTCAGCCAGGGAACCGACCCCGACCTCTACTACGTCCGCTCGATCATCATCCGCGGCAAGGACATGAAGCTCGCGGTCGAGGACATCCAACGCTACGTCGACATGTCGGTGGGCAAGGAGAAGGTCAGCAAGCCGGAAAAGGAAGCCTGGCTGCGGCAGGAGTTGGAACGGCTCCGCAAGGGAGAACCCTCCGACTGGTGGCGCGCCAAGAAGCCCGACGAGCCGTGGGTGAAGAAGGAGAAGTAGGGTCCAGGACCCCGGGGGAAGTACTGCGGGTCGGAGCGAAGCTCACTGACTGCATTGCCTTGGCCGAACTGTGGGGGCGGTGCGCCAGCGGCGTGACGGGTCCAGGTACTACCTGGTCAGTTGTTCGTAGGTGTAGGTGGCTTTGCCCTTGTAGGAGCGGGCTTTGCCGCCGGACTGGAACTGGAATTCGAACTCGGCCTTGTAGCCGTAGCTGATGGGCTTGACGAGCTTGCTGACGACGGCTTTCTCGATGGTCGAGAGGTCGGCGAGCTGGTCGTGCCGCTTGGTCCGTTTGAGCCCCTTGATTGCGCCGGTGAATCCCTCGATCCCCGTGCCGCCCGACAGGAGGACGCTGCGGGGCACTTCGTAGCCGGCCTCGGCATCCCGCTCCGAATCGGCCAGCTCGAGCGCGGGATTGGTGCCCGATGCCAGGATGGCCTTGTCCGAGGCGATGAGGAACCAGCCGACCCACTTGTCGCCATATTCCTCGGAGGTCTGGAGGTTGGTCATGAGGATCGTGTAAGCCTTGCCCACGAGGCGGAGCTTGACCCATCGGCGGGCGAGCAGGTTGGGCGAGAGGTTGCTGGCCGAGCGGTCGCCGGTGACACGCCCGGTGACGTGGTGCTTCTCGCCCGTGGCCTTCACGGTCACGTCCGCCTCGATGGTCCCGCGGGGGGTGAGGAGGGTGACGTCGTAGTAGTTCTTGCGGGCCGCACCGTAGTAGACCCCTCCGCCGCCGGGCTTCCAGGCGGAGACGAGATTCTTGACCGTGACGTCAGCGGCCAGATGCTCGGTCTCGAAGTGAGCGGTCCATCCGTCTGCGTCGCCGGCCAGGAGGTTCTCCCCGAGCTTGAGAGTGAGCTTCCCGCCGTCACCGGCATAGGACCAGGCCCCCTGTTCGAACAGGGCGCGGTCCTTGATCTTGCTGCCTCCCTTGGGGGTGAAGTGAAGCTGGAGAGCGGCCCGGCCGTTGGCCACGCCCATGTTCGAGATGAACACCTGGAACCACAGGTCGTAGCCGTCCTCGAGCTCCGAGTTGAACGAGTACTGCTCGGAGTAGAACTTGTTGTTCCGGTTCTCCTCGGCATCACAGCGGGGGAGGAAGTCCTTGATTCCGGCCTTCCCGCTCTTTCCCGAGAACCCGTCCACCTCGTAGGCCAGCAGGGGTCCGCAGACGAGGAGCACGGCCGCAGAAATCACAGGGAAGCCCAGTTTCATGTCATGTCCTCCAGCGCAGTTCAACCGACGGTCTGTGACCGGGAATCCGAATCGACCGAGGGCAATGAAGCGGGCACCACCGACGCACGATTCCTGCGAAGTATTCCATCCGGTTTCGCCGGACCGGTCGGGCAAGGCCTGCTCCCATGCGGCTACCGGTTCAGCTCCAGCTTGTCGAGCCCCTTCTTCTTGAACCAGTCGGTGCTCCGGAAACGCTTGAGACGGCTGGAGAACAGGTAGTCGCGGTAGTTGAAGTTGTCCCGGGTGCACTGCGAGTGCCCCAGCTCGGTCTCGATGAACAGGATGTCCTCCTTTGCCAGCCGCTTGCGGGCAAAGGTCTCCTTCTGCATCTGGGAATCGGTGAGTTGGGTATAGCCGATCCGGGCCGAGCGCAGCATGGACATGAGCTCCTCGCTGCGGGCTCTGGGCTTGTCCCGGAAGTACACGTTGATCAGGCGTCTCCCCTTGGCCTTGGATGCCTTGAGCCACTCGTAGAAAACCTCGGTGTACGAGTACAGGCTGTCGAACAGGAACACTTCCGAGACCTCGATGCCCCCGAGCTTGATGCTCATGGCGGTGCACTTGTACCCGCCCGAGTGGGAGGTCAGGATGATCCGGCCGATCTGCTGCTTCTTGCCGACCACCTTCTCCTTGCGAAGGAGCTCGTGCACCTCCTTGAGCAGGTTGCGCAGGCCGTTCTTCGATTCGAGCTTGCCGCAGTCGGAATCGACCACGTTGACCGGCCCCTGGGGAACCACCAGGATGGCATTCTGGAGGCTGAGCGAGAACTGCTCCCGGAGCTTGTGGTTGGCAAACGTCTTGGCGACCGTGTTGGAGTGGCCGTGGAAGTGGACGACGTAGTCCACGGCATCGATCCGCCGCACGCTGTATCCCTGCTTCTTGAGCTTCTTCCACTGTTTCTCGGAGTAGCAGGTGAAGTCGGGGGGGCGCCGGTGCTTCTGCTTCTTGGTTGCCTTGATGAGCACGGGACAGTAGTGCCTCGGGACGAAGATCCCGACCGTGTCGTCCTTGTACTTGAACCCCTTTGCCGGGTACGGGGCAGCATCCATGTGAGTCCAGTAAGTGGTGCCGTAGTCACCCTTTTCCCGCTTGTCGATTCCGCCCGCCAGGGCCGTGGCCGGAACGAGGATCACGAGTGCGGCCCACAAAGCCGCCCGCAACATCCATTCCGTTCCCGTGCCCGATGGCCGCATGCTCCCCCCCCGACATCGGCGCCAAGGATAGCTTGGGGGGGAGGAAGTGTCAAAAGCAGGAAGGCCCCGGAGCGTCCGCTCTCCATCGTTGCCAGCCCAGGGATTGGGCTCTATAATGCCCCCATGCGCCGGGGAGGGATCCTACTCGTGGCCGTGACCGTTGCCTGGTTTGTCGGGGCGGGAGAGGTTCGGGCGCAGACCCCGGTCGAGCAGTTCGAGCTTGCCAGGAACGCGTTCCACTACCAGGACTACGAGCGGGTGATCGTGCTGCTGACCCCCCTGCTCGAGCCGGAACCCACGCTGCCGGCCAAGGAGCAGGTGCAGCAGGCTCGGGAGTGGGTGGGAGCCTCGTTCTGGTGGAAGGGGGACAAGGTGCAGTTCCGCCAGCAGTACACCAAGCTGCTCCAGGAAGACCCCGACTTCCGCCTCGACCCGTTCTTCTACCCGCCGGAGATGGTCCAGGAGCTGGAAGACCTCCGACAGCAGCTCATCGAGCTCAAGGTCATCACGCTGACCCGGCCCGACCCGGTCGAGCCCAAGGTGGTGATCCAGAGGACCGTGAAGCTCAACGACCCGTGGGTCAACATCCTCCCCTTCGGCGGGGGCCAGCTCAGCCAGCGGCGCTGGGGCAAGGCGGCATTCTTCCTCTCGTCGCAGCTCGTCTGCCTCGGGGCCAACGGAGGGGCCTGGCTGTACATGTACCTGGAGAACCCCACGGGTGTTTCCCGGACCGCAGCGATCTCGACGATGTACGCGGGGATCGGCACATTTGCGGCCCTCTACGTCTGGGGCGTTCTCGATGCCTTCTCCGGTTTCGAGCGGGAGCAGGTGATCGAGGAGAAGCAGGAGCAGGTGGGCCAGGGCGACGGCACCGGGCGGCCGGCCGCAATGCTTCGAAAAGAGATGGATTCCGGGTGGGATTCTGCTAGCATCTTCGCAGTTTCGCCGCTGCTCCCGCCCGGAGGGGGAATCGGGCTCGGCCTTTCCGCCACCTTCTGAGCGGCGATGCTTCGGCGCACCGGAGACACGCCATGCCTTCGCTCGTGCTGTTCCCGAGACCGGGTGTAAAGACCCGGCTGTACAATGTATTCCGTCGCATCACGACCCTGGGCTCGGCCCAGGACAACAACATCCGCATCGAGGATCCCGAGATCCTGCCCAACCACTGCCAGATCTTCTTCGACGGCAAGAAATACGAGCTGTCCTCACTCGACCGCAACGCAGAGTTCCACGTCAACGGGAAGAAGACCCGGCGCCAGGCCCTCCAGGACCAGGACGTAATCCGGATCGGGCACTGCACGCTCCAGTTCAGCCTCTACGAAGTCCCGACCGACGAATTCTCGCGAGACGAGATCGGGGCCCGGGATTCGCTGCGCAAACTGCTCGAGTTCACGACCGCGCTCATGGAGGAGCGCGACCTCCAGCAGCTCATCGACCTCATGCTCGACAAGATCATCGAGCTGACCGGGGCAGACCGGGGGTTCCTGTTCCTGCTGGACGCGGGCAGGGCCACCCGTCATTCCTCCCGCAACATCGCCCGGGAAACGGTCCAGGCCGACGACGGCGGCTTCTCCGATTCCATCGTGAGGCGCGTCGTTGCCACCCGGGAGCCCCTCCTCGTGTCCGATGCCCTCCACCACGAGGAGTTCCGCAGCTCCCAGAGCGTCCTGAGCCTCAAGCTCTGCTCCGTGATGTGCGTTCCGATCCTGTGCCGAGGGGACCTGCTCGGAGTCATCTACCTGGGCAACGACAACATCGTGAACCTGTTCCACGAAGAATCGCTCTCCATTCTCCAGGTGTTTGCCAGCCAGGCCGGATTCCTCCTGCGCAACGCGATCCTCATCAACGAGCTGGTGGTTCGCAAGGAACAGCTCGAGCTCAAGCTCGAAGAGCTCAAGTTCGGGGAGATCATCGGCGCGTCCCAGGCCATGCGCGACGTCTACCGCCGGGTCGAGAAGGTGGCGACCACCGACATCGGCGTGCTCATCCGGGGAGAAACCGGCGTCGGCAAGGAGCTCATCGCCAAGGAGCTGCACCGGCGCTCCCCCCGCGTGGACGGTCCGTTCGTCGCGATCAATTGCGGGGCAATCCCGGAAAACCTCCTCGAAAGCGAGCTGTTCGGCCACGAGAAGGGGGCCTACACCGGTGCCCACGCTGCCGCACCCGGCAAGTTCCAGTCCGCCAGCAAGGGAACCCTGTTCCTCGACGAGATCGGTGACCTCCCCTTCCCCCTCCAGGCCAAGATCCTCCGAGCCCTGGAAACCCGCCAGGTCACCCGCGTGGGCGGCACGAAGCCGGAAAACGTCGATATCCGCATCATCGCTGCCACCAACAAGAACCTCGAGGAAGCGGTCGCAGCCGGACAGTTCCGCCAGGATCTCTACTACCGCCTCAATGTCGTCACCGTCCTGCTTCCTCCGCTCCGGGAGCGGGGGGACGACGTGATCCTGATTGCCAACTACTTCCTCCAGAAGTTCATCCGCCAGTATGACTCGAAGATCCGGGGATTCTCCCACGCGGCCCAGACAGCGCTGCGCTCCTACGCCTGGCCCGGCAACGTACGGGAGCTCGAGAACAAGCTGCGCAAGGCCGTGGTGCTGGCCGAAAGCGAGGTGCTGGAGGCCGACGACCTCGGTCTTTCGGAGGGTGACATCCAGGTGCTTCCGCTGGCCGAGGCCAAGGAGCAGTTCCAGCTCGACTACGTCAACCGGGTGCTCGAAATCAACCACGGCAACAAGACAAAGACCGCCCGCGACCTTGGGGTGGACCCCCGCACGATTTTCCGGTATCTTGAGAAAGACCGTCCTGAGGACGAGTGAATTTTTTCTTCACTCATGACAGCCCTGCCCCCCTGGGATGCAGGGATCAACCCAGGACTGAACAGCCGTTTTTGTCAGTATTAGTAGAATTATCCGTCGCACGAGGCGCGGCCAGCGGGGTGTAGGCGGGTGGCACGGACGTTGCACATAAAGAGCCACGGGAAGTGGACGGCAGGGCTACTGCCGTTCCTCCTCGCTGCTCTTTGGAATCCTGCCGGCTGCGTGGTACCTCCTCCGGAAATCCACGAACGACCGAACGAACCGCCCACGCTGGACTGGACGCTCACCGTCCCTCCCACGGACGAATTTCCGTTCCAGCGACGGGAGCAGCAGCTCATGCAGTTCAACATCGAAGGGGCGGTCGACGACCCGGACGGCGATCCGATCGACGCCATCTGGTACTGGGTGGACCCGGAAGGGGCACCGCACTTCCTGTTCGGCAACCTGACCATGACCTTCCAGGACCCGTGCGAATTCAAGCCGTTCTCCAACCCTCCCGCTGGAAGCTACATCACGGTCGAGGTGGTGGTGAGCGACCACGAGCTGAACTGGGCCCCGACGGTGGACGAGGCGCAGCCGGTGCAGGCGGGAACGGATGAAAAGGGAAACCCGCTGCCGCTGATCAAGCGGATGTGGGTGGTCGAGCTGCTCGACACGTGCCCGTAGGCCGAAGGCAGGAGAAGCGAGACAGGTGACGGAGCCGATGCTCCGAAGGGTAACTGAGATGACGTGGGCAAGAGACAACCGATGCGTGGTGCTGGCGCTGCTGGTGCCGGGGTGTCTCCTGCTGGGGGTGCTGGTGGGACCGGGCTGTCTCGTGCTCGAGGCCCCGCTGGACAAGGAGACCGGGATCGCCCTGTGCCAGTCCGATTCCGATTGCGGTGACGGGCTGGTCTGCGACCTGAAAGCCCACCGGTGCGTGGCCGATTCGGAGCTGAGCCTGACCGGGTGGCTTCGGCTCGTCCCCCCGAGTCAGGGCGTCCAGGGAGTCGAAGAGCAATACGCGGCCCTGGAACTGTCGAGCCGGGAAGAGCTGACGCTCATGCTGCATCGCCCCATCCGCGTGACGGGGCGGGTCCTGGTCGAGGGCAATCCGCTGTCCAGCGAAAAGGCCAAGATCGTGGCCGTGGCCACCGGTGCCATCCCCGACTTGAAGGTCCACCAGGACGCCAAGGTAGCGGCCACCGGCCTTGCCGGCGGCGACAAGCCGGGGTTCGAGCTGTGGGTCAGCGAAGACGTGACCTACGACGTGTACGTGTACCTGCCGGCCGGCGAGGACGGGCAGGAATACCCCCCCTACCACGTGCGACGGCAGTTCAGCCGACGCTCCGACCCCGTGGACCCCTTCACCTACGACTGGCAGATCGAAGTGCCGCCTCCGTCCGAGTACCTGGCCCTGACCGGGTGCATCCTGAAGGACGGTGCCGGCAATCCGCTTGCCGGTGCCCGGGTGACGGCCGTGTCGCCCGAGGGGGGAAACCTCTCGAGCACGGCCCTGACCGATGCGCTGGGCTGCTTCGAGGTGCTCGTGCAGCCGCCCGAAGCCCTCGAAGGAGACGAGTACGAGCTTCGCCTCCAGCCCTCGCCGGAAAACGAGCTCGTTCCCAAAGTCACGGTGGCCACGGTCACGGTGACCGGTCCCACCGACCTGGGTGACATGACGGTATCGGGGCTCGACTCGCTGCTCCACGTCTCCGTGGTCCTGACCGCCAGGCTCGATACTCCGCCGGCCGCAGACTTCAAGGGAAAGGAAGCGGAGGAGAAGGCCCGAGAAGCCGCCATCCTGCAGCAGGATCGCCTCGCAGCGGATCTTCACGATTCCGTGGTTCGGCTCACCGGGCAGGTCGGTGACGGCATGCTCGAGGTCGAGCGCACCGTGGTGGATGTGAAGTTCGAGACCGACCTTACGGCCGGCCGGGTCCAGGCCACGGCCCGGGTGGAATTCGACGTCCCGCCCAGGAGCTACGTCCTCTCCGTGCTTCCCGCAGTCGAGAGCCGGCTGGGCATCTACCAACAGCTCGTGCACTACTACGCGGGGGACAAGGAGGTGCCGGACCTCCAGGTGTTCCTGAAAGACAAGGCGCTCACCCGCATCCGAGTGAGCGACGCTGCCGGATTCCCGGTGCTCGGTGCCCAGGTGATGGCCACCCTGACCGGCAAGGGCAAGTACCCGGACACGGCACCGCTCCCGATGCGGAAGTTCCAGGCCGAGGAAGACTTGTCGGAGGCCGGCCTCTATCGCATGTCCCTCGACCCGGGCGAGTACACGCTGGTGGTCGATGCGCTGCCGGGATCGGGGCTCCCGAGGCTCGTCGAGCGCAACCTGTACATCTCCGGCGAGTCGCAGCAGCGCTCCTTCGTCATGCCCGTGCCTGCAGCGATCACCGGACTCGTGCTGGGAACGCCCGCCCCCGTCAACGAGGCGGCAGGCGCATCGGCCCCCAGCCTGGATCAACAGGCCCCTGAGGTTCAGGAGGACGACGAGCCGATCGCCGGCGTCCTGGTCGAGCTGTACGACGAGACCGAAGGGCTCGCTGCCCCGGACGGCTCAGCCCCCATCCCCCTGGCCACCGGCTTCACCGATGCCGAAGGGCGGTTCGTGCTGCTGGTGCCTGCGGAGTAATTCCTCACTCCTTCACGAGCCCCCTCAGCACGGCAAGCTCCCGGGCATACGCGGCTTCGGCTTCGGGCGTCTCGAGCGTGGCCGGGCGGTCGCGGAAGCGGAGATCGTTGACCAGGTAGCGGAACGGTTCGAGCCCCATCTTTCCTTCCTGGATTCCCGCGTGCCGGTCCTTGCGGGAGTTGAAGTCCCGCAACGAGTCGTTGAGATGAAAGGCGAAAACCTTGTCGAGGGTCACGGTCGACTCGAGCGCGGCGATGACCCGGTCGTAGCCCTCCGGAGTCGAGACGTCGTGGCCCGCTGCAAACGCGTGGCAGGAATCGATGCACACGCCGAGGCGGTCCGGGTGGCGGGTGGCGGCGAGGATGTCCCGCAGGTGCTCGAACTCGTTCCCGATCACGGTTCCCTGGCCTGCGGTGTTCTCGAGCAGAATGGTGACGCTGCGGGAATCACCGGCCTGCTCCACGATCCGGTCCAGCCGGCCGGCAATGAGGCGGATCCCGGCCTCCACGCCCGCCCCCATGTGGGCCCCCGGGTGGAACACGAGGTACTCGATGCCGAGCTGGTCGGCCCGATGGACCTCGTCCAGCATGGCTTCGATCGACTTGCGCTCCAGCTCCGGGTCGCCGGTGGCGAGGTTCACCAGGTAGGAGGCATGGGCCATGTTGGGACCGATGCCCGTCTCCTGGCGCAGGCGGCGGAACTCGGCCGCCTCGCCCGCCGGAATCGGCTTGGAGGCCCAGCGGTTCTGGTTGCGCGTGAATACCTGCATGCACTCCGCGGTGACCTCGATGGCCCGCGGGAATGCGGAAGAGATCCCTCCAGCAGTGCTGATGTGTGCTCCTAGTCGCATTGGATTTCTCCAAACGTCTTGCTGTACTCGACTTCCAGGATCTCCATTTTCAGGCCGCCCAGATGGGCGGCCATTCCGAGCCCCTGGTCGACGTCGAAGACCACGTGCGCGGCATCGACCGGGAACTCGCCCCAGGTGGGGTCGAGCGCTACCCATCCCCGCCCCTCGATCCACGCCTCGACCCAGGCATGATAGCCGAAGCTGAGCGGGTCCTTGTCCGCAGGCACGATGCCCGACACGAACCTGGACCGGATACCTGCGGCCCTCAGCAGCGTGAGCAGCGCCTTGGAGAACTCGGTGCAGTCACCGGACTTCTCCTTGAGGATCATGTCGCCGGTCCCGCCGCCGCCGCCGAGGGTGTAGCGGAAGTTGCGGTTGACCCACGTCGTCAGGGCACGGCCCCGAGCCAGCTCCCCTGTCTTCCCCTTCGTGATTCGTGCCACCTGCTCCCGGATCTCCTCGAGGTCGCACGGGACGTCGGCATCACACTTGAGAAAGTCCCCGTCCGGCGCGGCGGAGCGGACCGACGGGGGACATGCGGTGACCTCCACGGTCACCTCGTTGGCACCCCCCGGGACCGTCTTCTGCCGGGGCACCTCGGCCAGTTGGATGGGGGCCTGCCCTTGCAGGCGGAGCTTCAGCCGCCTGATGCGGATCGCCATGGCGTAGTCGATGGTTCCGGTCGCGGGGACGAAGCTCGACGAGTAGAGGTCGAGCATGTCGACGTCCTTTCTCCGGGCGGTCTCGCGGTCTTCCAGCACGATGCGGATGGAGGGGCCCAGCGTGCCTTCCAGCACATGCCCTTCGCCCGATACCATGGCATCGAGGTCGACGCCGGTTTCGTCCTGGATACGCAGCCGATAGAGCGTGGCCGGGCGTCCCAGGAGGGCCTTTTCCTCGGTTCCCTTGAGGGTGATCTTCTCCCAGCGCTTCTTGCCGGTAAGCTCGTCGAAGCTGCTCGAATCGACGTGGTCTCCCGGCTTCATGCGGGCCACGCCGGCCCAGGGGACCATGTTCAGCAGCACGACCGAGTCTGCTGGAGCGGTGTAGGAGCGCTTCCGTCCGCCGGCATCGACGTCGAAGCGGAGCGACTGGTCGGCATCGACCTTGCCGACGATGGTGACCTTGCGGCCGTCCTCGTCCTTGTCCTGGCGGTAGGTGACCAGGCTCATGGGCGGAGCCTGGGTGAAGCAGGAGACCTCGCGGGAGCCGATCGACGTGGTCTTGCCCATGAAGCCCATCTCGAGGGTGAACTCCGTGTCGCTGCACAGCAACCCGTCCTTCTCGAGCCAGGCATCCTTCTGCCAGCCGACCTTCTTGCCCAGCACGTAGATGCCGTACCAGCGTTCGCCGAGCTGGGCACGGCCCATGCCGATCAGCTCCTTGTCGGTGGGGACCACGGGCTCGGCAAGCAGGGCCGACGGAAACAGCAGAACCAGGAGAAACGCCATTCGGGGCATGGGCTCACCTCACGAGCTGCGGACACTCTAGGCAATCAGGCCACGGGGTTCAAGCGAATTGCAGTTGACGGTGCTTCCCCCCTCTGGTAGACAACTTCCAGCTGTCTGGAGCGAGGGCAAACCATTGGGCGGAAAGGCAAAGGAAGTACGGATCGACACGGTCAGATGCAAAGGGTGCGGCATTTGCGTGGAGTTTTGTCCAGGCAAGGTGCTGAGCCTGCAGGACGGGGTCTCCGTCGTGGTGGCATTGGAGCGGTGCACGGCCTGCAACCTGTGTGACCTGCGCTGCCCGGACTTTGCCATCACGGTGATTCCGCTCGAGGGCGAGAAGACCGCGTCCTGACACGGGAGATGACATGGAAACGGGCAACAGGCCCGCGCCGCGGCTGCTGACCGGCAATGAGGCGGTCGCACATGCAGCCATAGACGCCGGAGCCAGGTTCTTCGCCGGCTATCCCATCACACCTTCGTCGGAAGTTGCGGAAACGCTGGCGGTGCTGCTTCCCAAGGCGGGTGGGGTGTTCATCCAGATGGAGGACGAGATCGCGGCCATGAGCGCGGTCATCGGTGCGGCCATCGCGGGGGCAAAGGCCCTGACCGCCACGAGCGGACCGGGGTTCTCGCTCAAGCAGGAGGCCATCGGATTCGCCTGCGTCACCGAGGTCCCGTGCGTCATCGTCAACGTCATGCGCGGGGGCCCCAGCACCGGGTTGCCCACCCTGCCGGCGCAGGGAGACGTGATGCAGGCCCGCTGGGGGACCCACGGTGACCATCCTGCGGTCGCACTGTGCCCTGAGCGTGTTTCCGAAGCCTATAACCTGACGATCAAGGCCTTCGACTACTCCGAGCGGCTGCGTACTCCGGTCATCCTGCTCATGGACGAGGTGGTGGGGCACGTCACGGAAAAGGCGCTCCTGGTGCCACCCGACCCGGCCGCGCTGCCCGACCTGCGCAAGCCGGTTTCGCCGCCCGAGGAGTACCGTCCCTATCGTTACTCCGGGCAGGTACCGCCCCCCCTCGTGCCGTTCGGGCAAGGCTACCGCTACCACATCACCGGTCTGCTGCACGACGAAACGGGCTTCCCCTCCAACGACACGGGCAACGCGGACCGGCAGGTGCGCTGGCTCATGGACAAGGTGGAGGCCAACCGGCGGCTGGTCACCGACTTCGAGACCGTGGACGTGGAAGGTGCTGAGATCCTCCTGTTCGCATACGGGGCCTGCGCCCGCTCGGCCAAGGCCGCCATGCGCCTGGCCCGGGAGAAGGGACTCAAGGTCGGTCTGTTCCGGCCCAGGACCATCTGGCCGTTCCCGTACGAGGAGCTTGCTGCGGCCGCCGGCGGGGCACGGGTGGTCGTCCCGGTGGAGATGAACCTCGGACAGCTTTCCTACGAGGTCATGCTGGCCCTTGGCGGCAAGGTCCCGGTCAAGCCGATGTACAAAGTAGGCGGCGAGGCCGTGGCACCGGAAGAGCTGCTGGCCTTCCTCGAGGGGGTGTGACCATGCGTGCGGTACCCTACGAAGAATACCTCCGGACAGCCCGCATTCCCCACATCTGGTGCCCCGGCTGCGGTCACGGGATCGCGCTCAAGGCCATGGTCCGGGCCATCGACCAGCTCGGCTGGAAGAAGGACGAGATTGCCATGGTCTCCGGCATCGGCTGCTCGGGCCGGGCACCGGGATACGTGGACTTCAACACGCTGCACACGACTCACGGGCGGGCGATTGCGTTTGCGACCGGTGTCAAGCTGGCCAACCCGTCGCTCAAGGTGATCGTGGTGACCGGCGACGGCGACGGGATCGCAATCGGCGGCAACCACCTCATCCATGCGGCCCGGCGCAACCTCGACATCAACGTGGTGCTGTTCAACAACTTCATCTACGGGATGACGGGCGGCCAGGTGAGCCCCACCACGCCGCTGGGCTGCAACGCGACCACGGCCCCGTTCGGCAACTACGAGCACCCGTTCAACATCGCGGAGCTGGTGGCTGCGGCAGGCGGCAACTTCGTGGCTCGGGGCACGGTCTACCAGCCCGTGGAGCTCGAGAAGCTGCTGCTCACGGCCTTCGAGAAGAAGGGATTCTCGTTCGTCGAGGCCATGAGCCCCTGCCCGACCGCGTACGGCCGGCGCAACAAGCTCAAGGGGCCGGTGGCCATGATGGTGGATCTCAAGGAGCGCTCGGTTCCGCTGGCCCGGGCGAAGAACATGGGTGAGCCGGAGCTGGAAGGGAAGATCGTCACCGGCGTGCTGCTCGACCGGAACAAGGAAGAGTACTCGGAGATCTACCGCAAGCTCACCGCACGACTTGGAGGAGCCTAAAGCCATGAGTTGGAGGTATGAAGCCAGGCTGAGCGGGTCGGGGGGCCAGGGACTCATCCTGGCGGGGAAGATCCTGGCGGAGGCCGCTGCCATCTACGAGGACAAGAATGCCACGCAGAGCCAGAGCTACGGCCCCGAAGCCCGGGGCGGTGCCAGCCGCTCCGAGGTGATCCTGTCCGACGGCGACATCGACTTTCCCAAGGCAACACGTCTCGACCTCCTCCTCTGCCTGACGCAGGAGGCCTGCGACAAGTACCTTGCGGACCTCAAGCCGGCCGGATTGCTCATCGCGGACAGCCGGTTCGTCCGCAACATCCCGGCCGGGGATTTCCGGACCGTCCCGGTTGCCATCTCGGACATCGCGGAGACCGACGTGGGGCGCGCCGTGACGGCCAACATGGTGGCCCTGGGGGTCATCATTGGGGCCACCGGGGTCCTCAAGCCTGAGTCCGTGGAACGAGCGATCACGGCCCGCGTTCCTCGCGGCAGCGAGGAGCTCAACCTCAAGGCATTCCGCCTGGGCATGGCTGCCGCCCGCGCCTGAGAGGGCATCGTGGAAGACGCATTCGCCAGGCTGTCCGCCCGGACGGGGAAGCTGGGCAAGCACTACCAACGGTTCCTGCTCACCACCGCTGCGGGGGTTGCCCCCATGGTGGAGCGGCTCGAGGCCCTCGGGCTGCTCGAAGACGTGGATCTGTGGTGCCTGTCCCCCTCCCCGGCCCGGCAGATGGCCCTGCTGCGGGAGGTCGGCCAGGGAGAACGCCAGAAGCTCTCGTTCCTGGCCACCTACTATGCGCTCCAGTTCCTGCACATGAACCTCCTGGCGCTGGACCACCTCGACCTGGCCCTCTCGGCAGGAGAGAGCCGGCATGTCGCGTACAGGGATTTCCTGGGCGCGCAGGGGAGCAACTACCAGAGGCTCAACGCCGCATACGTCGAGAGCCTGCTTGCCCACTACCTGGGAGGCCAGGCCTGCCCCACCTACTGCATGTGCGTGGTGGGAACCCGCTGGGACCAGGACGACGTGGACGTGATCATGATGCACGAGGGCAACGGCGGCCTCGATGCGCTCAACCAGGCCATCGGGCGGGTCTCGACCGAGTTCTTCCGCCAGGCCACCCGGCTCCACCTCTACACCGCGGAGCGCATGCGGACCCGGTCGTTCACCAGCGACGTGCAGGGATACTCCCGGCGGCTCTCCGAGGACCAGACCGACTTCGTCATGATCTGCGAGATGCTGTCTGCCGAGCCGCTGGTGGGGAGCCCGCTGCTCTTTGCGGAGTTCCGCCGCAAGGTGACCGACCGCTTCTTTGCCAGTCGGGGGAGGACCGGCCGCTCGCACGAGCGCTTCCTGCGCGGGCTGCTGGGCGAGATGCACTCGCTCATGGTGGAGGAGGTCAGCCGCGGCCGGATCGAGTTCAAGAACGATGCGCTGCGCCTTGCCAAGGGAATGGCCCTGGCCGGCCGGGTGATCCGGAACCTCGACCTGGTGGACCCCGTCACCCTGATCGAGAAGCTCGCCGGCCATTTCCGGGATCTGGACGAGGATCTCGAGAACCTCCGGGATGCGCTGCTGATGGTCGAGACGTTCCGGCTGCTCTTCCACATGCTGGTGGTGCAGGAAGAGGAGATCGAGCTGACCGAGGAGAGCGAGCCGCTGCTCCAGTCCGTGGCCGCGGCCATGGGGTATACCTCGAAGGGGGGCGTGTCCGCGGTCAGTCACCTCCTGGTCAACTACTCGGAGGCGGTCGAGCAGGTCCGTTCGGTAAGCCGCAAGCTGATGCTGCGTTACACCCGGTACCTGAGGAAGACCTCGGCCAGGACCTACCAGTCGGCGTCGGGCACGGACCGGGTCCACAACATCGCGGTGGAGCTCTCGGACTCGGTGCGGATGTTCGGCGGGCACATTTTCTTCGAAGACGTGCTCGAAGAGCTGCAGGAAGGGGGCGGGAGCCTGGCGGGAAGGCTGGTGGAGGACCTCGGGTCGCTGGCACCCCAGGAGCAGGAGCGGGCGATTGCCGGGTTCCTGGAGTTTGCGGACTCGGATCCCATGACGCTGCTCGAGCTGATGCTCACGATCCGCAGCGTGGGCAGTGATGCGGCAGGCGGGATGTTCGACACGATGCTCGAGCGGCTGCTGGCCCGGATGGACCAGGCGGAAGGAGGGCTGCTGCCCGGCCTGCTCTCGGTCTTCTCGTCGGAGCCGGCCCTGGTCAACCGCTTCATCGAGGCCCTGAGGCCCAGGCAGCGGGAACAGCTCGAGGCCCGGCTGGACGTCGAGCTGTGGGATGACGGGCAGCGCGAGGCCTTGGCCAACCTGCGCAAGTACATCTGGCTGAGGACCGCTGGCAGCGAGTTCTACCGCCGAATGTTCCGGCGGGTGATCAACCGCTACCCGCACTTCATCCAGCACCTGGGGGATCCGGACCGCCTCCTGCGGCATGCGACCGGCTTCCTTGCCGGCCTCGAGAACGGGGAGCTGGGGGACCGGTGGCGAAGCCAACTGGGCGACTACTACGACGTGTCCTACCTGGCCTGTGCGATCGAGGCCCTGGTCGGAGCACCGTTCCAGAAGTACCGGGCGGACTTCGTGAGCTTTGCGGACGAGTACATGGCCAACCTGTACGTCCAGTGCAGGCGGCTGGCCCGGGACGAGGCCGGGAAGATGCCGACGACTCATGACCTGTTCGCGGTGCTGGCATCCGGCGGATTCGCCCGCGGGCAGGCATTCGGGGGCGACTACGACCTGATCTTCCTGCTCAACTCGGATGATCCGGAGGCCATCGACTTCTTCCGGATGGTGGCCAGCCGGTTCCACCGGGAGTTGGCGGCCCGAGGGACCATTCCCCAATACCGCTTTGCAGACCACTTCGGAGAGTTCGTGGTGACCCAGTCCCAGCTCCGGGACTGGTTCGCGTCCGGCAACTCCGACACGGTGGACCGGGCGCAGGTGCTCGGAGCGAGGCTCGTCGTGGGGAACACCCGCGTCTACCGGGAGCTGTTCGCCACGGTGGTCGAGCCGCACGTGTTCGATCGGTTCGGGCAGTTCGCACACGACATGGTCACGGAGATGAAGCTGCGCCAGGCGGCCTGTTGCGAGCCGACCGGAGACCGGATCCCGATCAAGGAAGGGGTGGGCGGATTGTGGGACATCGAGCACATCTCCCTGGTGCTCAAGGCCCGGTACCGGCTGCTCGAGCCGACCAGCACGCGGCTCCTCGAGCTGCTGGCCGAGCGTGCCCCCGAGGTCCGTGACGAGGCGCTGGAGCTGGCCGATCACCACGCTTTCCTTCGCCGGGTGCGCGACCTGTACCGCCTCCTCGTGGCAGCCGAGGACGAGCTGTGCGATGCCGAGCTGGCCGCCGTGGCCCGGATCCTGGCCGAGGGGAAGACCGAGGTCGGAGACGGCCCCGCCCTGGGCCGCACAGTACGGCAGCGGATGCAGCGCGTGGCCGAGATCGTGGACCGCCTCCTGCGAAAGTGTTGCATCCTCCCCCCTGTCTTGGCATGATGGTGGCGGGTGAGTTCATAGATCGGTAGGAGGGATCATCATGCGGCTCGTGTGCCTGTTTCTCATGGGGCTCGTCGGGACCGCGTGCTCAAACGGAGCCACGGGAGACAACTTGCAGGGCGAAACCGACAAGGGCCCCGTCATGGGGAAGCACGATGTCGGAACCACGCCCGATTCGGAGCGCCTGCCACCCGACTCAGACACCTGGATCCCCCCGCCGTGCGACAACGACCCCGACGGTGACGGCTTTGGCGAAGGCTGCTTGTCCGGCCCCGACTGCGACGAGGGGAATCCCAACCTGAACGTCTACTGCCCGCCGTGCGAGAACGGGATCTACCCGGGCTGTGCCTGCTCCAACGACGGGTCCGCCATCACCTGCTATCCCGGCGACCCGGACCTGCTGGGCATCGGCGAGTGCAAGTCGGGACAGCAGACCTGCCTGGGCGGCTACTGGACCGAATGCCTCGGCTTTGCGGAACCGGTCCCGGAGGTATGCGACGGCCTCGACAACGACTGCGACGGCGAGACCGACGAGGAGGTCCTGTCCCCCTGCGGCGACTGCAGCCCCACCTGCAACCACGTGGGGGCCGGGCCTGGCAAGCAGGAGGACTTCGAAGCCGGGGAAGACAACTCCTCCGGTGTCTCCGAGAACCTCGACGGCTTCATCGTCCTGGATTCCACCAGCGTGAACATGCAGTACATCTGGATCGCGAACTCGGGTGAGAACACCGTCTCGAAGCTGAGCACCAAGACGGGAAAGGAGCTCGGCCGCTACTCGGTCTGCGACAACCCCTCCCGCACCTCGGTGGACCTGTTCGGCGACGTCTGGGTCGGCTGCCGGAACGACGGCGGCGTGGCCAAGATCAACGCCCACCCCCTGCTCTGCCTGGACAAGAACGGCGACGGCCAGATCCAGACCTCCAACGATGCCAACGGCGACGGCCAGATCCAGCCAGACGAGCGCCTCCCCATGGGCGAGGACGAGTGCATGAAGTTCCTCGTCCACCCGGGCGGAAGCTGCCAGCGATCCATGGGCGTGGACAAGCAGAACCATGCCTGGACCGGTGACTGGAACGGCTCCGTGCTCCGGCGGCTCCACCCCGATGACGGACACACCGTCCAGGAGATCGGCATCCCTGCACAGCCGTACGGGCTGGTCATCGACAAGAACGGGATCATCTGGGTATCGGGGCGGGGCGGCAGCAAGCTGGTCCGGGTCAACCCCGCCAACAGCGACGTGTCCGTGTACGCGTCCAACATCGGCTGCTTCGACCCGTACGGCATCACGCTGGACAACAAGGGGCGGGTCTGGATCGGCAACTGCTGCTGCTGGGACGTGGCCTACCGGTTCGACCCGCTCACCGGGCAGTGGGCCGCGGCCCAGACCCATGCCCGTCCCAGAGGCCTGGTCGGCAACCTCGACGGCAAGGTCTACGTGGCCAACGACGATTCCAGCGAGGTGGCCATCGTCGATGCCGACTCCGCCCAGACAGTGGGCTACGTGTCGCTCGGAGGGGGCCGCTTCCCCGTCGGCATGGCCGCGGACTTCGACGGGTTCGTGTGGGCCGTGAACCAGTCTGCAGCGTCCGCCACCAAGATCGATGCCGCAACCATGTCGGTGGTCGGCGAATTCCCGGTCGGCTCGGGGCCCTACACCTACAGCGACATGACCGGCTACCTGCTGCATACCTTCACCAACCCGACCGGCTTCTACCAGCACCTCTTCGGAGGGTGGGGGCTCCGTCTGCGCTGGATCGGCATCATCGTGGACGCGTACCTGCCCACCAAGACATACATCAAGGTCCGCGCACGCTCGGCCGTGACCGTCGAGCAGCTCGAGTCCACGGACTGGACCCCCTGGTTCGGGCCGTTCCCGCCAGCGGAGTTCCCCATCGATCTCCTGCCCTACAAACTGTACGGGGACTATCTCCAGGTCGAAGTCGCGCTCTTTTCCGAGGAAGACGGTGCCACGCCGATCATCAAGGGGATCGAGATCCAGTTCGACAACGGGCAGAGCGGAAACCCTTGAGCCGAGCAGCGCTCACTCCGTCGATTGTCGCTTGAGCCAGCAGAACGAGTCGGGTTGTGCGTAGCGCCCGTGCAGGCCGCCGCCCAGGCACACCTGGAACCAGCTGCACGATTCGCAAGGCCCCGAGCGACGCCACTCGGTCTTCCGGAACAGCTCGAAGCGCTCCTTCCAGATCCGGGAGAAGCGGTCCTTCAACACCGACCCCTGCACCAGCTCTCGAGGCAGGGACGGACAGGCCCCAACCGAGCCGTCGTGCAGGATCGAGGCAGCACAGAGCCCGGCCAGGCACTGACCGTCGCAAGGTCGGACCGCCAGCTCGTATCTCGGCCCGAGGTACCCGCCACACGAGAACCGGACGTCCACCGCGTCTTGGGCCCCCCCGGCCAGCCGGCGCCGACTGCGGATGAACTCCAGGAGGCGGACCACGCCCCCGGGATCGAGCCACGCGTCCGCCACGGTTGGACCGGCCGCCCGCCCCATGCGGTCGATGGCCAGAAGCCTCCAGGAGCGAATCCCGAGCTCGCCAACCATTGCCTCGATATCGTCCAGTTCGCCGAGATTGGCCGGGCGCACGCAGGTGAGGATCTCGACGGCTCGAAATCCCCCTCGACGGAGGGCCTCGATTCCGGCCAGGGTCTTCTGGAAGGTCCCGGGCCCGCGCACGGCATCGTGACTGGCCTCAAGACCGTCGATGCTGACCGAGACGATGGTCATGCCGGATTGGACCAGATCGCGGGCGCGCTCAGCCGTGGCCAGCACCCCGTTCGTGACCATTCCCACCGTCATGCCCGCCCGGCTGGCGCAGGCAGCAACCTCCTCGAGGTCGGGGCGGATGAGCGGCTCCCCTCCCGTGATCGCCAGGGCGATGCGCGATGCGTCGAAATCTTCGATGATCGTGTCGAGCGCGGCGAGCACCTCGCGGGTCCCGAGCTCCCCTGGTGGCGGCCGGTCACCGCACGAGGAGCCGCAGTGGGCGCAGCGGAGGTTGCAGCGCAACGTGCACTCCCAGAACAGGTAGGTGAGCTGCGGGTCTGCCATGAGACGGGTGCGGACGGCAGCCTCCCGCATCGCACGGGCGAGAGCGGGGATGTCGCCCAGGCCGGGACCAGGCGGGGGAACGTCGGGGTTGGAGGGGGTGGACATGGAAACGACCGGAACCTCTATTTCACCTGTCCGGCGCCCTCGTCCTCCGGCAACTTGTTGGATTCCTTCGTGGAGGGCTGGATTCCGTACATCATGACGGCCTTCGGGTCGGTCGACGCCTTGTTGGCATCGGCCTCCGCTTCCTTGTCTTTGTCCTTGTTCTTCTTCTTTGTCTTGGCCTTGTCGGCGGGCTGGCCTTCATCCTCTTCCGGGGTCGTCTTGACCGTCGGCTTGTCTTCGGCCCGTGTGGCGGGGGAAACCAGAGTCCCGACGGCAAACACCACCCCGGCGGACAGCCATGCGAGGCGCTCGATGCACTTCTTCCAGAATCGAGTGGACATGGACTCCTCCTGGGTCCCGGGAGTCTTCGTTGCCGGGCGGGAGCGGAACGAGCGACCTCGCCACGGTCTCCTGGAACCGTCAAGACCAGGGTACAGCCCAAAGCATGCTCCGGTCAAGCGTGGCTGATGCCTCACCCGCCACGTCCGCGGCTGCCTGGCTCCATTGCCTTGTGAACCAGAAGGAAACCGGGCACAATACGGGGGATTCACGGGGCCTGGACGGCCTCAGGAGGAATGCCATGAGAGTCGTGCTCGTTGCGTTGGCGGGATGCTTGCTACTGCTGTCCTGCAGCGGTGGAGGAACCGTGACGGAGACGCCGATGCCGGATTCCACGGCCGAGGCACACTTCGAGGTGGCGGTGGACGGTTCCCCCCTCCCGGAAGCAGTCACCCCGGCGGAGGTGTTCGAGCTGGCGGTTCCCGAGGTCGCAATCGACGTGCGGGAAGACGACGTGGGGCCGGTGTGCAAACCCGGGGATGGGTGCTTCCTCGACAAGTGCGAGGTCAACGGCGACTGCCAATCCGGGTGGTGCGTGCAGTACCTCGGCGAGGGGGTGTGCTCCCAGGCCTGCCAGGAAGAGTGCCCCGCCGGCTGGAGCTGCAAGCAGGTGGCCGGGACCGATCCTGACGTCGTGTACATCTGTGTGGCGAAGTACGCCAACCTCTGTCGCCCGTGCTTTGCCGGATCGGATTGCGCCAGCACCGGCGGCGCGCAGGATGCCTGCCTCGACTACGGTCCCGAGGGCAGCTTCTGCGGCGGTCCGTGCGGAGGGGACGGCGAGTGCCCCTGGGGGTTCTCGTGCAAGGAGATCGCTTCGGTCGACGGCGCGGTGCTCAAGCAGTGTGTGAACGACGCGGGGCAATGCCCCTGTACGGCCAGCTCGGCCGCGCTCGGACTGGCAACGGCCTGCAGCATCACCAGCGAGGCCGGGACGTGTACGGGCAAGCGCCTCTGCACCGCGGAAGGGCTCTCGGAGTGCGACGCTGCAGTGCCCTCAGCAGAAGCCTGCAACGCTGCAGATGACGACTGCGACGGCGAGGTGGACGAGCCGGATCTCGTGGAAGGGGTGTACGTCCCCCTGTGTGACGACGGGAACCCGTGCACCGTGGACAAGTGCACCGGCAGTGAGGGGTGCGTCAACGAGGTGCTCGAGAGCGGGAGCTGCTCCGACGGGAACCCGTGCACGGTGGCCGACCATTGCGTTGCCGGGGTCTGCACTGGGGATCCGGTCGAGTGCGACGACCAGAACCCGTGCACGCAGAACGTCTGCACGGACAAGGGCGGATGCGAGTACCCGCCGCAGCCGGGGAGCTGCGACGACTCGGACCCCTGCACCGTGGGTGATCAGTGTGCGGATGGAACGTGCGCGGGCACGCCGGTCTCGTGCGACTGCCAGGACGACTCGGACTGCGCCGTGCTCGAAGACGGCGACCTGTGCAACGGCACGCTGGTCTGCGACAAGGAGGGCCTGCCGTTCAAGTGCCAGGTCAAGCCTGGAAGCGTGGTGGAATGTCCCGAGGCAACGGGAATAGGTGCCATCTGCCTGGCTCCGTCGTGCGAACCGGCGACGGGCCAGTGCGGGTTTGCCCCGGCTCACGAAGGGCTGGTGTGCGACGACGGTGACCTGTGCTCGGCCGGAAGCACCTGTGCTGCCGGGAAGTGCGACGGCGGAACGCCGGTCAACTGCAACGACGGCAACCCCTGCACCGACGACTCCTGCGACCCGAAACAGGGATGCATATACACCCACAACAACGCCCCCTGCAGCGACGGCAGCGCCTGCACCGCCGGTGACGTCTGCGCCAACGGCCAGTGCGCCGGCGGCAAGCTCGTCGACTGCAACGACGCAAACCCGTGCACCGACGACTCGTGCGACCCGGCTCAAGGATGCGTACACCCGGCCAACAATGCTCCCTGCACGGACGGGAACGCCTGTTCGCAGGGGGACCAGTGCAGCGGCAGCCAGTGCATCCCCGGGACCCCGCTGGTCTGCGATGACGGCAACCTCTGCAACGGCGTCGAGAGCTGCCTGCCCGCCATGGGATGCATCGGCGGAAAGCCCCTGGTCTGCGACGACGGCAATGCCTGCGACGGGATCGAAACCTGCGACGCGGTGAAGGGATGCCAGGCCGGCAATCCCCTGGTCTGCGACGATTCGAACCTGTGCACCGACGACGGCTGCAACCCCGCGGTGGGCTGCACGCACAAAGTCAACGAGGCCCCGTGCAACGATGGCAACCTGTGCACCATCAACGACCACTGCGCCCTTGGGGCCTGTATCGGAGGCGGCCCCCTGCCCTGCAACGACTCCAACTCCTGCACCGCGGACTCGTGTGAGCCCAAGGCCGGTTGCCAGTTCAAGGCCGCAAGCGGTGAGTGCGACGACAAGAACGCGTGCACGACCGGTGACCACTGCGAAAACAGCCTGTGCGCAGTGACGGGCATCGTCGACTGCGACGACGGCAACCCGTGTACCGATGATGCCTGCGACCCCAAACTCGGATGCGTGCACCTGGCCAACATCCTCCCCTGCGACGACGGGACGGTCTGCACGGTCGGCGACACCTGTGTCGACAAGAAGTGCGTGTCCGGCCTTCCCCTGGGCTGCAACGATTCCAACGGGTGTACCGATGACTCGTGCGACCCCAAGCTCGGCTGCCTGCATGCCAACAACACCGCGGCCTGCAACGACTCCAATCTCTGCACGCCGTTCGACAAGTGCAAGGACGGTGCCTGCGTGGGTTCCGGGGCGGTCGACTGCAACGACTCGAACTCCTGCACCGACGACTCGTGCGATCCCGCACAGGGTTGCCTCAACGCGGCCAACACCTCGGCCTGCGACGACGGCAGCAAGTGCACCACCTCGGACGTCTGTGCGAACAAGGCGTGCAAAGGCGGGCCGGCCTTGCCCTGCGACGACTCCAACCCGTGCACCGATGACTCGTGCAACCCGGCCTCGGGGTGCGTGTACGTGCCTGTCGCGGACAACACCCCCTGCGGCGGCGGCAAGACCTGCAAGGCCGGTACCTGCACGTCACCCTGCACCCCGGGAAGCCAGACCTTCAACTTCACGGGGGGGCAGCAGACGTTCGTAGTTCCCGGGGCCTGCGGAACCATCGTCGTCGAGGCCTTCGGTGCCTCGGGCGGCTGCGGGGAGGGCGGCAAGGGAGGCCGGGCCAAGGGAACGGTGACCGTTTCGGGAGGGGAGACTCTCTACGTCTTTGTCGGCGGCGCGGGCCAGTGCGATGCCAATGCCAAGTCCGGGGGCTACAACGGCGGCGGGGCCACGGTCTACGGCAACGGCTACAACAGTGGTGACGGTGGCGGCGGCAGTGACATCCGACGGGGCGGGACAGGGTGGAGCAACCGGATCCTCGTGGCGGGCGGTGGCGGCGGCCGCGGCTGGGGCGGGCTGGCGGGCAACGGCGGAGGCGACATCGGCCAGGACGCCAGCAACGCCGGCGGCGGGGCCGGCCCCGATTGCCATGGCAAGGGGGGAACGCAGTCTGCGGGCGGAATCGGCGGATTCCACTCCCCGTCCTGCCATGCCACGGACGGCACGTTCGGCATCGGCGGAACGGGGGACGAATGCTCCGCGTGCGGCGGCGGCGGTGGCGGCGGTTGGTACGGCGGCGGCGGCGGTGCGCACTGTTCAGCGGGCGGCGGCTCGTCCTACTTCGGTGCTGGCGTCGTCAAGCAGGCGAACGACCAGGGCGTCAACTCAGGCAATGGCAAGATCGTGATCTCGTGGCCGTAGGCCCGGGATTTCCCGGATACCCTCAGCAAACGCAGAAGCTCAGTTCGTGCAGCAGCAGAACTTGAACCCGGACTGGCTGCACGAGTCGCTGGTCGACGGGCCGTCGATGCGGAAGGCCTTGGTGCAGGACATGCCGTGGGCGGAGCAGGCGCTCGAGCAGGAGCTGCCGCCGACCACGAGGCAGGAGCTGGAAGAGAACTTGTTCCCCCCCCAGTAGAAGTCGCCGCTCACCCCCAGGTCCCCCTTGACCTCGAGCGTGCGCGACGGGCTGGTCGTCGCAATGCCCACCTTGCTGCCCGAGTCGTAGACGATGGAATCCTCCAGCGTGGTGGCATTGTAGAAACGGGCCAGCTTCTTGGCCGTCCCATCACCGCCGATGCCGCCGCCGGACTCGTCACACACCAGGCTGCCGTTGGTGCTCACGCCCGTCACCACCTCGCCCGACGTGCACTTCTGGTTGCTGAGCGCAAAATCCCCGCCGTCGTAGCCGCCGGCCAGCACGCACTGCACGTGGCCGTCCGTGCTGATACCCGAGACGACGTTGTTGGGCGGGCAGGTCTGGGCACTCAGGGCAAAATTGGCACCGGTGTAGGTCCCGGATGGGGTGCAGAGGGGGACTCCCTCGGGGGAAAAGCCCGTGACCACCTGGCCTACGGCGCACCCCTGCCCCCCCTTGACCACCCCTTGCAGCTCCTCCGCTGTGTGCCCGTGCTCGGGAACCTCCCCGCAGTACTGCGCAAACGCGGAGAACGGAACCGTGCCGAGGAACACCCGGCTCATCTCCGGATCGTCGGCCACCTTGACGGCCAGCCAGACGTTGCCGTGCTCGAGAAACAGGGAGAGCGCAAGCGGCTTGGCCGTTCCCAGGTACGCCACGAACAGCCCCCGGTCCGCAAGCAGGGTCTGCGTCTCGGACCAGAGCTGCTTGCCCTTGACCGGGGCATCGTAGAGGGAGAACGTCATCTGGACATTGCCCTCCAGCGGCTCCCCGTCCTTGTCGAGCAGCACCCCCTGCAACGGCAGGAATGCCGGCGACTCGGCCGCGGCAACGGCCGGGAAGAGGAGCAGCAGCACTCCGGCAACCATCAGGATTCGGGCGACCATCGACCATCGTCCATCGACCATTTCTCCGGCCTCCCTCGTGTCCGCACCTTCCCTGCTTCGGGGACCTACCATGCCGTCCCTCCCGGCCCCAGGATGAGCCTGTAGTTGCTGGTCTCCGTGACCTGGACCGGCCGGGCCGGAGCCACGAAGAGCCTGAGCTTGTAGTTCGTCGATTCCAGCACCGCGCCTCCGGCCAGCTCGCTGCGGCTCGACGGGAACGGGGCCCCCGGTCCCTGGGACGAGACCTCGGCGGCTGCGCACACATCCCCCTGGCAGCTCCCCAGCTTCCCCGAGCAGTCGCACGCGCTCCAGAACCTGGACTCACCGCAGATCCGGATGCCCGCTTCCCCCGATTCCTCGCAGATGCACCCCTGGATCTTGCCCGGGTTGCAGCCTGGTGCGGGGGAAGTGTTGTGAGCACCGTCTCCGGTCCCCTCCCCGCCGCAGGAGGTCAGGCAGAGTGCGGCTGCCAGTAGCGCAGAAAGGAGCGGGAGCATCGTCCCAGCGCCTGGGGGCCTGGCCATCGGATCGGCGCCAGATGCAAGGCGCGACCGAGCCAGCCGAGCGAGGCGTGGCCCAAGCCACGTCGCAGTGAGGCGGCGACCGAGCAACGCCGCAGGTGGCCCGAGCCGGTGTGCCAGGCCTACCATCTGGCCCTCTTGATGGGGATGTGGATGATGAAGAAGACCACGATGACCGCAGCCGCCACCACCGAGATCGCCAGCAGCGGCTGGAAGAAGTTCGCAGCGGCCAGCAGGAGGAAGATCAGCAGGTACGATTCCTTCCAGAAGAGCTTCTTGAAGTAGCTGAGCAGCGACGTGGAGCGCTGGACCTCCTTGCGGGGCTTGTAGGCCTCGAACCACCAGTAGAACCCTAGGCCGTGCTTCCACTTGCAGTGCCAGTGCACCAGCGCATAAGCAAACGCCATGACGCCCGAGAAGATCCCTGCATAGAACCACGCGGGGTGGTGCCCGCCGGTCATCAGGTTGTACCCCATGCCGATGAACAGGAGGGAGTTGAGGATCTCGTCGCACACGGAATCCAGGTACGCACCGTAGTCCGAGGTCTGGTGTCGGAGCCGGGCGAGCTCCCCGTCGATCCCGTCGATGACCGAGTTGGCCTGCAGGAGAAAGGCCCCCAGGAGCGTCAGCCAGTACCCTCCCTTGAACACCAGGAAGATCCCGACCAACCCGACGAAGAACGCAAACCAGGTGGTCTGGTTGGGAGTCACCGGCGTGTCGACCAGGTAGCGCGACATTCGGATGGACAGCGGGCGGTTCAGGTACTTGGCCACGACGCCGCCGGGACGCCACTGGAGACGGCCGAGCAGCGCCCAGGTGGCGGCCTTCCCGTCCTCGGCCGAGCGCACCCGGCCCCACCACGCCTCGGCCAGCGATAACGTCTTGACCGACACGCCGGGAAGCGCAGAGAGCCGGGGCAGCAGGTGGGACGCATCTTCTCCCGGCTCGATACGCCCTTCCAGGATGCGGCGGGCAACCCCCACCCCGATGCACACGGCCGGGGCCGGCAACAACCCGGGAGCGCTCAGGGACACGACTTCGTCGGGCCCGCACCCGGCCAGGGCCTCGACCAGCGGCTCCATGGCCAGGGTCTCGACCACGAAGTCCCCATAGGCCAGCAGGATCGGCCCGTTCGCCGAAGCCAGCGCAGGACCGAGCCCGCCGGGTCCGACCGGCTCGCACGCCACGCCGAGCCCTCCCAGCCCCTTTTCCCACCGCTCCAGGAGCGTGATCCCACCGGATTTCAAGGTCGCAGCGGCCTCGTCGATCAGGACGATCGCCTTCCCCGTGCTGCCAGCATCCCCTGCCATCTCACCCTCCCGCCCGTGGCCAGGATGGCTCCAGCGGGCAGCACGCATTCTACCGCATGTCCTTGAAAACGCCACAAGGTGGTCTTGACAGCCGACCCCCGTTTGCCGCATACCCCAGAATGAGGGGGTGACCCGTGAAGATCGCGTTTGCTTCGACTTACCCGCCGCAGCATTGCGGCATCGCCAATTACACCCGTACCCTGACCGATGCCATTGCGGCAGAGGGCGATGTCGAGATCGTCGTGCTGTCCGAACAGGGCGGCCAGCCCCAGGGGGGACCTGTCGGCTGCATCCCCGTGTTCTCGCGCAACCAGGACTTTTCCGGGCCCCTGGTACGAGCCGCGGTGGAGCAGCGGGTGCGGCTCGTGCACGTCCAGCACGCACCGGACATCTTCGGCATGGGGAACCGCCTGTACCGCCTCCTGGTCGGATTGCGGAGGGAAGGCATCGCCTCGGTGGTGACCCTGCACACGGTGTACTCGTTCACGTCGGGGCTGATCGAGCGCAAGCCCCATGCCCCCGGCTTCCACCGGATGCTCGGAAACCGGGCGGACCGGCTGCTGGTTCACCAGCCGTCCATGCAGCGGGAGCTCGAACGGCAGGGAATCCCGTCGGAGCGGATCGTGGAGCTTCCGCACGGCACGCAGGCCCCCCCGTCGGAGGACGGCTCCGCGCTGAGAACCCGGCTGGGGATTCCGGCCTCGGCCCCGCTCCTGCTGTTCTTCGGGTTCGTGCACGTGCAGAAGAACGTGCACACGCTGCTGCTCGCGCTGAAGTCGGTGCTGCGGGAACGCCCCGACGTCCACCTCGTGATCGCGGGGGAGGTGGCGGGCGGCACGTGGTACAACCGGGCCTACTTCCGCATCCTCCGGGAGATGGTGCAGCGGCTGAAGCTGTCCGGGCACGTCCACCTCGAACGGCGGTTTATTCCAGGCAACCAGGTGGGCCGGTACTACGCGGCCGCGGACATCGTGCTTCTGCCTCACAACCAGGGGTACGGGTCGGCCAGCGGCGTGGCCCACGATGCGCTGGCAGCAAGAAAGCCGCTGCTGTGCTCCGATACGCTGAAGTTCGAAGAGATCGGCCGGTCAGTGTCCCCGTTCCTGATGGTTCCCACCCACCGTCCCTCCGCCTGGGCGCAGAAGATCCTGGCGCTGCTCAACGAGCCGGCGCTGAGGGCCGAGATCGGAGATCGGGTCGCCCGCTACGCTGCAGAGACCTCCTGGGCCCGTGTCGCGGCAGCCCACCTTGACCTCTACCGGAGACTCTGAGCATACCATTGGGAGGTGTCATGAAGCTCTTCCTGGCAATGACGGCGGCCGTGCTGGTGCTGGCCCCCGCATGCGGCAGCAACGACCCGGTCGAGACGCCGGACACGAAGTTCTACGTGGACTTCGGTCCTTCCGGCAGCGACTCGGGGAAACCCGGCGACCTGGTGGAGACCGGGGCGGGCAACCCGAAGGACTCCGTGACCGGCACGAAGCCCGATGCCGAGGCCGATGCTCATCCCGACGCGGCCTCCGATGGCCCGTCCGACTCGCTGTCCGACAGCCTGTCCGATACGGGGAAGACCACGGACACTCCGGGGCCCGCCGACGCCGGCCCGGATGCCCCGGCGGACACATCGCTGGACGCAGGACAGGATGGGGGGGACATGCCCTGCCTCCCGGACTGCCTGGGGAAGCAGTGCGGCAACGACGGCTGCGGAGGCTCCTGCGGAAACTGCCCCGCGGGCCTGTTCTGCCAGGGTACGGTCTGCGTGGCCAATCCCTGTGTGCCGGACTGTGCAGGGAAGCAGTGAGGAGACGACGGCTGCGGAGGCTCCTGCGGAAACTGCCCCGCGGGTCTGTTCTGCCAGGGTACGGTCTGCGTAGCCAATCCCTGTGTGCCGGACTGTGCAGGGAAGCAGTGCGGAGACGACGGCTGCGGAGGCTCCTGCGGAAACTGCCCCGCGGGTCTGTTCTGCCAGGGTACGGTCTGCGTAGCCAATCCCTGTGTGCCGGACTGTGCAGGGAAGCAGTGCGGAGACGACGGCTGCGGAGGCTCCTGCGGAAACTGCCCCGCGGGCCTGTTCTGCCAGGGTACGGTCTGCGCAGCCAATCCCTGGGTGCCGGACTGTGCAGGAAAGCAGTGCGGAGACGACGGCTGCGGAGGCTCCTGCGGCGGGTGCCAGGGGGGGATGCAGTGCGACGGCGGACAGTGCAAGCCGAACAACGCAGGCGGAACCCTGGCCTCGTCGTACCGAGGGATAACCCTGGTCCGCAATGGACACGACTACGGGCCGACCATCGTCCAGGATGGCGGGATCTGGCACATGTGGTGGTGCGGCGCTCCGTCACAACCCGGCGCCTGGGATTCCGTCTGGTACGCGAGCTCGCCCGACGGGCTCGTCTGGACCTGTCCGGTCGAAGCGATCAAAGTCACCATGGGGAGCCTCGACGGCAGCGCGGTCTGCGACCCCGACGTGGTCAAGGTCGGCGGGACCTGGTACCTCTACTACACCGGGATCAACAGCGAAGTCGACTGGAGCAACCGGGTCTTCCTGGCCACCGCCGGATCGCCCGGAGGGCCCTGGAACAAGCACCCCAGCAACGGCAATCCGCAGCCGGTGCTCCAGGATCCCGCGTGCAACGGCGCCGACCCGAGCGACTACTGCGTCGGCCAGTCCACCGTGGTCTACCGGAACGGCCTCTTCCACCACTGGTACACCGACAGCGGCAAGGGGAAGGGGGCACCGCCCAGCCCGCTGGTCACCATGCTGGCGACCTCGGCCGACGGGATCAACTACACCGTCCAGAACAACGGCCAGCCGGTCTTCAACCATGCCGATGCCTCGGTCAAGCTCGATACGGCAACCGGGCTCTTCGTCATGATCTACGGAAACGTGGATGACAACCAGCTCTACTGGACCACCTCAGCGGACGGCATCAACTGGCTGCCCCACGACGGGGCCCGCAACATCGACGTGAACTTCGCCAACGGGCAAAACCACAACCCGGGGATGGCGGGAAACGTGCACGGCCACTTCTCAGGAACCACCTTCGTCATGTTCGGTGCCGGCACGGGGTGGGGCATCTGGGACCTGGACCGCTCCGAGGTGGTCTTCGGGCCTGGTGCTGCGGCCCCTCCCATGTGCTCCCAGTGTGCACCGGGCAACTCCTGCGGGGCTGCATGCGGCGGGCTGGGCTACTGCGGTGCGCCGGGTAGCGGGAATCCCAACGCGTGCTGCACCTGCCCCGGAGACCCGTGCTCCGGACCGCAGGGATGCTCCGGCTGCCTCGACGAGTTCGACTCGTGCCACGAGGCGTGCCATGCTTCCGGTTTCCCGACCGGAACCTGTGCGTTCCCCGGCAGCCAGGACCCGGCAGCATGTTGCCAGTGCTCAGGCTGGACCGGCTGCCAGGGATGCCTCGACAAGTGGCCCGACTGCGCAGCCGCGTGCCAGTCGACCGGAGCGGTGGGGGGAACCTGCGCCTACCCCGAAAGCACCGACCCCACCAAGTGCTGCGAATGCAAGTGGGACAACTGCAAGGGGTGCCTGGGCACCCAGCCGAGCTGTGACGCGGCCTGTCAGGCCGCGGGGTACGGGAGCGGAACGTGTCCGGTGCCGGACAGCACCAATCCCGATGCCTGCTGCTCGTGCCAGCCCTGGACGGACTGCAAGGGGTGCCTGAAGGACAACGCCAGTTGTGCGGATGCCTGCCACCAGACGGGCAAGCCGGACGGCTGGTGTGCGTACCCGGACAGCACCAACCCCTCGGCGTGCTGTGCCTGCGCTCCGGATACCGGCTGCGAGGGCTGCCTTGGCGGCCAGCCGAGCTGCATGGCCGCTTGCCAGGCGGCCGGAAAGGCAGGAGGCTGGTGCGCCATTCCGGGCAGCCAGAATCCGAGTGCCTGCTGTACGTGTTTCTGAGGCTGTCCGTGTCGTCCCCGGGCGAGGAACCCGGCCGAATCACTCCGACGGAGCGGTTTCGAAGGACCGTTGCATCGTGCGGGCAATGATGTCCGCATACGCGCGATTGGCCGGGGGCGTGGGGTGGCCGTCCCCCGGGATGACGAAGGCCGGATCGTCCTGCTGTTCGAGGGAGGGGGCGAGGACCACCACGCCCTGCTCCGCCGCCCATGCGAGCAGCGGTGATGCCCCGTGATAGCTGAAGATCACTGCTTGGAAACCGAGCCGCTCCCGGAGGGCAAGAAGTCGCCCGACATCGTCCCGGAACCGCTCCACCAGCGCCCCCGGGAGAGGGGAGTCGTTCGCACCCCCGGTCGAGGCTGCTTCCCGCTTCGCTTCGATCCCGATCCACTCCCGGTCCACGCGCAGGAGCGCTGCGGCCACCCAAAGGTCCATCCCGAGCGACTCGATGCGTTCCCAGGGGTCGTACGGGTCCAGGTCGTTTCGACGCAGGAAGCCGATGACGACCCACTGCGGCTTCAGCAGCGGGGCCATCGTCTCCAGGAGCCTCACCGTCGAGTGGAACGAGAACCCGGGGATGCCCAGGTTGAGCACCTCGAAGCCCTGTTCCGGGAGCAGCCGGTCCAGGGATTCGGCAAGCCGTGCGGACAACGTGTCGTGGACTTCGGCACCGCTTCCGAACACGAAGGAATCCCCGGCGGTGAGCACGCGGAGGTTGCCCGCGGTCGGCTCGAGGGCGAAGGGGTTCGTGCGGAAGCCGAGCGGGCTCGTGTCGATGTGAGCGCAGTACCCCTCGCCCCGGCACTCGACCGCGTGGATATCCGGCGGGAGGGTGGGAACGCCAAGCTCGGGGGAGTGACGAACCAGGGGGAGGTCGAACGCCGCCAGGACCCGGTCGCCCCCAACCGCCACGAAGCCGACTGCGGCAACCAGTGGCAGCAGCAGGCCGGCCAGGGCTGCGGCCACATTGAAGGAACGGGATGCTCCCGTACGTTGCCTGCCGCCGAACCGGAACAGCCCCCTTTCCTTGTCGCGACCGGCTTCGGCCGCGCTCGCCGTCCGTTCGCCCCCGTCCCGGCCCTTCCCCCGGCCCAGCACGAATGCAATGAGCTGACCCCAGAGCGTCCACACCACCACGGCGCCCAACATCGTCGGGTTGAGAAGCACCAGTTGGAGCGCTTCGGACGGCTCGACCGCCCTGAGCCAGGCAACCGCCACCCGCACGATGGCAGAGAGCAACGCCAGCCCGGACAGAAACGATGTGACGAACATGAGAAATGGAATCATGTCCCGTAGCTGCCATAGCCTATCATTTGACCCTCTGTCCACGGCCTGAGAATACCGGACACGGAATCCGGGGCCAAGGCTTTCTCGATGGAGTGTGGTAGCCGAGTGGAAGTGTCACCGGTACCTGCCGGGTGGAAATGTCAGTACCCTGGACCCTGCCGAGGATGGCAGGAGGAGACGGGGCCGGGGGAGGAGGCGTGCAGCGGGGCGGGTCGGAAGGAAGGACTCGACTCGAAGAGCAAGAACGATGCAGGGATCAGCGGGTGGCGGACTGCTTCCGCCTGCCCGAGCGGGGACGGGGCATGGAGCGGATGAGGGCCCTGAGCACCGCTTTCACTTCTTCCGGGGTTCGGAAGACCTCGGCAATGTCGTCGTCCAGGACGACCACCACCGACCCTGTGCCGGCCAGACCGGCGAACCGGTTCGGCTTGGCCGTGGAGTAGTCGAGGAGGTACTCCGGACGAAGATCATCAGCGGCGGTGTTCCGCACACGGGATGCAGGCTTTCTAGGGCTTACGGCTCTCTTCGTGGTCTCTCCTTTCTATCCGTGTGGCCAGTCGGGCACTGACGATCCGCACCAGCCCGCCCGGCTTCTCGACGAATGCCACCAGCACGGTCCCCCGGCAGCCGAGTAGCCGACCAGGATCTCGCGGCGTTCGGCTCCAGAGTGCGCCTCATCGTCGAAGATCGCCGCCAGGGGGTCGCCGAATGCCGAGGCCGCCTCGTCGAACGTGACATCGTGCTTGGCCACGTTCCTGGCCGCCTTCCTCCCATCCCATTGGAACCGCAGCTCGTTTCCCAAGTCCCCTCCGTGGCTGCACCTTCAGCATACACCGCGGGCCGCACGTGACTCAACAAGTTCGGGAGAATCAGACGCTCCCTTGGTGCAGACGAGCGGACGGCCGAGGCGGGGCAACGCGGCCCGTCCCTACTCCGCCAAGGCTACGTAGGGCAGGCGCTTACGCTCCGGGTGGTGTGGGGGGCCGCACCCACGGCCCATCCGCACCCCG
>Ga0233425_10000467_pt1 | contig 105080 bp, 104 predicted proteins | sample Watercolumn_Towu_2_FD_181712 | JGI IMG/M metagenome (GOLD analysis project Ga0233425, IMG submission 181712) | Freshwater microbial communities from Lake Towuti, South Sulawesi, Indonesia - Watercolumn_Towuti2014_140_MG | ecosystem: Environmental > Aquatic > Freshwater > Lake | place...
ACAACGTGAACCTGACGGTGGAGCTGATCGTGCCGGTGGCGTTGGAGATCGGCTCGCGCTTTGCCATCCGCGAGGGCGGCCGCACGGTCGGCGCCGGCGTCATCACCAAGATCATCGAATAGGTGAAGGTTACAGGTTCAAGGTTACAGGTTGAAAGAGCTACCCTGGAACCTGCAACCTGCAACCTGCAACCGATAACTGGGGGCATCATGGCGAAGAATAGAATTCGGATCCGGCTCAAGGCTTTCGATCATCGGGTCTTGGATGACTCGGTCCGCAAGATCGTGGATGCGGCAGAACGCACCGGCGCGGCGGTCGTAGGGCCGGTGCCGCTCCCGACCAAAATCGAGCGTTACACGGTCAACCGGGCGGCCTTCATTGACAAAGACAGCCGCGAGCAGTTTGAAATCCGCACGCACAAGCGGCTGATTGATGTGGTTGATCCCGGTTCGAAGACGATCGAGAACCTGACGAAGCTGGATCTGCCAGCGGGTGTGGATATCGAGATCAAGCTGTAACGTTTGAACGTTCCAACGTGACACGTTAGCACGTTCAACGAGTCGGGATGATGCGGCCAGTCGGATAAAGCTCCGGCGGTCACGGCAGTCCCAAGGAGGCTGGATGAAGGGGATACTCGGGCGGAAGGTGGGCATGACCCAACTGCTCACCGCGCGCGGCGAAGTGGTGCCGGTGACGATTATCGAGGCAGGGCCTTGCTACGTCACGCAGGTCAAGACTGTGGAGCAGGATGGCTACACGGCTATTCAGTTGGGATTCGAGCAGACCCAGCAACGACGGCTCACCAAGGGGCAGGTCGGCCATCTCAAGCGCCGCGGTGTGCCGCGAGATGTGCCGATGGTGCGCGTCTTGCGCGAGTTGCGCCTGCGCGACATCGAAAATTACCAGTTGGGGCAGAAGATCCTGGCGGACATCTTCACCACGCACGAGCGGGTGGATGTGATGGGCATCTCCAAGGGGCGCGGCTTTCAGGGCGGCGTGAAGCGCTACGGCTTTCGCGGCGGCCCGCGCACGCACGGCCAGTCGGACCGGCTGCGCGCGCCCGGCGCCAGCAGCTCGGGCACCACGCCGGGCCGAATCTACAAGGGCAAGCGGATGGCGGGTCACATGGGCAATGCGCCGGTGACCGTCGCGAATCTGCGGGTTGTCCTGGTGGACGCTGAGCGCAATCTGTTGGCAGTGCGCGGTGCGGTGCCCGGCGCCAAGGGCGGCTTGCTCCTTGTCACCGAAGCGCGGAAGCAGGGGTAGTGACCATGCAAGTCTCATTGATGAATGTGGCCGGCGAACAGGTCGGCGAAATCGAATTGGCCGATACCATCTTTGCCGCGCCGATCAACATCCCGTTGATGCACCAGGCGGTCGTGCGCCAACTGGCGAACGCGCGGCTGGGCACGGCCAAGGTGAAGGGTCGCAGTGAAGTGGCGGGCGGCGGCCGCAAACCGTGGAAACAAAAAGGCACGGGGCGGGCGCGCCAGGGTTCCACGCGCGCGGCCCAGTGGCGCGGCGGCGGCATCATTTTTGGCCCCACCCCGCGCTCCTATGCGCAGAAGATGCCGCGCAAGATGCGCCGCGCGGCCGTGTGCTCGGCGTTATCGGTGAAGGCTGCCGAAGACCGGCTGGTGGTGCTGGATCAACTTGCCATCCCGCAGCCCAAGACGCGCGAGATGGCCGCGGTGATGAGCCGCCTGGCCGTGGATTCGAGCGCCCTGATCCTGATGGCCGAGGCGGACGAGATGCTCGAGCGCGCCAGCAACAACCTGCCGGACATCAAACTACTGCGCGCCGAATACGTCAATGTGCGTGACCTGCTGAACTATGACTTCCTGGTCATCCCGCAGAGCGCGCTGAGCGTGATCGAGACGATCCTGGGCTAGGGCAGGAGGAAAAGATGCACGTTTATAATGTACTGCGGCGGCCGATCGTGACCGAGAAGAGTACTGCCCAGGCGGAAGCGGCTCGTCAATATACCTTCGAAGTGGATCAACGGGCCAACAAGATCCAGGTGAAAGACGCCGTCGAGACCGCTTTCAACGTGAAGGTGATCAACGTCTCGATCGTCAGCATCCCGGCCAAGATCGGGCGTTACGGCCGCGCGACGGTCATCAAGAAACCGGCCCTGAAGAAGGCGGTGGTGACCCTGGCGGCGGGCGGTTCGATCCAGCTCTTTGAAGGCGTCTGATTCGACTGAGGAGTTTGTCGCATGGCGATCAAGATCTACAAGCCGACCAGCCCCGGTCGACGCGGCATGTCAGGCTACACCTTTGAGGAACTCAGCCCGGTGGATCCGGAGCGTTCGCTGGTGCGGCGGGGTCGTAAGATCTCGGGCCGCAACAACCAGGGACGCGTCACGGTGCGGCATCGCGGCGGCGGACACAAGCGGTTGTATCGCGTGGTGGATTTCCGCCGGGACAAGCATGGCGTGCCTGGCCGGATCGCTTCCATCGAATACGATCCGAATCGCTCGGCCCGTATCGCGCTGGTGGCCTACGCGGACGGCGAGAAGCGCTACATTGTGGCGCCGCTTGGGCTGCAGGTCGGCAGCCAGATTATGTCTGGCCCCGAGGCCGAGGTGCGCATGGGCAACGCGCTGCCGCTGAAGAATATCCCGTTGGGCACGGTGGTGCACAACGTGGAGCTGCAGCCGGGGCGCGGCGGCCAACTCGCGCGGTCGGCGGGGGTGGGCGCGCAATTGATGGCGAAGGAAGGCGAGTACGCGATGTTGCGCTTGCCGAGCGGTGAGCTGCGCCGGGTGCCGCTGGTGTGCATGGCGACGGTCGGACAGGTGGGCAATCCTGAGCACGCCAACATCAAGATCGGCAAGGCCGGCCGCAAACGCTGGCAAGGCTGGCGTCCGGCGGTGCGTGGCACAGCCATGGAGCCGAACTCGCATCCGCACGGCGGCGGCGAAGGGCGGACGGGGGTGGGTATGGCCAGCCCGAAGACGCCATGGGGCCAGCCCGCGATGGGGTATAAGACGCGCAAGAATAAGCGCACCGATAAATTCATCGTGCGCCGCCGCAGCAAGAAGTGACAGGGGAATGACGTATGTCGCGATCTCTTAAGAAAGGCCCGTACGTACAGCCGAAACTGCTGAAGAAGGTCGAGGCGATGAATCGCACCGGCAAGAAGCAGGTCGTCAAGACCTGGTCCCGGGCTTCGACCGTTTTCCCGCAGATGGTAGGCCACACGATTGCTGTTCACGATGGCCGTCGCCATGTGCCCATCTATGTGGCCGAGAATATGGTCGGTCACAAGCTGGGCGAGTTCGCGCCGACCCGCTTCTTCCGCGGCCACGTGCGCAGCGAGAAGAAGACGGTCACGCGCTAAGCGAGAGGTGAGAGAATGGCAACTCGGGCGATAACGAAGTATGTGGGCATCTCCCCTCAGAAGGTGCGCCAAGTGATTGACCAGGTGCGCGGTATGCAGGCCGAACAGGCGTTGGCGATGCTGCGTCACATGCCACAGTCGGCAGCCCAGCCGGTCGCCAAGACGATTGCGTCGGCGTTGGCGAATGCCGATGAGAATGAGGGGCTGACCCGCGCCGATATGTATGTCGCCTCGATCTCGGCTGATGGTGCGCCGTTGCGCAAGTGGCGGCGGTTTGGGGCCCGTGGACGGTTCAAACCCATCATCCGGCGGTCTTCACACATCACGGTTGAGCTAGAGGAACGCTAGTCAGGAGGCTGCTTTGGGCCGAAAAGTTCATCCCATTGGCTTTCGTCTGGGTACGGTTGAGCATCACCGCTCGCGCTGGTTTGCCGAGGGCGATGAGTACAAAGTCCTCATCAGCGAGGATCGTAATATCCGCCAACTGGTACAGAAGGCGTTGCCGGAAGCGGCGATCTCAAAGGTCGAGATCGAGCGTTTCCCGCCCAACCAGGTGCGGGTGACAGTGCACTCAGCCAAGCCGGGTGTCATCATCGGGCGCAAGGGCGCCACGGTGAACGCGCTCCGCAATGACCTGCAGCAGGCGACCAACAAGAAGGTCAAGCTGGATATTGCCGAGATCGAGCACCCAGAGGTGGATGCGTTTTTGGTGGCGGAAAGCATTGCGGAACAGCTTCAGCGCCGGATTTCGCACAAGCGGGCGATGAAGCAAGCGGTGTTGCGCGCGCTCAAGAGCGGGGCGAAGGGTTGCATGATTCGCTGTGGCGGTCGGTTGGCCGGCGCCGAAATGGCCCGCGTAGAGACGTTGCGCGAGGGCCAGGTGCCCCGCCACACCTTGCGCGCTGAGATTGATTATGCTCGCAGCGAGGCCCTGACGACCTATGGCCGGATCGGCATCAAGGTCTGGATCTACAAGGGCGAAATCCTGCCGGGCGCTGAGTAGTCAGATAGTTGGATAGTCGAATAGTCGGGTATAGTCGGATAGTCGAATCGGAGCGGTGATCGAATGCTCACGAAGGACATGGCGCGGCGCCGCAAGATCAGGCGACTATCGGACTACAAGACTATCGGACTATGTGACTTAAGGAGTTATCGAGTATGTTATTGCCAAAGCGCGTGAAATACCGCAAAGTCCATCGTGGGCGCCGGCGGGGGATGGCCAGCCGTGGCAATCAGGTTTCGTTCGGCGACTTCGGGCTGCAGGCATTAAGCCCGGCATGGCTGAGCAGCCGGCAGATCGAGGCCGCGCGGCGGGCCATCGTGCGCTACTTGCGACGCGGGGGCAAGCTGTGGATTCGCGTTTTCCCGGATCATGCCGTGACCAAGCGCCCGGCGGAAACCCGCATGGGCGGCGGTAAAGGCGCGGTCGAGTATTGGGCGGCGGTGGTGCGGCCGGGGCTGATGCTGTTCGAAGTGGCTGGCGTGACCGAGGAAGAGGCCAAGTCGGCGATGCGGCTGGCTTCTCACAAGTTGCCGATCGCGACGCAATTTGTGCGCCGGGACGCTGGCGCCGGGGAGGAAAGTTGATGCGCCCGAGTGAAATGCGTAACCTGTCGCAGGTGGAAATCGGCCGGCATCTGGATGAAGCGTACCAGGAGATGTTCAACCTGCGCTTCCAGTATGCGGCTAATCAATTGAAAAATACGGCCCGACTGGGCCAGGTGCGGCGCGAGATCGCCCGGCTGCGGTCGCTCATGCGTGAGCGTGAGTTGGCGGCGGCCCAGGAGGGATGACGATGGAATTCGAAGGACAACGCAAGCGGTTGATCGGCCAGGTGGTCAGCAATAAGATGGAGAAGACCGTGGTCGTTGTCGTGCGCCGCACGCGCCGGCACCCGCTCTATGGCAAGGTCATCCGGGTGAGCAAGCGCTACAAAGCGCACGATGAGACGAATGAGTGTCAGCTCGGCGACTCCGTGCGCATCGTGGAGTCTCGTCCGTACAGCAAGGACACGCACTGGCGGGTTGAGGCGATCCTCCAGCGGGCCGCGCAGGTGGATACCACGCCGTTGCAGGCCGAGTAGAGGGGGGGCGATGATTCAGCAGGAAACCAGACTCAAGGTCGCCGATAATACGGGCGCCAAAGAACTCCTCTGCATTCGCGTGATGGGTGGCTCGACTCGGCGGTACGCGCACCTGGGCGATATCATCATCGCATCGGTGAAGCAGGCGGCCCCCAACGGCGCCGTGAAGGAAGGCGAAGTGGTGCGGGCGGTGGTCGTGCGCACGACCTATCCGTATGGCCGGCCGGATGGTTCGCACATCCGGTTCGACGATAACGCCGCCGTGATCATTGATCAGGGGCGGGCGCCGCGCGGGACGCGCATCTTTGGGCCGGTGGCCCGCGAGCTGCGCGACCGGGGCTTCATGCGGATCGTTTCGTTGGCGCCGGAAGTGCTGTAGCGAGGTAGAGACATGGATATCCGCAAGGGCGATAAGGTGGTAGTGATCGCGGGTGACGATCTGGGCGCGCAGGGCGAGGTCCACAGCGTTGTGCGGGCCAAGTGGGGGAAGGGCCGCCGTTCCGGCGAGCCGAAGCCCCAGGACGACCGGGTGATCGTGGCCGGTGTGAACATTGTCAAGAAGCACCAGCGCCGCACCGGCGACGTCCGCACCCAGTTCGGTATCATCGAGCGTGAAGCGCCGATTCACGTTTCCAATGTGATGTTGGTGTGTCCGCGGTGCAGCAAGCCGACGCGGCTGGCGCATCGGGAGCACGCTGATGGCAGCCGCGCGCGCATCTGCAAACAGTGCGGCGAGCCGATTGATGACTGAGGTGTAGCGCGTGGTCTGTGAGAGACGAGCCGCACAGGACACGCAATACATGATAGGTTTAGCCTCCGCTCAGGGGCGCAGATCGCGGCCCTGTACACGGACGGGAGCAAAAGAATGGCAACACCGAGATTGCTGGAACGGTATCGTAAAGAAGTTATGCCGGCCCTGGAAAAAGAGTTCGGCTACAAGAACGTGATGCAGGTCCCGCACGTTGAAAAGGTGGTTCTGAACATCGGGATGGGCGAGGCGTTGCAGAACGCGAAGGCGTTGGATGCCGCGGCGAACGATCTGACTATCATTACGGGCCAGAAGCCGGTTTTCACGAAGGCCAAGCGTTCTATCGCGGCCTTCAAGCTGCGTGAAGGTAACACCATCGGCGTGACGGTGACGCTGCGCAGCGAGCGGATGTGGAGCTTTCTCGATCGGCTGATGAATATCGCCCTGCCGCGCCAACGCGACTTTCGGGGGGTCTCGCCGGATTCGTTCGACGGCCGGGGCAATTACAGCCTGGGTCTGCGCGAGCAACTGATCTGGCCGGAGATCAACTACGACAAGATTGACAAAGTGCGGGGCATGGCTGTTACCGTGGTCACCACGGCCAAGACCGACGAAGAGGGTCGCCGCCTGCTGGCGCTGTTGGGGATGCCGTTCCGCAAGTAGCGCGCAAGCCAGGCGAACGATGGGAGGAGAGCAGTGGCTAAGACATGTATGCCATTTCGTGAGCAGCGACGCAAGTATTCCGTGCGTGTGCGCAATCGGTGCAGCGTGTGCGGCCGGCCGCGCGGGTACATGCGCCGGTTTGACCTGTGCCGCATCTGTTTCCGCGACCAGGCTCTGAAGGGCAATTTGCCGGGTGTCGTCAAGTCGAGCTGGTAGACGGCCAGTCTCGCGGGGGCCGCTAAGAGCCTTCCTGGCTGGGGCTGACTGGCGGTCTGATGAGGAGCGACGGAAAGAATGATCAACGATCCAATTGCCGATATGCTGACGCGTATCCGTAACGGTCTCATGGTGCGCCAGAAGCAGGTGGTCGTGCCCGGATCCAAGGTGAAGATTGCCCTGGCGCGCATCCTGAAGGAAGAGGGCTTCATCAAGGATTTCGAGGTGACCAAGGATGCGCCGCAGCCGCAAGTGCGTATCGTCTTGAAATACGATCGGGACCGCAAGTCCATTATCACGGGCCTGTTGCGTATCAGTCGGCCGGGCCGGCGGGTGTACGTGAAACGCAGCGAAATCCCCTGGGTGTTGAGTGGCCTGGGCGCCGCCGTGTTGAGCACGCCGCAAGGGATCATGACCGGCCATAAGGCGCGCCGGCTTGGGCTTGGCGGCGAGGTGCTCTGCTACATCTGGTAGACTGGATGGAGGTAGGACAGTGTCTCGTGTAGGAAAGATGCCTATCCCGCTGCCGAAGGGCGTGAGTGTGGCGATTGACCAGGGCAATGCGATTACCATCAAGGGGCCGAAGGGTCAGCTTGCGCAGCAGTTCCCGACCGATATCCGCGTGGAGTTGCAAGGCCGGGAGTTGCGTGTGTCGCGACCGAGTGACGCCGATCGGCATCGCGCGTTGCACGGCCTGACGCGCGCGTTGTTGAACAATATGGTGACCGGCGTGAGCAGCGGATTCACGCGCACGCTTGATATCGAGGGTGTCGGCTATCGCGCCGGCATGTTGGGCAAGAACCTGGTGGTGCTTGTCGGGTATTCGCATCCCGTTGAAGTCGTCCCGCCGGCGGGAATTGCATTCGAAGTGGACAAGACCGGCCGCCAAATCACGATTAGCGGGATTGACAAGCAAGTGGTCGGCGAAATGGCCGCTGAGATCCGAGGATTGCGTGGGCCGGAGCCGTATAAGGGCAAGGGCGTGCGTTATCATGGTGAGAAGGTCCGCCAGAAGGCCGGCAAGAGTGGTAAGGTCGGCGGCAAGGGCGGGAAGAAGTAGTCGGTTCCCATCGGTGAGGAGCCGTGGGGCTATCTCCGAGTTGGGGTTGCGGGTGGCGTCTGCTGCCCGATCTTGCTATTCGGCAAGCCCCCCAACCGGACAGGAGGATCACAGTCAATGGCCAAGGACACGAGTCGAGAAGCTCGCGATCGCCGGCATGAGCGCCTCCGCAAGCGCACGCAGGGCACATCCGAGCGACCTCGTTTGAATGTATTTCGCAGCTTGCAACACATCTATGCGCAGGTGATTGACGACGAATTGGGCCACACGCTGGTCGCGGCGTCAACCCTGGATCCCGAGTTGCGCGGGAAGTTGGACGGTCTTTCTAAGTCCCAAGAGGCGGCGCGTGTGGGCAAGTTGGTTGCGGAACGCGCTCTGGCGCAGGGGCTGAAGCTGGTCGTGTTTGACCGCGGCGGTTACCCCTACCATGGCCGTGTCAAAGCGTTGGCCGACGGCGCACGCGAGGCAGGACTGGAATTTTAGGAGGACGGATGCCAGGCAGAGAGAAAAAAGAGCGCGGCGAACAGAGCAAGGATAAGCAGCGCAAGCCGCGCGAGCGCGAACGCGAAGAAGAACGCGAACAACTCGACGAGCGGGTGGTGCACATCGCCCGCACGGCCAAGGTGCTGAAGGGCGGTCGGCGTTTCGCTTTCCGCGCCGTCGTCGTGGTGGGCGATAACCACGGCCAGGTGGGCTTCGGGGTGGGCAAGGCTCGCGAAGTGCCCGATGCGGTGCGCAAGGCCTCGGATCGGGCGCGCAAGGTGATGCGGCCCTACCCGATGGTCGGCACAACCATCCCGCACGAGGCGTTGGGGGATGCCAGCGCGGCCCGCGTGTTGTTGCGGCCGGCCTCGCCGGGCACCGGCGTCATCGCGGGCGGCGGGGTGCGCGCCGTGCTGGAAGCTGCGGGGATCCGTGATATCCTGACCAAGAGTCAGGGCAGCGCCAACATGCTCAACGTGGTCGCGGCGACTTTCAAGGCGTTGGAAACGTTGAAGAGCCCGGAAGAAGAGGCCAAGCGGCGGGGCAAGTCGGTGGAAGCCATGACCCCCTTCTGGCTGCGCGGCGGCCCAGGAGGCCCAAATGGCGAGTGAAGCGAAGAAGGTGCGCATCACCTATAGCACCAGCTTTATCGGCGTGCAGAGCGATCAGAAGGACACGATCCGGCGTCTGGGCTTCACCAAGCGCGGCCAGACCGTGGAGCAGCCCGACACCCCGGCCATCCGTGGTATGATTCACAAGGTGCGCCACCTGGTGACTGTGCAGGAAATTGACGAATGACGAATGATGAATGACGGCGTTGCTTCGTCATTGGTCATTGGTCGTTGGTCCCTCGTCCGTCGTTGGAGGAACCATGAAGTTGAATGAACTCTGGCCCGCGGAGGGCGCTCATCGGGATTCCACGCGCGCCGGTCGCGGCATCTCGGCTGGCCGCGGGAAGACCGCGGGCCGCGGCCAAAAGGGCCAAAATGCCCGTTCTGGCGGCGCCAAGCGGCCGTACTTCGAGGGTGGGCAGTTGCCGCTGGTGCGCCGGCTGCCGGAATTGGGCGGTTTCAAGAACCGCTGGCGGATCGCATACACGCCGGTCAACGTGGAGTGGCTGAACGGCTTCGAGGCCGGCGCCGAAGTGACCCCGGAGATGATGTTGATAGCGGGTCTGATTCGCTCGTTGTCCGCGCCGGTCAAGGTGCTCGGCGGCGGCGTGCTCGACCGCGCGCTCACCGTCAAGGCGCACAAGTTTTCCGCGTCGGCGCGTGAGAAGATCGTGGCGGCCGGCGGGGCCGTGGAGGAATTGGCCCTGTAAGGGGCTGGGCTTGTAGGAGAACTGGAAGATGCTTGATGCCGTTCGCAATGCATTCAGACTGCCGGATCTGCGGCGCAAGCTGCTGATCACGATCGGCATTCTGGTGATCTATCGGTTCATCTCGCACGTGCCGATACCCGGTGTAGATCGGTTGGCGCTTGCCCAGGTCTTCGAGTCGAACGCGCTGCTAGGGATGCTCAACTTGCTTTCCGGCGGCGCCCTGCAGAACTTCTCGGTGATGGCGATGGGGGTCTACCCCTACATCACCGCCTCCATCATCCTCCAGTTGTTGCAGCCGATCATCCCGCAACTGGAAGCGATGATGAAGGAAGGGGAGGCGGGCCGCAAGAAGCTCAACCAATACACCGTCTACCTGACGATCCCGCTGGCGGCGTTGCAGGCCTTCGGGCAGTCCTCGTTGCTGGCGCAACCGACTTCGGTGGGCGGGGCCGGCATCTTGAAGGAGTTCGGTTTCGCCACGGCGCCGCTGGCGACGATCGCCATCATGGCGACGCTGACCGCCGGCACGATGCTGGCGATGTGGCTCGGCCAGATCATCACCGAAGAGGGGATCGGCAATGGCGTCTCGATCATCATCTTCGGCGGGATCATCGCCGCGATGCCGCAGAACGTCCAGCGCACCTGGGTCGAAGGCGGCTTCGTCGAGCTGCTGATCTTCGTCCTCGTGACGGTGTTCACGGTGGCGCTGATCGTCATCGTGCAGGAAGGCCAGCGGCGGATTCCGGTGCAATACGGCAAGCGGGTGCGCGCAGTGCGCGGCAATCGTTTGGTCGTAGTCGGCGGGCAGAGCACGCATGTGCCGATGCGCGTCAACTCGGCCGGTATGATCCCGCTGATCTTTGCCTCCAGCTTTTTGATCTTTCCGAGCACGATCGCCAGTTACTTCGTGAACTCGGCGACGACCTGGGTGGCGTCGGTGGCGAATTTCATCTACCGGGTGTTCAGCCCCCAGTATAACGGGTACTGGATTCTCTATTTCATCCTGGTCATCGCGTTCACGTATTTCTATACGGATGTGGTGTTCCGGCAGCAGAACCTGCCCGAAACCTTACAGAAGCAGGGCGGCTTCGTCCCCGGCATCCGGCCTGGGCCGAACACCGAGAAATACCTGAATCGGGTGATGACCCGCATCACGCTGGTGGGTGCGCTCTTCCTGGGCTTTGTCGCCATCCTGCCATGGCTGGTGCACCTGGTCTTCGGCGGCGGCGCGAGTCGGGCCTCTTCGAGCACACTGCTGATCTCCAGCACGGGCCTGCTGATCGTGGTGGGCGTAGTGCTCGACACGATGAAGCAGCTCGAAGCGCAATTGCTGATGCGGCACTATGAAGGCTTCATCCGCAAGTCGTCGTAAGGTGGAGGTCAGGTCATGGCGACGCCGTCCGTCGAACCGCTCTTTATCGTGATGTTGGGCGCGCCCGGCGCGGGCAAAGGCACACAGACCCGCCTGCTGTCGGAATCGTTGGGGATTCCGCAGATCTCCTCCGGCGATATCTTCCGGGAGAACCTGAAGAATCAGACGCCATTGGGGTTGCTGGCGCAGCAATACATGGACAACGGCGCGTTGGTGCCGGACGATGTCACGATCAACATGGTGATGGAGCGGCTGGGCCGGGCGGATTGCGCCGGCGGCGCGGTGTTGGATGGCTTCCCGCGCACCCTGGCGCAAGCGGCCGCGCTTGATAAGGCGCTGACCGCCCAGGGATTGCGGGTGCGCCTCGTGCCGTTGCTCGAAGTGAGCGACGACGCGGTGATCAACCGGCTGGCGGGCCGGCGGGTGTGCCGCGAGTGCCAGGCGATGTATCACCTGGAGTTCAACCCGCCGGCCGGCGACCCGACGCGCTGCGACAGGTGCGGGGGCGAGCTTTACCGGCGGGCCGATGACGAGCCAGAGACGGTGCGCAACCGGCTGTTCGTCTACTACAAGCAGACCGCGCCCTTGCTGGGGTACTATTTCGCCCACGAGGTGTTGAAGGCGCTGGATGGCGACCGGCCGATCGAGGCGGTGCAGGCCGATTTGTTGGCTGCAGTGCGCGCGATCTAGCTGGCGGTGGTCCCGGGATGATTACGCTCAAGTCCAAAGCCGAAATCGCCGAAATGCGTGAGGCCGGACGGATTGTAGCCCGTGCACATCAGGCTTTGCGCGAGATGATCCGGCCTGGCGTGACGACCGCCGCATTGGACGCGCGGGCCGCGGAGATCATTCGGAGCCATGGCGCGATCCCGACCTTCCTGGGTTATCCGCATACCGGGAAGAACGATTTTCCGGCCAACATCTGCACCTCGATCAACGAGGTGTTGGTGCACGGCATTCCGAGCCAGCGACGTTGGCTGGAAGCCGGCGACATTATCAGCATAGACGTGGGCGCCACGTATCACGGCTGGGTCGGCGACTCCGCGTGGACGTATGCGGTCGGTGAGATTGATGCGGTGAGTAAGCGCCTGATGGAGGCCGCCGAAGGGGGGCTGTGGGCGGGCATCGCGGCAGCGCGTGTCGGGAATCGCCTGGGCGATATTTCGGCCGCGGTGGAAACCTATGTCACCGCCCGAAAATTCGCGGTGGTGCGAGAGTACACCGGGCACGGGGTGGGGCGCAAGATGCACGAAGACCCCCAACTGCTGAACTATGTCCCGCGCGGCGCGGGACGAGGGCCGCGGCTGCAGGTCGGCATGACCCTGGCGCTCGAGCCGATGGTCAACGCCGGCACCTGGCGCACCCGCACCCTGGCGGATGGTTGGACCGTCGTGACGTTGGATGGCAAGCGGAGCGCCCATTTCGAGCATTCGATTGTCATTACCGAAGATGGGCCGCAGATTTTGACACTGTTGTGAACCGGGCTGTGGCCGGCGTGCCGGGGCCTGGCAGGAGGGGATACCTGTGAAAGTTCGACCGTCGGTAAAGCGTATCTGCGCCAAGTGCCGGATCATCCGGCGTCATGGCGTCGTGCACGTGATTTGCGATAACCCGAAGCACAAGCAGCGCCAAGGGTAAAAGCAGAAGGCAGAAGGCAGAACGCCGGCGCACGGCAGAGGTCATTCTGCATTCTGCATTGAAAAGTGGGAGGAGCGCATGGCTCGTATTGCTGGTGTAGACCTGCCGCGTGACAAGCGGGTCGAAGTCGGCCTGACCTATATTTACGGGATCGGTCTCACGTCAAGCCAGGAAATCCTGGGCATGACCGGCATCAGTCCCGACACGCGCGTGCGCGATCTGGATGAAGCCCAGGTCGCCCGTCTGCGCGAGGTGATCGAGCGCAACTACAAGGTAGAAGGGGATCTGCGGCGCGAGGTGAACATGAACATCAAGCGTTTGCAGGAAATCGGCAGCTACCGCGGGCTGCGTCATCGCCGCAACCTGCCGGCCCATGGCCAGCGCACCCGGACGAACGCGCGCACCAAGCGCGGCGCCCGCAAGACGGTGCCCGGGAAGAAGCGCGCCCGCAAGTAAGAGGAGTTGAGGAATGCCAAAACCAACAGCAGCGGGGGCGAGCGCCCCGGCCAAGCGCGGCGGTCGCCGCGCCGGTCCGCGCCGCGAGAAGCGGATGGTGCCGCAAGGGCAGATCCATATCCAGTCAACGTTCAACAATACCATCGTGACCGTCACCGATCCGCAGGGTAACGCCCTGGCCTGGACCAGCACGGGCGCGGCGGGGTTCAAAGGTTCGCGCAAGAGCACCCCGTACGCGGCCCAGATGGCGGCGCAGCAAGCCGCGCGCACGGCCATGGATCAGGGGATGCGCGAGGCCGATGTGTTTCTGAAGGGGCCTGGCCCCGGCCGCGAGTCGGCGATTCGCGCCCTGCAGACCGCCGGGATGCGCGTCCGCTCGATCACTGATGTGACGCCCATCCCGCACAACGGCTGCCGGCCGCCCAAGCGACGGCGTGTGTAATTTGCGATTTCAGATTGGCGATTTTGGATTTCGAGGCGATGCTTCTCACAATCTGCAATCCACAATCCGCAATCTGCAATCCGGTGAGGGGGACGAAGGTCGCCAAGCTGTAAACCCCTCGGAGCAGAAGTTCGTATAGGAGGATTTAATTGGCACGATATACTGATTCGGTTTGTCGGCTTTGCCGCCGCGAGAACATGAAGCTATTCTTGAAGGGGGAACGTTGTTTTTCGCCCAAGTGCTCGTTCGAGAAGCGCAACTACTCGCCCGGCATGCACGGCAAGAAGGTCACATTCAAGCGTAAAGAGTCGGACTTCGCGCTTCAGTTGCGTGAAAAGCAGAAGGCGCGTCGGATTTACGGCGTGCAGGAGCGCCAGTTCCGCCGTTATTTCCGCACGGCGCTGCGGGTAAAAGGGATGACCGGCGCGACGTTGTTGCAGATTCTGGAGCGGCGGCTGGACAACGTGGTGTTTCGCATGGGTCTGGCCGAGTCGCGGGCGCAGGCGCGCCAATTGGTGCGCCACGGCCACTTCAGCGTCAACGGACACAATCACGATGTTCCCTCCTACCTGGTCGAGGTGGGGGATGTGATCGAGGTGCGCGCGGCGAGCCGCTCGAATGGTTACTTCAAGGCCGTCGCCGATCGGTTGGGTGAGCGCAGCATGCCGAATTGGTTGGAATTCGATGCCAGCCGCCTGGCGGGCCGCATGTTGAGCATGCCCGATCGTCAGTCGGTTGACCTCCCGATGAGTGAACAGTTGATCGTTGAGTACTATAGCCGCTAGTGAATGCGGAATGCAGAATGGCGAATGCGGAAATAAGCGCCTGTTGAGTCGGGTGATTCTGCATTCTGTATTCATCATTCCGCATTCGAAAGGGGGGCGTCTTGTTGAACTTTGTGCTGCCCAAGATTGAGCGCGACGCGAGTGCGCGCAACTACGGGCGGTTTATCATCGGCCCGTTGGAAAGTGGCTATGGTGTAACGTTAGGGAATGCCCTGCGTCGTGTGTTGCTCTCTTCGTTGCCTGGCGCAGCAGTGACCTCGGTTCGCATTAGCGGCGTGCATCACGAGTTTTCAGCCATCCCGCACGTCACGGAGGATACCACCGCGCTGCTGCTGAACATCAAGCAGTTGCGGCTGAAATCGGAGTCGGACGAACCGGCGCGGCTACATGTGGAAGTGCGCAGCGAGGGCCCGGTGACGGCGGGTGATCTGGTTTGCCCGCCCGATGTGCAGGTGGTCAACCCGGAGTTATTGCTGTTGGTCGCCGATTCGCCCGTGGTGGATTTGGATTTGGAGTTGACAGTCCATCGCGGCCGCGGTTACTCGCCGGCCGAGGAACGGGGCAAGCTCCCACTGGGTGAAATCCCGGTGGATGCGATCTACACGCCGGTGCGCAAGGTAAATTACATGGTGACTCGCGCGCGCATCGGCCAGCAGACGAACTACGATCGTCTGGCGTTGGAAATCTGGACTGACGGTACTATATCGCCGGAGGCGGCATTGAATGAATCGGCCAAGCTGCTGATCCGCCACCTGACGCTGATCGTCGGCGCGGATGTCATGCCGGCCGACGAAGGGGCGGCGGAAGCGCGCAGCGTGCCGAGCCGGATCTATGACGCGGCGATCGAAGAATTGGAGCTGAGCGTGCGCGCTTACAATTGTTTGAAGCGCGCGGGGATTACCAAGGTCGGCGAAGTGCTGGAAAAGCTGGCCAAGGGCGAGGAAGAAATCCTCTCCATCCGGAATTTTGGCCGCAAGTCGTTGACCGAGCTGGTAGAAAAGCTGGATGCGAAGGGCTACCTGTCCGTGATCGCATATCAGCCGAGTGACTCGGCCGGGGCTGAAGAAGCGGGCGAAGCGGACGAGGACCAGTAAACGGAGTTATCTCGAGATGAATCATCGAGTTGCAGGACGTAAGCTGGGGCGCAACACCAGCCAGCGCAACGCCTTATGGCGTGGCCTCATCACCGATCTGTTGCGTCACGACCGGATCAGCACGACGGATGCGAAGGCCCGGTCGGTGCGCGGTGATGCCGAACACTTGATCTCAGTTGCCAAGCGCAGCATGGCCGCCGGCGGCAATCCGGTGTATGCCCGGCGTCTGGCGGCGCGCGTGATCACCGATCCCGATGTGACCAAGCGCCTGTTCGATGAAGTAGCGCCGCGGTTCAGCGACCGCCCCGGCGGTTATACCCGCATCGTCAAGGTGGGCCAGCGGGTGGGCGATGGCGCCGAGATGGTCATCCTGGAGTTGGTCGAACGCGCCGAGAAGCCGGTCGAACCGAAGAAGAAGTAAAAGCAGTCGGTTAGCACCTTAACCTATGTCAGAGCATAGTCTCCGCGCCACCGTGACCTACGACGGGACCGAGTTCCTGGGGTTCCAGTGGCAGACTGGTGGACGGACGGTGCAGGGTGTGTTGGAAGCCGCCCTGGCCCAGGTGACGCGGCAGGGGACGCGCGTGATCGGGGCGGGCCGCACCGATGCCGGGGTGCACGCCCTGGGGCAGGTGATCGGGTTCCGGGTCGCCTGGGGCCATCCCCTCGCCGATCTCCAGCGGGCGCTCAATGCCGTGCTGCCGGCGGACGTGGCGATCCTGGCGCTTGGCCCGGCCGAGCCTGGCTGGCATCCCCGGTTCAGCGCCCGGCGGCGATTCTATCGCTACACCGTGTTGAACCGGCCGGTGCGGTCGCCGCTCGAGCGGCGTTACGCGCACCTGGTGACCGCGCCGCTCGATCTGGCGGCGTTGTGCGCAGGGGCCGAACCGCTGGTCGGTCAACACGACTTCGCCAGCTTCGGCCAGCCGACCCAGGGCGACAGCACGGTGCGGGTGATCTATGCGGCTGATTGGCGGCGGGAAGGCGACCGCTTCATTTTTGATGTGGTCGGGAACGCCTTCTTGCGGACCATGGTGCGCAGCCTGGTCGGCGCGCTCCTCCAGGTCGGGACGGGGCGGTGGCCGGTCGGTCGGGTGGCCGAAATCCTGGCGGGTCGGGATCGTGCCCTGGCCGCCGCGCCTGCCCCCGCCTGCGGGCTGTGCTTGATGCAGGTTGAGTACGAATCAGTAGGGGAGTAAGCAACGTGAGAACTTATAGCGCGACAGCAAGCGACGCCGAGGAGAGCCGCGAGTGGTACGTGGTGGATGCCACGGGCAAGACCCTCGGCCGGCTGGCCACGCAAATCGCGGCGGTGCTCAAAGGCAAGCACAAGCCGATCTACACCCCCGGCATGGACTGCGGCGACTACGTGGTCGTGATCAATGCCGAGAAGGTGTATGTGACCGGGCGCAAGCTCGAACAGAAGGTCTATTATCGTTTTTCCGGTTATCCGAGCGGCCTGCGCGAAACCAGGTTGCGCGACCAACTGGCGAATCACCCCGAGCGGGTGATCCAGGCGGCCGTCAACGGTATGCTCAATCGCAATCGTCAGCGCCGGCAGTTGATGGGTAAGCTCAAGGTGTACAAAGGGCCGGAGCATCCGCATCAGGCCCAGCAGCCGAAGCCGTTCCCGTTCGCATGAGGAAGGATCGAGGGTAGATGGCAGCCAAATACTACGAAGCAGTTGGACGCCGCAAGACGGCATCGGCTCGGGTGCGCCTGTACCCCGGTACAGGCACGATCATGGTCAATGAACGGCCACTTCAAGAGTATTTCCCGCGCGGCACGGACGTGATCGCGATCAATCGGCCGTTGCAGGTGACCGACACGCTGAGCAGCTACAACGTCAGCGTGCATGTGGCGGGCGGCGGCCTGACCGGCCAGGCGGGCGCGACCTCGCTGGGCATCGCGCGCGCCCTGTGCGTGGCCGACGAGAACCTGCGCTCGGTGCTGAAATCCAACGGTCTGCTGGTGCGCGACGCCCGCGCCAAAGAGCGCAAGAAGTACGGCCTCAAGCGTGCCCGCAAGGCGCCGCAGTACACCAAGCGCTAGACGGATTGTAGATTTTCGATTGCGGATTGCGGATTGGCGTCAGCCATTCCGCAATCCGCTTTTGTGTTTTTGCGATGACCGCATCCTGAGCGGAGCAGCGTTTTTTGCTGCGTAGTCGAAGGATGTGTTTCCGCATCGCGTCGCCGTGGAGACAGTCATGATCAAAGTCGGTATCCTGACCGTGAGCGATCGCAGCGCGCGGGGCGAGCGGACCGACCTGAGCGGCCCGGCGTTGGCGCAAGCGGTGCATGAGCGGCTGCCCGGCGCGGAAGTCGCCATCACCGGGATTGTCCCCGACGAACCGGGGGAGATCGCGGCCTGGCTGATCCGCGGGGCCGACGAGTTGGCCCTCGATCTCATCCTGACGACCGGCGGCACCGGCTTCGCGCCGCGCGACGTGACGCCGGAGGCCACGCGAACGGTCATCGCGCGGGAGGCGCCCGGCCTGGCCGAAGCCATGCGCGCCGCCAGCCTGCGCGTCACCCCGCACGCCATGCTCAGCCGGGCCATCGCCGGCATCCGCGGCCGCACGTTGATTGTCAACCTCCCCGGCAGCCCCAAAGGCGCGGTCGAGAACCTGACGACCATCCTACCCGTCCTGCCGCACGCGGTGGAGTTGCTCCGCGAAGCCCCCGCAGCCGAGCAACATCATAGACTGCCGGCTGCCTGAGCTGGTTGCCTCATACGTTTCGCGGGGAAGTGTGCTGCAGCAATTCCCAATGTGGCGCGTCATGATGACTTCCCAACGTTTTGCCCACCTGATCGAAGTAGCGCCCTTGGTACAAGCGCAGCGCATCTTGGTTCACTGCCATCAACCGTCTACCGGCCGCACTGCTGCGCGGGTGTTCAGCAGAGAGGGGTGACGCCCCAATCCGTTGCTTGCGTTTCACGAAATCACGTGCTACACTGTTTCACGGGGAGGCGAACGATGGAAACGCAGAATATCACTTTGTCCCTGCCCAAAACCTTGTTGCGCCAGGCGAGGCTTATTGCAGTGCAGCGTCAAACCTCGGTATCAGGGCTGCTGGCGCAGACTCTGGCCGAGATCGTGGCGCAGGAAGATGGCTATGCCGCTGCCCGGCGTCGGCACCTGGCCCACATCGTGGATGCCACCGACCTGGGCACGCGGGGTACACCCGGTTGGGGGCGGGACGAGTTGCATGAACGCTAACCTGCCGCGTCAGTTTGTGGATACGAATGTCCTGGTCTATGTGCACGACAAGTCGGCCGGCGCCAAGTATGAACGCGCCGCGGCGCTCGTCACCGGATTATGGGAGGCCGGAAATGGCTGCCTCAGCACCCAGGTGTTGCAGGAATTCTACGTCACCGTCACCCGCAAAGTCGCCAGGCCGTTGACGGGCGAAACGGCAGCCCAAATCGTAGCCGATCTGGGCAAATGGCGCGTCCACGCGCCAGGCGTTCAGGATGTACTGGGCGCCATCGAGATCCATCGGCGTTTCGATGTCTCCTTCTGGGATGCGTTGATCTTGCGCAGCGCGTCCCAACTCGGTTGTCTCGTCGTTTGGTCCGAAGACCTTAACCCCGGCCAAGGCTACGGCTTGGTACGCGTCCAGAATCCGTTCTGAGTCATCCTGCTGAACGCGCAGCCCCCGACCGTCTGTCAGCCGCGCGCTTTCGTGGAAGAGTGCCAGCGGGCGATCTGTTTCGGGAGCACGGCGAGGCGTTGGCGGCCGCGCTGCGGATGGATCTCGCCGCGGGCGACCCGGCTGAGGATGTCAACCGGCTGAGCGACGCGGTGGCGGTCATCCGCTGGCATCAGTTCCAGATCCATGTCAAGCTGATACGCGCGCTCCAGGGCCGGCACACCGAAGAGGAGTTGGTGGACACGTTGGAAGGCTTCCCGAAGGATTCCGATGGCTCGGCCAAGGTGGCGCTCATCGGCCTGGATCGCTCCATCGCGGCCTGGGGCGCGCTGCTTCGCGTCTTGCCCGCGCGGGAGACCGAGACGTTGGAGTTGTTGGTGAGCCTGGAGCGGTTGCGTCGCGCGGTGGAACAGGAGTTCCCGGCCGCGCGGGCTTTCGTGCGGCCAGGGTTTGATACGTAATGATCGCTTCGGCAGCGTTGAGTGCAGGGAACCGAACCGGAGAAATGACGCGCGCCGCCTTGTCGTGCGCGGAGAGGTTATGAGCCAGAACGAGCAAGGCGGCCGCGGTGTTGCTCTTACAATATGCGAATCTCTCCCCGGAAACCATCCGTACTTCTACCGATTCTCCCTTCACCCCCCAGCGGCGCCCCGTCCATTCGACCAAGCGTCGGGAGCAGTTGACCACTCGCCCATTGCGATTCTTTCGCGGGCGTGGTACAATATGATCAATCATGCCACATCGAGCCGTTCCATGACCGTTTTGAACCCGAGTATCCTGTCGCCCGATCTGACGAAAGCCCTCTATGCCACTGCGAAGCGCACGAAGGGGATGAACCTGCCGTTCGTGACACCGGCGCTGTTGCTCCTGACCTTCGCACGGGATGACATCGGCGCGGCGCATCGCTTGCTGGTGCTGCTGGCCGCGGAGCGCAGCTTCCGGCTGGATGAGCTGGCCGCCTCGGCCGAAGTGCTGGCGCGCAACAGCCCCGGCCGCGACGCCGACTTCACCTTTGTGGATGAAACCGGGGCCACGGCGCGCATGTCCACCGAGATGGTGATCGTCCTGGACGAGGGGCGAAGCATTGCCCAGGCCGCGGATGAGCTGCAGATGGGCACAGAGCACGCGCTGGCCGCGCTGGCCGAACGCGGGGTGGGCACGGCCGCGCTGCTCCGGCGCTATGGCATCTCGCCCGAAACGATGACCAACCGGCTCGTCCAACAGGCGCAAACCAAGCGCGTCGCCAGCCAGGATCTCGTGGCGCAGGCCAAAGGAGGCGAGGCGAAGCCCGTCTATGTGCGGGCCGACCTGATGCGCGACCTGCTCGGTCTGCTGACCCTGGCGAACCATCGGCACGTGATGCTGGTAGGCGAGGTCGGGGTGGGCAAGCGATCGCTGGCGCAGGGGCTGGCGCTGTTGCTGGCTGAAGGCAAAGGGCCGGCCGGATTGACCAGCCTAGTGCAGGTGTCTGAGAACGCGTTGCTGGCCGACGCCGAGAAAGCGGTGGAAACGGCCCGCCGCCAGGCCGCCGACGGCGTGCTCTTCATCCCCGGCGTGGAACGTTTCTTCAGCGGCGCGCTCAACTCGGCCGAGTTCCCGAAAGGCACGCGGGCGGTGCAGCGCGCCTTCCTGGAGCCGCGGCCGGTCGTGGTCGCCACGACAACCGACGCGGCCTGGAAAGAGCGCCTGGCCGCGGATTCGACCCTCCCGGCCTACAGCCACACCCTGCGCGTGGCTGAGCCGCCGGCCGATGAAGCGATCGCCATCCTGGCCGTGCACAAGCCGGTGCTGGAGCACGACTACGGATTGCGCATCGCGGACAGTGCCCTGCCCGCGGCAGTGAACATGGCGAAGCGTTACGTGGCCGGGATGCCGCTGCCCGCCTCCGCGTTGGCCGCGCTGCATCGGGCGTGCGCCATGCTCAAGCTGGCCGGCCAGTCGCAGGCCGCGTTCCGCCCCGATCTCAAGCCCGATTCCACACTCGACGAGGATGATGTGGCGGCGGCCGTCAGCGCCATGACCGGCATCCCGGTCAATAAGCTCGGCGCCGACGAGCGCACCCGCTACGCTGGCATGGTCGAGGCGCTGCACCAACGTATCATCGGCCAGGATGAGGCGGTGCTGGCGGTGAGTCGGGCGGTCAAGATCGCCCGCGTGGGGCTGAAGGACCCCAAGCGACCGATTGGTTCCTTCCTCTTCCTGGGGCCGAGCGGCGTCGGCAAGACCGAGTTGGCGCGGGCGCTGGCCGAGTTCATGTACGGCAGCGAAGACGCGATGGTCGCCCTCGACATGAGCGAGTATCAGCAGGATCACACGGTGAACCGGCTGATCGGCGCGCCGCCGGGCTACGTGGGCTATGAGGGGGGCGGGCAGCTCACCGAAAAAGTGCGGCAGCGCCCCAGCGCGGTCGTGCTCTTTGACGAGGTCGAGAAGGCGCATCCGCGCGTGCTCGATGTGCTGCTCCAGATCATGGAGGAGGGCCGGCTGACCGACGCCCAGGGCCGGATGACAGCGTTCAGCGAGACGTTGATCATTCTGACGAGCAACCTCGGCTCGCAATTCCTGGACAAGCCGATCCTGACTGATGAGATGCGCGAGACGGTGATGGCGGCCGTGCGTTCCTGCTTCCGGCCGGAGTTCCTGAACCGCCTGGACGAAATCATCCTGTTCTTGCCGCTGACCCAGGATCAATTGCGCCAGATCTTGAACCTGCTGTTGAAGAAAGAAGGCAAGATGCTGGCGGCCCAGGGGGTGGCGCTGACGATCAGCGACGCGGCGAAGGAATGGATGTTGGCGCAGAACGATCATCCCGAATGGGGCGCGCGGCCGTTGCGGCGCATCATCCAGAAGAGCTTGCGCGAGCCGCTGGCCGACTGGCTATTGACTGCCGCGCCGGCCAAAGGCGCGCAGGTGGCTGTGGATGTGACAGCGGATGTGCTGCAGTTTCGCTTCACCTGATCCTGATTTTCGCGCTGGCAAGTTTGGCTCTTCACGATCTCTTCACGGCTACCGTTTATACTGGGTGCGTGAGTTGATTGCAGGACTGGGATTCCCGTGAATGACTCTGCAAGCAACGGCGGCCCCGGTGCGTCACCGGAGGTCGCTTATGGCATGGGTGTCTTGGCTGGGAGGCGAGGAATGTTTGAGGGCAAGCGCATCCTGACGGTGGATGATTCGATAACGATCCGTGCGTTTCTGCGGCGTCTGTTGACCGAACAAGGCGCGAATGTGGACGCCGCGGTCACCGGCGAAGAGGCGCTGGCCTTTTGTCGCCTCGGTCACAAATACGACTTGATCATCCTCGACTTGTTGTTGCCTGATACGGACGGCATCGAGATCCTGCGTCAAATTCGCACCACGGATGACGAAAGCGCGATCGTGATGTTGACCGGCATGGGCGGTGTCAAGTCGGCGATCACCGCGGTGCAGCACGGCGCCGATGGTTACATTGAAAAGCACGATCTCAACGTGGGCGGCGACCATGCCGAGTTTTTTTACGCGCTCGGTCAGGCGCTGCAACGTCGCGCCGGCCTGGTCGCCCAGAAGCAACTCAGCCAGGTGCGGGCTGATTTCTATTCGATGGTGACGCATGATATGCGCAACCCGGCGGCGGCCGCAGTGATGATCCACAACCTGCTGTTGGAGGATTACGCCGATTCGTTGACCCCTTCGCAGATCGAGCTGCTCTCGATGGCGGGCGACGCCTCCCGCAAGCTGCTGGGCCTGATCAACGATTACCTGGATTTCGCCAAGATTGACGCTGGCTATCTGAAATTGGATTGCCAGAACGTGGATATGCGCGGGGTCATCGAGGCCGGGCTGAAGCTGGGCCGCGTGCAGGCGCAGTCCAAGAACCAGACGATCACGGTGGATCTGCCTACGCAGCCGATCCATGCGTATGTGGATGTCGAACGCATGAAGCAGGTGATTGATAATCTGCTTTCTAATGCCGTGAAATACACTCCCGAAGGCGGGCAAATCACGGTCCAGCTTCGAGCGGAAGGGAAGTTCGTGGTGTTGCGTGTGACGGATACGGGCCAGGGGATCTCGAAGTCGCAGATGGAAGTGCTCTTCAGCAAGTATCATCGTTTGCCCGGTGAGACGGCCCGCCGGATCCAGGGCACAGGCCTGGGTCTGTTCATCGTCAAGCAGACGGTCGAGTCTCATGGCGGCAGTGTGTCGGTTGAGTCGGAAGGGATTCCCGGCAAGGGCAGCACCTTCATCGTGAAGCTCCTCTTGTCGCAGATCGCATAGCGGAGGGAGGCGCGCGATGCTGTCAATCCAGTCTCAGCGGGTGCAGTGGCTCACCTTCCGGCTGTACGGCGGTGAATACGCGCTGACGGTCGGCGACGTTGTGGAGGTGCTGAGCATGGTGGCGCTCGCGCACATGCCCGAAGCGCAACCCTGGCTGGCCGGCATGTTGAACCTGCGCGGTCGGGTCGTGCCTGTCATTGACTTGCGCCTGCGGCTGGACCTTCCGGCGCGCCCGATTGGCTTGGACACGCCGGTGGTGGTGGCGCAGTGGGCCGACCGGCTGGTGGGTCTGATCGTGGATGAGGTCACGGAGGTGTTGACGTTGGCGGCCGATGCGCTCTCTGCGCCGGATGAGCTGGCCGGCGCCGCGCATCCGGTCTTGGCCGTCGCGCGGACGGCTGAACGGTTGATCCTGCTCCTGGATCTCCAGCGCCTCTGCGACTCGGCGCAGCCGCTTGCGGCCGGGGGGCGGTTCAAGCTGGGGACATCGCCGGCGCAGCAACGCTAAAACACAACAGGGGACTGTTCGCATGGTTACGCCTGGATCTGCGCTCTCTGAGGCCGACCTTCAACGTTTTTCGGATCTCTTGCGCGCCCGGAGCGGCATGGAGTTTTCCGGCCCACGCCGGGCCGACCTCGAGCGGGTGATCGAGCGGACGCTCAGCGAGCTGCGCTTGTCTACGCCGGATCTGCTCTACGAGCGCCTGACCGACGGGCCGGGCGCACAGGCCGCGCTCGAGGCATTCATTGCCTCCCTTACCGTCCCCGAAACCTATTTCTTCCGCAACCGGCCCCAATTCGAAGCGCTGGAGCAGCGCATCCTGCCCGAACTGATCGCGCGGCGGCGCGATCTGCGCCGGCTGCGGATTTGGAGCGTCGGCTGCGCATCGGGCGAGGAGCCGTATTCACTGGCGATGCTCTTGCACTGCCTGCTGCCCCCATCAGAGGCCGTGGCCGATTGGGATGTGACGATCCTGGCGACCGATCTCAACCGCAGCCTGCTCGAAAAAGCGCAACGCGGCCTCTATACCGCCTGGTCATTTCGAGATACCCCGCCCGATGTGCAGGAGCAATTCTTCACGCGGCGCGGCGGCCAGTTCGAGCTGGCGCCCCAGGTACGCAGCCAGGTCACATTTGCCTATCTCAATCTGGCCGACGATACCTATCCTTCCGCGCTGACGAACACCCTCGACATGGATCTGATCCTCTTCAGGAACGTGTTGATCTATTTCGGCGATGAGATGGCGCGGCGCGTGATAGATCGCCTCTACGATGCGCTGGCCGATGGCGGCTGGCTGCTCGTCGGCCACGCTGAACCGTCTATCTCGCTCTTTAGCCGGTTCACCACCCACAGCTTTCCAAACACCATCGTTTATCAGAAACAGGTATCTTATCAAAAAAGCGTGGAGACTTCCGAAGTCTTCACAGACTTCGGAAGTCTGGCGCCCCCGCTGGCGCACACGGCGCGGCGCGCCAGCAGCCACAAGCGAGAGCCTGCGGCTACGCCGCGCGCCCCCCGCATACCAGAGCGATTGCACAGGCATGTGCGCCATGGGACGAGCAGCCCCACCGCGCAGGACGCTGAGTCGCCCGCGACCGCCGAAGGTGATCTGATGTCGCAATACCAGGCCGCAAAGCGATTGGCCGATCAATCTCAGTTGGAGCCGGCCCAGCGTTCTGTCATGGCGTTGGTGCAGAAGGCGCCGCTGTTTGCGCCCGCCTACTATCTGCAGGGTCTGATCTTGCAGGAGTTGGGTGACGCTGAGGGCGCACTGGCCGCGTTGCGCCGCTGTGTCTATGTGGATGCCGGGTTTGTGATGGGTCATCTGGCGTTGGCCAACCTCTACACCTTTGCGGGGCAGGCGGAGCGCGCTCGCCGACACCGTGAGAATATCGCCCGCCTGTTGGCCGGCGCGCCGGCCGGCGATCCGATCCCGGAAGGGGACGGCATGACCGTCGGAGATCTGCTGCGGACGGTCGGCGCAGCGCAAGGCGCATAACCTGGATCAGATGGAGCACTTAAGGTGATCGCTCACGAGCCAAACATCCGCTCCGAGGCTGAGCAGCGCATCCTGGAAGAACGCGCCCGGCGGCTGGCCCAGCCGCCGGAAACCCCGGTGACCGGCGAGACGATGGATCTCGTGGTTCTCGTCTTGGGCGCCGAGCGTTACGGCGTGAACGTGCGCAGCGTCCAAGAGGTGCTGCCGTTCGACGAGGTGACGCCCTTGCCGGGCGCGCCGTCGTTTTGGGCCGGCCTGGTGAACCTGCGCGGGCATCTTTACCCCTTGCTGGATTTGGGCCGCTTTCTCGACCTGCCCGCGCGCCCGCCGACTGAGAAGGCGAACGAGACTGCCCGCGTCGCGAGGAAGGTGGTTCTCGTCGCCGCACACGGTCTGGAAATTGGCTTGTTGGTGGATGATGTCCCGGCGGTGCGCCAGGTGTTGCGCAGCGAGATCGGCGCGCCGCTCGTCGAGTCGGCAAACCCGGCGCGCGCATTGACCACGGGCGTCACATCCGATCTGCTGGCGGTGCTCAACATCGAGGCGCTCCTGGCGGATGCCCGCCTGACGGTACAGGAGACTTGAGGAAAGGAGGAGCTTCTATGACCATCGGGATTCGTCTCCAATTGCTGCTCGCCTTCGGCGTCATTTTGGTATGTACGATCGCGGTCGGCGCGACCGGCGTCATCCAGGCCAATCAGCTCAACGCCCACATGACCGAGATGTACGACGATGAGGTGATCGGCACCGGCCAGATCGCGGCCCTGACCGAAAGCGTCATGCTGATGGAAGATGCCGTGGCAGACCATGTGCTGGCCTCTGAAGCGGCGCGCAAGGCCGAAGTTGATGCAACAATGGCCGCACTCGACCGTGCGGTTGATACGACCGTCGAGGCGATTCGCAAGGGTGAGCTTCATCAGGCGCGGCTTGAGCTGGTCGAAGAATTTGTCAAAGCGTGGGTGGCCTATAAGCAAGTGCGTGACACCCTCGTCCTGCCGGCTAGCCGAGCCGGCAAGTCGGAAGACGCTCACCGCTATGTCGGGGTGGATCTGGATCAGCGTCTCACCCGGGTGCAGCAATCGTTGGGGGGCATGATCAAGACGAAGGCAGACTCGGCCCGCGATATCAAGTCGGAGAATGAGGCGATCTTTGGCCGCGCCTGGCAGTTGATCGTGCTTATTGCCGCTGCCGCGATCATCGCGGGGATCATCGTGGCGCAGTGGATGGCGCAGCGCATCCAGCGTTCTTTGACTGCCTACGGTCAGTTCGCCGGCCAGGTCGCCGGCGGCGATCTCACCGGCAGCCTGGCCGTCCACGGCCATGACGAGCTTGGCCGCCTGGGCGGTCACCTGAACACCATGTCGAGCAGCCTCCGGGAGCTGACCGGGCAAGTGCGCGACGGGGTGCACGGCATGAGCTCGGCGTCGGCGGAGATTTTGGCGACGGTGAGCGAGCACACGGCGAGTGCGAACGAGCAGTCGGCGGCGGTGAACCAGGTGACGGCGACGGTGAACGAGGTGCGGGCGGCGGCCGAGCAGACGGCGCAGAAGGCGGGGGACGTGGTGGGGCTGGCGCAGGCGTCGGTGCGGGTGGGCCAAGAGGGGACGGAGAGCGTGGAGGCGATGCTGGCGGGGATGGCGGAGATTCGGGCGAAGGTGGAGGCGATAGCGGGGGATGTGCTGGCGTTGTCGGCGCAGAGTCAGCAGATCGGGGAGATCATTGCGGTGGTGAACGACATCGCGGATCAGTCGAACCTGCTGGCGTTGAATGCGGCGATTGAAGCGGCGAAGGCCGGGGAGCAGGGGAAAGGGTTTGCGGTGGTGGCGGCCGAGGTGCGCAACCTGGCGACGCAGTCGAAGGGCGCGACGGGGAAGGTGCGGGGGATCTTGGGGGAGATTCAGAAGGCGACGAATGCGGCGGTGCTGGCGACGGAGCAGGGGAGCCAGAAGGTCGAGCAGGGGATGGGGCTGGCGCAGCGGGCGGGTGGCGTGATTGGGGAGTTGGCGGAGACGATCCGGGCGGCGGCGCAGGCGGTGCAGCAGATTGCCGCGTCGGCCAAGCAGCAGAGCACGGCGATGGATCAGATCGCCGCGGCGATGCGGGACGTGAACCAGGCGACGGTGCAGTTCGTGGCCGGGGCGCGGCAGAGCCAGACCGCGGCCGAGGGGCTGAACGGCCTCGCCCGCCAACTGCAATCCCTCACTGAACGCTACAAGGTGTGATGGATGGCATTATCTTGATTCAACCAGGAGGGCGTATGTTTGGGACTCGCAGGCTCTCGGTCGCGGCCAAGCTGATCAGCAGCTTTCTCTTTGTTGCTGTTATCGTCCTGGCTGTCGCAGTTGTCGGCTATCTCGGAATGCAGGCAATCAACCGCGCTCTGCAAAGTATGTTTGATGATGAACTCCAGCCTGTCGCCATATTGGGACAGGTAGATGCGGTGTTCTATCGCATACGGGGCGATGTGTACCAGTTCATCTTGTTGCCCGAAGAACGCAGCCGCATAGAGCAAGCGATTGCGGCCAACAAAGCCGAAATTGAGAAGGCGCAGGAGCAGTACGCCACCCTGAATCTGGTGTCAGAAGAGCGCGCGGCCTGGGCGAAATTCACCAAGGCCTGGTCTGCCTACCAGCAAGAGCTCGCCAATGTGACGGCGCAAGTGCGCGCCGGGAATCAGACGGAGGCGCTGCGCAGCCTGACCTCCGGCCCGGCGTATACAAACACCCAGGCGGTGGCCGACGCTTTGGATGCCGTGATTGAGGTGCACACGCATCATTCGGCATTGGCCGAGCAGGAAGGCACCGCGACATTTCGGCAGAACAGCCTGATTTTGGCGGTCGCGTCATTGCTCGGCCTGGCTGTGGCGATCAGCATCGGCCTCGCCATTGGTCGCTGGATCTCCGGAAACCTGAATAAAGTCAAACATGTTGCCGAGCAGTTGGCCGCCGGCGATCTGACGCAGCGCGCGATCGTCCATACGGGCGACGAGATCGAGCAATTGGCCCAGGGCTTCAATGTTATGGCCGACCGACTGCAAGAAATGGTTGAGGCCGAGCGCCGGGCCAAGGAGCGGCTGCAGGCGGCGATCCATGAGTATAGCGCGTTTGCGGACACGTTGGCGCAAGGCGATTTGACTCGCCGGTTGGCTGCCAGGGACAGCGACGAGCTGGGCGCGCTGGCGGGCAATCTGAACGCCATGTCGGCGAGCCTGGGCGAGCTATCGGGCGAAGTGCGCAAAGGGGCGCAGAGCATCGGGGCGGCGTCGGCGGAGATTTTGGCGACGGTGAGCGAGCACACGGCGAGTGCGAACGAGCAGTCGGCGGCGGTGAACCAGGTGACGGCGACGGTGAACGAGGTGCGGGCGGCGGCCGAGCAGACGGCGCAGAAGGCGGGGGACGTGGTGGGGCTGGCGCAGGCGTCGGTGCGGGTGGGCCAAGAGGGGACGGAGAGCGTGGAGGCGATGCTGGCGGGGATGGCGGAGATTCGGGCGAAGGTGGAGGCGATAGCGGGGGATGTGCTGGCGTTGTCGGCGCAGAGTCAGCAGATCGGGGAGATCATTGCGGTGGTGAACGACATCGCGGATCAGTCGAACCTGCTGGCGTTGAATGCGGCGATTGAAGCGGCGAAGGCCGGGGAGCAGGGGAAAGGGTTTGCGGTGGTGGCGGCCGAGGTGCGCAACCTGGCGACGCAGTCGAAGGGCGCGACGGGGAAGGTGCGGGGGATCTTGGGGGAGATTCAGAAGGCGACGAATGCGGCGGTGCTGGCGACGGAGCAGGGGAGCCAGAAGGTCGAGCAGGGGATGGGGCTGGCGCAGCGGGCGGGTGGCGTGATTGGGGAGTTGGCGGAGACGATCCGGGCGGCGGCGCAGGCGGTGCAGCAGATTGCCGCGTCGGCCAAGCAGCAGAGCACGGCGATGGATCAGATCGCCGCGGCGATGCGGGACGTGAACCAGGCGACGGTGCAGTTCGTGGCCGGGGCGCGGCAGAGTCAGACCGCGGCCGAGGGGCTGAACGGCCTCGCCCGCCAACTGCAATCCCTCACCGAACGTTACAAGGTGTGACGCGGGGAGGAGGGGCTTCGATGGGCTTCGATGATGACTTTCTGCGCGAGTTACTTTCGACCTTCGTGGCCGAAGCGCAAGAACACCTGGACGCGACCACCAATCATCTCTTGGATCTCGAAAAAGGACTGGGGGGCGCCGAGGCTGCCCAACATTGGGCCGATGTCTTTCGCGAGATCCATAGTCTGAAGGGCGCCGCGCGCGCAATGAATCTGGAACACATCGAGAGTGTTTCGCACCGCCTGGAAACCCTCTTCGGTCGCGTGCGCAATGGTGAGATCACACCGATGCCGGCTTTGTACACTCTGGTCTACCACGCGTTGGATGTACTGAGTGACCTGGTGCGCGAAGCCGGCGGGCTGACCCAGGCAGCCCGACAGGATGTGCCTGACTTATTGGCGCAGTTGGATGTTGCGAATACGACGGCTGAAATTCAGGGGGCAGGGGGCAGGGGGCAGGGGGCAGGGAGCGCGCCGGCTGATACCGCGGCGGCGCCGCCTGTCGCGCCGCCCGCCGCCTCAGCAGCGTCTATGGCGGCGCCGGCCGCGGCCCCTGTAGCCCGCGCAACACCGGCGCCGCCTGCCGCCCCACCCGAAGCAAGCTCCGGTCCAGCTATGCCTGTCGCGGCGCCGGCGCCCGTCGAAGAATCGGTGCGGGTGGCGACGGCCAAGCTGGAGGCGCTGATGGCGCAGATGGGCGAGCTGCAGGTGGCGCGCCTGGGCGCCGAGCAACGCGGCCTCGAGTTGCACGCCCTCTTGGATGAAGTAGAAGCCTGGGAGGCCGAGCAGTGGGCCAAACGTTCCAGCCCGGCATCGCTGGGGCCGCGCGCCCTCACGGCCGATGCCAGCATTCATGCGCCGCCCCCCGCGGCGGCCGACAATACCTTGCCGCGACTGCGCGATGTAAGTGGCCGATTGCGCAGTTTGCAGCGCCGCTATGACGCCGATCAGCGCCGGCTGACCCAGGTGATGGTCGGGCTGCAAGACAACGTCCGTCGTATGCGGATGCTGCCGATCAGCACCGTGTTTGGGACTTTTCCGCGTATGGTGCGCGATCTGGCGCACGACCTGGGCAAAGAGGCTCAGTTGGTCGTTCAGGGCGGTGATACTGAAGTGGACCGTTCGGTGCTGGAGCAGATCAAGGACCCACTGACGCATCTTTTACGCAATTCTCTCGATCATGGCATCGAGCTACCGCAGGCGCGGCAGCTTGCGGGTAAACCCGCCGCGGGGACGATCGGCCTGTCCGCGTCGCAGCATGGCGACAGCATTATCATCGAAGTGTCCGACGACGGGCAGGGGATTGATACCGCCAGGGTGCGCGAAAGCGCGATCAGAAAGGGCATCGTGTCGGTGGACGAGGCGCAGACCATGAGCGATCACGAGGCGCTCTGGTTGATCTTCCGTTCGGGTGTTTCCACCAGCACGGCGGTCTCAGATGTGTCGGGGCGGGGCGTGGGTATGGATGTGGTGCGGGACAAGGTGGAGCGGCTGCATGGCTTGATGGATGTGCACAGCACACTGGGGGCCGGCACGCATTTCACCCTCACCTTGCCGCTAACGGTCGCCACCACGCTTTGCCTGCTCGTACAAGTGGCTGGCCAGACCTTTGCCATACCGATCACCAATGTGATCCGCATCGTCCGGTTGCAAGCCGACTCCGTCGGCTACGCCGAAGGGCGGGCTGCCATCCGGCCAGAGGGCCGGCCGATCCTGCTGCTGAACCTGGCGCAGGTGTTGGGGGTGACGAGCAACCTGCCTCCGCCGCCGAAGCCGGGCCGGAATGGCGCGACGGCCGCCGCCGATCTGGGGACGGCCATCATCTTAGGCTCGGCCGAGAAGCGGCTGGCGTTCCGGGTGGATGCCGTGACGAACGCCCAGGAAGTGGTTGTCAAGGCGTTGCCGAAGCCGTTCTTGCGCGTGCGCCATCTGGCGGGCGCCAGCATTTTGGGCACCGGCGAGGTGGTTCTTGTTCTGAACGCGGCCGATCTGCTGCGCGCGTCGGCGCCGGCCAGCGCGTCGCTAGCCGCGCCGGCCCCGCCGCCCCCAGAGGAGACGCGCACACACACCATCATGGTTGTTGACGATTCCATCACCACGCGCACATTGGAAAAGAACATCCTGGAAGCTGCGGGCTACGCGGTACGCGCCTACGCAGATGGCGTCGAAGCGTGGAACGCGCTCCAAACCGAAGGCTGCGCGCCCGATGGCCTGTACGATCTGGTCGTGACCGACGTGTTGATGCCGCGGCTGAATGGGTTCGACCTGACCGTTCGAGTGCGCGACGACCAGCGGCTGAAGAACCTGCCGATAGTTTTGGTGACCTCTCTTGATTCGCGCGAGGACCGCGAGCGCGGCGTCCAGGTCGGCGCCGACGCCTACATCGCCAAAGGCGCGTTCGACCAAGACAACTTGCTCGAGACGATCCGCCGGTTGATTTAGCATGTGGATGACAGGATACCGCCATGATACGGGTTCTCATCACCGAAGATTCACCCACGATGCGGATTTTGCTCAAGAATATCCTGGAGTCGGACGCCGATCTGAAGGTGATCGGCATAGCGGTGAACGGTGAGGATGGGGTGCGTCAGGCGCTCGCGCTCAAGCCCGATATCATCACCATGGATATTCATATGCCGGGGATGGATGGATTCGAGGCGACGCGGCACATCATGGAGCAACGACCGACCCCAATCGTAATTGTCAGTTCCAGTATCGCGCGTTCCGAGATGATGATCGCCTTCAACGCCATGCAGGCCGGCGCGTTGGAGGTGATCGAAAAGCCGACGGCGGTTACGCACCCTGACTTCGCGGTACTGCGCGAGCGGCTGATCACCACCGTCAAGCTGATGTCCGAAGTCAAGGTGATCCGGCGCTATCGTCCGCACGCGTTAGTTCGCAGCCAGAGTGATGGCCGCGCTCGCCCCGGCCGGCCCTATGCGCTCCTGGCGGTCGGCGCGTCCACCGGCGGGCCGGCCGCGCTCAACACGTTCTTCAAGGGGCTGCCGCCAGCGTTTCCGCTCCCCGTGGTGGTCGTCCAGCATATGACGATCGGTTTTACGGCCGGGCTGGCCGCGTGGCTGCAATTGGAGAGCCGCCTGCCGGTGAAGGTGGCCGACGAGGGGGAGTATCTCCAGCCCGGCACGATCTATATCGCGCCGGATGATACCCATATCCAGGTCGTGAACCGCGGCCTGATCGGACTGAGCAAAGCGCCGCCCGTCAGTCATGTGCGGCCATCGGCCACCGTGCTGTTCGAGTCGGTCGCCCGCGTCTATGGTGGGGAGGCCATCGGCGTGCTGCTCACCGGGATGGGCGACGATGGCGCGCGCGGCTTAAAGGCGATGTGTGATCGCGGCGCCGCCACCATCGCCCAAGATGAGGCGACATCGGCGGTCTACGGCATGCCCAAGATGGCCGTCGAGTTGGCGGCCGCCAACCAGGTGCTGCCCCTGCCACAGATCGCCGGGGCTGTGCTGGCGCTCGTGGGGAACGCCGGCCGATGACTTAGTTGAGGCCGCATCCTTCGACTGCGGTCACATACGACGTGACCTCCGCGCAGGATGCTCCCTCATGCCTGGCAGTGCTGCTAACTACACCTGGTCGAATAATTCCGGGTAATCGGTGCCGACGCTGTCCACGCCCATTTCGCTCAACATGCGGATCGTCGGCAAGTCGTTGGGGTTCCACGGGCTGATCGCCAGGCCGGCCGCGTGGACGGTTTGTACCAGTTCGGGCGTGACATAAGCCCAGTGGGGATGAAGCGCGTTGGCGCCGGCCGCGCGCGCCGCGCCGATCGGGTCGGCCAGCCCGCCGACGTAAAGGATGCCGGTCAGGATCTCAGGCGCGAGCTGTTTGGCCTTGCGCAGCGCCAGGTGATCGAAACTGATCAGGATCGCCTGGCGTGTCATGTCGTGCCGCCGAAGCGCCTGGATCGTCTTTGCGACGATGCCGGGGTAGTAGATGGGGCCATTCTTGATCTCGATAGCGACCGCAATCCGACCTCTCGCCCAACTCAGTAGCTCATCCAGGGTCGGGATCGGCTCCCCCGCGAACCGCGCATCGTACCAGCTTCCCGCATCCAGTTTCTTCAGCTCGGTCAGCGTCAAGTCTTTGACGTAGCCGTGACCATTGGTCGTGCGATTTACCGTGTGGTCGTGGATCAACACCACCTCGCCATCCTTGCTTAGATGCACATCCGTTTCGACGACGCTAACCCCCATCCCGGCCGCGACCGCGAAGGAGATCTGGGTGTTTTCGGGCGCGTGGCCTTTCGCTCCGCGATGGCCCACGCGAAGCAGGGGCGCGCCCGTCGCGCGCAACAAAGAGATATCCATGTGGGGTGAACTCCTGTGAACGATGTGGGCTACGTGTACTTTTCGACGCGAAAGCGGTAGAGTTTTACAGCTTCCTCCGGCCCGATGCCGGCCTTTTGCCGCGCAATGCGGACCTGGGTTTCGGTGTCATCCACACCCTCGATATCCGGCAAGAGCAGACCCCGCCGGCCGCCGCGTTGCACGATGACGCCATAGCGCCGGGGATTGAGCTCAGCTAGCGTGGCGATCGGTTCTGGTGGGTAGAGCACGCTGACATCAATCGCCAAGTCTGCCAACTCGGTCGGACCGACCGGCTGGAAGCGCCAGTCGCGTGTCGCGGCCGAAATCGCGTTGCTGATCACTTCCTGCGCCAGCGACGGTTCGGTCGGCCCGATGGTGCCGATGCAGCCGCGCAGATCGCCCGTGCTCTCCCGATGGAGCGTGACGAAGACCCCGGCCGGCGCGCCCGTGATGGCCGCGGGCGCTTCGTCCGGGCTGATCTTTCGGCGTTCTCGTACATAGGCCGTGATGGCCGCGCGAGCAAGTTGAACCAGTGGGTGATACGTCTCTTCTGGTGCGCGCATCGTCGTTCTCCCATTTCCTAATGGTAAGGACACGGCCTTGCGTCTGCCCCCGCCAGGTTGCGCCCCTACAACGATTCCGTGGCCCCGACCAGCTCCGGTTCGCCCCAAACGGCCCAGGCGAAGGGGTGACTGCCCAGCGCGTCGGTAGCGAAGGTCAGGCGCAAGACGTTGCCCGCCTGAAACGGCAGGCCGATCTCGAAGGGCTGCCAGGCGGCCGGCCAGGCCGCGCGGTTCCAAATCTGCCAGCCATCCACGCGGACGCGGTACGCCACCAGGCCATCGGCGGCGTGCGCGCCATCGCGCATGCCGATACTGAAGCGCAGCCGCGCGCCCGGCGCGGCCAGCCCGGCCGGCACCGGCACGTGAAACTCGACGCGGGATTCCCCCATCACCGGCGGGTGCTGCCAGAGCGCTGGCCGGCGTTCACCGCCCACCGTCGCCTCGCCGATCATGACTTCCATCCCGGCTGCATCCTGGCTGGCGCGGACATCGGCCTCGGCGAAGTGTTCCAGGAAGCTGAAGCGCCAGAGGCGTTCGGGCTGGGCCGGTGCGGTCGGGATGGCTGTCGCCGCGTCGCGCCACCGCAGGAACGCGATGTACTCGCGTACGCGCTCCTGATCGGCCGGCGCAAGCGCCATCACCATGCTGGCGAGAGAATCGGTCTCCACCATGAAAACCCTCTTTTCCGTGTACACTATGCGCTATTGCAGGTCAAACAACTTGCGCAAGCGCAGATTGACGTCCGATTGCATTCGAGGTGAAAGAATTCCGAGTTCGCGTTGTATCAATGTGGTCGTAGATGTCATCAAACGATACAGTTGGATGGTCGAAGAGACGCGCAAACCCGTGTTTGAGAAATCTTTCTCCGTTGCGGAAAGCACCAGATCGGTATCCAAGGCTTGTGCTGGTACGCGGCTCGTAATAAAAGCAAAGACCACATGACGGTGTTGGCCGATCGGATCGGTCAGGCACACGGCCGGTCGCACCTTCGACGCCGACAAATCATCGAAGGGAAAAGAGACGAGAACAATTTTATGCTTGGTAATCATGGAAAGGCACGCCGTCGTCTGTCGAGTAGATGTCTTCTGCTGCTTCGTGGAGATATGCGAAGGCCGGATTCTGGGCGGACATGCGTAACCACTCGGGCTCGCCGATTTCCTCGGCAAACGGATAGAGAACAATCACTTTGACGCGCGTCGGTCCAGAGAATGGCAAAGGCCGGTCAAGCCGAAGCTGGCTTTGGCGATCGACCGTTCCGGTCATTTCGATAGCTGTTAGCATGGGGCCCATAGCTTGTCTCCTGTCGTAAAGCCTATGATCGTCAGTAACTCAACCCGACCGCCTGCCGCACATAGGTATTATCTGTCAGGTTCTTCAGCATGAAGTCGGCCACGTCGGCGCGCGAGATGGCGGGGCGATTGATCTGCACCTGCGCGGCGCTGGGGATAATGCGATAGACGCCGGTATGCGGGCCATCGGTCAGGCTGCCCGGCCGCACGATGATCCAATCCCCCTCGCTCTGCGTGATGATGCGCTCCTGGATCGCCCTTGCTTCGATCGCTGCCCGCAGAAAGCCTTTCACGATCACGTTCCGTGCCAGCCAACCCATCTGCCCCAGGCTCTCGCCGACCCCGAAAGAACTGACCCAGATCGAGCGGCGCACCTCGCATTGGTACATGGCCGCCAGGATGTTGCGCGTGCCCTGGATCAGGTCGGGCAGGCCGCGCTCGCGCGAACCCAGCGCGGCGAGGACGACGTCTGCGCCGAAGACGGCCGACACCACGGCCTGTTCATCTAAGATGTTGCCCCGGAAGACACGTAGATTCGGGTGATTGATCCCCAGTGAGGCGGTCATGCGCACACACGCGGTCACGGTGTGCCCCTGCTCCAATGCCTGGGTCACCAATTGCCGGCCTGTGCCGTCAGTCGCGCCAAAAACCAGAAGATGCATGCTCTTTTCCCAGCCCCTTGCGAAGTGCGTCTCTTACCCGATATTATACCACACAGCGTCGCCAAACGGTCATACATCATCATGAGGAACGAAACTGCCTGACTTCACGTCCCCCATTTACGGCAAAACCTGGTATAATAGAGGCGCTGGGTCTCTCGCCAGGGTGTCTCAAGGAGGAAAAAGCTATGTGGCGCGCCCGTGTCTTGTTTCCAATCTTGCTCCTGATCTTGCTTACCGTCAGTGCGTGCAGCGGTAAACCCACCCCTGCGCCAACCCTCACCCCGGAGGTGATTATGGCTCCATCTGGCATTCCTGTCGCGTCTCGCGGCGGTGTGACCGGGCCGACCGGACAGCCGACGGCCACGCCGACCGCGGGCGCGGGCCTGCGCTTGAGCGCGGGGCAGGAGCAGGCCGCGCCGGCCACCCCCGCGCCGACCGCGGCCAGCCAACCGCTCACCGCGGCCGAGGCGCAGCAACTGCTTGGCCGTCTGCCCGCGCTGCCGGCAGCCGAGGGGGATCAGCAGGCGTTCGCCTTGCGGCCTGGCTCGCTGCCCGCGCCGCGGCCCGGCCAAACCATCGCCTTGCCCTTCCCGCCTCCTACCCCCGCCTCCCCTCCGCCGGGGGGGATCGAGGGGGGTGGCGGCCCGCTCGAAGTCCTGCGCTTCCAGCCGGAGGGCGATGTCCCGCTGGCCCCCTACCTGAGCGTCACCTTCAATCAGCCGATGGTCGCGCTCACGAGCCTGAGCGACCTGGCGGCAAACGCCGTGCCGGTCAAGCTCTCGCCTGTGCCGGCCGGCAAATGGCGGTGGGTGGGCACGAAGACGCTGATGTTCGAACCGTCCGGCCGTTTCCCGATGGCGACGAAGTACACGGTCGAGATTCCAGCCGGGACAAAATCTGCCACCGGCGGCACGCTAGCCGCGGCGGTCACGTGGACCTTCACCACGCCGCCGCCCACCCTCAAGACCTCCTACCCGACCGGCGGCTCGCGCCGCCGCGACACCCTGATGTTCGCCGCGTTCGACCAGCGGATTGACCCCGCGGCCGTGCTGAAGACGGTGAAAGTGACGGCCGGCGGCGCGACAATCGCCATCCGCCCCGCGACCGCGGCCGAGGTGCAGGCCGATACGTCCGTGAGCCGGCTGGCAAGCCAGGCCGGCGAGGGGCGCTGGTTGGCGTTCAAGGCGACCGAACCGCTGCCCGGCGACAGTTCGATCACCGTGACGATCGGCCCCGGCGCGCCCTCGGGCGAGGGGCCGTTGACCACGACCGCCAGCCAGACCTTCACCTTCCGCACCTATGGCGCATTGCAGGCCAGAGGCGCACGCTGCGGTTACGACGACCGCTGCCCGCCCCTCTCTCCCTGGCAGATCGAGTTCAACAACCCGCTGGATGCGGTCGCGTTCGACCCCGCCTGGGTGACGATCCAGCCGGAACTGCCCGCCGCCAAGATTTCGGCGCAGGGCAACTTCATCACCATCCAGGGCCGCAGCCAGGGCCGCACCACCTACCGCATCCAGGTGAGCGGCGCGCTGCGCGACGCGTTCGACCAGACTCTGATCAACGACAACGTCTTCACAATCAAGGTCGGGTCGGCGTATCCCAGCGTCTCCGCGCCAGGGGGGAACTTCCTGGCGCTCGATCCTTCGGCGAAGAAGCCCAGCTATTCGATTTATTCCATCAACTACGAACGGCTGAAGGCGACCGCCTACCGCGTGACGCCCGATGACTGGGCCGCGTTCAAGACCTATCTGCGTGACTACAACCGGAGCGACCGCCGGCCATCCCCGCCCGGCGTCCAGGCGTTCAGCCGCACGATCGCGATCCAGGCCAAAGAGGATGAGCTGGTCGAGACCGCCATTGATCTGAGTGAGGCGATGCGGGCCGGCCTGGGCCATGTCGTTCTGGTGATCGAGCCGGAGGCGGGGCGGTGGGCCTCACTGTTGGGCCGCGGGAAGCCGCCCGTCTTCCAGTCGTGGGTGCAATCCACCCGCATCGGTCTGGATGCCTTCGCCGACGCCGACAAGCTGCTGGTCTGGGCCAGCGCGCTGGCCGACGGCGCGGCGCTGAACGGCGTCGAGATCAGCCTGGCGCCCGCGGGGGGATCGGCCAGGACGGATGACGCCGGCCTGGCGACGCTGACCCTGCCCTACGGCAACCCGGCGACGTTGGTGGTGGGCCGCAAGGGCGACGACGTCGCGATCTTGCCAGAAAACACCTATTTCTGGGGCGAGGGCGGCTGGCAACGCCGGCCGGTGAACGACACGCTGCGCTGGTACGTCTTCGACGACCGCGGCATGTATCGGCCCGGCGAAGAGGTGCACGTCAAGGGGTGGCTGCGCGTGATCGGCGCGGGGCCGACGGGCGATGTGCTGCCGCTCGGCGCGACCAGCGGCCAGGTGATCTGGGGGGTGCGCGATAGCCGGGGCAACGAGGTGCGCACGGGCCAGGCCCCGGTGAACGCGCTCGGCGGCTTCACGCTGGCGTTCACCCTGACCGAGACGATGAACCTGGGCAACACGGCCCTGGAGTTGAGCCTGAGCGGCGGCCCCGCGGCCGATGGCAGCCAACATACCCATATGTTCCAGGTGCAAGAGTTCCGCCGGCCCGAGTTCGAGGTGAAGGCGAACGCGGGCGAAGGCCCGTTCTTCGCGGGCGGCAACGCCACCGCCTCGGTCGCAGCGACTTACTACGCGGGCGGCGGGCTGCCCAATGCCGAGGTGACCTGGCGCGTCTCGCAATCCAAAGGCACGTACAGCCCGCCCGGTTGGCCCGACTTCACCTTCGGGACGTGGGTTCCCTGGTGGTGGGGCGGCGGGGCAGGGGCGCACGGCCGTGCGCCCCTACGCGGCGGCGCGGGTGAGACGGTCGAAACCTTCACCGGCCGCACCGATGCGGCGGGCGTGCACTTGCTGCGCATTGACTTCCCCACTGCGCTTGTCCCGCCGGAGCCGATCGTGGTGAAGGCCGAGGCCAGCGTGATGGATGTCAACCGCCAGGCGTGGAATGCGGCGACGAGCCTGCTGGTGCACCCGGCTGAGCTGTACGTCGGTATCCGCAGCGAACGCACCTTCGTCCAGCGCGACCAGCCGCTCAAGATCGAGGCGATCGTCACCGATCTGGACGGCAAGCCTGTGCCCGGCGTGAAGATCGCCATGCGCGCCGCGCGGCTGGATTGGCAGGTCAAGGCCGGCGAATGGAAAGAGGTCGAGACGGTCGTCCAGCCGTGCACCGTCACGTCGGCCAAAGAGCCGGTGACGTGCACCTTCGAGACGCCGGAGGGCGGCACCTATCGCATCGTCGCGACCGCGGCCGATAGCAAGGGCCGGCCCAACCAGAGCCAGTTCGACCGCTGGGTGAGCGGTGGGCAGCGGCCGCCCGCGCGCCAGGTCGAACAGGAAGAAGCGACCCTCATCCCCGACAAGAAGGATTATAAGCCCGGCGATACCGCCGAGATCCTGGTGCAGGCGCCCTTCTTCCCGGCCGAGGGGCTGCTGACGCTGCGCCGTTCTGGCCTGGTGACCACCGAGCGGTTCGTGATGACCGGCCCGTCGTACACGCTGAAGATACCGATCAAAGAGAGCTACATTCCGAACCTGTGGGCGCAGGTGGATCTGGTGGGCGCGGCCCCGCGCACCGACGACGCGGGCCAGCCGAAGCCCGATCTGCCCAAGCGTCCCGCGTTCGCCACGGGCGAGCTGAACCTGGCCGTGCCGCCGTTGCAGCGAACGCTGACCGTGACGGCGGCCCCGCGCGAAGCCAAGCTGGAGCCGGGCGGCGCGACCGTCGTGGATGTGACGGTGAAGGACGCGGCGGGCAAGCCGGTGGCCGGGGCCGAGCTGGCCGTCGTGGTGGTGGACGAGGCGGTGCTGGCGCTGACGAATTATCAGATGGCCGACCCGCTGGCGGTCTTCTACAGCAGCCGGCCAGAGGGCGTGGATGATACCTATCTGCGCAGCAGTATCATCCTGGCGAATCCCGACGAGCTGGCGGCCAACATGCCGGCGTCGGAGCTGTCCGATACCGCCCGCGCCATGGCGCCCATGGCCGCCCCCGCGCCCGCGCTGGCCGCAACGGCCGCGCCGATGACGGCGGCGAAGGCGACAAACGGCGGCGCGATCCCGCCGCCCCCCATCGCCGTCCGCACCAACTTCGACCCGCTGGCGACCTTTGCGCCGGCCGTCCCGACCGACGCGAACGGCAAGGCGACGGTCGAGGTGAAGCTGCCGGACAACCTGACGCGCTATCGCGTGATGGTCGTGGCGGTGGCAGGCGGCAAGCAGTTCGGCCAGGCCGAATCGGCCATCATTGCCCGGCTGCCGCTGATGGTGCGGCCATCGCCTCCGCGCTTCTTGAACTTCGGCGACAAGTTCGAGCTGTCGGTCGTCCTGCAAAACCAGACCGATGCGGCGCTGGCCGCGGATGTTGTCGTGCGCGGGACGAATATCAACCTTAACGTGCCAGGCCTTAACGTGCCAAGCACTTCGCAAGTGCCTGGCACGTCGGCGGCGATCTCCGCGGCGGGCAAGCGCGTGACGATCCCGGCCAACGACCGCGTGGAGGTGCGCTTCCCCGCGGAGACGGTCTCGGCCGGCACGGCTCGCTTCCAGATCGGGGCGGCGGCGGGTAAGTGGGCCGACGCCAGCCAGCTCGAGCTGCCGGTCTGGACACCGGCCACGACCGAGGCGTTCGCCGTGTACGGGGTGGTGGATCAGGGCGCCATCGCGCAGCCGGTGATCGCGCCGCGCAACGTCTTCACGCAGTTCGGCGGGCTGGAGATCAGCACGTCGTCCACCGCGCTACAAGCGTTGACCGACGCGTTCCTCTACCTGGCGGCGTATCCGTTCGAGTGCTCCGAGCAGCTCGCCTCGCGCATCCTGGCGGTGGCCGCGCTGCGCGACGTGCTGACCGCGTTCAAGGCCGCTGGCCTGCCGCCGGCCGATCAGATCAACGCGGCGGTGGCGCGCGACATCGAACGGCTGCGCGGAATGCAGAACGGCGATGGCGGTTTCCCGGTGTGGAAGCGCGGGGATGAGACGTGGCCGTATCATAGCATCCACGCGGCGCACGCGCTGGCGCGCGCGAAGGCGAAGGGGTACCCTGTACCGCCGGAGATGATCCAGCGGTCGCTGAACTACCTGAAGACGATCGAGACGCGCTACCCGGCATGGTACGGCCCGGAAATCCGCCGCACGCTGACCGCGTATGCGCTCAACGTGCGCAAGCAGCTTGGCGACGCGGATGCAACCCGCGCCGTCGGCCTGATCAAGGAGGCCGACGGCCCAGAGAAGCTGTCGTTCGAGGCGCTCGGCTGGCTCATGCCGACCCTCAGCGATTCCCCGAACTCGAAAGGCTACATCGAGGCGATCCGCCGCCACCTGAACAACCGCGTGACGGAGACCGCGGGCGCAGCGCACTTCGCCACCTCCTACAGCGACAACGGCTACGTGTTGCTGCACTCCAACCGCCGCGCCGACGGCATCCTGCTGGATGCGTTGATCGGCGACCAGCCGCAAAGCGACCTGATCCCCAAGCTCGTGACCGGGCTGCTGGCGCAGCGCAAGGCGGGCCGGTGGGCGAACACGCAGGAGAACGTCTTCATCCTGCTGGCGCTCGACCGCTACTTCAACACCTACGAGGCGCAGACGCCCGACTTCGTGGCGCGCATGTGGCTGGGGCCGAACTACGTGGGGGACGCGACCTTCCGCGGGCGCACCACCGATTATCAGCAGGCCGTCGTGCCGATGGCCTTCGTGGCCCAGCAGGCCGGGCCGCAAGACCTGATCCTCTCGAAAGAAGGGGCGGGCCGGCTCTACTATCGGCTGGGGCTGCGCTATGCGCCGACCGACCTGACGGCGAATGCCGTGCCGCCCTACGAGGCCGGGTTTACCGTCCAGCGGAGCTACGAAGCGGTGGACGATCCGGCCGACGTGAAGCGGGATGCGGACGGCACGTGGCGCATCAAGGCGGGTGCGCGGGTGCGCGTGCGGCTGACGCTGGTCGCGCCGGCGCGGCGCTATCACGTCGCGCTGGTGGATCCGCTGCCGGCCGGGCTGGAGCCGCTCAACCCGACGTTGGCCGTCACCGGCAGCCTCCCGCAGGACCCGAAGCAGCAAACGGGCCGTTACTGGTGGTGGACGCGCACCTGGTACGAACATCAGAACCTGCGCGACGAGCGGGTCGAGGCGTTCGCGTCGTTGCTGTGGGAGGGGGTGCACACCTATACCTACGTGGCCCGCGCCACGAACTACGGCGCGTTCATCGCGCCGCCGGCCAAGGCCGAGGAGATGTACATGCCGGAGACCTTTGGCCGGAGCGGAGTGGATCGGGTGATCGTGGAGTAGGGGTGACAGTAGTGAGTTTGCGGTATCGTGGCTTTTGAGAGTGATATGCCCCAACGACTTCGAGTAGGGATCGTCGGCCTGGGCGTGGGTCGCGGGCACGCGGAGACCTTCGCCGGCCTGGCCGACAAATTCGAGCTGATCGCGGTCTGTGATGTAGACGCGGCCAGGGCGGACGCCCTGGCCGCCGCGCTCGGCGCGCCCCACGCCTGTCGAGACTTCGCCGAGCTGTGCGCACTCCCCGACCTGGATGTGATTGACATCTGCACCCCGTCTTTCCTCCACTTCGAGCAGACGCTGGCGACGCTGGCGGCCGGCAAGCACGTGATCCTGGAAAAGCCGGTCGCCGGGTCGCTGCGGGAGGTGGATGCGCTGATCGAGGCTGAGGCGCGTTCCGGTCGGCGGGTGCTGCCGATCTTCCAATATCGTTTCGGCGCGGGCCTCCAAAAGCTGCGCTTCCTGGTGCAACAGGGGATCGCTGGCCAGCCCTACGTGGCGACCAGCGAGACGCACTGGCGGCGCAAAGACGCGTACTACGCGGCCTGGCACGGCCGGTGGGCGCGCGAGCTGGGCGGCCCGATCGTCACCCTCGCCGTCCACGCGCACGATGTGCTCTACTCGGTGCTCGGCCCGGCGCGGCGCGTCTACGCGGCGATGGCGACGCGCGTCAACCCCATCGAGACGGAGGACTGCGTCGCCGCGTCGCTGGAGATGGCGTGCGGCGCGCTCGTCACATCTTCCGTCACCACCGGCTCGGCCCGGCAGATCAGCCGGCTGCGCTTCTGTTTCAGCAACCTGACCGCCGAGAGCAACACCGAGCCGTACACGCAGACCGCTGATCCGTGGGTCTTCACAGGGGATTCGCCGGAGATTGATGCGCAGATCACGGACGCGCTGGCGGGCTTTACGCCGAAGCCGGAGCGTTTCATCGGGCAATTCCTGAGCTACTACGACGCGCTGACTGCCGCGGCTGAGCCGCCCGTGACCCTCGCCGATGCGCGCGCCTCCATCGAACTGATCACCGCGCTCTATCACTCCGCGCAGACCGGCGCAGCGGTGACGCTGCCAATCGGAACCGAGCATCCGAAATATAGCGGGTGGCAGTCGGCGGCCAGATCATAGAAAACGCCGAGGCGCCAAGCCACGAAGAATGGTTCAGGATACCAGAGTACGAATCAGCGCCTCACGGATAGAAGGGAATACCGATAGATTCGGTGAAGGATAGATCCAGAATGTTGCTGTCAGAGCATGTTGGTCGAGTCGTCGCGCGGTGCCGCGCCTTCTACGCGGCGCGCGAACCGGGGCATTTCCTCGTCAACGCGCACGCGCCGGCCGACGCACCCCCCATCCCGCCGCTCTATGAGTTCGATCTGGATCGCCAGTTGTCCGAGTGGCTGGACTATAATCTGGCCGCGGCCCGGCCGGGGTGGGCGGCCAAGGCCGGGCTGGACGACGACACCGTGCCATCCATCTGCCCGCGCTTTGGCATCGCGGAGCATAGTGCCTGGCTGGGGACCGAAGTGCGGCGGCAAGAGACGACCTGCCTGCCGACCCCGATGTTGGAGACGCCGGCCGACCTGGATCGGCTGGCGCTCAGCACGGAGACGCGCTGGTATCGCATCATGCGCGACAGCTACGCCTATCTGCACGACCGCAACGACGGCTCGTTCTGCGTCTCGGTGCGCGGCACGATGTCACCGATGGATATCGGCAATGCGATCCGGGGAGATGAACTGTTCAGCGACTTCTTGACCGACCCGGCTTTCGCCCACCGGCTGATGGGGTTCCTGACGACGGCGATGCGCTGGTACTACGACCAAATCTTGGAGTGGGCCGACGAGGTCGCCGGCGGCCGCATCTTCATGTATCACAGCAGTTGGATGGCCGGCCGCACCATCGGCCACATGACCAACGACGCGGCGATGCTGTGCGGTCCGAAGATCTACGACATGTTCGGCTTCCCCTACGAGCGCCAACTGACCGAGAACTATGCGGCCACGCTCTATCACGTGCACAACCAAAAGCTGCACTTCGCGCCGAAGGTCGTGCAGTTGCCCAATCTGGCGCTGCTCGAAGTGACCAACGACCCGAAAACGCCGCCCGCGCTCGAAGACCTGCCGCGTATCCTCGCCGCGACGGGGACGGCCAATCTGATGTTATACGGGACAAGCGCCCAGGTGCGGGCGCGCCTCAGCGAACTGCAAACGCGCAACGTCTTCCTGGACGTGACGTGCGCCGACCGGGCCGATGCCGAAGATATCGTGGCGGTCGTGCGGGCGCAGTCGAAGCCGCTGGGATGACAACTGAGGACCGACGACTGATACCTGACCACCGGAGCCAACCATGCCAGATTCATCTATCATCGAAAAACGACCGAAAGGCCTCTATCTCCTCGGCGCGCAGAACTACGAGCGCATCTACAGCCCGGCGCAGCGCGCCCGCATCGCTGAGCTGGTGGAAATTGTCGGGCCGCTACAAACCGCGGACTCGATCCGCCAGAACCTCGGCGCGCTCAAAGACGTGGAGATCATCTTCTCCGGCTGGGGCTGCCCGACCCTCGACAAGGAATTGCTCGACGCCGCGCCGAACCTCAAGCTCATCCTGTACGGCGCGGGGAGCCTGCGGGCGTTCACCACGGACGCTTTCTGGGCGCGGGGCATCACGATTTGCAGCGCATGGGCCGCCAATGCTGTCCCCGTCACTGAGTACGCGCTGGCCGCGATCCTGTTCGGGCTGAAATCGGTCTTCCAGCACGCGGCGCTGGTGCGCGAGGCGCACGCCTTCCGCAAGTTGCCCGTGGCCGGCGCCTACGGCTCGACGGTTGGGCTGGTGTCGCTCGGGATGATCGGCCGGCTGCTGCTGGCCCGGCTGAAGACCTTTGACCTGCACGTGATCGCCTATGACCCGTATGTGACGGCGGAGCAGGGCGCGGCGCTGGGCGCGGAGATGGTCTCGCTGGACGAGGTCTTCCGCCGCGGGGATGTGGTCTCGGTGCACACCCCCTGGCTGCCGGAAACGGTCGGGCTGATCACCGGCAGCCACATCGCCAGCATGAAGCCGAACAGCACCTTTATCAACTCTTCCCGCGGCGCGGTGATCCGCGAGGCCGAGATGATCGAGGCGCTGCGCCAACGCCCCGACCTGTGGGCCGTGCTCGATGTCACCTATCCCGAACCGCCGCCGGCCGATTCGCTGCTCTACACCCTGCCCAACGTCATGTTGACCCCGCACATCGCCGGCTCGATGGACGCCGAATGCCACCGCCAGGCGCGCTACATGATCGAGGAGCTGGAGCGGTATCTGGTCGGGCAGCCGCTGCAGTGGGCGGTGTCGAAGGAAAAAGCCGCGATCATGGCGTGAGACAGGAGGCCACCGTGAACTCCCGCGAACGTATTCTCGCTTCCCTCAACCACCAGGAACCCGACCAGGTTCCCATCTGCTTCTCCGGCCATCGCTCGTCCGGCATCGCGGCCATCGCGTATGCCCGGCTGCGCGACTATCTGGGCCTGCCCAAGAAGCCGATCCGAGTCTATGATCCGGTTCAGCAGCTCGCCATCGTGGATCCCGATGTGCTCGATCTGTTCGGCGTGGACACCATCGAGCTAGGCCGGGCCTTCGCGCTGGAAGACAAGTGGTGGGCCGAGTGGGTGCTGCCCGACGGGACGCCGTGCCTGATGCCCGTCTGGGCGCTGCCGGAACGCCAATCGGGGCGTTGGGTCATCCACTCGGCCAGCGGCCGGATCATCGCACAGATGCCCGACGGTGCGCTCTACTTCGAGCAGACCTATTGGCCGTGGCTCGACCATGCACCCGACTTCGAAGACCTGCCAGGGGCGTTCGCCGAGAGCATGTGGACGAACGTCGTCAGCCCGCCGGGGCCGATCATCGCCGGGCCGGATGGGGATCGCATCCTGGTCGAGGGCGCGCAGCGGCTGCGGGCGAGCACCGACCGCGCCATCATCGGGCTATTCGGCGGCAACCTGCTGGAGATCGGCCAGTTCCTCTTCCGCAACGACGAGTTCTTCGTGCTCCTCGCCAGTCAGCCGGAACGCGCGGCCGAGTTTCTCGACAAATTGACCGAGCACCACCTCCGCAACCTGGAGAAGTTCCTGGGGTTGGTCGGCCCGTACATTGACGTGATCCTCTTCGGCGACGATCTGGGGATGCAGACCGGGCCGCAGGTCTCCCCGCGCATGTATCGCAAGTTGTTCAAGCCGCGGCACGCCCGCATGTGGAAACGGGCGAAGGAGCTGGCGAACGTCAAGGTGATGCTCCACTCGTGCGGCGGCCTGCGCGAGCTGCTGCCCGACCTGATTGACGCCGGGCTGGACGCCACCAATCCGGTGCAGATCACGTGCAGTGGCATGGATGCGGCCGGCCTCAAACGCGACTTCGGCAAGGACATCACCTTCTGGGGCGGCGGCTGCGACACGCGCGATATCCTGCCGCACGGCGCGCCCGACGAGGTCAAGGCCCACGTGCGGGAGCAAGTGCGCATCCTGAGCCCCGGCGGCGGCTTCATCTTCCAGCAGGTGCACAACATCATGGCCGACGTGCCGCCGGAGAATGTGGCGGCGATGTTTGAGGAGGTAAGATCATGACCCAACCCGCCATCCGTTTTTCCATCATCGGCGTCACGCACGATCACATCTACGGCCAGGTCCGGCTGATGCTGCGCGCGGGCGCCGAGTTCGTCAACTGGTACGAGTCGGAGCCGGGCCTGGTCGCCCAGTTCAGCGCGGTTTTCCCGCAGATTCCGATGGCGCGCAGCGAGGCCGAAATCCTTGAGGATCCGACGATCCAACTGGTGCTGACCTCGGCCGTGCCGGCCGACCGCGCGCCGCTGGGCATCCGCGTGATGCAGCACGGCAAGGATTTCATGAGCGACAAGCCGGGCTTCACCACGCTCGACCAGTTGGCCGCGGCGCGGCGCGTCCAGGCCGAGACCGGCCGCATCTATTCGATCTGCTTCAGCGAGCGACTGGAGGTGCCGGCCGCGGTCAAGGCCGGCGAGTTGGTGCACGCCGGCGCCATCGGCAAGGTCGTGCAGACCATCGGCATCGGACCGCACCGGGCGCGGCTGCACACGCGCGCGCCGTACTTCTTCGTGCGCGAACGCTACGGCGGCATCCTGTGCGACATCGGCTCGCACCAGATGGATCAGTTCCTCTTCTACACCGGCTCCACCGAGGCCGAGGTCGTCAGTTCGCAGGTGGGCAACTTTAAGTTCCCGGAGCATCCGGGGCTGGAAGACTTCGGCGATGTGGTGCTGCGCGGGAACGGCGGGACCGGTTACGTGCGTGTGGACTGGTACACCCCCGACGGTCTGCCGACGTGGGGCGATGGCCGGCTCTTCATCCTCGGCGCCGAGGGTTACATCGAGCTGCGCAAATACGTGGATATCGCGGGCCGGCCCGGCGGCGAGCATCTCTTCCTGGTGGATGGGAAGGGCATCCAATACATTGACTGCAAGGGCGGCGACCTGCCCTACGGCCGCCAGCTCCTCTACGACATCACCAACCGCACCGAAACGGCCCTGCCGCAATGGCACACCTTCTACGCGTCGGAGCTGGCGCTGAAGGCCGAAGCGCAGGCGGTACGGCTCGGATACCTCAAGTAAAATGATGAATGATGAGTGATGAACGATGAATCCGGCGTTCATCACTCATCGTTCATCACTCATCGTTCCGTTGGAGGCGCTATGACCCCATCCTCCGAACTCATCCGCAAATGCCACGCGGCCCTCGACTTCGCCGGCCGGCAATTGCGGCATCTGATCGAAACCTACCCCGACACCTTCCCGATGTACACGCAGGGCGGGAAGTGGCAGCACGGCGGCGAGGCGTGGACGAACTGGTGTGAGGGCTTCCTGGGCGGCCAGCTTTGGCTGCTCTACCGGCACACGCGCGATCCGTACTGGCGCGCCAAAGCCGAGCGCTACTCGCGCTTGATCGAGCATCGCAAGACCGATCGAGACGTCCATGACCTGGGCTTCCTCTTCTGGTCCACCTGGAAACGCTGGTACGACCTGACCGGCGACCCGCTCATCAACCAGGTCGTGGTCGAGGCCGGCCAGACTCTCAGCCTGCGCTTCAAGGAGAAAGGGCAATACCTGCGCTCCTTCATATCGGATGAGAGCCTCTTCATTGATATCATGATGAACGTCGGCATCATCTTCTACGCGGCGCAGCAGGCCGGGGACGCCGAGCTGCTCCGCAAGGCCACCCAGCACAGCCTGACCACCCGGCGCTACCTCGTCCGAGGGGACGGCAGCACGGCGCATGAGGGGCTGTTCAACCTGGAGACCGGCGAGTTCATCCGCCAGAGCACGCACCAGGGCTGGCGCGACGATTCGTCGTGGGCGCGCGGCCTCTGCTGGGCGCTCTACGGCTTCGGCACGGCCTACGGCTTCACCCGCGACGCGCGCTTCCTGCAAGCCGCCGAACTGTGCGCGCAGTTCTACATCGAGAACACCCCGGCGCACGGGGTCCCGCCGAACGATTGGGCCGAGGCGTCGTCCTTCGACAAGCTCAGAATGCTCCCCTACGAAAGCTCGGCCGCGGCGATCGCCGCCAGCGGCCTGCTCAACCTGGCGAAGCTAACGGGCGATCCGACGCGGGGCCACCTCTACCGGGATTACGCCTTGCGCATCGTGGACACCCTCACCGGGCCGGAGTTCCTGGCGCACGAGACGCCGGGCTGGGAAGGGATCCTCAAGCACGGCATATATCACCAGCGCAAGGGGTTGGGGGTGGACGAAAGCGTGATGTGGGGCGAGTACTTCTTCCTGGAAGCGGTGTGCAAGGTGTTGGGATACGAATGAACGCTGAACGCGGATGAAGAAACCACAAGGGCATCGCTGATTGCGAGGCGAAGCAAAGTGATTCTAGCAACTGGCTGTATCATATCAGCGCCGCGCGCTTGACAGCCATACTGTGCGATCTTATAATATCATAATGCCCTAAAGACATTATGGCATGGTGGAGGAATACAACATGGACGCCGAAACGATCACAGTCGCGCAGGCGCGCGGCGATTTCTCGCATCTGCTGGCGCAAACTGAACTGTTGGAACGCCGTTTTGTTATTGCGCGACGCGGAAGGCCTAAAGCAGCCCTGGTCAGTGTTAAAGATCTGAAGCGGCTCGAAGATTTAGACCGGGGTATCACCGCGGCTCCTTCAGATCGTGACCGGGCAATCCAAGCCATGCAACAGGCCGGCTTGCTGCGTGCAGTGAGTGCAGACCTGGTGAGCCGATACGCTTGCATGGCACCGACTCAGCGCGAGGCAGTACGCCGGGAGTTGGCGGAGCGCCGCTTCGACCCACCTTTCAGCGAACAGATTATCGCAGACCGCGGCGAGGAATGAGCGATCATGCCAGCTTACTATCTGGACAGCAGCGCCGTGGTCAAGCGTTATGTGACCGAAGCCGGCAGCGCGTGGGTGCGCGGCATTTGCCAGGAGACGGCTAACGCGATCTTCCTCTCGGAGTTAGCATTGGTTGAGGTAGGCAGCGCATTTGCGCGACGCTGTCGTTTGGGCGAGATCAGCAATGCGCAACGGCGTGATTACCTGGATATGTTTGTGCATGACTGCGTTGAAGATTACCACCTGATCCCCGCAGAACGCCCCACCATCGAGCGCGGCCTTGATCTGACACAACGGCACACCCTGCGCGGCTATGATGCGATGCAGCTCGCCTGCGCGCTGGCCGCGAACGAGGTGTTGAGTATCGCCGGGTTGCCGGCGTTGATTTTTGTGACGGCGGATGAAGGGTTGCGGGAGACGGCTGTTGTTGAGAAGCTGAAGGCCGAAAATCCCAACCTGCACTGAGAACGCGGCTCACGGCATATATCACCAGCGCAAGGGGTTGGGGGTGGACGAAAGTGTGATGTGGGGCGAGTACTTCTTCCTGGAAGCGGTGTGCAAGGTGCTGGGAGAAGAGTAAAGTCAGAAGTCAGAGTGCAGGATGCAGAGTGACGGAGAGATGGCGGCGGAACTCTCACTAAGCCCGCGACTGGCTGCTCTCCGCCGCGAATGGGCAGCCGGCGATCCTGGCGCGCTCGGCGCATTCTGGGCCGAGGTGGAGACCACCGGCGCGCCCCTGGTCGAGCCGGTGGGTGGAGACGACACGCACGTCCTGGTCACGTTCCTCTGGCGCGCCGCCGAACCGATGCAGGCGGTCGCGGTGCTCAGCAGCTTCGGCGGCTGGGACGCCGCTGCTCCCGCCACCCATCTGACGCGCCTGGGCGCCACGGACGTCTGGTATCGGACGTTCCGCGCCCGCGCCGACCATCGCGCCAGCTATACCTTCTCGCTGAACGATCCGCCCGCGCCGACCCTGGCGCCGACCTCCTGGTCAGAACATCTCGCCCGGCGCCGGCCGGACCCCCGCAACCCGCGGCACTTCACCGTTCCGCCCGATGACGAGGCGCCGGCGGGAGACTTCCGCGGCTACGGCGAGACGCTCTCGGTCGTGGAGCTGCCCCAGGCGCCGCCGGGAGCCTGGATTACGCCCCGCCCCGACGTCCCGCACGGGCTGGTGCGGCTTCATCGCCTGGACAGCGCCCATCTGGGGAGCGTGCGCCGTGTGTGGGTCTATACGCCGCCCGGCTATGCCGACGATTGCGACCCACCGTGCGGGCTGCTGCTCCTGTTCGACGGCTTCGAGTATCTGCACTACGTTTGCCCCCCCACGATCCTGGATAACCTGCTGGCCGCCGGCCGTATCCCACTCCTGGTGGCCGTGATGTTCGACAGCCCGAGCGCCGTGCGCGCCGAGCTGGGCTGCGCGCCCCACTTCGCCGAGTTCCTGGTGGGCGAGTTGTTGCCGTGGCTGCGCCAGCATTACCACGTGACCGACGATCCCCGGCAGACTATCGTCGCCGGCGCCAGCCTGGGCGGCGTCGCGGCCGCCTACGCCGGCCTGCGCCACCCCGAAACCTTCGGCAACGTGCTGGCGCAGTCCGGCGCTTTCTGGTGGCCGGTGGGCGACGACCCCGAACCGGAGTGGCTGGCCCGCCAATTCGCGGCGCAGCCCGTCCGGCCCTTGCGATTCCACCTCAGCGTCGGCCTGCGAGAGATCCGGGCGACGGCCAACGACGGTCCGAACCTGCTCGCCGCGAACCGGCATCTGCGCACTGTCCTTTGGGCAAAAGGGTACAGCGTGGACTATGTCGAGTACATGGGCGGTCACGACTGGCTCTGCTGGCGGGCTATGCTGCCGGATGGGATCATGGCGTTGTGTGGGTGAAGATAGTTACGATAGGCATTCCGACGGCGTGAACGGCATCAGGCGGTTAGAGCCGTGAGACATAGCTATTATGTTGGGCAGGCGCGCCCAACATCGGGCAAGCGATCCCCAATATCGGGGAGAGCATCCCCAACATTGGGAAGAGCATCCCCAAGATAGGGCGAGGAAAATCCCAGGTTGGGCAAAGGTCGCCCCGATTCGGGGGCGCTTTCCCCCAAACCCAACGCGAGATTTCCCGAATGGGGGAAGGAGCGCCCCAATCGGGGGAGGCTTTCCCCGAAATAGGGCGAAGCGTTTCGTGAGTTGGGGAAGGGTTGCCCTATCCAGGGGACGCAGTCCCCAAAACCGGACGCGGCGTCCCCGTACCCGTTCTCGTGGCGGGATTGGCAAGCGGTCGGGATTCAGATATAATGGGGAAAAGGACAGTAACCATGTACACCCGCTTCGAGATCCTCAATTTCCGGGGATTCGAGCACCTGACGATCGAGCCGCTGGCGCGCGTGAATCTGATTGCCGGCAAGAACAACGTCGGCTACGACAAGCGCACAGACCGGGTGATCCAACTCCGCAGCCAGGACGCGCAAAGGCTGGATTACGATCTACAACTCCATAACTTCGGCGGCGACAGCGAATTGCCGGGGTTCCTCAAAGCCCTGGCGCTCATGCCAGGATTCGACGATATCGCGTCCCTTGCCATCATCCGCGATGCCGAGGCGGATCCCCAGGCAGCCTTCCATATCGTTATAGTGAATGAACGACGAATTGGCGCGCCGAAAACAAAAACCCCACGCGGCATGGGGTTTCGACAGGCGGAGAGGGTGGGATTCGAACCCACGATCCCTTTCGGGATACGCGTTTTCGAGACGCGCGCACTCGGCCAACTATGCGACCTCTCCTCAACAGCGTTATTATAGCATAGGGCTTGAGGCGCAAGCAAAAAAGTGGTGGGGGCATGAAAGACAAACTTGAAGAACTCCGCCAGATGCGCGCCAAGGCCAAATTGGGCGGCGGCGAGCGGCGCATCGCCGATCAACACGCCAAAGGTAAGTTGACCGCCCGTGAGCGGATTGATCTGCTGCTGGATCGGGGCAGCTTTCAGGAGCTTGGCCGCCTGGCGACGCACAACATCAGCGACTTCGACATGGCGGACAAGAAGTATCCGGGCGACGGCGTAGTGACCGGCTTCGGCAAGATTGACGGCCGCCGCGTCGCGATCTATGCCCAGGACTTCACGATCTTGGGCGGCTCCTTCTCCGAGGTGCAATCGCACAAGGTCTGCAAGATCATGGAGCTGGCTCAGGAGAGCGGCATCCCGGTGATCGGGTTGCTGGACTCCGGCGGCGCGCGCATCCAGGAGGGGGTGCGGTCGCTGGCAGCCTATGGCGAGCTGTTCGTGCGCAACGTCATGGCGTCGGGGGTGATCCCGCAGATCTCGGTACAGATGGGGCCGTGCGCGGGCGGCGCGGTTTACTCGCCTGCGCTCACCGACTTCATCATCATGGTGCGCAAGACCGGCTTCATGTTCATCACCGGCCCAGATGTCATCAAGGCGGTGACGGGCGAGGAGGTGGATTTCGAGACGTTGGGCGGCGCGGTATCGCATAATGTGCGCAGCGGCGTCGCCCACTTCGCGGCCGATGATGAAGCGGCCGCGTTCCGCCTGGTGCACGAGATTCTGTCGTATCTGCCGCAGAACAACAGCGAAGACCCCCCGCGCGTGCCGCCCTACGATGATCCGGCGCGGCGGGATGACCTCCTCGACCGGCTCATCCCAGAGGACAGCAGCGAGCCATACGACATGCGACAGGTCATCAGCAGCGTGTTCGACCGGGGCAGCTTCCTGGAGGTGCACGCGCACTACGCCCGGAACGCGCTGGTCGGCCTGGCGCGGCTGGACGGCTATCCGGTCGGCGTGGTCGCCAATCAGCCGATGTATCTGGCCGGCGTGCTCGACATTGACTCCAGCGACAAGATCGCCCGCTTCGTGCGCTTTTGCGACGCGTTCAACCTGCCGATCGTTACTTTCGTGGATTGCCCCGGTTATCTGCCCGGCGTATCGCAAGAGCACGGCGGGGTCATCCGGCACGGCGCCAAGATCATCTATGCCTATTGCGAGGCGACCGTGCCGAAGATCAGCGTCGTCGTGCGCAAGGCGATGGGCGGCGCGTACATCGCCATGAGCAGTAAGCAGATGCGCACCGATCTGGCCTACGCCTGGCCCACCGCCGAGATCGCGGTCATGGGGCCAGAGGGCGCGATCAACATCCTCTACCGTGAGGAGCTGCGCAAAGCGGCCGATCCGGTCGCCTTGCGCAAGAAGCTGCTGCAAGACTACATTGACAAGTTCCACAACCCATACTCGGCGGCGGACATGGGCCAGATTGACGAGGTCATCGAGCCGAGCTTCACCCGCCTGCGGCTGATCATGGCGCTGGAAATTCTGCGCTCCAAAGTCGCCAGCAACCCGCCGAAGAAGCATGGGCTGATGCCGGTGTGACCATAGAAGGCGGAATGCAGAATGCTGAATGGTGAACTCCTCGGCCAGGGATTGGCGATCACGGTCGTGGGAATGGGGCTGGTGTTTGCGGCGCTGGCGCTGCTGTGGGGAGCGATCGCGCTGTTGGGTCGCGTCTTCCGATCCCGCGAGGCGAACGCGGTCAAACATGTGTCGGTCAGCGTGACGGCCGTGCCGATGACCGACACGGAATTGGCGCGGGCCGCGTTGACGAGTGAGCGCGCCCGGGTCGCGGCCATCGTGGTCGGCGCATTGATGGCGAACACCGTGTCGCTGCATTTGGAGCCGCCGGCCGGGCCAACGTTCGAGCATGGCCGCACCGCGCCGGCCTGGGTAACGACCAATCGCGCCCGCGTCATGCGGCCATGGCAGCCGCCGCGTGCCACGGAACGTTAAGCGTGGCTCGGTCAGGAGACCAGCCACAGCAGCGGAACACGTGTCACCCTGAGCGGGTTGGTCTCGTGACTTGCGCTACGGCGACAGTCCAGCGAAGGGTCTCGGCGCTGCGTGAAGAGAGATTCTTCGTTGGTGTCACGCCGCAGCAAAAGGTTCGGGGCAAACCCGTTGCTTAGAAACTCTTGCCGACGAGATCCTTCGCTGGAGACTCGCCGTAACTGGCTTTGAGTGGTTAACTCGCTCAGGATGACAAGCGGGAGTTCCTTGTCGGGCACATGTTGCCCGCGGCATAGGGAACTCAGAATGACTCCTATTCCCGATCAGAGGAAAGGTTTCTGCCGTGCCCACTTTTGACGTAACCGTTCAGGGCAAAACCTACCACGTAGAGATCCCCGACCCCGGCGCGTCGCCGCTCCAGGTGATCGTGGACGGCGAAGCGTTCGCCGTCGGAATCGCCGGCGCCGAGGATGGGCCGCGACCGGCGCGGCCGGCCGAGGCACCGCGGCCTGCGCCGCGGCCAGCCGCACTGCCGCCGGCAGCCCGCGTGGAGGTGGCCCGGCCGGTCGTCCCCGCGGGCGCGGATGGCGGCTGCGAGATCACGGCGCCGATGCCCGGAACAATCCTGACCGTGGATACGCAGATCGGTCAGACGATCGAAGCCGGCCAGGTTGTGTGCGTCCTGGAGGCGATGAAGATGAAGAATCCCATCCGCGCCACCCATGCCGGCGCGGTCGCCGAGATCGCCATCCAGCCGGGGCAGACTGTGGCTTACGGCGCGCTGCTCGTGCGGCTGGAGTAGGCGCCTATGCAGATCGGGCTGGGTTCCTTACCATCGCTTGGGGCCAGCTTTGTGCAGCTCGGCTGGGCCAACCTGCTGATGATGGCCGTCGGCGGGCTGCTGATCTATCTCGCCATCGTCAAAGAATATGAGCCGGTGCTGCTCATCCCCATCGGCGCGGGCGCGATCCTGGCGAACATCCCCGGCGCGGGGATGGGGCTGGATCTGCGCGCCATCATGGCGGGCGCGCAAGCCGAGGGGGTCTTCCTGCCGCTCTACAAGGCCGGCATCGAGACCGAGCTTTTCCCGCTCCTGCTCTTCATCGGCATCGGCGCGCTGACCGACTTCGGGCCGCTGCTGTCGAACCCGCGCATGGTGCTGGTGGGCGCGGCCGGGCAGTTCGGCATCTTCCTCGTCCTGCTGCTGGCGCTGGCGACCGGCAGGTTCACGCTAAACGAGGCGGCCTCGATCGGCATCATCGGCGCGATTGACGGCCCGACGAGCATCTTCGTCGCGTCCAAGCTGGCGCCGCACCTGATCGCGCCGATCGCCGTGGCCGCGTACACCTACATGAGCCTGGTGCCGATCATCCAGCCGCCCATCATGCGCCTGCTGACCACCCGCCGCGAGCGCGATGTGCGGATGCCCTACACCGCCCGTATCGTCAGCAAGCGGGAGCGCGTCCTCTTCCCGATCTTCGTCATGCTGCTCACCGGGCTGATCGCGCCGCAGGCCAGTCCGCTGATCGGCTTCCTGATGTTCGGTAACTTGATGCGCGAGTCGGGCGTGGTGGATCGGCTGGTGAAATCGGCCGGCAACGAGCTGGCGAGCATCACCACGATCTTCCTGGGCATCACCATCGGCGCGACGATGGTCGGCGAGTCGTTCGCCAACGTGCAGACCCTCATCATCCTGGTGCTCGGCATCCTGGCGTTCATGTTGGATACAGCGGCCGGCGTGCTGTTCGGCAAGCTGCTCTACCTCCTGACACGCGGCCAGTTCAACCCGCTCATCGGCGCGGCCGGCATCAGCGCCTTCCCGATGGCCGCCCGCGTGGTGAACAAGATCGGGCTGGAAGAGAACTTCGACAACTTCCTCCTGATGCACGCCATGGGCGCCAACGCCGCCGGCCAGGTCGCGTCGGTGATCGCAGGCGGGATTGTGCTGGCGTTGATGTTGCGGTGAGGTGTGAACGTCAGGCGTCAAACGTGGTGTGTATTGCGGATTGCGTTCGCCATTCGCTGATTCGTTGATTTGCCGATTTGCTGATTTGCGATTTGCTTGCTCTCTCAGTCATCGCGCTGCCGCCAGTCTCCGTCCCGGTGTCACCGGCCGGGTGCTGGCGAGTTTTCGGTCGGTCTGCGACCTGGTGACGGACGCGGGCGAGGTCGTCGCGCTGGTCGGGCCTGGGATCGGGAACGGCCCGCTGAACGTTGTGCTCGACCAGGGGTGGGGCGCGGCTTTGTCCGCCGGCGCCCGGTTCGTGGTGGCGGATCAGGTCGTGCATGTCGAGGCGGTCAAGGTGGATTTTTCCCGTGCGACGCGCTGGGATGCGCGGCCGGATTGGGATCGGCTGCGGGCTTGCCACGTGCCAGGCACTTCGCAAGTGCCTGGCACGTCCGGCGTGCACTTGCTGGCAGCCGCCGGCCCGGCTGTCGAGGCGGCCGTCGCCGCATTCCAACAAGCCTGGCGCGGCGGGTCAATCGCCGATTTGCAGCTTGCAATTTGCAATTTGCTCGGCCTCGGCCCCGGGCTCACCCCGGCGGGAGACGATTGGCTGGCCGGGTGGCTGTTGGGACAACATCTCGGCGGCGACCTTCGAGAGCCTGCCCCGAGCCGGCCGAAGGGTCTGCGAGACCTCGAAGGTCTGATCGTCGAGGTCGCCGCCGAACGCACCACGACCCTTTCTCGCGCCTTCCTGGCTTGCGCGGCCGCGGGCGAAGCCGACGAAGCCTGGCATGAATTGCTGGACGCGCTGGCGAAGGAATCAGCGAATCAACGAATCAGCGAATCAGCGAATCAGCGAATAGAAGAGGCTGCGGCGCGGATTCTGCGCCATGGCGCGACATCGGGCGCAGCCATGCTCGCCGGCTTTTTCGCCAGCCTCGCCGCATCTGATTCCTGACGCCTGACCCTTGATCCCTGACCCCTGAGGTGCAGCATGGTCACTTTGACTCGCATCAAACCCTCCGAATATCACGACTCCGTCACCCTGATGCTCGTCGCCAAGGCGCTGCTGGAACTGCCCGGCGTCGAGGACGCCGCGGTTGTGATGGGCACGCCGGCCAACCGGGAGATCATCGCCGCGGCCGGGCTGCTGACCGACGCGGCGGCCGCGGCGCGGCCCGACGACCTGGTGATCGTGGTGCGGGCCACGGACGAGGCGGCCGGACAGACCGCGTTGGCGCAAGCGGATGCGCTGCTGGTCGCGCGCGCCGTCGCGACGACGACCACCGCCGAACACCCGAAGTCGCTGGCCTCGGCTATCGCCGCGACCCCCGACGCCAATCTGGTCGTCATCTCGGTCGCGGGGCGCTATGCCGCGCAAGAGGCGCGCACCGCGCTGGAACGCGGGCTGCACGTGCTGCTCTTCTCCGACAACGTGCCGCTCGACGAAGAGATCAGCCTGAAGACGCTGGCCGCCGAGCGCGGGCTGCTGTGCATGGGGCCGGACGCGGGGACGGCGATCATCAACGGGGTCGCGCTGGGGTTCGCCAACGCGGCGCCCCGCGGTCGCGTGGGGCTGGTCAGCGCGTCGGGGACGGGCCTGCAGGGGGTGACGTGCGGGCTGGCGCGGCGCGGGGCCGGCGTGTCGCAAGCCATCGGCGTCGGCGGCCGCGACCTGAGCGCGGCAGTGGGCGGGCCGATGATGCTGGCCGGGCTGCGGGCGCTCCAGGAAGATCTCGCCACCGACGTGATCGTGCTGATCTCCAAGCCGCCCGCGCCGTCGGTCGCGGCGCGGGTGCTGGCGCAGGTCAAGGCGTCGGCCAAGCCGGCCGTCGTCTGTTTCCTCGGCGCCGCCCCGCTGCCCATCGAGGCCGCGTGCGGGCTTCATGTCGCCAACCTGACCCAGGCCGCGGCGGCTGCGGCGGCCATCGCGCGCGGAGAACAGCCGGAGGCCGCGCTGGCGCAGCTCGAACAGGAGAGCCTGGCGCTCATCCCGCTGGCCGCGGCGGAGCAAACGAAACTGGCGCCGGGGCAGACTGCGCTGCGCGGCTTCTTCGCCGGCGGCACTTTCTGCTACGAGGCGCAGCTCATCCTGCGCAATCTCCCCGAACCGGTCTACAGCAACGCGCCGCTGGACAAATCCCGCGCGTTGGATTCTGTAGGGGCGGATGCCATCCGCCCCTACCACATCTGCCTGGATCTCGGCGCGGACGAATTCACCCAGGGCCGGCTGCACCCGATGCTGGATCCGACGCTGCGCAACCGGCGCATCGTGGACGCGGCGCACGATGGGGCCACCGCAGTCATCCTGCTGGACATCGTCCTCGGCTACGGCGCGCACCCCGATCCGGCCGGCGCGGCGGTCGAGGCGATCCGCGCGGCGCAACGCATCGCGTCCGCTGCGGACCGGTACATCGCCTTCATCGCCTCGGTTTGCGGCGCCGAGGCCGATCCGCAGCCGCTCAGCCAACAGGAAGCCACGCTTCGGGGCGCCGACGTGCTGGTGATGCCCGACAACGCCTCGGCCGCGCGGCTGGCCGGGCTGATCACGCAGGCGGCGCGTGAGTGACGATGAAGGACAAATGACCGAAAGCTGGAAGCTGGAAACTGATTCCTGATAAGTGATGACTGGAGACCGATGACTGAAAACTTCCCCGACTTCATCCCTGGCCTTGAGCTGAGCCGCCGTTTCTACTTCGAGGCGGTGCGGCCTGTGCTGGACGCCGACTTTCCCGGCCTCCGGCACAGCGCGGCGCTGATCGGCGCCGGCTCGGAGGTGCTTGGCTTCGACACGGAAATGTCGGCCGATCATCATTGGGGGCCGCGGGCGATGCTCTTCCTGCCGGAGGAGGATTTTGCCCACTGTCACGCAGCAATCCGGGAAACGCTGCGGTGGAAATTGCCACACAAATTCCTGGGTTATCCGACCAACTTCGGCGAGCCAGACCCGGACGATAAAGGGGTGCAACTGCTTCGAGCGACCGAGAGCGGGCCGGTGAACCATCGCGTCGAGTGCATGACAATCGCCGGATTTTTCCGTCACTATCTCGAGTTCGATATCAATGCGGAGATTCAGCCGGCCGACTGGTTGAGCTTCGGCGAGCAAAAGCTGCGATCCATCGTCGCGAGCGCAGTCTTCCATGATGACCTGGGGCTGGCGGATGTGCGGGCGCGCTTCGCTTATTATCCGCGCGACGTGTGGCTCTACATGCTGGCATCCGGCTGGCAGCGCATCGGCCAGGAGGAACATCTGATGTGGCGGGCCGGCCACGTGGGGGACGAGATCGGGTCGGCGCTCATTGCGAGCCGTCTGGTGCGCGACGCGATGCGCCTCTGCTTCCTGATGGAGCGGCAATATGCGCCCTATCCGAAGTGGTTCGGCACGGCCTTCATGCGGCTGGCGGCCGGGCCAGAACTGGCGCCGCTCCTCCAACGCGTGCTGCGGAGCGAAGCGTACCAGGCGCGCGGAGAGGCGCTGGCCGCGGTCTACGAGTCTCTCGCGGTCAAGCACAACGCGTTGGGGATCACCGCGCCGTTGGCGACCGTCTGCTCGCACTTCTGGTCGCGGCCGTTCCTCGTCATCTGGGGCGACCGCTTCGCCGACGCGCTCTTGGCGCAGATCAGCGATCCAGCAGTGCGTCGCCTCGCCAGGGGCGGGCCGATCGGCGCGATTGACCAGTTCAGCGACAGCACAGATTTGAAGCATTCGGAGTGGCGACTGGCGGTGCGGGGGATCTACATCCGCTGATCTCAACTCGTTGTCAATCCAAGGCTGATCTTGAGCGCATCATCCACACGGCGCATGATGGCGGCATCAAGTTGCCCGACATAGCGTTCAAGGCGCTGCTTGTCTATAGTTCTGAGTTGATCCAATCGGATTGCCGAATCACGGGCGAGACCTGATTGACCCGCTGAAACACGCACTTCGGTGGGAAAGGATTTAGGCGGGAGGTTGGTTGTTAGCGCAGCGACAATCACCGTGGGAGCGAAAAAGTTGCCTGTATCATTCTGAATGATCAACACAGGGCGATAACCTGCCTGCTCGTGGCCGATGACCGGGTCGAGGTCGGAATAATATATCTGCCCGCGCCGATAGTCTCGTGCCATTCTATTCCTCCCACGGGGCGTAGCGATCCCAGGCTTCTTTTTCAGCGATGAAAAACTCTTGGGCCATCTGTCGGCTTTCTTCGGCGCGATACAAATAGCCTTCTTTCAGCAGTTCGCGCAATTCCTGGCGCGATTGCTCGGCGAAGAAGAATTCCATCGCCTGACGGAACAGAGCGCTGCGGCTGGTGTTCAGACGGGTGACTGCCTCGTCAATTTGTCCGAGCAGGGCGGGTGGGACCGTAATCATGACTTTCTGCATCGCGATCGTGGACATGAAAGCCTCCTTCAATACCGTTTTCTATATCGCAGTATAGATTCAGTTGGTCTATTTGTCAAGAGGAATCAGACATGAATCTCTTTCACCAACCACTCAAACCGATCAACCTCGGCCTGGAGAGCTTCCGCGAGAGCCTGGCCGCCCAAGGCGTGGAACCGGTCGCCGTGGACTGGCGGCCGCCGCTGGAGGGCTATGTCGAGCTGACGCGCACCCGCGCGGGCGTGGACATCGACGCGGCCAACGCGGAGGCGGTGCGTCGCATCTGCGCGGGCCGGCCGATGCTCGTGGGCATGGGGATCGCCCGCGAGGTGATCCCCGGCTTCGCGCCGTCCGGCAAAGCCAGGATGCTCATTACCCACAGCGGGCCGCCCATCGCGTGGGAGCGCATGTGCGGGCCGACGCGCGGCGCGATCATCGGCGCGCTGATCTACGAGGGACTGGCCGCGACGCCGGAGGAGGCCGCGGCGTTGGCCGCTTCGGGCGAGATCGAGTTCGCGCCGTGCCACTACTACAACGCGGTCGGGCCGATGGCCGGGATCATCAGCCCTTCGATGCCGGTTTTCGTCGTCAAGAATGAGGCTGCGGGCGACCCTTCGACAGGCCACCCTTCGACAAGCCACCCTTCGACAAGCTCAGGGGGCGCAGACACGGCCGCTGAGCTTGTCGAAGCGCCGTCGCACCCTGCGGTTGCGAAGCACGCAGGGTGCGCGGTAGCATATGCCACGCTGAATGAGGGGCTGGGCAAGGTGCTGCGCTATGGCGCGTTCGGCCCGGGGGTGATTCGCCGCCTCAAGTGGATGGAGACGACCCTCTATCCGGCGCTGAAGGCTGCGCTGGCGGTCAGCGGGCCGATTGACCTGCGGAGCATGATCGCCCAGGCGTTGCACATGGGCGATGAGGGCCACAATCGCAATCGGGCCGGCACCTCCCTTTTCATCCGGGCCATCGCGCCCGCGCTGGTCGAGGCGGTGCATGATCCGACGACCGTCGCCGCGGTGCTGCGTTTCATGGATGGCAACGACCACTTCTTCCTGAACCTCTCGATGCCCGCGATGAAGGCGATGCTGCTCCCAGCCGAAAAGATCCCCGGCTGCACGGTCGTGACGACGATGGCGCGCAACGGCGCCGACTGGGGCATCCGCGTCAGCGCGACCGGCGACCGCTGGTTCACTGCGCCGTCGCCGCTGGTGCAAGGGCTGTGGCTGCCCGGTTACACCGAGGCGGACGCCAACCCCGACATCGGCGACAGCGCGATCACCGAGACGGGGGGGATCGGCGCGTTCGCGTTGGCGGGCGCGCCGGCCATCGTCAAATTCGTCGGCGGCAGCCCGGCCGACGCGCTCAACGCGACGTTGGAGATGTACGAGATCACCGCGGGCGAGCACACTGCGTTTACCATCCCCGGCCTGAACTTCCGCGGGACGCCAGTGGCGGTGGATGTGCGCAAGGTGCTGCGTTCTGGGATCACCCCGCGACTGAATACCGGCATCGCGCACCGTGAGCCGGGGATCGGCATGGTGGGCGCGGGGCTGGTGTCGGCCCCGAAGGGGTGCTTCGCCGCCGCGTTCGAGGCGCTGGCCGCGTTGTGATGTGGTGTGAGGGTCACTGCGAGGAGCGTCCTGAGCGGAGCAGCGTCTTTTTGCTGCGCAGTCGAAGGATGCGACGAAGCAGTCTCGCGTGCGGAGAGATTGCTTCGCATCAACCGCTCGCAATAACGCCTCAGAAGATGTGGGTAATTACCAGTTGTGATGCATTATGTCCTTGAAAGGAAGCTCTATGTCTCAACCTCTGCTCTCGATGTTCATCGAACCCGATCCGGCCGAAGATGAATTGCGCTTCGCCCACCAGCTCGGCGTGGACTGCGTCTACACCTGGGTCAGGCCGGAGCAGCGCCACTACGACTATCTGGCCCGCCTGCGCGAGCGCGTCGAAGCGCACGGCCTGCGCCTCTACAACGTCGGCGCCATCGCGGTCGCCAAGAACGACAGGATCCACCTGGCGCTGCCCGGCCGCGACCAGGCCATCGCCGAGTTCCAGGCGTTCGTCCGCGACCTGGGCCGGGCCGGCATCGGCGTCACGACCTTCACCTGGGAGCCGACGCAGGTGTGGAGCTCGGCGCCGGGCGAGAGCCGCGGCGCGCAAGCCCGCGCCGTTGACCTGGCGGAGATGCTGCGCCGGCCCTTCACGCACGGCCGGGCGTACTCCGAGGATGAAATCTGGGCGAACTACACCTATTTCATCCGTCAGATGATGCCGGTCTGCGCGGAGGCCGGCGTGCGGCTGGCGCTCCACCCGAACGACCCGCCGTCGCCGCAACCGCTCGGCGGCATCCCGTGCCTGATCCATAGCTTCGACACGTACCGGCGGGCCTTCACCATCGCAGACAGCGTCGGGACGGGCAAGGCGGCGCTCGGCATGGAGTTTTGTTGCGGCTGTTGGCTGGAGGGGGGCGCGGGATTCGGCGACATCTTCGCGGGGATCCGGGCCTTCACCGCCGACGACCGCATCCTGATCGTCCACTTCCGCAACGTCACCGCGGCGTTGCCGACCTTCACCGAAACATTCCTCGACAACGGCTACATGGACATGTATCGCGTGATGAAGACGTTCGTCCAGGTCGGCTATCGCGGGACGATGATCCTCGACCACTCGCCCAAGTTCGCGGGCGAGTGGTCGAAGGGCGGCGGGACGGCGTATGCCATCGGGTACATGCGTGCGCTCATGGAACGGGCGCTGGCGGAGTAGGGCTGGGAGCCATCCACGAAGCAGTGGGGATACCGGCTGGCTCTCCCACGGATCGAAAGGAACACGGATAGGTACACTCATTCATTTCGGCATCCGTGTTCTTTTCTATCCGTGAGGAAAGATAACCGCTCGTAATGAAAGGACTCAACTCATGGACGCACTCGAAGCCATCCGCAAGCGCCGCACTGTGCGCAACTTCACCGGCGCGGCGATCCCGCGCGGCGACCTGGAAACGATCGTGGATGCCGGTCGGCTCGCCGCCTCCGGCTACAACCGCCAGCCCTGGGATTTCATTATCGTGACAAATCGAGGTATGATAGAGCAGCTCAAGATCGCCGCGCAGTGGATGGAGAAGGCCGGCGCGATCATCGCCGTGGTGCTCGACCCGGCGACCAAGTACTGGCTGGAGGATGGCTCGGCCGCCGTTGAGAACATGCTGATCGCTGCAACTGCGCTCGGCTACGGCTCCTGCTGGCTGGAGGGGTACACCCTGCCGCTGGAGAGCAAGTTCAAGGCGCTGCTCGGCGTGCCGGATGACAAGCGGCTGCTGACGTTGGTTCCCATCGGCGTGCCGGTCGAGTGGCCGGTGAAGGAGAAGAAGCCGTTGGAACAGGTGATTCACTGGGAGAAGTACTGATTATTTGACAGGATTTACAGGATGCCAGGAAGTAATCCTGTAAATCCTGTAAATCCTGTCCAAACAGGAACAGTGAGATGGAAGATGAAGCATTGACAAAGCTTATCATTGGCTGTGCCATGAAGGTGCATCGAACCCTGGGGCCAGGCTTTCTGGAATCGGTGTACGAAAACGCATTTGCACATGAACTTAGGAAAGCCGGGTTGCGGGTCGAATGCCAACTGCCGATAAAAGTGTACTACGACGGGGTTGTCGTTGGTGATTTCTTTGCCGATATGCGGGTCGAAGGTCGAATCCTCGTCGAAAACAAAGCAGTGCTGACGCTGAACACCGCCCATGAAGTACAACTCGTCAACTACCTCACAGCCACCGGTATCGAGATCGGCCTGCTGATCAACTTCGGTGCCGCCAGTCTTCAATTCAAGCGAAAGCATCGGACGTATCACAAAACAGGACAGAATATCGCAAGCACAATCATGCAACTCATCCTGTCAATCCTGTAAATCCTGTCCCAGACCCGGAGCGACTATGCCCAACAATGTGCCTTTCATCGAATCCCGCGAGTGGCGAGCGGAGGACATTCTTCCGCTCATCGCCAACGCGAACCCACTCTTCCCCGAACTCGACGCGGCGCGCGCCGACTTGGCCGCGCTGCGAGCGTCGCCGCAAGCGCAGATCATCCTGGCGCAGACCGAGTCGCTGCTGGCGAACGTCGCGGATATCCCGCAGCCGAAGTACACCGCCTACCGCCGCTTCGTCAAGGACGGCGACCGGGAGGAGTGCGAGGAGCCGTACTTCAGCCGCCGTGCTAAGCTCTCGGCGCTTGTCTTCCGCGCCTTCCTGGGGATCGAGATGGGGTTGCCCCTGAAAACCCTCATCCAGGACTATATCTGGGCCATCTGCGAGGAGACCAACTGGGTGCTGCCCGCGCACGAGGGCCGGCCGATTGACCTCTTTTCGGCCGAAACCGCCTTCCTCCTGGCGCAGACGGTCGCGCTGCTGGGCGATCAGCTTGACGCCGAGGTGGCGCACCGCGTCTATGCCGAAGTGGACCGCCGCGTCCTCGAACCGTACCTCCGCTGGCATTACTCGATGTGGTGGTATCACGGCGGGAACAACTGGAACGGCGTCTGCAATAGCTCGGTGGCGGCGGCGTTCCTGCTGCTGGAGCGTGACCCGCGCCGCGTGGCCGAGGCGCTGGCGGTCGCGTTCAGCGGCCTGCAAACTTTCCTGGCGACCGCGTTCGAGAACGACGGCAGTTCCAATGAGGGGGTCGGCTATTGGCACTACGGGCTGATCAACCTGATCGCGCTGGCCGAAATGCTGCGCGCCCGGTCGGCCGGCGCGCTCGATCCGCTTGCCTCCCCGCGGCTGCGCCAGATCGCGGCCTATCCGCCGGCCATGCAGCTCTCCGGCTCGGTCTTCGCCGCCTTCTCCGACTGCGATGAAACCACCGACTTCAACTTCGGCATCATCCAACGGCTGGCGGAACGCACCGGTGTGGGGACGCTGCGCAACCTGACCGCCCGGCCGGCCGAACCCGGCCTGGATTGGCGCATCCAAATGCACCTCCGCAACCTGCTCTGGTGGGATGGCGTCCAACCCGATGCGCCCGCCATCGGGGACGCGGCGCTGACCGCGCCCGGCATCGCCCGCCTGACCGGAACGACCGCGGCCGGCGCGCCGTTCGTGGCCGCGATCAAGGCCGGGCACAACGCCGAAAACCACAACCAGAACGACATCGGCAGCTTCGTACTGCACGTCGAAGGCGAGAACCTGCTGACCGATCCGGGCCGGGGCCTCTACAGCCGCCAATACTTTGGCCCGCAGCGTTATGACAACATCTTCGCCAACTCCTACGGCCACAGTGTCCCGCGCATCGGCGGGCAGCTTCAAGCGCCGGGGCGCGAACACTGCGGAGAGTTGACCGCGGTCAAGACCGATCCCGGCGACAAGGCTGCGACGGTCGAGTTCGCCCAAGCCTACGCCGTCGCGGAGCTGACCGGGGCCAGGCGCACGCTGGCGCTCGGCGACGGCGGGACGGTCATCCTGACCGACGCGTTCGAGTTCAGCGACGCCGGCCAGCCGGTCGAGGAGGCATTCGTCACCTGGGGCGAGGTCGTCGCGCACGGCCCGACCGCCGCGATCCACTGCGGACAGCACACGCTGCGCCTGGCGATCGAAGCCCCGGCCGGCGCACGCTTCGCCGTCGAGTCGCTGGCCGAGGCGTGCCGCGCGAACCAACGGGAAGGCATCCTCAAACGCCTGACGTTCATCATCCCGCCGGCCGCGCAGTCGGCGGCGCGGGTGCGGATGGAGATAGAGTAAGGGCGTCAAACGCGTTGGGCGATTTGCCGATTTGCTGATTTGTCCCGATACGAGAAGTGCGTCGGGGTATTGACAACTAACCAGGAGTACTCTCATGTCCCATTCCGTTCTCACCGCACAACTCTACACCGTCCGCGAATTCACCAAGACCGCCGCCGACCTAGCGGCCTCGCTGAAAAGGTGAAAGAAATCGGCTACACCGCCGTGCAGGTCTCGGCCATCGGCCCGATCCCCGACGCCGAGGTCAAGCAGATGGTGGACGATCTGGGCTTGAAGATCGTCATCACGCACACCGCGTATCCAAAGCTGTGGAACGACACCGATGCAGTGATCGCGCAGCACAAGCTGTGGGGCTGCCCCAATGTCGCCATCGGCAGCATGCCTGGCGAGTATCGCGAGGCGGGCGAGGCCGGATTCCGCCGCTTCGCCGCAGAGGCAAACGCCGTGGGCGAGAAGCTGGCGCAGGCCGGGCTGACCTTCTCCTATCACAACCACAGCTTCGAGTTCGTCAAATTCGGCAAGCGCACCGGCCTCGACCTGCTATTCGAGGAGACCGATCCGCGCTATCTGAAGGCCGAGATTGATGTCTACTGGGTGCAGCATGGCGGCGCCGACCCGGCCGCCTGGGTGCGCAAGGTCGCGGGCCGGATGCCGGTCGTCCACCTGAAGGATATGGTCATCCTCGATGGCAAACAGACGATGGCTGAAATCGGCGAGGGCAACCTGAACTGGCCGGTCATCCTGGCCGCGTGCAAGGATGCGAAGGTCGAATGGTACGCGGTCGAGCAGGACATCTGCCAGCGCAACCCGTTCGAGAGCTTGAAGATCAGTTATGATAACCTGAAAGCGATGGGGTTGTCGTAAGAGCCAGACCCTAAAGGTCTCGCAGACCTTTAGGGTCTTTCCCGGTTAGGGTCTTTCCTGGAGTACGGTATGGAATCCACAGAGATCAAACCCCTGCGCTTCGCCGTGATTGGCGTCGGCGCGGGCGTCTTCAGTATGCACTTCCCCGCGGTCAAGCAGGCGTTCGTTGCCATGGTCGGCGCCTGCGACATCCGCGAGGAGCCTGGGCAGCAGCGCGCCGCCATGTTGGATGTGCCGTTCTACACCGATTATCGCCAGATGATTGACGAGCTCAAGCCGGATGTGGCCGTCGTCATCACGCCGCACTACTGCCATGCCGAGATCGCGATCTACTGCATGGAAGCTGGCTGTAACGTCCTGGGCGAGAAACCGATGGCGCTGGAAGTCGCCGAGGCGGACGCGATGATCGAAACGGCGCGGCGGACGGGCAAGCTGCTGGCGATCAACTTCCAGCACCGCCAGCGGCCGGAAGTGCGCGCGGCGCACCAGCTCATCCAGGAAGGCCGATTAGGCAAGCTTCAACGGCTGAACATGGTGACGCCGTGGCCCCGCTCGGCCGCGTACTATGGCCAGGCTTCGTGGCGCGCCACCTGGCACGGCGAGGGCGGCGGCGTCCTGATGAACCAGGCTCCGCACGATCTCGATCTGGTCTGCCACCTGATGGGCCGGCCGGATGCTGTGGTCGCGTGGACGCGCACAACCCTGCATCACGTCGAGGTGGAGGATACCGCCACTGCCCTGCTGAGATGGGATGGCGGAGACGGCGCTGGCGCGACCGGCTACATCCACGTCAGCACGGCCGAAGCCGGGCCACGCGAAGACATCGAGATCGTCGGCACACACGGCATCCTGAAGATCGGCATGGGCAGCCTCGCGTTCCGTGAATACGACCAGGATGTGGCCGACTTCCTGCTCACGACCCCCGAAATCTGGGCCAAGCCGAGCAGCCATCCGGTCGAGATCGCGCTTGAGGAGGGGCGGGGAGATCATCCCGCCGTCTATCGCAACCTCCACGCAGCGATCACCGCGGGTGTGGCCATCGGCGCGGATGGCGAGTCGGCGCGCATGTCGTTGGAGCTGGCGAACGCCATGATCCTCTCCAGCAAGACCGGCGCCGAGGTGCGGCTGCCGGTGGATCGGGCGCAGTATCACGCGCTGCTGGATGGATTGAAGGCGGGACGGAAGCCAGCGTGATACGTGATAACGTGATGCGTGAAACGTGAATTTGCGTCTCACGCTTCACGTTTCACGCATCACGTCAATCCTCCCGAAAGAACACGTCATGATCGCTCCTCTTCCCACCGGCTTCTACCCCTTCTGGTTCTGGAACGACCGCCTCTCGGCCGACGAGATCCGCTGGCAGGTGGCCGAGATGGCGCGGCAGGGCGTGCGTGGCTTCTTCATCCACTCGCGGCAGGGGTTGGGCCAGCCCTACCTCTCGGAGGCGTTCTTCGAGATGGTGGATGTCGCGGTCGCCGCGGCCGAAGGGCACGGGCTGATCGTCCATCTCTACGACGAGTATCCCTACCCCAGCGGCGTCGCCGGCGGCCGGGTGACGCTCGGCCAGCCGGAGTATCACGCGACCGAGCTGATCCAGCGCGTCTACGACGTGGAGGGCGGCCCAGTACGGCTGGAGTTGCCGGCGGGCAAGGTGCTGTCGGTCATGGCCTATCCTATGACCACGCACCCTGAGCTTGTCGAAGGGCAATCGGGCGGCGCTTCGACAAGCTCACCGACCGTGCCACGCGCGCGCCCTGAGCTTGTCGAAGGGGCATCCCCAGGCGCTTCGACATGGCCTGCCGGCCAATCAGCGACCGTGGCACCCGACTGGTCGGCCGGCATTGATCTGGCCGATCACGTCGGCCCGCTGCTGGTCGTAGACTCCTATCGCGAGACCGGCCTGACGCGCTACAACCAGAAGCGCTACTTCGCCAGCCGGCCCACGCCGATCCTGGAAGCGACGCTGCCCGCCGGGCCGCACCGCATCTTCGCCAGCGTCCAGGCTGAGGTGACGCACCACAAGTACTGGGGCCGCTTCGCCGACGTGCTCAACCCCCAGGCCGTAGCCGACTTCATGCGCCAGACGCACGAACGCTATCGCCTGCGCTACGGAGACAAATTCGGCAAGACAATCCGCTCGATCTTCGTGGATGAGACGCAGCCCGGCTGGTCGGCGCGGCTGCCCGCCGCGTTCCGGGCCGAGTACGGCTACGACCTGCTCGAACGGTTGCCGGCCTTGCAGGACGAGTCCCATCCCGACCATGTGCGCGTGGCCTATGACCTGCACCGGCTGCACTACAAGCTCTTCTGTCAATCCTGGGAAGAGCCGATCTCGCGCTGGTGTCAGGCGCATGGCCTGGGCTACTCCGGCGAGAAGCCATCGCTGCGGCTGGCGCAACTGCGCTACATGGACATCCCCGGCTGTGAGCCAGGCCACACCAAAGCCGGCGCGCCGCTCGATCTGCTGGGGCCGCACCTGCGCCAGAACGCCAAGGCGACCGCCTCGGCCGCATACTTCTACGGCAAGGCGGGCGCGCTCGACGAATGTTATCACAGCCTGGGCTGGAGCGGCACGCTGCAAGACGCGAAGCTGATGGCCGACGGCCAGCTCCTGGCCGGCATCAGCTTCCTCGTCCCGCACGGCTTCTTCTACAGCACACACGCCCTCCGCAAGCACGACGCGCCGCCCACCTTCTTCTTCCAGGCCCCCTATTGGCCCCTCTTCGGCAAGCTGGCCGAGCACGTGGATCGCATCGGCCGGCTCTTCGCGGGCACGCATATTGACGCCGAGATCCTGGTGATCGAACCGTCGAGCGGCATCCCGGCCCGGCCCGATCTGGAAGCCTACGTCCGCTTGCAGGCGTTGCTGATGGAAAACCATCTGGATTTCCATTTCGCTGACACGGACGTCCTCCAGAGCGGCCGGATCGAGCCGATCACACCGTCATTGCGAGCGGAGACCCGGATGGGATTTCCAGGACGGAGCGAAGCAATCCCGCCGGATGAGTCATTGCGAGCGGAGACCCGAATGCCGTTCTCGGGTCGGAGCGAAGCAATCCCACCCGCTGCGAATGAGATTGCTTCGGGGCAAAAACCGCCCCTCGCAATGACTGCCGGAGAGTCGGCGGGCATCTGCCTTCGGGTAGCGGATTTGGCGATCAAGCTGGTCATCGTGCCGCCGATGCGCGTGATCGAGCCGCCGCTGGCCGAATGGCTGGCGACGTTCGAAGCAGCCGGCGGGCGGGTCATTCGCTGTTCGCCCGACTTCGAGACGGCTGATCTGCTCGCCGACATCCTGGCGGTTATCGGGCCAAGCCTGAGCGTGCAGGTCGCGGGAGCCAAGGCGGCAGCCATCCAGGTCGTGAAACGCGTGGGCGGCGGCCGCACCCTCTGGTTCGCGCTGAACACCGGCACCGCGGCGCTGACCGTCGCGTTAGACGCCGGATGCGTGCTCCGCGAGGTTCCGTTAGAAGCTGGCCATTCGCCCCGGCTGGAACGGGCATCGGACGCGCTCGTCAACGCAAGCATCCTGAGCGAAACGGAGCGTCGTTTGCGGAGTGCAGTCGAAGGATGCGGCCCCTATTCCCGCAATGTCGCGCCTTTCGAGTCGTTCATGGTGGAAGCGTGCGACATGTCCTTTGACTCCGGCCCACAAATGGCGCTGGCCGCCGCTCAGGATGCGCAATTCCTGCCATCTCTCACCATCCCCTTGCGCGGCCCGGCGCGCGTCCGGCCGCTCAATCCCAACCTGCTGCGGCTGGCCGAATGGCGCATGTCGCTCCTCGACGATGCCGGCGCGCCGCTACAAAGCGCCGCGGTTCCCGCCGTCCCGCTCAGCGACCAGTTGGAGCGCGGCGGGTTTCGCTTCGCACCGGCCGTCCGGCGCTATTTCGGCCACGAGCCGGAGTTGGAGTGCCCGCCGCTGCATGTGCGGTACGAAACCAGGTTCGAAAACAGCTATACCGGGCCAGTCGAATTCGTCATCGAACCCGGCGTCATCGTCGGCGACTGGCGGCTGTGGGTGAACGACGCCGGCCCGCTGACAGCCGGCGACCTGACGCCGACGAACGCGCACGTGCGCGGCAGCCTTGGCGCAGATATCAGCGCGTTCCTGCGCCCTGGCTCGAACACACTGCGGGTGGAGATCACAGACGCCCGGCCCGCAGGCGGTCTGCTCAACCCGCTCTACCTGGCGGGCGATTTCGGCGTTTCCCTCGATCCCCTCGCGTTGGTCGAGCGGCCGGCGGTCGGCGGCTTCGAGACCTACGAAGCGAATGGCCTGCCGTTCTATGCGGGCGTGATCGAATATGCCCGCAACTGCGACCTGGCCGCCATCCCTGCGGGCGCGCGCGTCCGGGCCGCCTTCGCCACCGATGCGCCGTTCCATGAGGCATGTGAGGTCTCGATCAACGGTGGGCCGTGGCGAGCCCTGGCCTGGGAGCCGCGCTCGCTCGAACTGCCCACATCCGAGCTTCGTCCCGGTCAGAACGAGGTTCGGGTTAAAGTCTACACCACGCTGATCCGGGCGTTCGAGGGGCAGTGGTTCGACTACGCGGGGCACTGCTATCGGGAGGTCGGCGGGACCCTGGCTGAGACGCCAGAGGCGACGAGCACGCCCCAACAAGTTGGGGACTCCAGAACATCCCGGCCAATCGAGGATTTTGAAGCGCCTCGCCAAGTCAGGGAGTCCGGAGTGCCGAACTTGTTCGGCGGGACCGCAGAGCCGCCCGAACCGCAACTCCAAATGGTGTGGCCGGCGCATCTGCTCGACGCGCCGCCGGCCGTGAGCCTGCCGCCGGGCTATACACTGCGCACCTATCAGCCGGGCGATGAGTCGGGCTGGTTCCGGCTCATGGTGCTGGCGGGCTGGCCCGGCTGGGACGACGCCAAGCTGCGGCCCTGGCTCGCCCGCATCCCGCCGGAGAGCTGGTTCATGGTCATCCACGAGGCGAGCGGCGAGATCGTGGCGACTGCGATGGGGCTGCACGACCATTCGGACGATCACCCCTTCGGCGGCGAGCTGGGCTGGGTGGCGTCCGACTCGGCGCACGCCGGCCGCGGCCTGGGCCGGGCCGTCAGCGCGGCGGTCACGGCCCGGCTGATCGCGGCCGGCTATCGGAACGTCCACCTCTACACCGAACGGTGGCGGCTGGCCGCGCTGAAAACCTATTTGAAGCTCGGCTATGCGCCGTTTCTCTATGAACCAGGCATGACCGAAGCATGGCAAGCCGTCTGCGCCCAGTTGGGCTGGCCGTTCACGCCCGACGTCTGGCGCAAGGGAAGAAATGCAGATTGAACGCGATCCATCATCACTTCGAGGGCAGCCTGACGACGCGTGACGGCAAACGTCACATCCCGCGCCGCTTCGTCGCGCCCGCCGACGCCGGGCAGATTGACATCCATCTCCGCTGCGCGCCCGAAAGCGCGCAGGGGATGAAGCACCTGATCACCCTCACCGTCTTCGACCCGGCCGGCTTTCGCGGGGCCGGACATCGCGGGGGCAGCGAGCATCGCGTGCGGATCGCGGCAGACAAGGCGACTCCCGGCTACCTGCCCGGCCCGTTGCCCGCCGGCGCGTGGATCGTGCAATTGGACACACACCGGATCATGCCGGGCGAGCCGGTGCGCTATTGGCTGGATGTTAAGATTCAGGAGAACGATCCTGCGCCCGATGCAGACCCCTCGACAAGTCGAGGACTCCGGAGTCCCGAACTTGTTCGGGCGGTCACCCGACCAACGCCGCGCGGCCCCGGCTGGTATCGCGGCGACCTGCACACACACACGGACCACTCGGATGCCGGACGCCGCACCGTGGCCGACCTGATCGAGCTGGCCCGCGGGGCTGGCCTCGACTTCATCTTCCTGACCGACCACAACACCATCTCCGGCCTGGCCGAGATGGACGCGGCCAACGGGGACGGGCTGCTCGCCGCGGCCGGGATCGAACTGACGACCTTTTGGGGCCACGCGCTCTGCCTGGGGACGCGTGAGTGGGTGGACTGGCGGATTCGGCCGGGCACGGGGGAGATGGCGGCCATCGCTGCCCAGACCTACGCCGCCGGGCAGGTCTTCATCATCGCGCACCCACAGGCGGCCGGCGATCCGGGCTGCACGGGCTGCGCCTGGCGCTTCGGCGACATCATGCCCGGCAATGCCCGCCTGGTCGAGATCTGGAACGGGCCGTGGGCCGGCGACTCCAACAACGAGGCCAGCCTGGCCCTCTGGTACGATTGGCTCAACCAGGGCCATCGGCTGGCCGCGACCGCCGGGAGCGACACCCACAGCCAGCGGAGCTACGCTAACCAGCCGGGCTTCAACGTGGTCTATGCCGACGCGCTGACCGAAGCCGCGCTGCTCGATGCGCTGCTGGCCGGCCACCTCTACCTCAGCGCCGGGCCGCAGGTCAGCTTCCGAGCGGTATCCCACGTGCCAGGCACTTCGGAAGTGCCTGGCACGTCCGCGCGCGCGGCCGGCCAGACCTGGATCAGCGGCGACACAGCCACCGGGCCGGTCGCCTTCACATTGGCCTGGGCCGGCTGCCCAACGAGCGCCCGCATCCGCGTGATCGTGGATGGCAAGCTGCTGGTCGAACAGCCGACCGCGCCAGGCGATGGATCGTACACCTGGTGCATGACGCCGGCCGACGCCCGTTGGGTGCTGGCGGAGATTCGCGATGGTGCCGACCAGATGCTCGCCGTCACGAATCCCATCTTCTTCGAGTGAGACACAACCATGAAGCCGCCGCGCATCACGACCGTTCGCTTGTGCCTCCGGGCCTTTGACCAGGCGGACGTGGAGCCGCTGCACCGCATCTTGTGCGGACCGGACGTGCTCCGCTATTTCCCGCGGCCCGACCCGCCTCCGCGCGAGCGCGTCGCGCGGATGATCGCCAGGCTGATGCAGCATTGGGAGGAGCACGGCTATGGCGTGTGGGCAGTCACATCGCGCGCCAACGGTGCGCTGATGGGACGCTGCGGTCTGCAATACCTCCCGGAAACCGACGAGGTCGAGATTGACTTCCTCCTCGGTCGGGATTTCTGGGGCCAGGGCTTTGCTGCCGAAGCGGGGCGGGCGAGCTTGCGGTTCGGCCTGGAAAATCTGACGGTCGAACGCATCGTCGGCATCGTGCATCCCGAAAACCTGGCCTCGCGGCGCGTGCTTGAGAAGCTGGGCTTGAACTTTGTCGAGCGAAAACCGTACTTTGGCATGGATTGTCTGCGCTACGCGGTTGCCCGCGCCGCGTTGGAGACCGAATTTGGATCCACAGGAGCTAAACCATGAAACAACGCTACCTCTCGTTTGACCGTGCCTTCCTCGCGGTCGAGCGCCAGCAGTTGACCGATGAAGGCAAAGACATCTCACCGGTCGCGGCCGAGTTCGACGCGCTGCTGGCGGCCGATCTGGACGCCGACCCCGGCTTGCAGGGGCGCGCCGCCGCGCTGCTGGATGCCTGTGCCGGCCTGCCCATGCGCGCCGACTACCCCTACGCCGAACCCTCCGACCTGGCGGGCATCCGCGCCGCCCGACCGGCCGAGACGCCGTTCTGGATCCTCACCGACCCCGGCGACGACTATCTCTTCGATCACGTGCTGGCCGCGTGGCTGGGACGCTGCGCGGGCTGTCTGCTGGGCAAGCCGGTCGAGGGGTGGCGGTCGCCTGCGATGTGGGGCTTCCTGAAGGATCAGGGGCTTTACCCGCCGGCCGACTTCTTCCGGTCGGACGCGCCGGCTGAGCTTTATGACAAGTATCACCTCTCCCGCGAACGGGCATACATTGACCGGGTGACGCACATGCCGGAGGACGACGACACGAACTACACCGTCACCGGGCTGGCGATCATGAAGCAGCGCGGGCCGGGTTTCACGCCAGAGGATGTCGTCAACTTCTGGCTCCAGAACATCCCGATCTTCCACACCTTCACCGCCGAGCGTGTCGCCTATCGCAACTTCGTCAACCTGATCCCGCCGCCCGCCTCGGCTGCGTATCGCAACCCCTATCGTGAATGGATCGGCGCGCAAATCCGGGCCGACTTCTGGGGCTATGCTGCGCTGGGAAACCCGGAACTGGCGGCCGAATACGCGTGGCGCGATGCCTCGATCAGCCACGTCAAGAACGGCATCTATGGCGAGATGTGGGGCGCCGCGATGCTGGCGGCTGCGCCGTATGTCAGCGACGTCGAGGATGTCATCAAGATCGGCCTGGGCGAAATCCCGGCCCAGAGCCGCCTGACCGAAGACATCCGGCAGGTGATCGGCTGGTATCACGAAGGGATTGACAGCGAAGAAGCGATCCGCCGCATCCATGCCCGGTGGGACGAGTTCAGCCTGCATCACTGGTGCCACACCAACTCGAACGCGCAGATCGTCGCGCTGGGGCTGCTCTGGGGCCAACAGGACTATGGCCGGGCGATCTGCGCCGCGGTGCAGGCGTGCTTCGACACCGACTGCAACGGCGCGACCGTCGGCTCGGTCTTCGGCATGATGCACGGCACGGCCGGTCTCCCCGGCCGCTGGATCGCGCCCCTCAACGATTTGCTCGATACGGGCATCGCCGGGTATCATCAGGTGAAGATTTCGGAGGTGGCGCGGGTGGGGTTTGAGATGTGGAAGGCGAATAGCATAGCAAATCAGCAAGTCAGCAAATGAGGTAATACCATGACCCAAATCAATATCATCCCCAAGCCCGTGAAGTGTAAGCTGACCGGCGGCGTCTTCACCCTGACGCCCGACACCGTGATCGTCGCGGCGGGCGCGGCGACGGCTGTCGGGCAGCAGTTGGCCGCGACGGTGGCGCCGGCGACCGGCTTCTGGCCGAAGGTGGTCGCCGAAAGCACGCGCGACGCGGGCGTGATCCGGCTGCGCATCGAGCGCGGCCTGGCGAGCCTCGGCGCGGAGGGCTACCGGCTGAGTGTGACGCCGCGCGAGGTGACGATCCGCGCGGGGCAGCCGACCGGGCTGTTCTATGGCGTCCAATCGTTGCGCCAGCTCCTGCCGCCGGCCATCTTCCGCGAGGCGGCCGTGCCGGGCGTGGATTGGACGATCCCGTGCGTCGAGATCGAGGACGCGCCCCGCTTTGGCTGGCGCGGCATGATGCTCGACACCTGTCGCCACTTCATGCCCAAGGAGTTCATCAAGAAGTTCATTGATCTGCTGGCGCTGCACAAATACAACACCTTCCACTGGCATCTGACCGAAGACCAGGGCTGGCGGCTCGAGATCAAACGCTATCCCCGGCTCACTGAGGTCGGCGCGTGGCGGAAGGAGACGCACGTCGGTCGGATGGAATGGCGCAACCCCAACTATGTCGAGGTTTACGATGGCAAGCGACACGGCGGCTTCTACAGCCAGGATGATATCCGGGAGATCGTGGCGTATGCGGCGGCCCGCTTCGTCAACATCGTGCCCGAGATCGAGATGCCCGGCCACGCCCAGGCCGCCATCGCCGCGTACCCTGAACTAGGCAACAGGGACGAGCAGATCGGCGTGCGCACGAAGTGGGGCATCAGCGAAAACGTCTTCAACGCCGAGGAATCCACCATCGCCTTCCTGCAAAACGTCCTGGCCGAAGTTCTCGACCTCTTCCCCAGCCCCTTCATCCACATCGGCGGGGACGAATGCCCGAAGGCGCAGTGGAAGGCCAGCCCGGCCGCCCAGGCGCGCATAAAGGAGCTGGGGTTGGTCAACGAGGAGGAGCTGCAAAGCTACTTCATCCGCCGGATGGATCAATTCCTCACCGCGCACGGCCGACGGCTGATCGGCTGGGACGAGATCCTGGAAGGCGGCCTGGCGCCTGGCGCCACGGTGATGTCGTGGCGCGGGGAGAAGGGCGGCATCGCGGCCGCGCACGCACACCATGACGTGGTGATGGCGCCCAATACCTGGACCTACTTCGACTACTACCAGGCGGAAGATCGCGACGCGGAACCGCTCGCCATCGGCGGCTTTGTGTCGTTGGAGAAGGCGTACAACTATGAGCCGATTCCATCCGATTTGAGCGCCGCTGAAGCGAAGCACGTGTTGGGGACCCAGGCGCAGCTTTGGACCGAATACATGCCGAACCCGAAGCAGGTCGAGTACATGGCCTTCCCGCGCGCCTGCGCCCATGCCGAGGTGGCCTGGACGCCGCCCGCAGCCAAGGATTACGCCGATTTTCAGGCGCGGCTGGAAACGCACCTGGCGCGGCTGGCGGTCCTGGACGTGAACTACCGCCGGCCATAGCCAACAACCGAAGCATCCTGAGCGGAGGCCCACGGGGTTTGGGGGCCGGAGTCGAAGGATGCGGCATTCTGGCCAAGCCGCGCCCTTCGACTCCGCACCGCCAAACTACGGCGGCGCTCCGCTCAGGGTGCTCCGAGAGTCAACGCAAGACAGACAGCATCCTGAGCGGAGGCCCGCCGCATGCTTCGACTTCGCTGCGCTACGCTCAGCATGTGGCGGGCCGTAGTCGAAGGATGCGGCATTCTGGACAGGCCGCGCCCTTCGACTCCGCACCGCCAAACTACGGCGGCGCTCCGCTCAGGGTGCTTCGTGCAAGATCAAGAAACGGAGCACATCATGAGCAAGATCATCACCTTCGGCGAGATCATGCTGCGGCTGAACCCGCCGGGCTTCAACCGCATCACCGAAACGCGCACCTTCGAGGCGCTCTACGCGGGCGGCGAGGCGAACGTCGCCGCGTCGCTGGCCTGCTATGGCCAACAGACCGAATTCGTCTCCCGCATCCCCGCGAACGACCTCGGTGACGCCTGCATCGCCTACCTGCACCAGCACGGCATCGGCACGACGCACATGCTGCGCGGGGGCGACCGGCTGGGCATCTACTTCCTGGAGGCGGGCGCGGCCCAGCGCGCCAGCAAGGTCATCTACGACCGGGCGGGGTCCGGCTTTGCAACGATCAAGCCCGGCATGGTGGACTGGAAGACGGCCTTCACGGGGGCCGACTGGTTCCACTGGACCGGCATCACGCCGGCCGTGTCGGAAGGCGCAGCGCTGGCCTGCGCCGAGGCGATCACGGTCGCCCGGCAGATGGGCGTCATCGTCTCGTGCGACCTGAACTATCGCGCCAAGCTGTGGAAATGGGGCAAGAAGGCCGGCGAGGTAATGCAGGAGTTGGTCGCGGGCTGCGACGTGGCCGCAGGCAACGAAGAGGACGCCGAGAAGGTGTTCGGCATCACCGCGCCCGAAGCGGACGTCACCGGCGGCAAGGTCGAGGCCGGGCAATATCGCACCGTCTGCGAGAAGCTGGCCGAACGCTTCCCGAACCTGAAGACGGTCGCCATCACCCTGCGCGGCTCGATCTCCGCCAGCCACAACACCTGGTCGGGCGCGCTCTGGACGCGCCCTGAACCGGCGCAAGGAACGGCCCCTGAGCCAGGTCGAAGGGGCGCCTTCTACACCGCGCCCGTCTACGACATCGTCCCGATCGTGGATCGCGTGGGCGGCGGCGACTCCTTCGTCGGCAGCCTGATCTACGGCTTGCGCCAGTGGCCGGCCGATCCGGGCCAGGCGCTGCGCTTCGCGGTCGCCGCGTCCTGCCTCAAGCACAGCATCCCCGGCGACTACAACGCCGTCACCATCGCCGAAGTCGAGGCGTTGATGGCGGGTGACGTGTCGGGACGGGTGAAACGATAGAATGATGAGTGATGAATTGCGCCCTATCCGTTATTCATCACTCATCATTCACCATTCATCATTTCGGAGGTTCTCATGCCCATCAAACAACGTCCCAACCCGCCCATGTACCCCGGCGGGATGGAGATCGGCGCGGAGGAAGAGGCCGCGGTGTTGGAGGTGCTGCGGAACAAGCGCCTGTTCCGGTATTACGGCCCCAACCCCGGCCCGTCGCAGGTCGAGGAGCTGGAGCGCGCGTTCGCGACCCATATGGGCGCGAGGCGGGCGCTGGCCGTCACATCGGGCACGGCCGCGCTGATCTGCGGCCTGCAGGGGATCGGCGTCGGGCCGGGCGACGAGGTAATCGTCCCCGCGTACACGTGGATTGCGTCCGCGTCGGCGGTGGCTGCGGTGGGCGGCATCCCCATCCCCGCCGAGGTGAATGAGAGCCTCACCCTCGACCCGGCCGATGTCGCGGTCAAGATCACGCCGTATACGAAGGCGATCATGCCGGTGCACATGCGCGGCGCGCCCTGCCGGATGGATGAGCTGCTGGCCCTGGCGCGGGCGCGCGGCCTGAAGGTGATCGAGGACACCGCGCAGGCCGACGGCGCATCCTATCGCGGCCGCCGGCTGGGCAGCATCGGCGATGTCGGCTGCTTCAGCCTCCAGTTCAACAAAATCATCACGTCCGGCGAAGGCGGCATGGTGATCACGAGCGACGAGGCGGTCTGGAAGCGCGCGGTGATGTTCCACGACGTGATCGGCGGGCTGCGCAACAACTTTCCGACCGACGAGATCATCTGGGGGATCAACTTCCGGATGCCGGAGTTGCTGGCCGCGGTGGCGCTCGTCCAGCTCGGCCGGCTGGATGGCCTGCTGGCGGCGATGCAGGCGCGCAAGCACATGCTCAAGGCCGGGCTGGAGCCGATTGCAAAGCAGAAAGGGATCACCTTCCGGGAGATCGTTGACCCGGCGGGCGATGCCGCTATCGCGTTGATCTTCTTCATGCCGGCGGCCGGCGACGCCCAGCGCGCGGCCGAGGCGCTGCGGGCCGAAAACATCGGCGCGGGCGTGCTTTATCGCCCCGACCGCAGCGACTACCACATCTACGCGCACTGGACGCCGATCCTGGAGCAGCGCGCGTGGACGGCCGACGGCGGCCCGTGGCGGTGGGCCAGGCGCGAGATCCGCTACCGCGCCGACGACTGCCCGCGCAGCCTTGACCTCCTCGGCCGCGCCGTGCACATGGACATCAGCCCGCTGCTGACGAATGAGGATATCGAGGAGACGCTGGAGGGGCTGAGCAAGGTGCTGTAGGAATCTTCGACCTTGACGCATACCGCCGTTTGCGGTAATATATCGTCGTAATCTGGCTTTTTCAGCGTGATGCGAAGCGAGCGAGCCAGGGAGGAGGTTCTATGAGCCTGGCAGTGACTCAAGCACGGGATTGGCGCGATTTACCATTGATCCTGACGGCGCCCGAGGCCGCCCAGGTCTTGCGCGTGCGCCCGCGGACGATCACCAACATGTTATGCGCTGGGCGGCTGAAAGGCGCCAAGATCGGCGCCAAAGAGTGGCGCATCGCGCGCGCCGAACTGATGCGCTTCATGGGAGAAGATGGCAATAATGGCAGCCAACGGCCCGCCGAGACGGTGAACGCCACTCAGCCCGCCGTGCGCGCCGCCGAAGAGGCGCCGGGCAAGATCGAAGCAGCCGATGACGAAGATCCGGACGCCCCGTGGGAGTTCGAGGGGCTGTTTGAGTTGGCTGGCATTGTAAAAGATGCGCCGCCGGATATGAGCAGCAACGTAGACAAGTATCTGGCCGAGGCCTATCAGAATGAATGGGTTTACCCGACCTGAGATGTTCGTTGATTCAGGGGCGTGGATTGCGCTATTGCAGGAATCGGATACCCATCACATTGCTGCACTGGCCGTCCGCGGGCGCCTGGTGCAACAAAGAACCCGCCTGATCACCACAAACTTCGTTGTTGCTGAAACTCATGCGTTGCTGCTGCGGGCTGGTTATGCGCCGGCCGTCGCTTTTCTGCGCAAAATGACTGCCGGGCAAATGGCCACAGTGATCCGCGCCGAAACCGAAGATGAAGCGGCCGCGCGGGAGATCATCTACCAATACACCGACAAGAAATACTCGCTGGCGGATGCGATCTCGTTTGCTGTGATGGCCCGGCTGGGAATCACCAGGGCGTGGAGCTATGACCAGCACTTCAAGCAGTGTGGTTGGCAGGTGCTTGAGTCCTGATGCGCGCTTCCACGCCATCATCTGAATTCTTCGCCGGCGTCAAGGCCGAACTGCCCATCCTGCTCGGCGTCGCGCCGTTCGGGATGATCTACGGCGCGCTGGCGATGACGGCCGGGCTGCCCGCGCTCACCGCGCAGGCGATGTCTTCGATCGTCTTCGCCGGGTCGGCGCAGTTCATCGCGGTGCAGTTGATCGCCAACGGCGCGCCCGGCCTGGTGCTGCTGCTGACGACCTTCGTGGTCAACATCCGCCACATGCTCTACAGCGCATCGGTCGCGCCCTATCTGACCGGGCTGCGGCCGGGCTGGAAGTGGCTGCTGGCCTATCTTCTGACCGACGAGGCTTACGCCGTCGCCATTTTGCACTATCAACAGACCGATAGCGATATGCACCGCGGAGACGCGAAGAACGCAGAGGATTGCGCAGAAACCTCCGCGTATCTCCGCGCTGAACCCACCGTGTCACCCTGTCACCGTGCCACCCTGTCACGATGTCGCCACTGGTATCTGCTCGGCGCGGGGTTGGCGTTGTGGACGATCTGGCAGATGTGCACCGCGATCGGCATCACCCTGGGCGCGGCCGTCCCGCCGGGCTGGGCGCTCGATTTCGCCTTGCCGCTCACCTTCATCGCGCTGCTGGCGCCCGTGCTGAAGGATCGGCCGGCCGGCGTCGCGGCGTTTGCCGCCGGCGCGGTCGCGCTGATCGGCGCGGGCTGGCCCTACAAGCTGGGGCTGGTGGCCGCCGCGCTGACCGGCATCGCGGCCGGCGCATGGGCCGATCAGCGAGCACGGGGCGCCGCGGCGGCCCAGGGCAACGCATGACCGGCGCAACCTTCTGGCTGACGCTCGTGGCAATGGGGCTGATCACCTACGGCATCCGGCTCTCGATGATCCTGCTGTTGGGCCGGATCGCCATGCCCGCCGCGGCGCAGCGCAGTCTCCGGCTGGTGCCGCCGGCCGTGCTCTCTGCCCTCATCGTTCCCGAGCTGCTGCGGCCCGCGGGGGCGCTGGACATCTCCCCCGGCAATCCCCGGCTGCTGGCCGGCCTGATCGCCGCGGCCGTGGCGTGGCGCACGAAGAACGCGCTCTTGACGATTGGCGTCGGCATGGCCGCGCTGTGGATCCTGCAAGCCGTGCTGTGAGAAAATGCTTCACTACATCTGAACCTACAGAAAGAAGCGCGCCAGACTTGGCGGCTGATTCATTTTGTGGTATACGCGTGCCAGTGTAGACAGCTTTCTGCTTGATGCAAGGGGGTGAATATGCCGATTTCCATCCAACGGTTGCTGATCATCCTGGCGGCGTTGTTGGCCGTTGCTGTGACGGCGAGCGCATGTTACCCGTTCGTTTTGCCGCCTGCCCCACTCCAGCCTACTGCGACGCCGGAGCCGGCCGGCCCCAGTCCGACCGCCGCGCCTCCGGCCGCGCCGATCACTGCCACCCTCACGCTGGATCAGCTCAAAAACTTCGCTTATGTGTTAGAGCAAGCGCCCGGTGGTAAGGCGACCCTGGTCAACGGCAAGTTCGAGGCGGCGACGGGCGCGGGCGCGACGCAGAAGGTCACGGCGGTGTTGGCTGAACCGATCGTGGCCGGCGATCTGAACGGCGACGGCGCGGCCGATGCCGCGGTTATCTTGACGGCCAGCACGGGCGGCTCCGGCGCCTTCGTGAATCTGCACGCGGTGCTGAACGAGGGCGGCAAGCCGGTAGACACGGCGCTCGCGCTGCTGGGCGATCGGGTGCAAGTCAAGTCGCTTGCCATCCAGGGCGGCGCGCTGGTTGTGGACCTGATGACGCACGGGCCGAAAGACCCTTTGTGTTGCCCCACGATGCAGGTTGTGCAGACTTACAAGCTGCAGGGCGACATGCTCATCCTGCTCTCGGTCGTCCAGAAGCCAACCATCCGGCTCTCGAAGTAGGGGCGGGCCGGTCAGGCCCCTTTCATCCGAAAGTCCAGGTGTTCGGGCACGGGGAACTCGTGGCGCACCCTGGTGGCCCGCAGCGCGTCATCCAGCGGGTGGCCCTCGGTCGCGCTGAGCTTGCGACGGTACGCCAACCGATCCCAGCAATTCCAAATATGGCCGCGAGCGTAGGCACGCTTCGCGTGAGCGGAGTCCCGGCTGTTTTCGGGCCAGGACGCAGTTGAAGGAGGCTGACGCGATCGTGCAAAGGCCGCATCCTTCGACTACGCAGCCACAAACCGGCTGCTCCGCTCAGGATGCTCCGCCACTTTTGGAATTGCTGAACCGATCCAGCGCACCGGCGCTGTGCCGCGGAGACGCTGTTCGATTTGATCGAGAGCCCGGCCATGCCGCCGCGGCGGATCATTTTGCCGACCGAATTGGTCATGCGTGCGTCAACCGGGCCCGGGGGAGTGTTGGTACCACAGAAAGGAGGTGATGAGCGCCGATCCTTTCGGATTCATGGAGGAACATTCCAGCAAACTCACATTCACACAAGGAGGTAGCATGAAATCCCGTCTGTTCGCTGTGTTGAGCCTGGTGATCGTCGCCAGCATGCTTCTGACTGCCTGCGCCACACCGACGCCGCAGGTCATCGAGAAGGTCGTCGAGAAACCGGTCGAGAAGATCGTTGAAAAGCCGGTCGAGAAGATCGTTGAAAAGCCGGTCGAGAAGATCATCGAGAAACCGGTCGAGAAGCAGGTCGTCGTGACCGCGACGCCCGCGCCCACCAAAGCGCCGGATGCCGGCACGTTGCCCCGCAAGGAAACATTGTATTACAATGGTCTGCAGTGGGGTGCGGTAGTTGGTTGGAATCCGTACTCCAGCAGCAACAATAATGGAATGGCGATTGCACAGGGGGATAGCGCCCGCGTTACCATGTTCGAAACGCCGTACCTGTACAACATGCTCGACGGCAAGGTGTACCCGCTGTTGGCCGATGGCCCGTTCGCCTGGGACGCCGGCATGACCGCGATCACCTTCAAGCTCAAAGCGGCAGCCAAGTGGAGCGATGGCACCCCCGTCACGGCGGACGATGTCGCCTACACCTGGGCCACGCACGTCAAGTACAACACCCCGACCGGCGCCGGGAACAAGGACTACATCAGCGCCATCGAAGCCAAAGATCCCCAGACGGTCGTGGTCAAGGCCAAGCTAGGCGCGAACGGCAAGGCGATCAACCCGTTGCTCGTCGCCGCTTATGTGAGCACGAACTATGTGATCCAGAAGGCCTGGACGCAGAAGTTGGAAGCCCGCGTCGGCAACGACGCCACGAAGCTCCTGGCCGACAAGGCGGAGGATGTCGTCTACTCCGGCCCTTACCACAAGTTCTTCGCCGACGATACCAAGGTCGTCCTGGTGCGCGATGACAAGTATTGGGGCCAGGACAAGAGCATGTGGGGCAAGCTGCCGCCGCCGAAGTACCTGGCGCACACGATCTTCAAGGACAATGCTGCCGGCTCGGTGGCTCTGGCCCAGGGCGAGGTGGATGTCAGCCAGCAGTTCAACTCGAATGTCCAGGTCTTGTGGGAGAACTACGGCCTGCCCGTCTCTACCTACCTGCCGAAGCCGCCATATGGCATCGGCGCCAGCCTGCCGACCGCCTTCTACAACCTGAAATCCTACGGGTTGGACCAACTGGCGGTCCGCAAGGCCATCGCCATCGCGGTGGATTACCCGACGATCATCGCCAACGCGATGACGAACCAGTCGGCGACCTTCACCCAGGTGCCGCGCTCGCTGATGAACCCGACCCCCGGTGAGCAAGCCCTGTACGACCGCGAGGCTGTCAAGGCCCTGCAGTGGGCCGGCAATGACATCGAAGGCGCCAAGAAACTGCTCGACGAGGCCGGGATCAAGGATACCAACGGCGACGGCTGGCGCGAGTACAACGGCAAGAAGCTGAGCTATGTGGCGACCTGCCCCAACGGCTGGTCCGACTGGCAGGCGGCCATCGAAGTGGTCGCGGCCGCCGGCAAGAAGATCGGCATCGACATCACGACCAACTATCCCGAATGGTCCGTGTATCAGACCGTCGTCACCAAATCGGACACGCCGCTGCCCGCGGGCTACGACATCTTCATGATGTGGAGCGCCAGCGCCGGCCCGACCCAGCCGTGGGGCCGCATCCGCAACCTGCTCAGTTCCGAGTGGGTTGGCATGGCCAGCAACTGGAGCGGCAACTGGGGCCAGTACAAGAACGCCGATGTTGACAAGCTGATCCAGGCCATCCCCGCCATGACCGACCCGGCCGAGCTGAAGAAGGCCTACACGGAATTGGTCAAGATCTATCTGACCGATATTCCGTCCTTCACGCTCATGTACCGGCCGCAATTGTTCCACGCTGTGAACGAGACCGTTTGGACCGGCTTCCCGCATGAGGGCGACGGTATCAAGCCACCCGTGCCGCCGCTTATCCTGACGGATGGCTGGAGCATCGCAGGGCTGTATAACGTGAAGCTGGTGAAGTAAAGTCTAGTGCGACAAAATCCGCCATGTTCCACGAACTCTGGGGCATAGCGGATTGTTGTATCATTGATAGGCGTTACGCAATACATAGCGAAGTATCCTGAGCGGATGCCTCGCGGCCGTTTGGCGAGGCGTAGTGCCCCAACACAGGGGCATTCTATCGAAGGATGCGGTTATGGCGGAGAGGCGCTTCGGCATCCTTCGACTGCGGTCACACACAACGTGACCTCCGCTCAGGATGCCTCCGCTGAGGTGTAGGAGGTGTTGGGTTGAAAGGGTACCGAAGGTATTTCCTCAACAAATTGGGGTGGTTCGCCATCACCTTCGTTTTTGCCTTCGTGCTGAATTTTATCCTGCCGCGCCTGATGCCCGGCGATCCGGTGGCGGCCATCGTGTCCCGGCTGGCGCAAGGCATGAGCAACACGACCGGCGTCCAGGCGATCTATCAGCAATACACGGAACTGTTCGGCACCAACCGGCCCATCCCCGAGCAGTTTGTTATCTATGTCAGAAACGTGTTTCAGGGCAATTTCGGTTTCTCATTCAGCCAATACCCCAGGACCGTCGCGGACGTGATCGGGTCCTCCATTTGGTGGACGGTGGCCTTGCAGTTCCCGGCGATCATCGTCGGCTGGCTGATCGGGAACACGCTCGGCGCATTGGCGGCCTACCGGAGGGGCGGCTTTGACAAGATCCTGATGCCCATCAGCATCCTGGTCAGCAATTTCCCAGCCTTCGGCATGGCGATCATCTTGCTGGTCATTTTTGCGGTGCGTCTCAAGTGGTTCCCGACTTCGGGCGGCTACGGGTTCGATCTGATCCCCAGCGCGAGCTGGAAATTCATCTGGTCGGCGATCGTTCACTATCAACTGCCGTTCTGGTCAATCGTCGCGATCGCGATCGGCGGCCAGGCCATCGGCATGCGCGCCATGTCCATCTACGAGCTGAATGCGGATTACGTCAAATACAGCCGGTTCATGGGCATCAAAGATCGCAAGATCGTCGGTTATGTGTTTCGGAATGCGATGTTGCCGCAGATCACCGGTCTGGCGTTGTCGATCGGCACCATGATCGGCGGCGCGCTGGTGGCCGAGATCATCTTCAGTTATCCGGGATTGGGCACGACGCTTTTGACCGCCGTCAGGGGCCAGGACTATCCCCTCATTTCCTTTGCAACATTGATCATCACTATCATGGTGTTGAGCGCGAACTTCATCATCGAGATCCTGTACGGCTTCATTGACCCGCGCATCAAGGCGACCCAGGCGGACTAAGGAGAAATACTGTTATGCGATATACGCTCCGACAGGTTTTTCACTCCGGGAAGTTCGTGCTTGGCTTTTCTATTTTCGTGGCGATCCTGCTGATCGTCCTCGTCTATCCGTTGCTCGTCACCTATCCCCCGCTACAGATCATCGGCCAGGGCACTTTCTTCCCACCGGGGATCTATGTGAGCGCGTACGACAGCATCAATGCGCCGACGACGTATACCCTCAATTTGGACAACGCCGCGGCCAAGCGTGTTGCGAGCAAATTGAAGGTTGATGACCGGGTCGCCATGCGCGATTGGCTAGTGGCAGCCGGGATACCAGAAAATCAGATTGACATCGCAGACACGCAGAAGCTCCTGAAACAATGGGAGAGCAACTATGACCCCCAAAAACAGATCGAGGGGATGACCTTCGCCAGGTCAAGATACTATCAGCGGGTCAATGCCGCGGTCGCAGGACTTCTGGCGACCGAGGGCGCCATCATCGCCGCCAAAAATGCAGAAACGGATGCCTTGGAGGAGACCGGCGTCGTCAAGCAGACGGATTACGTGAATATCAGCCAGGTAGCGAACGTGCGGGTATTGCCGCTCGGCACCGATAACTTCGGCCGGGACGTGTTGACCGAGCTCGTGCGGGCCGCGGGCGTGTCGCTACAGATCGGCTTTGTCGCGGGCCTCATCGCCACCCTGATCGGCCTGACCCTGGGTCTGATCGCCGGCTATATCGGCGGCCTGGCGGATGACCTGATCATGTTCATCACCAACCTCTTCACCGTCATCCCCGGCTTCGTGTTGTTGATCCTGATTTCCTTCAGCATCGGCCAGGACAAACGGGGGGCGTTCACCGTCGCCACGGTGATCGGGTTGACATCGTGGGTCTGGACCACCCGGGCCGTGCGCGCCCAGGTCATCTCGCTGCGCAATCGCGACCATGTCAATCTATCCAAGCTATCGGGTCACTCCATCCCACACATCATCCTGACCGACATCCTGCCCTACATCGCGTCGTACGTCGTGATGGCCTTGATCCTGCAGATTTCCTTGGGCATCCTGGCCGAGGCGGGGTTATCCATCCTGGGGTTAGGGCCTCGGACGACCGAAGTGCCGACCCTGGGGCTGATGATGAACTGGGCGATGATCTACCAGGCGCCGATCTTGGGCAAATGGTGGGCGTACCTGCCGGTGCTCGTCACCATCGCGCTGATCACGTTTTCGATGAACCTGATGAACACGGGGTTGGATCAGGTGTTCAACCCTGCCTTGCGGGACTAGGCGCGGGCGGAGCAAGGTGAGCGATATGGGAAAAGTCGTGCTAGAGGTCAAAGACCTCACCACCAAATACATCACCCGGTTCCGGGAAGATGTCTATGCAGTTGACCGCGTCTCGCTAAAGGTCGAAGAGGGGAAATCGCTGGGCATTGCGGGCGAATCCGGCTGCGGCAAATCCACCCTGGCGCTCAGCCTGATGGGCTATTACTTCCCGCCGCTGCACTACATGAGCGGCGAGATCGTCATCAACGGCCGCAACATCTCCGGCATGAAGCCCGACGACGTGCGCAAGTCCGTTTTGGGGACGGAGATCGCCTATATCCCCCAGGCCGCCATGAACGCGCTCAACCCCACGCAGAAGATCATTCACTTCATCGAAGATGTAGTTCTGGCGCACGATCCGACCGAAAACAAGAAGTTCATCTATGACCTGGCCAGGGCCAGCTTTGAAATCCTCGGGCTGCCGGCCGAGGTGTTGCACAAATACCCGGTGGAACTCTCCGGCGGCATGAAGCAGCGCACGGTAATTGCGGTCTCGGTGATCCTCCGGCCCACGGTGCTCATCGCCGATGAGCCTTCCTCCGCGCTCGACGTGACTTCGCAAAAAATGGTCATCAAGATGCTCAAGGGGCTGATGGACAACGGCTTCATCAAAGCCATGATCTTCATCACCCACGAACTGCCCCTCCTCTACAACGTCACCGACGACATCATGGTCATGTACGCCGGGCAGATCGTGGAGAAGGCTACGGCCAAAGAAGCCGTGTTCGATCCGCTCCATCCGTATTCCAAAGGGTTGATGGGCTCGATCATCGTGCCTGAAAGCGGCTTGCGCAACGTCAAATTGACGGCCATTCCGGGCGTGCCGCCGAATCTGAAAAAGCCGCCGGCCGGCTGCCGGTTCGCCGAACGCTGTAAATACGTCCAGCCGGAATGCTCCGCAACGTCTGTTCCGCTCTATGATGCGGATGGTGGTCGGGCTTACCGGTGTATCCTGGCGGAAAACACACTGAGGGAGGCCTATCAGCATGTCCAATGAAAGGCGCTCGTGCTTGAGCGGAACAGGCCTCACCAAGATATTTGGGTTAGGTCGCCACAAAACGGTCGCTGTGGATCATGTGGATTTCGAGTTCCACGAGGGCGAAGTCATCTCGATCGTGGGCGAATCGGGCAGCGGCAAGACCACCCTGGCGAAGCTGCTGCTCGGCTTGATCAACCCCACCGAGGGTGAGATTTACTTTCGGGGGCAGCAGCGCGATATCAGCTCGCACAAGAAGAAACAGGAATACTGGCGCAACATCCAGGCCATCTTTCAGGATCCGTTCTCGGCGTACAACATCTTCAGCAAGATTGACACCGTGCTGCTGGATTGCATCCATATGCGCGGCGGCCGCAAGCTGCCGTATGCGAAAAAAGTGGAGCTGATGGCAGAAGCGTGCAGCTTTGTCAACTTGAAGTTCGAGGAGATGACCAACAAATACCCCTTCGAGCTTTCAGGCGGACAGATGCAGCGCCTGATGATCGCCCGCATCTTCCTGCTGAAGCCCAAAATCCTGTTGGCCGACGAGCCCACCTCGATGATTGACGCCTGCTCGCGCGCCACCATCCTGGATTATTTGCTGAAGCTGCGCGATGAAATCGGGATGACGCTGATCTTCATCACCCATGACATCGGCCTGGCGTATTATGTGTCTGACACCGTGTACATCATGGAGCGCGGAAAGTTCGTCGAACGCGGATCGGCCGATGACGTGATTCTACGACCGAAGGAGCCGTACACCCGGCGCTTGATCAGCGATGTGCCGAAGATTTATGAGGAATGGGATCTCTCGACGGTGTAGTCCACTCCTTCGGGCAGCGCGCTGGCCGATTCGAGCTGCGCCAACAACTCGGCGGTAGCGACCGTGTTGACCACCGCTGCATCGTCATTGCCCCGTTACAGAATGAAATGCTGAATGCCACGGCACAGCGCGCGGCCGAACTCCCGATAGTCGCCCGGTTGGGGGTAGGGGCCGCCGCTCGACCAGTGGTAGCTGATCTCCAGCGTGATGGCCGGACAGCCGTACTGCTGTCGGAAGTAGCCCTGGCTGGAGCGATCCACGGCATCGCCAAACCACTGCGGATAGCCCTTGGTGCGGGTCAGGTCGAGTTGCAGCGGATGGCTTGATTGCTCATAGATCGCACGGCACAGCGCGTTCACGCTATGAAGATAGGCGGCCGAGACCCGGTCTTCGGCCCAGGTGCAAACGAAGGTCGAGCCGCATGGCTCCGGGCTGTGCAGGTCAATGTAGACGGCGGGCTGTTCGGCTGCCGCGGCGAAGTAGCGTTGCAGCGCAGCGACCGCCGCCAGTTGCGGCCGGTCGCGCCAATCCATGTAGGGATCGCACGGCGGGCCATATTTGCCGTAGCCGCCGCTCTCGACGTTGTCCACGTCCACTATGGGGCAGACGCGCGCCGTGGCTTGCTCCAGGAAGGACCGGTTGTGGGGTCCGGCCAACTCGCGCATCAGGCCTTCCAGGGCATAGGAGGCGGGGGATTCGCCGGCGTGGTTGCGGCAGGTGAGCCAGACGCCCCGCGGCCCCGATCCGGCCTCCCAGGCGTAGACAGGGTGGCCGGCGGGCGAACGCAGCAGCTCAACCTCGCGCACAATCCCGCTCCGCGCATGCGTCTGACGGAAGGCGTCCAGCTCAGCCAGGGTGTACGGGTAGCAGAAGGCGATGTATCCCCCGTCGGGGCAGGGGGCCGAGAAGCGAATGCGACCGTCATCCCTCAGCACTTGAGCGGGCGCGACCGTACGCTGCCATTGCCCGGGGCCGCCGTACACCACGCGCATCCCGTCGAAGGCCGGCCAGCCCAACAGATGGGGGGCGTTGACGATGTCGAAAGTCAAGGTTTGCCCATCGGTTCCATGAACTCGGAAGCAGAACCACAGCCCCCGCTTGCCCCCGCGCAGGTCTGCCTCGAAGGCGTAGCGCCGTTCGCCCAGGCGAGTGAAGTTGCGGCCGTTCCCCCCGGCAAAGGCCACATCGAAATGGACGCGGTCAGTCATGGGGCGATTGTAACATCGTAGATGATCGCCGTCAACCGACTTCGCGCTATTGACTTGTATTCATTGCTATGCTAAGATGGGCCCATGAGGCAGGTTATGGCGGCTATTGCATCCCTCCAGTTGTCCACCGAAATCATCTTCGGCAGCGGCTGCGCCGACATCGTCGGCGTCCGCGCCTGTCAGTTTGGCGCCAAAAAGGTCTACCTGGTCAGCGATCAAGGGCTGACGCGCGCCGGCATCGTCGAGCGGGCCGAAGGCTGGCTGAGGGCCGCGGGCCTCGACGTCGTCACCTATGCGCAGGTCGAGCCGGAGCCTACGCTCGATGGAACCTCCCTGTGTGTGGCGCAGGCGCGCCAGGCGGAACCCCAGGCAGTGGTCGGCATCGGCGGCGGCAGCGTGCTGGACACGGCCAAAGTCGTGGCGATGCTGCTGCGCAATCCCGGCGGCATCGAGGACTACCTGGGCGCCGACCGGGTGGCCCAGCGGGGCGTTCCCCTGATCCTGCTGCCCACCACGTCGGGCACGGGCGCCGAGTCTACCCACAATGCCCTCTTTTATGCGCCGGCGCGCCGCGCCAAAGAGGCGGTCATCAGCCCCCTGATCGTGCCGGCGCTGGCGATCATTGACCCGGCGCTCACCGTTTCCCTGCCCCCAGCGGTGACGGCCGCGACCGGCATGGATGCGCTCTGCCATGCCATCGAGGCGTACACGGGCCTCAACAGCAATCCGCTGACCGACCCTTACGCGCTGGAGGCGATCCGACTCATCGCGACCCACCTGCGCCGGGCGGTCCATGCCGGGCGCGAGCTGGCCGGCCGCGAAGGGATGGCGTTGGCCAGCTTCTACGCGGGGGTCGCCATCGCGTTCGCCGGCACCAACGGCGTCCACGCGCTGGCTTATCCGTTGCAGGGGCTTCATAGGATCGCCCACGGCGTGGCGAATGCCGTGCTGCTGTCGGCGGTGCTGGCGTATAACGCCCCGGCCGACCTGGAGCGGTTCGCCCGCGTGGCCCAGCAGATGGGCGAGCCGATCCACCACCTGTCGCCGCGCGCGGCGGCCGAGGCCGGGGTGCGGGCCTGCCGCCAGTTGTCCGCTGATGTCGGCATCCCGCAGCGTTTGGGTGAATTGGGGATCGCGGCCGATCAGGTGGATGACTTGGTATCCGGCGCACTACAGGTCACGCGCTTGCTGAAGAACAACCCGCGTCCGTTGGCTGCGCAGGACATGGAGCGCATCTTCCGGCAGGCGTTGTAGGCAAGCAATGACTGGGAGGAATGGCTATGTAATCAGATGAGCGTGGCAGGGCCACGCGTCACGACACGAGTAGTTCGCCTTCGTCCGCACAGAATCCCGATATGTACATCTCTCAAGGAGAGGACACCATGAACGGTAGAACGCTTTGGTACGCGCTCAGCCTGATCGTCATCGTGGCGATGCTGAGCGCCTGTGTCCAACCCGCGCCGGCCCCTGCGCCTGCGCCGGCCGCTCCCCAGGCTACCGAGGCCCCGAAGGCCGCCGCGCCCGCTGCGCCCGCTGCGCCGGCCGCAAAGGCTCTGCCAGCCGACGCCGCCAAGGAGCAAGTCCTCCGCATCGCCACCGGCTCGTCCGGCTCGGCCAGTTTCGACTTCTTCCCCATGCGCGGAGGCAGCGACAACGAGACCTGGATGCCCCTGCTCTACATGCCGCCGATGTACTTCGACGAGGCCTTCAAGGAGCTGAAGCCGGGCGTGTTCATTTCCTGGGAGTCGAACAAGGAGTTCACGGTCTGGACCTTCAAGCTCGACCCCAAGGCCAAGTTCTCGGACAACAGCCCGATCACCGCCCAGGAGACCAAGCTCACCTGGGAGATTATGACCAACCCCAAGCTGGATCCGCCGCACGGCCGTATCGCCAGCTACATCAGCAACGTCAAAGGGTTCCAGGATCTGCGCGATGGCAAGGCCACCGAGATGGCCGGGCTGAAAGCGGTGGATGACCGCACGCTGGAGGTCACGCTCGACAAGCCCGACCCGCTCTTCGCCTTCCGCATCGGTACCACGCACATGAACCCGATCAAGGCGAGCCAGGCCAAGGCGAACCTGAAGGAGTTCTGGCTGCCGGCGAACAAACCAGTTTTCAGCGGGCCGTATATGCTGTCGGCGTTCAACCCGGACACCAAGGAAGCCACCTTCGTCAAGAACCCGAACTGGTGGAAGGATGAGGGGCCGTACCTGGACAAGATCGAGTTCAAGTTCGTGCCCGACGCTGAGACCATCGCCACCATGTTCCAGAACAACCAGATTGACGTCGCCCTGACGTCGGTCTCGCTGGCGCTCAAGCCGAAATACCCGGATCTCTTCCGGCCGGTCAAGGCGATCGGGTTCAACATGTTCTGGATCCGGCCCGGCGCGGAGCCGACCGATGACGTCAACGTGCGCAAGGCGCTGGTGTTGGCGGTCAATCACGAGGAGATGATGAAGGCCGCCTTCCCCGAAGGGGATTACAACAAGACGACGCAGTTCATTGATCCCGACCTGCCGTGCAAGGCCACGGAGAGCTTCTTCCAATACAACGTGGAAGAGGCCAAGAAGGCGCTGGCCGCCTCGAAGTATGGCAGCGCCGACAAGTTGCCCAAGCTCCGCGTGACCCCGCGCGGCAACTGGCCGCCGATGAACCGGGCGCTGGAATACGCCATGGAATCGTGGCGCAAGAACCTGGGCATCACCAACATCGAGTTCAAGCAGCAGACTTCGGAGTGGGGGCCGGATCAGCGCAAGCTCAACATCAGCCGTGACGATGTGGTGGTGCGCTTCCCGGATTCCGCGACCTACCTGCGCGTCGGTATCCACAGCCAGGGCGAGTTCGTCAAAGACTCGGGCGATGAGGCCGGCCCGATGTTCCTGGGCTACAAGAACGCCAAGGTGGATCAACTGATTGACCAGGCGCTCCTGCTGCCGGTGACCGACCCGAAGCGCTGCGAACTGGCGCTGGAAGTGCAGAAGCTGTTCATGGCGGATTACGGGGTGCTGCCGTTCGGCAAGACGATCGCCTATCTGAGCGCCCGCGACTACGTCAAGAACTACATCAAAGGCCCGGATCGCGGCTTAATCGAGCCGTGGAAGATCTATCTCGCGGCGAAGAAGTAGATACCATTCAGCGATGGCGGAGCATCCTGAGCGGAGACCTGCGGGGTATGCAGGTCGCAGTCGAAGGATGCGTAGCGGGTTTGGCATATAATCGCATCCTTCGACTACGGGCCGCGAGCCTTCGACTGCGCTGCGCTTCGCTCAGGACTGCGGCCCTCCGCTCAGGATGCTCGTGGTTGGCCCTGAGGCCAGGTGGAGAGCGGCCATGTTAGCCTACGTCATCACGCGCACCGTCCGCTGGGGCAGCGGGCTTCTGCTCGTCCTGGTGACGACCTATGCCATGATGTTCTACGGCGCGGGGGACCCGGTCAAGCGCATGTTCGATGAGCTGTCGCAGGGCGGCGCAGTTTTCGACAAATCGGTGCAGGACGCCATGCGGAAAGAGCTTGGCCTGGACAAACCGTTTCACGAGCAGTTCATCAACTACCTGGTGAAGCTGAGCCAGGGCAATCTCGGCATCTCGATCCGCGAGCGCCGGCCCGTGATCAACATGGTGCGCGTGCGGCTGCCAATCTCCGTGCAGATCGGCCTGATGGCGACCGGGCTGGCCGCGCTCATCGGGATCCCGTTGGGGGTGCTGGCGGCCCTCAAGCACAACCGCTGGACCGATACCACGATCGTCGGTTCCGCGGTCTTCATCAACGCGGTGCCGGTCTTCGTCACCGGCCCCTTGCTGCTGGTCTTTTTCGTTCTCGTGCTCGACATCATGGACGTGCCCTTCGGCTGGAAGGGGCCGTTCGACAAGCAGATCATCCTGCCGCTGATCCTGATGACGATGGCGCCGTTGCCGGCTCTGGTGCGCCAGACGCGGGCGGGGCTGCTGGAGGTGATGGGGGAGGATTACATCCGAACCGCGCGCGCCAAGGGGCTGACCGAGCGCATGGTGGTCATGCGCCACATGTTGCGCCCCGTGCTGATCCCGGTCATCACGGTGCTGGGCTTCATCATGATCGGCCTGGTGAACGGCGCGCTCTTCGTGGAGACGATCTTCAACATCCCGGGCTTCGGCCAGCTCACCTACCAGGGTCTGACCCAGGTGGACTACCCGGTGATTATGGCCGTCGTACTGATCGGTACCGTGATCGTGATGGTCGGCAACCTGCTGGTTGACCTGGCCTATCCGTTGCTCGATCCCCGCATCACGGCGGGGAAGTGACCGGGGCGGGAGAAGTGGCCCAAGACACCATCGCATCTCAAATCGGTTTGGGCGATCTGTCCCAACCCGCCCGCGTGCGCAGCCTGTGGCGCGATGCCATGCGCCGCCTCCTCAAGAATCGGCTGGCCGTGGCGGGACTGGCGGTCGTGCTGTTGTTTCTGTTCGCGGCTGCGTTCGGCCCCTACATCACGCCCTATGATTTCCTGGCGCAAAACGTCAAAGAGGCGCTGCAGCCGGCTTCAGCCCGCCACTTGATGGGCACCGATCCCCTGGGCCGTGACATCTTCAGCCGCATCCTCTACGGCGCGCGCACCGCGTTCCTGGTCGGGTTCACCGCCACGGCCATCAGCCTGACGATCGGCATCCTGCTCGGCTCATTGGCGGGCTTCATGGGGGGCCGGGTTGACAGCTTTATTATGTGGCTGACCGACATCACCATGTCTATCCCCGGCATCCTGCTCGCCATGGTGGTCAGCACCGCGCTCAAGCGGCCGATCGCCGCCTGGTTCGAGCGAATGTATATGCAGACCCGCCATCCGTTCTACCTGAATACGCTGTGGCTGGACTTCGTGTTGGTTTTCGGCGCGCTCGCGTTCATCAGTTGGCCCGGCTATTGTCGGCTGATCCGGGGGCAGGTGCTTAGTCTGCAAAAGCTGCTCTACGTCGAAGCCGCGCGCATGGTGGGCGGCAGGACATCGCACATCATCTTGCGGCACTTGATCCCCAACGCGATCGGCCCGGTCGTCGTCGCGGTGACGGCCGGCATCGGCGGCGCGATCCTGCTGGAATCTTCCCTCAGCTTCCTGGGTGTCGGGGTGCAGCCGCCCAACGCGAGCTGGGGCAGCATGTTGAACAACAGCCTGTCCCTCTGGCGCACCTACCCCCACCTCATGGTCTACCCGGCGGTCACCATCGGCGTGATTCAGATTTCTTTCACCTTCCTGGGCGACGGCTTGAACGACGCACTCAACCCGCGGCAGACGCGGTAGGACGTTGGTCTGATCCATCCTGCGAAATTCGGCAAAGCCGGATTGATCCTTGACCTGTGACCAACGGATGCAGTGGTAGTACTAGACCCGCGTACCTTCATCCCTGTCGGCGCACATTGAAGCTACCTGTCTCCGCGCAATGACATTTGCTGCATCCACAACAAGTAAGATATAATCCCGTTTGATCAATGCACGAAGCCGATCAGTGCCACCTGACCGGCTTCGAACTCATTTCCTGCCGAAGGGCCCAGGAATCGGGCATTGCAGCCTCCAAGACGAAGTGCTGTGCGAGCAATACTGCTCCGCCGTATGGCACGGCTGTTCGTGAGCAACAAATGAGGCCGCGGCCCTGATATGATTGGGGGCGCGGCCCTGTCGTTTTTAGAGTAGTGAGCTCATAACGATGAAGCCGAATCCTCCGTATACTGCGACCTTGTCAGGCAAGAGCGCCTTGCTCGACGAGACGTTCGCCGCCCTCCGTGAGCTCGATCTCGGCCGCACCGTGGCTGAGGTCAAGGCGCTGGTCATGGAGGCCGATCTGCTCGGCAAGCTGACCCAGAGCACGCGCAAGTCGGTCTGGGATCACCTCCACGCGCGCTATTTGGGCGATGAGGCGCGGGCAGCCACACTGGCCCGTATGGTGACGCGCGCGCCTGACCGGCAGACGGCCCACCTCGTATTGCTGTTCGAGATGTGCCGGTCGCTGCCCGTGCTGCGCGATGCGGTCGTCGGCTGCGTCTACCCGCGCTATGTGACCGGCTTCAGCGGAGTGGGCAAGGCCGACCTGCAGCGCTTCTTCGACGAGAGCGCCGATAGCCATCCTGAGCTGAATACCTGGTCCCCGCAGACCCGCGACAAGGTGGTCAGCAATATCCTGACCATCCTGCGCGACCTCGGCTTGTTGACCGGGGCACAGAGCAAGCAATTTGCCCGGGGCTATGTGCCGCTCCCAGCGTTCGTCTATGTCCTCTATCGGCTGGCTGGTGATGGCGTGCGCACGGCCCAAGGGATGCTGGCGCACGAGGATTGGCGGCTCTTTCTGCTTGAGCGCGACGATGTCCAGGCGCTGTTGGTCGAGGCCAGCGCGGCCGGCTACTGCACCTTCAAGGTCCAGGGCGATGTGTACAGCCTGGACCTGCGCTTCCCATCCCTGGAGGCATGCGTTGAGAGCCTTACCGGAGAAGTTCGAGGAATTGGAACGCTGGCTGCTGCGTGATCGGGCGCTGCTGGCCCAGAGCACGGGCGTGCCCTTCATCCGCCTGGTCTATCGCCCTGACGAAGAGGCCGACTGCGTGCGGCGCCGTGAGCTGCTGCTGCGCATGGTGGAGGGGCAAGGGGTCAAGGTCCAGACAGTCAGTTGCCGCGATGTGATCTTCGCACACTACGAACGCCGCGGCCGGCTCGAACAGCTCTTCGAGCTGGAGGCGACCGCGGGGGCTGACTTGAACGACAACATCGCCCGGCATGCTGCGCAGGAGTTGACGACCCGGCTGATGCAGGCGGTCGAGTCTTTGGGCAACGACGGTGTCATCCTGCTGACCGACGTAGCCTTCCTCTACCCCTATCTTCACCTGGGCCCGATCCTGGACGACTGCACCAACTGCATCCGGCCGCCCATGGCCTTGGCGGTCTTCTATCCGGGCGAGGTCAGCCTGGAAGGCCGCTTGATGTTCCTGGGCGTGCGGCCGACCAGCTACTATCGCACTCGTGATTTGGTCTGAGGGAGAACCGGACCCATGACTGCATCCACCCCACTCCGCGAGCTGTTCGTCTACCCCATCGAGCGTTACATCCCACCCGTCGCCAAAGTGAACGATCTGGCCGAAGCCGTGGTGGCGGCCGATCTGCGCGAATATGTGATCACCGCACCCATTGAGGCCGCGTTGAAGGCGTTTCTGGAAGGGTATGCCGAATCGCGCACCGCGGCCACCGATCGGATCGGAGTGTGGATTTCGGGGTTCTTCGGCGCCGGCAAGTCGCACTTTGCCAAGATGCTGGGCTACTTGCTGGAGAACCGGTGTGTAGGTGGGCAGACGGCCCGCGAGCTGTTCCTTGAGCGGCTGGCCGGTAGCGCCAATCGGCAGGAGATCGCGGGGCTGCTGCATCGCGCTGGTCTGCTGGACAGCCGGGTGATCACCTTTCAGATCAAGGCCGAGCAAGACTTGACCGCCAAAGATGACAGTATCAGCGAGATCATGTATCGCAGTTACCTGACGAGCCGCGGCCTGAGCAAGAGCCTCGTCGTTGCGGGTCTGGAGCTTTCGTTGATCGAGCGGGGCCTGTACGACGCGTTCCGGGCCGAGGTCGAGCGTCGCACCGGCCGGCCCTGGGCCGAAGAGCGCGAGGACTTCCTGTTCATCCGCTCCACGGTCGCGGAAGCGTTGCAGGCCGTGGCGCCGGCCGCGTATCGCAGCCGTGAGGAAGCGCTGGCCGCGCTGGATTTGATTCAGCACAGCCAGGGGTTGTCGGTGTCCGACCTGGCAACGCGGCTGACCGAGTACGTGAACGACCTGGCGCGCGCCGGCAATCCCGAGCGGCCGCCGCGGCTGGTCTTCATCATTGACGAGATGGGCCAGTTCATCGGCGACGACGGCCAGAAGTTGCTGGAGCTGCAATCCATCGCCGAGGAGTTCGCGACGCGCGGGCGCGGCAAGCTGTGGCTGATCGTCACCTCGCAGGCCAAGCTGGACGAGCTGATCGCGGGCGTGAAGGCCAAACAGGCGGACTTCAGCAAGATCGGCCAGCGGTTCGACATCCGGCTGGCGTTGACCTCCGACGACGTGGAGAAGGTGCTGGAGGGCCGCATCCTGCGCAAGCGGCCGGAGCGCGAGGCCGAGATCGCGGACTTCTACCAGGCGCACGCGGGCGCGCTGGCGGCCCTCGGTGTGCTGCCCGGCGCCAGCCGCAGCCTTCCCGCGCTGTCCGCCGAGCGGTTCGCGGCCAGCACCCCCTTCCTGCCCTACCACCTGCCGCTGATCCAGGCGATCTTCGGCGCAGTGAAGAGCGCCACGGCCACCGGTTTCGGGATCAACCCGGAGGCGCGCAGCATGATCGGTATGGCGATGGGGGTGTTGAGCGACCGCGCCAACGGCTTCACCGGCGGCGAGCTGGGGCGGGTGGTGGCGCTCGATATGGTTTACGACCGCATTGCCGCCGACATCCTGCCGCAGGACCGCGGGGAGATCGAGACCCTGAGCCAACGCTTGCCGGGCTATCAACCTCTCGACAGCCGGGCGCTGAAGGCGCTCTACCTGCTGCAGCAGGTGCCCTGGATTGCGGTCACCGCGAACACCCTGGCGCATGCGCTGGCGCGCGACGTGCGAAGCGATAACCTGCTGGCCCTGCAAGCGGCGGTCGGCGCCAGCCTGGAGCGGCTGCGGGCAGCGCGCTACGTGGTGCCCAAGGAGGACGGCGCCTGGGAGTTCCTCACCGGCGCGAAGAAGAGCTTCGAGGAGGAGATCGCCGGCGTGAGCGTGCGCCAGGCCGACGTGCGCCGCGAGGCCCGCGCTCGACTGGCCGAGGTGCTGCGGCCTATCGGCAAGCTCAACTATCGGGACGGGCTGCGCACCTTCGACGTGATCGTGCGCGGGGACAGCGAGGAGCTGCAGGGGGGCCAGGGCCTTGTCTTGGAGGTTTTCTCGCCGATCTACCGGCAGTTGGAGGAACGCTTCAGCCTGGAGGATCTGGAGCAGATCGAGAGCTTCAGCCATCTGGAGACGGTCTATTGGGCCGCCGATCCCGACCCTGACCTCGCCAACCAGTTGACCCGCCTGATCAAGCTGAACGATGTGTTGGGCAAGTGGCAGGCCAGGCAGACCAAGACTGACGAGGAGCGGGAGATCATCCGCGAGAAGGGGACCGAGGTCAGCACCCTACAAGGCAAGATCGAGACCGGCCTGCGGTCCGCGCTCTACAACGGGGTCGTGATCTGGAACGGCCGCGCCGAGGAGCTGGACGGTCGCGCCACCACCCTGAACCCGATCTTCAACCGGATGATGGGCCAGGTGGTCCCGACCGTCTATCCCAAGTTCGACCTGACGGCCGTGAAGCCGGTCGAGGACGACATCAAGGCCGCGCTCACCATCGGGGCGCACGCGCTGGTCGCCGTGGGCGGTGCGCTCAACCTGTTCGGCGCGGACGGCCACCTGAACCAGCACAGTGCGGCCGTGGCCGAGGTGCGCGGCGAGATCGCCGCCCGCTCCCGCCGCGGGGATGACCTGAGCGGCAAGGCGCTGGAGGATCGGTTCACCGGCGCCCCTTACGGCTGGCACCCGACCGTGGTGCGGTTGATCCTGGCCGCGCTGTTCCGCGCGGGGATCGTCTCGGCCAAGGCGGACAACGTCCACTACAGCGATCACACCGCGCCCGCGGCCCAGGCGCTCTTCACCCAGGTGCGCCCCTTCCGCCGCGCCGTCTTCTTCTACGAGGAGGCCGAGGCGATCACGCCGGACGAGCTGCGCCGGGCGCCGGACGAGCTGAAGCTGATCTTCGAGGCGCCGCGGCGCGAGGAGACAGCGAACGTCCTGGCCGAGCAGATCGCCGCGGAGATGAACGAGTGGAGCGGTCGCGCCGAGCGGGTGGTGCTCCAGCTTCGGCCCGCCGGCTACCCTATCCCGGCAGCAGTGCTCAACAGCACCGAACTGGTGCAGCGGGTGACGCGGCACGCCAACCCGGGCAAGGTCGTCAAGGCGTTTCTGGGGGCGCTCGACGCGGTGCGCGCCTGGCACGCCGAGACCGCGACCCTGCACGAGTTCATCCGCAAGAAGCGGCCGGCTCTGTACCAGCAGGCGACTTACCTGCTTGCTGAGATCGGCCGCAGCGAGGGGCTGCCGGGCACGGAGCCGCTGGCTGCGGAAGATGCGCGAAGCTGGCGTGCGATCTTGGCGGCCCTGACGACGAACGGCCGCGCAGCCCACGAGTGGGAGAGCTTCATTGCCGCGTTCGTGCCTTTGGGGGAGCGCTACCGCCAGGTCTACGCTGCCCGGCACGCCGAGCGAGACCGCCAGCTCGCCGAGACCTGGGCGCGCCTCCAGGAGAGCGCCATCCCCACGACGGTCCTGACCCGCTACCAGTGTCGCGGGCTGAAATGGGCGGAGGGCGACACCAAGTGCGGGCAGTGCGACCTCTCCCTGCGCGAACTTGACCTGCAGATCACCGCCTTGCCCGGCGAAGAGCGCCGGCTGCGCGATCAGCACAGGCCGGTCTATCGGCCAGAATCGGACGCCAGCCCGAAGCCGCCGCGGATCAAGTATCTGAAGGTGGCCCAGGTGCTGGCCCGGAAGCAGGCCAGATCACGGATCGCCAGTGAAGTCGAGCTCGAGCAAACGTTGAGCGTCCTGCGCGATGAGGTTAAGCAGGCGCTCGCGGAAGCTGATGCAGTGGAGCTAGAGTGAGAGAGACGGGATATGACAACGAATCCACCGGATGAACCGAATCGGATTCGATCAATCCAGCAGATTCGTTGTTCTCTACTTTCCGCTAACTTGCGCGTGTCCCTACAGGTAGCATGTTCGCCGGTTGCAAGCACTACATGTAGTGGGTAGAGCAGACTTGGCAGAAAGCAGCACATACTACATATAGTACCTCGGTTCGCCAAGACCACTACAGGTAGCGGTGGGCCTAACTTAGCGGAAAGTAGAGTTGTTATATTCCGAGGGAATCATTGCCGCGCGCCGAATGAGATGATGACCGACATGGTTGACCCGCCCAAGCAGCCCTTCCCATCACAAGCAGCGCCCCCTCCTGTCGGTGCCGAAGACCCCCAGGAGGTGGAACGCCGCTACCTGGCGCGCGTGCGGGAGGAATGCCGCTACCTGGACTCCGAGGGGGTGGACCGCCGTCGCGCCGAGCTGAGCGACGTCTTCGTGATGCTTCAGGCCGTAGAGAGTCCGCACCGTGAGATCGTTGCCGATGTCGCGCCCGTTCCGGAGCGAGCGGAAGAGATGGGAATCGGTGAGAAACCCACCGCGTTTTCTGGCCGCGGTAGATCGCAGAAGATTGGCCAGCCACCACCATCGCCGGTGCCGCTTTCCCAGGCTCTCAGGGGACACAATCACCTGGTCATCCTGGGCGAGCCGGGTGCGGGCAAGAGCACTGTCCTCCAGTATATCGCCTTGTGCCTCGCCAGCCAGGGCTGGGCCAGGGAGCGTCTAGACCTGGATGAGGACCGCATTCCGGTGCGAGTGGAACTGCGAACTTATGGTGGCTCGACGCGATTGGATGATTTCATCCTAGATCACCTCTATCGGGCCTACGTGCCGGAACAAGAGGCGCGAGACTGGCTGAAGAACGGGCGGCTAGCGCTTCTGCTGGATGGTCTGGATGAAGTACCCGAGACATGTCGTGGCCAAGTGGTCGCTCAGATAGCGGGCTTCGCTGGCTATCCCACATACGTGAAATGCCGGATCGTCGTGACTTCCCGAATTGCGGGCTACCAGGAGATAGGACGCGCCGAGCCTAGCTTCGGCAAATACACCGTATGCCCTCTCACTGGAGCCGAAACTGTGCTGAGGTATGTCGTTGGCTGGCTGGCTGCTTTAGGGACCGCCCCCGGTGAGATGGCACAAAATCAGGCGCAGATTTTGCTCGGCCGTATCCAGGGACAGCAAGGCCTTCGCCGGGTGCTAAGCAACCCCCTCCTCCTGCGTCTGGCTGTCGTCGTGTACGTCGAAACCCGCGAGCCACCGGCCAACCGGGCCGGACTCTACCAGCGCTATGTGCGGGACGTCGCCTGGGAACGCGCCAGGGAACGCGAAGCCCCTTGCTGGCCACGGGAGCAGATCGAAGCTGCGCTGGAAGCTATTGCGTGGACACTCCAAACCCAGGGTGAGAAAACGCGAGCAGAATTAGTTGGACCCGTGGAAGTGTCCATGGCTCGAGTCGGTCAGTGCACAGAACCCACCACGTACCTGCAGCAGAATCTTGGCCTTTTGGCTAGCTATGGTGAGCGGCATGGCCAGGCGCTGATCGCTTTCCGCCATTTGACCTTCCGGGAATACTTCGTCGCCCGCCGGCTGCACCGGGAATGGATTCAGGACCCACAGCGCGCCTGGCGTTTTCTGCGTCCTCGGCTGCACCACCCTGCCTGGCGCGAACCGATCCTGCTGTTGGCTGGTATGCTCGATGAGGAGCAGGCTTCCAAGATAGTCAACCTGATCTGGAAGAAGGCGCACAGCCCCTACGAGCGCGAGCTACATCGGGATATGCTGCTGGCAGCCAGCATCCTTGCGGACGGCACAGAAGTCCGAGTACGTACAGAAAACAAGCTGACCCGCTCGGTCCTGGGTCTGTGTCTTGATGTCGACGTAAGGTGGATGCACAGTGCGCTTCTGCCCCTAGCCGTCACTGCGTTCATCGGCTTATGCGCCATCAAATTATTGCCTGTTTCGGTCTGCCTGGCTCCCCTGCCTATATACCTTTGGGCTTTGGTTTGGTGCGCGACAGAATTGGGTTGGCTCCCAAGACTGCGTGCTCTGTTGGCGCTTCCACAACGTTGGAGCGGCAGGGGACGCCACCAGCACATACGAAGACAGATCCTCGGCATCTTGAGCGAGTTGCCAAAGCACCATGGCGTAGCGCCACTGATGCAGGCCGTGGGTAGTGCAAACTGGGACATACGCTCGGGGGCAATAGAGGCTCTGGGCAAGATCGGTGTCCAGGTTGTGGCGCCGCTGATCCAGGCCTTGGACGATGCAGACGAGTCCGTGCGCCGGGAGGCAGCGGCGGCCCTGGGCAAGATCGGCGGTGCCGAGGTGGTCGCGCCACTCATCCGAGCTTTGGACGACGCAGACGAGTCCGTGCGCCGGGAGGCAGCGGCGGCCCTGGGCAAGATCGGCGATGCTGAGGCCATCGCGCCACTAAGGATCGCGGATTAAATAACTTTCCCACTCGGTTGGGAAAGAGGCACAGCGCGATAGTTCCATTGCGGCAAGACTTCATCAAACACGATGCGCATGGTTTTCTTGAAATCGTCAGTCACTTTGCGGC